>Ga0272442_10001143_pt1 | contig 40907 bp, 35 predicted proteins | sample SSMForm2O_FD_200262 | JGI IMG/M metagenome (GOLD analysis project Ga0272442, IMG submission 200262) | Marine sediment archaeal communities from Little Sippewissett salt marsh, Falmouth, MA, United States - SSM-Form-2O | ecosystem: Environmental > Aquatic > Marine > Wetlands > Sediment ...
CGCCGGTAACGAGTTTTGTCATGTGATCAGTCCTGCATGATATCGAGATTCTTGATAAGATCGACGGTGGTTTCGTCGACCGGGGAGGGGGAGATCTTTGCCGGCTCTTCCTCCGGTTCTTCCTCTTGCGGTTCTTCGGCCGTGATTTCCGGTTTACCCTTGACCAGGATCGAGGTGCGGCCCTCCTCGAGCTGAATGATCGTGATTTCTTCCCCCCGGGTTTCCAGTGTCTTTCCATCTTCATCCTCACTGAGGATAACCGGATTCTCCAGAAGGATGGACTTGCCCTCCGTGGGGTAGTATTCGAACCGGCCGCACTCGGCCAGGATACTCTGCTGGAAGATTTTAACCGGTTTTCCCATGGCCAGGAGCTTGTTTTTCCTGCTGAAGTATTCCAGGCGGTCGCACCTCAGGTTTATCTGATCCGAGGTGATATAGACATCTTTCCTGGCCACGATGGAACGAAGCTCGTTTTTTTGTGAGAAGGCATAGAGGATTTCGCCGTTTTCGCCGGTAAGAATCTCGAATTCATTGCCGAACATTTTCTGGGTTGGTTCCGGCGCCTGGCTGAATTGAGGCGTGGTTTCACTTCCCTTTCCGGAGAAGAGGCGGGCATGGCCCTCGACCTGGATCAGGGTATCGCCATTCGTTTGTTTTTCGATGATAATCTTGTCGCCGCTCGTGGTCGTTTCCTGACCTTTTGGGTCCCGGTTGTTGATGATGGGATCGATGAGGAGCTCGGAACGCCCGGTATTCGGATCGTAGATAAAGTGACCGCAAGTGGAGGAGATGGTCTCCTGCACGATGGACACCCGCTTCCCGCGGGCATCGACTTTCCTGGTGGCGGCGTAGAAATTGAATTCATCGCAATCCAGGCTGAGCTTGTCGGAAACCAGGTGTACGTCCATTTTGGCGATAATGGATTCCAGCTCGTTCGTCTTTTCGGAAAAGTTATAGCTGAGGGTCCCGCTGGTGGGATCGACGGAGAGTTTGAAGTTTTTCCCGAACACCTCTTCCGCCGGGTTTTCATCCGCGGTTTTGGCGAAGGTGAAAAGTGGAATCAGTATGATCGAAAAAATAATGAAAAGTGTAAAAGGTTTACATGAGGTCACGATTTGTTCTCCTTTTCAGTAGGTCCCTGGTGGGTTTCAAAGCTCATCTCCGCCCCTTTGTCTTCCCAATGGCGTAAATTTTTATCGGTGATAAAACTCTTTCCGGAGATGATGATGGTTTGATCCTTTCCCACTCTTTTTTTGACGAAACCGGCGTTCGAATAGATCTTTTCGGTTTCACTGTTGTAATGAACCTCGGGGGTTTTCAGTATGGTTCCATCATCCGTGTTGAACACCACGTCGCCCTTGAGGTCGACATCGTTTTTCCGGCGTTTGAGGGAGGGTGCGCTGTTCACATAATAAATGCCTTTTTGAGCCACAAGGGTTCCGGATTTTTCGTTATTATCCTCTTTGAAAAAAGTCAGGTGGATATTTTTCATTTCGACGATGCCCCTTTTTTCTTTCAGAAGTGCCTCGTCCGCGAGAAGGATATACTCGGGATTCCCGGCCCTGGTGACAAAGGCCTCGAATCCCTTGATTTGAAGGGGGGTTTCAGGAGTGGAGGGCGGGCTCTGACTCAGGAAACTGGAGGAGCCGCATCCCCCCGCAAGCATCACTAAAAAAGCCCATCCAATTGTTCTGTAAAAGATCCTTATGTTCATTTTTTTCAGTGTTTTGAGTTTATTCCCCAACGATCATGCATCCACATCCACTGCCCGGGGTAGTCGCGAATGTATTGTTCTATAATACGCGTATATTCCTCAGCGATATTTTTAAGATCATTCTCTTTATCGCCCGAGAACGTAAAAACCAGAGGATTGTGGACGAAAAGGGTATGGGTTGTCAAATCTTTATTTCGGATAATGAACACGGGAACCACAGGGGCTCTGGTTCTCAGTATGATTTCAGCCACGCTCCGGGAGGTTTTGGCCGGATGTCCGAAAAAATTTACAAAGACGCCCTCGCCTCGCAGCCTCTGATCCGCAAGGATCCCAAGCCCCTCGTTCTTCCGGAGGCGTTTCAGGATGGCCAGCCCGCCCTGGCCGCGATAGATGATATCCACACCCATGGATCGACGGTTCCTCTCGAGCATCCGGTTCAACCATGGGTTGGAGTATTCCTTGGCGATCACGGCAAAGGGGACCCGGAGGATCCCCGAAAAGGCCGCCGCCATATATTCCCAGTTCCCCAGATGAGCCGTAACTCCGATGATCCCCCTGCCCTGATCGTAAGCCTTAAGAAGCCTCTCTTTGTTTTTGATCTCGATGTGTCTTTTCAGATAATCAAAGCCCAGCCGCGGCCAGCAGATCGCCTCGGCAAACGTCCTTCCCGCATTGAGAAACACCTCCCTGGCGATCTCTTTGCGCGTTTTCTCATCCTTGTCCCCCAAAAAGGCCCTTTCCAGATTGGCCAGGATTTTCCCTCTCTCCCCGGGGAGGAAGTAATAGGACAGCAAACCGAGGGTTTGGCATATCCGGAAAGAAATGGAAAAGGGGAGGAGAAGAAGAATCCTTCGGAATACCACGGTTACGATATATACGAGATATCGTCTGGGTTTTCGGGTTAATCGCCTCCATTTTTTTCTGTTACTGGACAAGGTAACTCTCCAGGAGATCGGTCCATTTCCCTTGGGTTTTAAGGATCACTTCGACGGCCTCCCTCACGGCGCCGTGGCCTCCCGGGGCGGATGATACAAAATCGGCCCGCTCTCTCACCTCGGGAGTGGCATCGGCCGGGGCCAGGGACAGCCCGCAGTGGTTGAAGAGAGGCAGGTCGGGGAGATCATCCCCCATGCAGGCCACGGCCTCTTCGTTCAGATCGAGTCGATCGATCAGCTCGAGATAGGCCGGCAGTTTTTTCCGCCGCCCCTGAAGACATTCTGTGACTCCCAGTTCTCTGGAACGGCGTTCAACGGTTCTGGATTGCCGCCCCGTCAGGATGGCCACCCGAATCCCCGATCGCATCAGGTATTTGATGCCGGCGCCGTCCTTGACATCGTACTGTTTCAACTCCTCCTCGTTTCCGAGGATGACCTTCCCATCGGTCAGAACGCCATCCACATCCAGCACGAGGAGTTGGATCCGATCGATTTTTTCCTTTAAATCCGGAGCTGAAGACATAAGGTATGATTCCTTTCCCGATCTTCAAATCGGTGAAATACGGCCTGAATAAGAGAATAACTCCCTCCATAGTGTCAATTCTTTTCCCAACCGGGGAAAAGATTCAAACAAAATTGATCGATCCGGGTCTTTTATTATTGAAAGGAAAGGGAATCTGGTTTTAGAAGAATCATATCAGTCGATGGAGGTTTGTTATGAAAAAGGGTTTTCGAATATTCTTCCCGGTATTTCTCTCTACCTTTATAACAATATATGGTTGGACCGATTCCAAAACCGCGACATCTTCAAAATCCAAGTCCACGACACAAAAGCAAACCACAACCCGCCGGTACTCCTCCATGCGGAAAAAAGGCTCTGTTCCCCAAAAAAGGAGTTCGTCGCGTTCCGGTGGGGTACGATACGGCTCAACTTACAAGGTTCCCCTGTTCAAGCTCCAGGCGAATCAGAACCTTCCCATCCTCCACTTCTTCCCCTCGGATCGCCAGGTGGTGGCCGGAGGGGATGCCTTTTCCATGCTTGTGATCCTTTCGAACCCACAGGGAGACAGCTTTGATAAGGTTGTCCTGAATATCCGCTACGATCCGGCAATCCTGCAACCGGTGGAATACGAAGATAAACTCCCCCGTGAATTTATGAAAAACCAGCCGAAAATGCTCGTTTTTCAGAAAGAAGGCATAATCCGCTACCAGGCGGAGTTCACCTCCCCACAGATCCCTTCCGAAGACGAGATTATGGCTATTAAATGGAAACCACTCCTTCCACAGAAGGATTCCCAGCTCCAGTTCGTCCGCTATCAGGAGGAGGATACCGGAATCTATCAGAATGGACGGAATATCCTGGGGGAGACCGCTGTTCCGGACGATGGAACCATTCCGGGGAGCGTTTCCGTGATTTCGCAGGAATTGATCCAGGACGAGGAGGAGGGCGAGTTTCTGAACCGCCTGATCGTGGACAGTCGTTCAGAAGAGATTGCGGTCATCGGGGACGGCAGTGTGGAACTCGTCCTGCGTTCCCCGGAGGATGCCGTCCGCGAGGGTGATATTTTTCTCGTGGATGTCTTTTTCCGGAATCCAAAGGCCCGGCCCATAGACAACGTCAATCTCGATATCCGTTTCGACCCCGAGGTTCTCCAGGTGGTCGACTACGATGAAGAAAACTGGGTCACCAGGGATGTGAATATCTTCGACGGGGACTATCACGAGGTTTTCCCCTTCGACTTTCACCTCAAAAACAAGGTCTTTAACCAGAGTGGCAGGATCATTTATCAAATGGGAATATCGAAGAGTGATATTCTGAACCGGGAGGGTTCCATGGCCACGATCAAATTTTATGCCAGAAAGCCGTCCGAAAAAACCATGGTTCGCTTTTTCAGACCTCCCGTTTCGACATTTGGGGATAATGGGACCCTCCTCACCCATTCGGGAAGGGATGTGTTGGGAGATTCGGAGGATCCGTTCGCCGGGTTGAAAAACGCCGAGTTTACCATCTACGAAAAATTCTGAAAAGAGAAAATCTCTATTCCCCTTCCTCCGGATCGATTTGAACCAATTCCTGTTTCAGCTGAATAACCCTGTTTTCCTTTTCCACAAGGGCCGTTCCCAATTGCCTGATAAGCCCCACGCCCTTTCCATACCATACGAAGAACTGGGCCGTAACCACGGATTTCTCACCGGTTCTCAGAACCTGGTACTCGCTCGAGACATTGAAGAAAACCTTGATGCTGTCAAAAGTCCCGGCTCCCACTTCATGTTTTCCCATCTTGACGATTTCCGCAGTGCCGGTTTGGCGGATAAGGGTTGTCTCCGTCTCCAGGGCGGCGTTCACGGACCATGCGGCGCCCGGTTCGAGAGGGAGTTTCAAACAGGGGTTGTCTCCCTTGTAATAGGTGACCTTGCCCTGGTTCAAAAGGGAGATCCCCCGGAGCAATACCGCGTCTTCTGTCAGCTCGTAAGCCTTGGTGAAATTTTTCCCGTCGGTGAAAAAATGAACAGTTTGCCCCCCGGGTTCATCCGTTCCCTCCCATTTCAATTCGCGCTCGATCGGCTTTTCATCCATAATCACCCGGTAGGTGTAAGTCGTTTCCCCGGGCATGGGAAAGTACTCATAAAGCGGGCTCTCTTTCACCTCGAACGGCTCTCCTGAATAAAGGGAGCAGGAGGATAAAATAAAGGCGACGGGAATTACCAGGAGAAAGATCAGGCTTTTTTTCATGATCAGGTCCCTTTCGTTACATTTTAATCTCGCTTTGTATCTTTACTTCCCCATCCCTCCATGGCAAGTATTATTTCCTTGAAGGATCGATTCAAACCTCCATAGTTTTATTCAATTACGATCGACGGGGAAAACCCCATCGAGGAAAGAGAAGAATGTCACACCCCCTTCGAATCCTTCATCTCGCCTCCACCAAACGCTGGACCGGCGTTGCCGAACCCATGCTCAACCTCGCCTTTCATCAGAAGGGCCTGGGGCACGATGTCTGGATCGGATGCGGCCCCGGACGCTCCCTGGAAAAACAGGCCGAATTATGGGGCCTCTCCTTTCTACCCGGCCTTTGCCTGAGCGGCCGCATGAATCCCTTCGAGATCTTTCCCGATATCCGAACCTTGAAAATGTATATCCGGCAGATCCGCCCACACACGATACACTGCCATCTCCTCCACGATCACTGGGTGGCTGCCGCGGCTCGATGGATCGCCGGAGCTGGCGTTCCTCTTTACCGAACCATGCACCGCTTCGAAAAACCTTACGGAGATCCCCTCCATTCTTTTCTCTTTCAACACGTTACCGACGGCATCATCGCCCCATCCGGGGCCATGAAGGATTTGATCCTCGAGCGGTATCCCAAACTCGAAAGCCGCGTTTTCGTGGTATCCGGGGGGGTGAATCAGGAACGCTTCCACCCGGGAGTGGACGGCTCGACGATCCGGCGTGAACTCGGTATCCCCCCCGGGGCTCCGGTGGTCGGTATTGTATCGAGGCTCCGAAAGGACCGCGGATTTGACAGGTTGTTTCGCATCCTGCCTTCCGTTCTCTCTTCCGTGCCCGATGCCGTGGTCATGATTGTCGGGAAGGGGGAACTTGCCCGGGATATCCGCAGCTGGATCCAGACAGAACCCTTCAAGGACAGGGTCGTGATGGCCGGATACCGCTCCGACGATCTCCCGAATGTCTATCGTGCCATGAACCTGTCCCTCTTTATCGCCCTCGGATCCGAAGGGGGGTGCCGTGCCGCCATGGAGGCCATGGCGGCCGGGAGGCCGGTGGTGGGTTCGGATGTGGGGCCGATTCGGGAGATGATCCGGGATGGCGTCGATGGATATGTCATTCCCGAGGGTAATGACGCCCTCCTTTCCGAACGGATCACGGGGATGCTCGGGGATTTGCCTCGAACCGCGGAAATGGGACGCGCCGCCCGGGAAAGGGCAGCTGAAAAATTCTCCCTGAGAAGCAACGCAAACCAGACTGTCGGGATTTACCGGTCAAGGATGAAAAACCTGCCCTGAATCATGCAAGCGGGGTATGAACATGAAGAGACCGGCCTTTATCGCCCTTCTGTTTCTGATTGCCGGGCGGATTCTTGGATCTCTTTTCCCATGGCCCTCCCTGCTTCTCCTGATCGCCCTGTCTTTCCTGATCCTACGCGTTTTTATTCTTGAATTCACTCGAAGGCATCATCCACGCGCAAGCGGCCTGCTCCTTTTTATCGCCGTTTTTCTGATCGGCTTTTACCAGCAGAGATACCTGGATGAATCGGACCGGAGGGCGGGGAGTCTTGCCAGGCGTTTAAACGGAGATGGGGCCGTCACCATCCAGGGACAAATGCTGGAGGAACCCAGCTGGCGAAGGGGGCGCCCCAGGATCAGGCTCGGGAACCTCGAGTTGGTGCGGGAAGGGGAATTCATCCCCGTTCCGGGATCCGCACTGGTCTATTGTTACAACAGTGCGGCAAAAAAGATCCTGACAAAAGATCCCGCAAGGTGGGATCATATCCGGATCAGGGGGGAGACAAAGATCCCAACCACTCATCGCAACCCCCTCCTGTTTGATTACCGTTCCTTTCTGGCTCGAAAAGGGATACATCAGCTCTACCGCATCAAGGATGCCGATGCCATAGAGATCCATCCCCATTCAGGACCTCTCCGTTTGGTGGGACGTATATTACTGGGAATACATCACTTTCGCTTGAGATGTGAAAGGAATTTCGAATCTCTGCTCGAGGATCGGGATGCCGCTCTTTTGAAAGGGCTTGTGTTGGGACGGAGCCACGAGATCGACCCGGAGGATCGGGAAATGTTCCTCCGGACGGGATTGATGCACCTGTTCGCCGTCAGCGGGCTTCATACCGGCATGATCGCCCTTTTCCTGTTTTTCATGCTTCGATTCAGTCGATTCCGATTTCAAACCATAGCCGTTCTGACCACGGCCGGTGTCTGGCTTTTCGGGGCATACACCGGATTTCGAGCCCCCGTTGTCCGGGCGGCGATCATGATCTCCTGCCTTCTGGGATCCCAATGGATTTCGGGACTTCGGCGGTCGATCGAGAGCATCTCCAGCCTCTCCTTTGCCGCATTCTGGGTTTTGATCCTGAGTCCCCGTGCCCTTTTCCAGGCCGATTTTCTCTTTTCCTATATCACGGTTTTTATGATTATTCTTCTTCATCCCTTTTTCAAACAGAGCATGAGCTTCGATCTGGAGCATTCTCCTCCGGGCAAGAGAGCCCTTCCCGCCTTCCTGAACAGGTGGGTCCTTTTTCCTTTTTACACGGTACTGTCCGCCCAGCTGGCCCTTGTTCCTTTGCTGGCCCTCTATTATCACCGTTTTTCCCCTTCGGCCCTGGTGGCCAATCCACTGGCTGTTCCCCTGGCATTCCTGTGCATGATTTCAGCCATGTCGCAGGTGTTTCTTGGATTCCTGGCTCCCGGTCTGACCCCCGGAGCGGCCTGGATTACGGGTAATCTTCTCTCCGTTTTGAGGGGTGTTGTGGGGGTGCTTTCCAGGGCGCCGGCCGCCTCGGTCGGCATCGCCTCCTTTCCCTGGCTTTGCATCGGACTCTACTATCTTATCCTCCTCGGGGGGAACTGGATCCTTGAAAAGAAGAAATGGAAACCGAGGCGAAGGATCTCTTTCCTTTTTTCTTTCACGATCCTGGTCCTTATCCTGGTCTGGAGCCCGCTCGTGGGAGGGGCGGGAGACGAAATGAAGGTGATCTTCCTGGATGTGGGACAGGGGGACTGCACCTATATCGAATTCCCCGGGGGAGGGAACATCCTGATCGACGGGGGGAGAAACTATCCCGAAAACATGGGAAAATCGGTCGTGCTTCCATACCTCGAAAGCCGGGGGATCAATACCATTGACGTCATCATTGCCACCCATGCGGACTCGGACCATATCGGGGGGCTTCCCTATCTTTTGGATCACATGTTCGTTCAAACGGTTATCGAGGGTCCCTCCCACTCTTCCACAAAGGTTTATCAGGAGTTGAATCGAAAGATCGAGGAGTGGGGCGTCACCCGGAAAACCGCTGCAGGAGGGGATTTTCTGAGGGGATATCCAGGTGCGATGCTGCAATTCGTGAGCCCTCCACGGCATCCGCCCCGTTACTGGGATAACAACGAACTCTCCCTGGTATTATATGTAAAAAAGAAAAGGGCGGCTTTTCTGTTCACGGGGGATGCGGGCCTCGTGGCCGAACAATACATGGTGAAATCGGATCTCCCCCTCGAGGCGACTGTTCTGAAAACAGGGCATCACGGGAGCTCGACAAGTACGGGTGAGGCTCTTCTGGATGCCGTGAATCCCAGGGCGGCCGTGATCTCCGCAGGGGAGTCCAATCCTTATGGTCACCCTCACAAGGAAGTCCTGGAAAGGTTGAAATCACGCGATATCCGCATTTTCAGAACCGATACGGACGGCGCCGTTCTGATGCGGGTCAGGAAAAACAGGATCATCGTGGAGACGGGGAACTGACCCGAATGGCGCTGACTTAAGGAAATAGAATCATGTTCTCAGAGGAGATATATTTCCTTTCTCGCACTCGCACTCGTGCTCGACTTTTCCGATACACGTGCTTCTCTCCTTGATTCAAGATCCTACCTGCATTTGAGCTTATGAACGATTACGATTACGCGCACGAGCACGAGAACGAAGATAAAGTGTGTGGAAATTGGTCTTTTCGAGCCTTAAGTCAGCGCCATTCGGAACTGAACCCCTAGTGATCCCGGATGTCGAAAACCGAGCTCAGGTTGAAAATCTCGATGATTTCTTTCATTCGGGGGATGACCAGGTAGAGGATAAATTTGCGGTTTTGACTGGTGTAGATCTTGTGAAGCTGAAGCAGGAGACTGATGCCCCCTGTATCCATGTAGGGCACATTTTCCATGTTCAGGATGATTCTCTTGATAAAGATATCCCCCTGCAACGAGTTGGCAATGGCCTCTTTCAGGGGATAGCAGTTGGAAGAGATCAGGGGGTTCTTGATCCAGACCAGGAGGTTGTCGTCCTTAATCTGGGTCCTTACGATAAGATCGGGCGGGACGTTATGCCGGCGGTCTTTTCCCTCCACCGACTGGTCTCTTCTTCGTTTGTCCGCCCGGCTTCTCCTTCTATAGGGTGACATTTTAAAATCCCCTGTACATTCATGCCCCGAATTGATCCAATTCGAGGATGTCCTTCTCTATTTGGATTAACCGGTCTATTCCCTTTTGGGCCATTCCCAGAAGCTCGTTGAGCTCCTCTTGAGAAAAGGGGGTCGACTCGGCAGTTCCCTGGAGTTCGATCAATTTCCCGGAGCCGTTCATAACCACGTTCATATCCACCTCGGCCTGGGAGTCCTCGAGATACGAGAGATCGAGTACGGGCCTCTCTTCCACGATCCCGACGCTTATGGCGGCCAGGAAGTCTTTCAGGAAGATCCGGCCAAGTTTTCCGGTTTCCACCAGTTTTTTCATGGCAAGGGCCAGGGCCACAAAGGCCCCCGTAACGGATGCGGTCCTGGTTCCGCCATCGGCCTGGATCACGTCGCAATCCAGGATGAAGGTTCGTTCCCCCAGACGGTCCAGTTCCACCACGGCCCTGAGGGAGCGGCCGATGAGTCGTTGGATTTCGGCGGATCTTCCCGCGATCTGTCTTCTCAGGCGATCCCGCTGTTTTCTCTGTGGGGAACACCGGGGGAGCATATCGTATTCCGCGGTCACCCAACCCTGACCCGTACCGACCAGATGTGGCGCGGGATGATTATCCAGTGTGGCGGCACACAGAACCCTGGTTTCTCCCAGTTCGATCAGGGCGGAGCCTTCTGCGTACTGAAGGAAATGAGGCGTGATTTTTACGTTCCGCAGCTCCTCGGGCTTCCGTCCGTCAATTCTCATGTTCACCTCCGGTCTTTTCCTCAGCTTGGGGAGATTCCTCTTCCTCTTCGGTTTCGTAAAGATCCATACCCCAGCGGGAACGCCATCCCCTGGAATCGATCTGGAAACAGGGGGTATCCTTGTGAACCGGATCCTTGAATTGGAAATAAATGCCGAGTCCGCCGTAGTTTCTGTTTTTATCCTCGAGCGATTCCACCACCTCCGCAACAATGGCCATATCGGCTCGATTCACCGCCCCATCGGAGTTGAGGTCGTCCATGATGCCGTCATCGTCCTCATCTATGATAAAGATGGCGGAGTCGCCGTATATGGATCTGGAGAAGGTGGCCACATCGATCCCTTTTCGTTTGAGTCGCTCGACCTCGTTCGGGGAGAGGTATCCACGGAGTATTTTCAGTCCATTCAGCTCGATTCCCTTTCCCTGAAGGCCCCTTATGAGTTCCTCGAGCTTCTGAACCAGGGAGGGATCGAGGGCGATAAAATGGATTTTATCCTTATCCGATTCGGGGGAGAAATCGCCCAGGGTGAAATGCTCGGAAATGGGAACGGCGGCGATTTCGGGAGTGATTTTGACGAAGTATTCGGGTGGTGTATAGGCCTTCCTGTGGGAGGCCACCGGATCGCGCGCCTCTTCACTTTCCTCGTTGGGATAAATGCCGATGGGATACCCCTCGATAACACCGGGTCCGTCACGGTCAAAGGGATACATCACGAGGAAATGGAACACAAAAGTCCCGAGGATATTCCTTTCGGCGAGGATTTTTTTATCCGGTTGAATCCGGGAAAAGGCGGCCTCGTCGGTGAGGAGGGAGGAGATCTTGCAGGTCCCGGCTTTTTGCGGGGCTTTCCACATCACGCCGGAGGGGAGAAACTTATCCACTGCCCCGGCGGATATTTCCCAGCGAAAGGTGTGACCGCGCCTGGCCAGGTAGGTTTTCGCCTGATCCAGACCCTGGGGTATGTCGATTTCGGTTCCAAGGGGGGACTCCTTTGCAGGGGTAACCTCGAGTTCGACTCTTTGCCCGGGCCGGAGGAACATGGCCCACCCGCTCTTCATCTCGAGGGCTCTTTCACCGGAAAAACGGACATTCCCGTTCATCTCGATCAGCTTCGAGGGGGGAGACTGTGGCAGGGTTGCAGGGGGGTTGGTTTCGGTCTCCTGGCCAAAGCCGCCGATCGCCGGGAGAAAAAGGGCCGTGAGAATGACGCAACCAAAAACTTTCCAGCCTGATGATTTCATTGTGCACTTCCTTTTGTATTCAATTAAAGTCAGGCATTTTGACCTTTGTCAAAGGATAATATAAATTTGTGTATGTGTTTTAATGGGATTCTTTTTGTGTTGCAAGAATATTTTTCAACTAGCCCGGATTATATTCCCTTGTGGTAATCCTGAAGGGCCTGAATTACGGGTTTGCCGGATATCAACGATGCGATCCCCTCAGCTGCCGCACGGGCCGCTGCTATGGTTGTCAAGAGCGGTAAATCCCGAATCAGGGCATTCGAGCGGATCTGGTATTCGTCCGGCGTTGTCTCGATCCCCGTGGTTGTATTAATCACCATCTGAACCTGGTTATTGATCATGAAATCGATCACGTGGGGTCTTCCCTCGCTGATCTTTTCACACACAACGGCCTCGATTCCGCTCTGTTCGAGAAACCGGGCCGTGCCACGGGTGGCGATGAATTTGAAGCCAATGTCCCTGAACTTCCCTGCCACCGGGAGGAAGGAATCCTTGTCTTTATCCGCGATGCTGATAAAGATGCCGCCCTCGAGGGGGAGGGCCAGAAGGGCCGCAATCTGACTCTTTGCAAAGGCCCGTCCGAAATCCGTATCGATTCCCATGACCTCACCCGTGGAACGCATTTCCGGCCCGAGCGTGATCTGGCATCCGGGAAATTTGTTGAAAGGCAGCACCGCCTCCTTTACCGCGAAATGCTCGATCCTCGGTTCCTCCGTGAAATCGAGCTCCTCGAGGGTTCTCCCGATCATCACCCGGGCGGCCAGCTGGGCGATGGGAATCCCGATCGCCTTGCTCACATAGGGCACCGTCCGGCTTGCACGGGGATTCACCTCGAGAACATAAACCGTTCCATCCTTGATCGCATACTGGATGTTCATCAATCCCCGCACCTTCAGGGCAAAACCCAGCTCCCGGGTATGACGGCGGATGGTCTCGAGGGTTTCCGGGGTGAGTGTACGGGGGGGGACGACACAGGCGCTGTCTCCGGAATGAATGCCGGCCGCCTCGATATGTTCCATGATCGCCGCGATTACCACCCGCTCCCCGTCGGCCAGGGCATCCACATCCACCTCCGTGGCCTCCACCAGGAATTTATCCACCAGAACCGGGTGTTCGCGGGAAACATCCGAGGCCCGGGTGATATAGTCCCGGAGTCTTTCCTCGGTATATATGATCTCCATGGCCCTGCCACCCAGAACATAGGAGGGGCGGACCATAACGGGAAAACCGATCTTGAGGGCCGCTTCCCGGACCTGTTCGAAGGAAAACCCGGTGGCATGCTCGGGCATGTTCACCCCGATCTCTCTCGAGAGGGCCGCGAACCTCTCCCGATCCTCGGCAAGGTCGATGGAATCCGGGGAGGTTCCCAGGATGCGAACACCCTGCTTTTCGAGGTTGTGGGCGATGTTCAGGGGTGTTTGTCCCCCGAACTGAACGATGATCCCCTCCGGCTTTTCCACGTCCACGATGTTCAGCACGTCTTCCGCAGTCACCGGTTCAAAGTAGAGCTTGTCCGAGGTATCGTAATCCGTGGAAACGGTTTCGGGATTCGAGTTGACCATGATGACGTCGTATCCCTCCCGCTTCAGGGCAAACACGGCCTGAACGCAGCAGTAGTCGAATTCGATCCCCTGTCCGATCCGATTGGGACCGCCTCCCAGGATCATGACTTTTTTTTGTTCGGAAGCTACGGATTCGTTTTCCTGATCGTAACAGGAGTAATAATAGGGCGTCCGGGCCTCGAATTCGCCGCCGCAGGTATCGACGGCCTTGAACGAGGCGGTTACATCGAGATGTTTCCTCATGTTCCGAACCGTATCGACGTTTCCGATGTTCGAGAGCCAGGCGATCTGGTGGTCGGAAAATCCGTGTTGTTTCGCCTTTCGAAGGAGACGCTCGAGGAGTTCGATCTCCTCCCTCTGGAATCCGGTTTCTTCGTCCCTTCCCCCCGGGAGCGACTCTCGAACGGCGCCCTCCTTTTCGAAGCTGGCGAGGGCCATCCGGAGAATGCGGGATTCCTTCAGGTTGTTTTCCACCTCGATGATTTCCCTTAAGTTCTGAATGAACCAGGGATCGATGCCTGACATCCGGTTGATGTCGTCCGAGGAAAAGCCCTCCTTGACGGCGTCCTTCACATACAGGATTCGCTCGGGATTGGGGGTCTTGAGGCGATGGATCATCTGGGAACGGTCATAGGTGCTCCTCCCGTCACTCCCGAGTCCGAATCGCCCCGTCTCGAGTCCCCTCATCCCTTTTTGAAGAGCCTCTTTGAACGTTCTCCCGATGGCCATGGTTTCCCCCACGGATTTCATCTGGGAATCCAGGTGGGCCTCTACCCCGGCGAATTTCTCGAACGCGAAACGCGGTATTTTCACCACGCAATAATCGATGGTCGGTTCAAAACAGGCGGGGGTCTTCCTGGTGATGTCGTTGGGGAGTTCATCCAGTCGATACCCGACCGCGAGTTTGGCCGCGATCTTGGCGATGGGAAACCCGGTGGCCTTCGAAGCCAGGGCCGAGGAACGGGACACCCGCGGATTCATCTCGATCGCCACACGGCGGCCGGTATCCGGACAAACGGAGAACTGTATGTTCGATCCCCCGGTTTCCACACCAATGGCTCGGATGATCTCCCGGGCGTCGTTCCTCATGGCCTGGTATTCTTTGTCCGTGAGGGTTTGCGACGGCGCCACAGTTATGGAATCGCCTGTGTGAACCCCCATGGGATCGAGGTTTTCAATGGTGCAGATCACCACGAAATTATCCGCGCAATCCCGCATGACCTCCAGTTCGAATTCCTTCCACCCCAGGAGCGATTCCTCGATCAGGACCTCGGAGATGGGGGAGAGGGAGAGACCCCTCCGGACGATATCCGTGAATTCCTCGATATTGTAAGCGATGCCGCTTCCGGATCCCCCGAGGGTATAGGCCGCACGGATGATGTTTGGGAAGCCGATGGTTTCCACCAGCTCGAGGGCCTCGGAGAGGGTGTTGACCACGCCGCTTTTGGGGACGTCCACCCCGATTTCCTGCATGATCTTCTTGAAATGGAGGCGGTCTTCGGCCCGCTCGATCACCTCGGCCGTGGCCCCGATCATTTCCACATCGTATTTCTCGAGTATCCCCTGGTTGAACAGGTCGGTGGCCAGGTTGAGACCGGTCTGACCACCCAGGGTGGGTAAAAGCGCGTCCGGGCGCTCTATCCGGATGATTTCACTGGCGAATTCGACCGTCAGCGGTTCGATATACGTGCGATCCCCGAACTGCGGATCGGTCATGATGGTGGCTGGATTGGAGTTGATCAGGATGACCTTGTACCCTTCCTCTCGAAGGGCCTTGCAGGCCTGGGTTCCGGAATAGTCGAATTCGCAGGCCTGCCCGATGACAATAGGTCCGGACCCGATCAGGAGTATTTTTTCGATGTCGGTTCGTTTAGGCAAAATTCACTTCCACCGGTTTATTATGATTTTGAAAGGTAAGATCGAACGGCCCACAGGTCAAGGAAAAGAATGGTGTTGAAAAACAGGGCATTGCGGTAAGAGGGGAGCAGTCAGCGGTTGAGTGGTCATCTGAATGATTGACGAACAAAGATCAACGATGTGCGATTTTGGAAGTTTTGTGATTCTTTGTTCGCACATTATAAATCGTTAACCCTTTCAAATGACCAAAACCGTGGGTGAAGTTCAAGAGGATTCGCCTTTTTATGGTATACCATCGGGGGGGATATCGATTACGAGCACCGTTCACCTTCGGCTCACTGAGCACGAGCACGAGTACGAAATAATTATGTTAGCCATGTTTTGGACAATTCCGCCGGACGCCAGCCGCCAGCCTTCCTATATCTCCACCCGCGGGATCTTCATGTATCGATGGAACAACTCGATGCGTTTTTTCAGGGCCGCCCTTGTGAGGGAGGCCGTTCCCTTGACGCTGAATTCCTCACACACAAAGGAGGCCAGGATCGTTCCCACAACCATGGCGCGCCGGAAATGGGAATCCACCATCCGGGGCCTCGAGGCCATGAACCCGATCAGGCCCCCCGCAAACGTATCCCCCGCTCCCGTGGGATCCTTCAGGGAATCCAGGGGATACGCGGGAACGCAGAAATAATCGCTGCGGCTGGCGATAAAGGCCCCGTGTCCCCCCTTCTTGATGATCACGTGAGAGGGACCCATCTCGAGCAGATCCCTCGAGGCTCGAATCAGGTTGGGACGACCGGTCAGAAGAAACGCCTCCCCCTCGTTGACCAGAATCACGTCGGAACGACGGAATACCTCCAACAGGGCATCCCGCTTCCCCTCGATCCAGAAATTCATGGTGTCGCACAAAACCAGCTTCGGCTTTTTCAACTGATCCAGAACATTCAGCTGGAGCTCCGGGTCGATATTCGCCAGGAAGACAAACTCGCTGTTACGATAGTCACGGGGAAGTTCCGGCTTGAAAAACTCGAACACATTCAGGCGGGTATCCAGGGTGATGGCGGACGACATGTCGCCCTCGTAACGCCCCTTCCATAGAAACGTCTTTCCCCCCGGAACGATCTGCATTCCCTTGAGATCGCACTTCTTCTTTTTCAAAAGGGCGATGTATTCCGTGGGGAAATCCTCCCCCACAACGCCCACAATGCGGGGTTTCGTGAAAAACGAGGAGGCGATGCCCGCGTAAACCGCAGATCCCCCCAGACCCCTTTCCAGTTTCCCGTGAGGGGTGGAAACACTGTCCATCGCTATGGATCCGACAATCAGAAGACTCATATTGGATTCCTTTCAGATGATTTTCCGGCTTCCCCGACGCCCGGTCGGAGCTGGAGGGTTTTTTCCAGTGCCTCCCGTGCACGGTAGGAAGAACGCACAAACGGACCTGAGGAAACATAACGAAATCCCGTTTCCCGACCGATCCGGCGGTAAATCTCGAATCGTTCCGGGGGTATGAATTCCACGATCGGGTGGTGATCCCTGTCCGGTTTCAGATACTGGCCCAGGGTGAGAATATCGCAATCCAGCCGGCAAAGATCCTCCATGACCTCGAGGATTTCCGAGTGGGTTTCCCCGAGACCCAGCATCAATCCGGATTTCGTGATCATTCCAGGGAAACGGCTTTTCACCCTCTCGAGCACTCCAAGCGATCTCTCGTATGAGGCTCCCGGCCGGAGCTTATCGTAAAGGCGGGGTGGGGTCTCGATGTTGTGGTTCAACACATCCGGACCCGCCTCGAGAACATGGAACAGGGACTTTTGATTCCCGGAAAAGTCGGGGATCAGCACCTCGATGGAGGATTCCGGCAGGGTGTTTTTCAGGGCAAGGATGGTCCGGTGAAAATGATCCGCGCCCCCGTCTGGAAGGTCGTCCCGCGTGACTGAAGTGACAACCACGTGCTTGAGCCCAAGGCTGCGGGCCGCCTCTGCAAGGCGATCGGGTTCCCCGGGATCCGGAGGCTTCGGGGCGCCGGCCGGTATGGCGCAGAAACGGCAGTTCCGGGTACAGACGTCCCCCAGGATCAAAAACGTCGCCGTTCCGCTGGCAAAGCACTCGTTTCTGTTCGGGCAACGGGCGCTGCGGCAGACCGTGCAGAGGTTCAAATCGGCAAGCAGCTTTTCCACGAGCCTGTTTTGACCCTTTTGAATGCCCGGTTTTCGGAGATATGGCGGAAAAATCGAAGGCATAGTGAATTAAAGAAACAATCGGAACGGAAAAAAGACCCCCTTTTCAATGTCGGGAAACGCTTCGTTTTCTCGGTCCGGAAAGCGTTAATTGTCAACGCTTTTTTGGTTGCATTACCGGTTCTGACTGCTATAGATAAACGACTTTTTTTGAGGTAATGGAGCGACAAAACATGGATTTCAATGATGAACAACTTGAGTTGATTGAAAATATCAAGAAGAAAAACTGGTCCCGGGTCGAGGAGATCTGGCTCCAGATGATGGAGAACCCATCGGACGACATCGAGTTTTACAAACTGGTCGCTGGAACCGTCTACCGGAACAGGGGGGCATCCAGGCTCCCCGATTACTGGGAAATCCTCCTCGGCTATTTTGCCGATAAAAAGGATCTCGAATCCGTTCTCACTCTGGCCCGCTCCGCTCTCCAGTACGAACCGGAAGCCCCCAACCTCCACCCCTTCGTGCTTCAGGCCGTTAAAGAGCTGAACAGCGATTGCCCCCGGCTCGATACCTATATCAGAAGATCCCACCTCAAGGATAAATTTCACCTCGGCCAGTGCCTGGAAAAGTGCGAGGAATTCCTTTACTTCGACGAGGGTACGTATTTCCAACACGTGAACTGGGGGGTGGGAGAGGTCGTGGAACTCGACCTCACACAGGAAAAGGTGATCATTAATTTCCCGCAGCAGAAATTCAAACCCTTCACATTCGAAGGCGCCCGGCAGTACCTTACCAAACTCCCGTCCGATCACTTCCTGGTCCTTCTCAAAACAGACCCCGATCGATTGCGGAAAATGAGAGATAACGATCCGATCGGACTGGTTAAGCTTATCCTGAAAAGCTTTAACAGGGAAGTGTCTCAATCGGATCTGAAGGCACACGTTACTGGAAACGTGATGGAGGAAAAGGGCTACTCCTCCTGGTGGACCAAGGTGAAAAGGGCCCTCCGTAACGATCCCTGGATCGAGCTGGGAACCGGAACCAAGCCCGCCATCAGGCTTCGGAAAGAGGCCATGGGATACTTCGACGAAATGCTGCAAAGGTTCGAAAAAGCCCATACCCTGGAACAAAAACGGCGGATCCTGAAGGAACTCGCCCAGCATCAGAAAGGCGATCCACTCCCCATTGAAAAGGCCAGGCCGTTTGCCGCCAGGGTCCGGCAATGGCACAGCGGCACTGACGTGGAAAACTTCGTTGGAAGACTCAAGATGATTTACCTCATGGAGGAAACGGCGAATCTCATGCCTTCCCCTCCCGCACCCCTCGAGGACAGCGAAGACGCCATCCTGGGCGAGATTCAGGATATTCCAGCCATTTTATGGAAACTCGAAATATTCGATTACCAGTGTCGCTGCCTGGACCGGCTCCTCATTCTCAGAAAGGACGAGATCGTGCGGATCCTTCAGGGGGTTTACATGGATGCCCCCACAAAGGCGGGACAGTATGCCTTCGAAAAGCTCCTGGAAAGGGGAGCGACCCAGGCGGGCAGTCAATCCGTGAAAAGACTCCTGGATCATTTCGATCGCAATCCGGAAACATACGCCTGGACCGTCCGCCAGATCCTCAAGAAGAAATGGAAGGATATCGAGAGTCCTTACCTGGATTTTTCCCTGCTTGTGGACGCCCTCCATCACCTCGAGAGGACCCGTTTCCAATACGAGTCCGGTTCCCCGAGCGCCAAGGCCAGCCGGGATCTTCAAACACATCTTCGCCAGCTTTTCACCGGGGAAAAATTCGCCATTCTTACTTCGATATTGAAGGACGTGACCGCATCGGACGCCAGGCGGCTTCATAACTCCCTGCTCACCAGCCCGGCCTTTAATTCCGCGGCAAAGGACACCATCGATAATTTCTATCACAAGATCCGGCCGGACGTTTTCGAGAAGGAGGAGGATAAGGAGTACAAACCCAGGTTGCACTATTGTACCGCCGAAACCCTCAAGATCAAGCAGGATGAGTTGCGTCGGGTCAAAACCGTGGAAATCCCACGAAACACCAAGGAGATCGAAACGGCCCGGGCCCATGGCGACCTTTCCGAAAACGCGGAATACGACGCGGCAAAGGAACGTCAGGCCATGCTGATGAAGAGAATGCAGCAGCTCCAGGACCTGATCGCCAGGGCGCGCATCATCAATCCCGATACCGTTCAAACCGCACAGATCAGCATTGGAACCCGGTTCCAGGTGAGAAATCTCGACACGGGCGAAATGGAAACATACAGCCTGCTCGGGCTCTGGGAGGCGGATCCGGATCACCATGTCCTTTCCTTCGAGTCCCCCCTGGGGAAAAAATTCCTCGGGAAAAAACCGGACGAATCCGTCCAGGTGGAACTCCCGGGCGGGGCAAAGGTCAACTATGAGGTTATTTCCATTGAAAACGCCTTTCAGTTCCTGAATAACCAGATCTGACCGGAACATGGAAAAAGAGTGTCAAAAATGAAACCTTCTCCAGGATCAAAGGGAAGAGGGAGCAAAAAGTCAAACGCACCCCTGCTTCATAAAAGGGAACATTTCCTGATTGCACCCTCCCTCCTTTCCGCGGATTTTACATCACTTGAAAAGGAAATCGCCAAAGTGGTCAAGGCCGGGTGCAGGTGGCTCCACCTGGATGTGATGGATGGCCATTTCGTTCCAAACATCACGTTCGGCCCCCCCCTTGTGAAAAGCATCCGAAAGGCCTTTCCCGATATCTTCCTGGATGCACACCTCATGGTAACGCATCCCATGAAGATCGTTTCCGGTTTCGTGGATGCCGGTGTGGATCTCCTCACCATTCACACGGAAACGTGCAACGACGTCCGGAGGGCGGTGCGAAGCCTCCACCGGGCCGGAATCCGCGCCGGTTTGACCATCAAACCCAAAACCTCCCTCAAGGCCCTGGAGCCCGCCCTCCGCTTTGTGGACCTCATTCTGATCATGAGTGTGGAACCGGGTTTCGGGGGACAGAAAATCATCCCGTCTGCCCTCAACAAGGTCAGGCGCCTCAATCTGAAAAAGATGAAGGAGGGCCACACCTTCGCGATCCAGATCGACGGCGGGATTAACCTGGACACGGCCCCCCTGGCCAGGGCCGCGGGAGCCGAGGTGTTCGTGGCGGGATCGGCCGTTTTTCAGGAAGGCAGGGTAGGGCAGAATATCAGGGCCCTCCGCAGGAGTATTCAAAATGCTTCCTAGAGCGGTGAAGTCGTATTTCTTCACTTCTCGAATCCATTCCTTCGAGCTGATCCTGGGACTCCTTTTTTTCTTTTTCGTACTCGCTCTGGGAAGCGTGTATCTTCCCCTGAAACTCTCGATTGCCGTATTGGGAGCCGGCATTGCCTGCTTTCTTGTCCTGCTCGGTCCGGTGGTCAATTTTGCCATCTATTTCCCCACCACATTTTTCGGGAGCATCTCCCTTCCCATGCTTCCCTTCTCCCTCAACCAGGTTGTGGGAATCGTGTTTGTACTATCTTGTCTGCTCTGGATTTTCAAGGGGAAGGGCCGGATCCCGAGGGGGAGAACCCGCAACATCCTGGCGATCCTGTTTTTCTGTTTCCTTTTGAACTGCCTTCTGGCGCTGGATCTGGAAGCCTCCCTCCATCATGCCAGGTACCTCGTCATCTATTTCTTCATCACCCTTGTTCTTGCGTCCCTTGTAACAAATAAAAAGCAGTTCCGGTTCTTTTGCTGGGTTATCCTCCTTTACAGCTCGATGTCCGCACTGATCGGGGCCTTCGAGCTGGTAACGGGAATCGGCATCTTCAATGAAACCACCTCGAGATGGATGGGTCGGATGAGGATCGACGGGGTGGCTCCGAACTCCATTGTGTTCGCCTATCAGCTCCTTTACGCGTTTCCCATCGGGTATTACCTGTTCAGCGAGGAAAAATCGGTCGGCCTCCGATTTCTTGCCCTCGGGCTGGCCCTTTTCATGACCCTGATCGCGATCTTCACGTTCAACCGCCAGAGCATTCTCCTGATCGGTGCGGCCTATTTTCTCGCCGCAATCCTCTATAAAAACAGGTACTCCAAAATCTTCACCGGCCTCGTCATTGCGATGGCCTTCCTCTTGAGTCCATACGTACTACATACCATTTTGATGAGGATGAGAACCATTGGCGATCTGTACCGGGATAGATCTTTATCCCTTCGCATCGACGGCATCAAGGTGGGGTGGAACATGATCCGCGAGCGTCCCTTTAGGGGGATCGGACTCGGGTGTTATCCGAAAGTCTGGTGGAAGTACCTCCCCATCGGAGAGACCCGGACCCTTCACTACTATAAACTGAGGGAGAGATATCCCGACATGGGATACAACCAGCTCTTCTGCGAGGGGGGTCTCATCTGTTTCGCCCTTGCCATGCTGTTTTTTCTCCACCTGGTCCGGACCCTCTGGAAACACAGGAGAAGGGCCCTGGAGCAAAATCAGAGGAATCTTGCCAACATTTACACCGCCCTTTTTGTCCAGATGATCGTTTTTCTTCTTTCGAGCGCCATACAGGACACCTTCCTGTACGTTCGCACCTGGATCATGTTCGCCTTCATCCTGGCCGTCACCCGTGGGAGTTTCACGGAATCCGATGAAGGAACAAGGGGAGGGGAGGGGGAAAGTTCGAAGTTGGATCCTCCTTCGCTGAAGCTGCGGCGGACATGAGTTTGAAGTTCGAAAAATTTGTAACGTCCTGAGCTAAGTCGAAGGGCAAGACGCCTTCGGTCCTGACCTTCTCCCTCTCAAGAACATAACAACATTTTATAAGCAATTCGAATCGATCGGTTCAGATCATTTGAATCAGGGATCAAACTTCCTGAAGGCAAATATCGTCTTACTATTTAATGAAGGGATAGATAAGCTATTGATTTCCAATGTCCTGAAATCAAGACTCATGTAAGGTGACCATTCTTTATTTGTCTCAATCAAATCGATTTCCACTTCTGCCACATAATCACCTTCATGGATGAGTCTTTGGCTTCGTCTCCTTCTCATTTTTTTCTCCTTGTATAATCATCCGTCCATAACTCAGGGTCTGGTCGATATTTTGAGGAGATTGGAGATTTCGTGACGATCAGGAAAGACAAAACCTGATCGAGCCCAGCTTTTCATCCTTCATCCTTTCCAGCATCCCTCATCCATTCTTCCCAAGTGCGTTTTCCAGGGCTTGGTTGATTTTTTCACAGAAGGCGTTCATGGAAAATTCCCGACGCACCCTTTCCCTTGCAGCATTGCCGAGTTTTCGGATCTGTTCAGGATGATCGAGGAGATTCTGGATTTCACGGGCCATGGCCTCCGGGTCTTCGGGGGGAACCACGATCCCGGCTTCGGGGGGAGTCAGCATCTCCCTTACAAATCCAACGTCGGTCGCCACAATGGCCTTGCCCGCTGCCATGGCCTCGAGAATGGAAACAGGCATGGATTCATTTCTCGAGGCCAGGACAAATATGTTCACACTCTCGAGAAAAGAGGGGATGTTGTTACAGTACCCTGGGAAATAGACGCGGTTTTTCAGCTCGGGCAGGGAGGCAAGTCGGTCGATCTCCCCGGAGAACTCCCTGGCGGCCCCCAGTTTTTCCCCGGCCACAACAGCCTTCAGCCCGGGATGACTTTTCATAACGGATCGCATGGATTCGAGGAAGATATCGATCCCCTTGTTTCGATTCAGGAACGTGGCCATTCCCACAATGACGTCCCCCGGGGAGTAATCGAAACGACCGCGATATTCGGTATCCGGTAAGGGATTTTCAAAATCGCGGATTGTCACACCGTTGGGAATGACCTCCCTTGGAACGGAGCCGAGTTTCTTTTCGAGGTACTCGAGGTTGGTGGGGGAGGAGAGGATCACAAAGTCGGAAAGGCGGGAGATCAGGAAACGCCGGAACCTGCTGGAAAGGCCGGGGGAGAGGTTTTCATGGATGTGCCAGGCTGTTTTCGCCCCCGTTCCAAAGAGTCCCAGGGCCGCGTGAAAGGCGGCGGAGGAGTTGAGGTACACAAGGCTGTATCCCCCGGATTTGACCTGCCTGCGGATTTTTAAAGCATATTGGAACCGGGAGATAACCAGTCGGATTCGGTTCAGCACTCCCTTTTCCTCCCGGAATCCGATCTGGGGGTTGGGAACGACCAGAACGCCAAATCCCCTTTTCCGGGCCGTTACTGCTAGGCCTTTTTCTTCGGGAAAGCAAAGGGTGACGTCGAAGCGATCCACCTTGAGACATTCGGCAACGTCCATGAGGACCCTGGGGGCGCCGGAGGGCTCCGGGGAATGAAAAACCAGGAGGATTTTTGTTCGTTTGACGTTCATTTTGCGAGATTTATCTACATTGGATTCAAGCGGTTCTCAAGTCAATTTTCCCGCTTGTGACCTTTTTCCGTAATTCTAATTGACAGTGCATGTCCGCCTTTCATAGGTTTTTATACATTATTCTATCAAATCCATAAAGGAACGATCGAGGTATATTTATGGCATGGTTCCGGAAACGAAAGTATACCATTCTGAAACCCACCGAAGAAAAACGAGTCGACATACCTGACGGCCTCTGGCACAAATGCCCCCAGTGTCTGAACATTGTTCTGGCCAGGGATTATATCAAGAATCTCAAGGTCTGTCCCAAGTGCAATTTTCACGATCGGCTCGATTCAAGGGAGCGGATCGAGTATACGTTTGATCCGGGTTCCTTCCAGGAGGAATTCACGAACATCTATCCCACGGATCCCCTGAACTTTTACGATTCCAAGAAATACACGGACCGTCTGGATACGTATCAGAAGAAAACCGGTCTGTCCGATGCCATTATTACGGGGAAGGCCAAATGCGGCGGGTACCCGGTGGCTGCCGGGGTGATGGAGTTCAAATTCGGCGGGGGCAGCATGGGGTCGGTTGTGGGGGAAAAGGTGACCCGGGTGTTTGAAATGGCCATCGAGAAGAATCTGCCCGTGATCCTGATCTGTGCCTCCGGGGGCGCCCGCATGCAGGAAGGCATTCTTTCTCTCATGCAAATGGCCAAAACCTCCATGGTGATCGCCCGTCACAACGAAAAGAAACTGCCCTTTATCAGCGTTCTGACACATCCCACCACGGCCGGGGTGATGGCGAGTTTCGCCTCTCTGGGTGATCTGATCGTGGCGGAACCGAACGCCCTGATCGGATTTGCCGGTCCCCGCGTGATCCAGCAAACCATCAACCAGATTCTTCCCAAGGGATTCCAGCGCTCGGAATTCGTCAAGAAACATGGATTTATCGATATTGTCGTGGATCGTAAGAATTTGAAAAATACCCTTATCAAGATCCTCTCGTTTTTCGTCCCCGGAATCCGGGAGGATACCGAAAATACACAATAACTCAAAGGAGGCAAGGGAGCACAATGGCACACGTGAACCTGAAGGATGTTACCAAGGTATTTCCCGGTAATGTCGTGGCAGTGGATGATATCTCGCTCGAGATTAAAGATAAGGAATTTCTGGTCCTGGTCGGACCCTCCGGATGCGGAAAATCCACCACCCTCCGGATGATCGCGGGTCTCGAGGAAATCACCGACGGGGAAATCTTCATCGGGGAACGACTCGTGAACGACGTCCCTCCCAAGGACCGCGATATCGCCATGGTCTTCCAGAACTACGCCCTGTATCCCCACATGACGGTCTACAAGAACATGGCATTCGGGCTGAAGCTCAGGAAGTATCCCAAGGCGGAAATCGATAAACGGGTGCGGGACACTGCGGAAATCCTCGGGATCCAGGAGCTCCTGGAGAGGAAACCCAAGGCCCTCTCGGGCGGCCAGAGGCAGCGGGTGGCCGTGGGACGCGCCATTGTTCGAAAGCCCCGGGTGTTTCTCTTCGACGAGCCGCTCTCCAACCTCGACGCCAAACTCCGCGTCCAGATGCGCACCGAGATTTCCAAGCTCCACGCCCGCCTGCAGGCCACCATGATCTACGTCACCCACGACCAGATCGAGGCCATGACCATGGGGGACCGCATTGCGGTGTTGAAAGACGGCGTGATCCAGCAGACGGACGATCCCATTACCCTTTACGATCAGCCGAAGAACAGGTTTGTGGCCGGGTTTATCGGGAGTCCCCCCATGAATTTCGCCGACGGCCGGATCGTTGGACAGGGGGAGGATCTGTTTTTCGACGAGGATAATTTCAAGGTCAAGATCCCGCCCCAGTTCAAAGAGGCCCTGGCGCCGTATCGGGATAAGGAAATCATCTTCGGAATGCGTCCGGAGCACATCTACGAGCCCCAGGCCCTTCTCAGGGAGCGGGCCAACACCCAATCCATCAAGGCCAAGGTGGAAATCATCGAGCCCATGGGCGCCGAGGTGTATATCTATTACACCACCGGCAAAACCCCCTTCATCGCCCGTGTGGACGCCCATGTGAAGGCCGAGATCGATGAGACCATGGAACTCCTCATCGATATGGACAAAAGTCACTTCTTCGACAAGGAAACCGAAAAGACCATCGTCTAAGGCAAGCTTGGGGTCAGTTTATATAATTATATAATAAAACCACCCCAAAGACTGTTTTTGCCTCATTTCTCCTCATTTTATTATATAATTATATAAACTGACCCCAGACTTTTTTCCAGGATAGGCCGCCTTTTACTTTCCGAAGCAGAAAATCCCCCGTATCCCGCCCACCCATGCAAATCCTGTGTTGGGCCAGGGCCTCGCAAGGGTTCCCGGATATCATCTTCACGTTCGCGATGGATCGGAGTCCCGCGGAAAAGGCCCTTTGTCTCTTTCTAAGTTCCCCAGCGGAATGCATGGCCTCCCCTGCAAATGGGGTTCCCGGTTTGGGGGTGAAGAACGAAACGGAAATAATGATTTTCCCCACCCTTCCCTTTTTCCTTCCCTCTTCGACAAGGAAGTTCCGGGCGGAACGCACCAGCTCGATATTCGCCCGGATCTCGTCCGTACCCTCCCCCGGGAGCCCGAGGATGAAGTACATCTTGAGGTTCTCGAGTCCCGCGGCAAAGGCCTTTTGAGCCGCATCCAGGATCCGGTCATTGGTCAGATTCTTGTTGATGGAACGGCGAAGTTTGTCCGACCCGGTTTCCGGAGCCAGGGTCAGGGTGCGCTGCCCGCTTTCCAGTAAAAGTTCCAGAAGAGCCGGGGAGAGGGAATCGGCCCGGAGGGAGGAAAAGGAGATTTTGATTCCCTCCCCGATGCCCCACTTGCACAGATCCTCGAGGGAGGGATGAGCCGTGACGGCGGAGGAGATCAGGCCGAACCGGTTGGTCCTTTCCCGGTTTTTTTCCACAAGGCTCTTAATGGATGAAAGGCTCCGGATGCGGAAGGGATCGGAGTTATGGCCGATGTAGCAGAAGGAGCATCGGTAAGGGCAACCGCGTGCGATCTCGATCAGGCAGGTATCGGGGAACTCGGTCTCCGAAGTCAGGAACACGCTGGAAAGGGGATGGCGATCCAGCTCGACGCACCTTGCTGGGGGTGGAATCCGGTCGCCGGATCGAGTTCCGGGAATCAAAAATCCGTCGCGCGTTCCGATCGCATCCAGGCAGGCCTGTTTTTCGCCGCCCGACTGTTTGAAACAGTCGAGGAGTGCCGGCAGGGTATCCTCTCCGTCCCCGAGGATCAAGAGATCCATGAAATCTGCGAGAGGAAGGGGATTCATGGTGGGGGCAATACCGCCAGCCGCGATCAGGGGTGAGTGCTTGGTTCTTTCCTTTCTCAGAAGGGGGATGCCGGACTGTTTCAACATTCGGAGGGCACCGGCAAAATCCAGCTCGAAGGGGATGGAGAACAGGATCATGGAGAAGCGGTTGAGGGGCTTTCTGTTTTCGAGGGAGACCGGGGGTTGAATATCGAGGAAGAAGCGTTCGGCCAGGAAATCTTCCCGTGCGTTGATCCGGTCATAGAGAAAATGGACTCCGAGGTTGGAGGCGCCCAGGTAATAGGTATTAGGAAAGCAGACGGCCACGGAGGGCAGTGATCCGAACACCTTTTTAATCGAGCCCCGTTCCTTTTTCACCAGGTTTGAAACGGCGCTCCTCGTGGCGTATGACACTGTCATAATCGGTCTGGATCGGGATTAATCGTAAACCCCGATGCGGATTCCTTTGAGAAGGGGATCCACCCACTGTTCCGGGGAGAGGACGTCACGTCCCATGGCCCTGACCGAGGTATTGGGATATCGTGATGCACTATAATGGTCAAAGGTGATTTCGCTGTTTTCGACGGGCGCCATGGCCTGGAAACGGATCCTGGCCAGTTCCCCGGTGGGCAGGGGATCGAGCCGTGAAAATCCCATACGGTAATCGATGGTTCCCGATTGGTTATTGGCACGGTTTCGAAGGTGATAATCGAATGGAAATTTATCACGGGCAAAACCGTCGTGAATGTTGATCCCCTGGCTGATCCAGTTCCTTTTATCCCAGTCGATGACCCGCAGTACGGCCGGATCGAACTGGATAAGGAGACTCAGGTTGTCGAAAATAACGGCCTCGGGATTCGAGATAAAAACGGAGACCTCGAAGGTTTTCCCGACAGGAATCCTCCTTTTGTCGCAATGGAGCTTCAGAGACACATTCCCCTCCTGAAGCTCCGGAAGCATGCCCCTTTTGGCCCTGGCGAGCGCCGGATCGAACAGGATTTTGTCCTCGCCTTTTTTGGAGGAGGATTTGATGGTGATGCCGGTGGGGATGATGCCGTCGTCCGGGCTGGTGGGAATACCCAGGATATCTTCCCCCTGGGAAATGACGAGGGTCTTTTCATTGGACAGATCGAAGCTGATCTCGCAGAAATCCGTTGGTTTTGCCGCGTTCCACACAATGCGAAGGAGGTTGAAGCCGTCCAGGGGGAGCGGCTGCATGAACTTGCAGGCATAATCGATATATCCGTTCACGATATCCACATGGTACTCGGGCGGCTCGCTCATGAGGGAATTGATCTCGCTATCGTTCACCATGACGGGATGGAGGAACCGGGGATCGAATGTGATGCGGACCTTCAATTCCTGGATATCCTGCCTGTCCAGGTTGAACAGTTCCATATCGGTGAGAAAGTTTTTCCCGGCGATCACGGTTTTATCGAAGGGATAGAAGTGGAGTATGGTGTGTGCGAGGACGTTGCTGGAGGCGGGAGCGAAGGAAGCGGGAGGGGGTTTCTCGACTTCTTCCTTTTCAGAGACATTCCGTGAAGGGGCCTTGGATTCCGTGGCCTTTTTGCGGGCCTCCTTTAGTTTTTTCAGCCTTTCCTCCTCCTTGGCCTTTTTACGAGCCTCGAGGATGAGCTGGACCCTTTTCTGATGCCTTTGAATACGTTCCTCACGGGGCAGGTTCCGGTCATCCTTCAGATCATCCGGTATATCGACGTCCAGCGCCGGGCAAAGGGCGGGCAACAGCACCAGGAGGAAGAAAAAGAACCGGAATAAAAGATCATGAAAGGGAATCCGTTTCATGATCCCTCCTTTCCAAAAGGATCTTCTGTTATTTGTTGGAGGCAGGCTCGTCAATGACAGTTTTCACCACCACGGGGGTAACCGGTGTGATTTTTTCCTTCACCCCGGCGAATGAGATGGCCTCGATATAGTAATAAAAGGTTTCGCCGATCTCGAGGGGTTGATCCACGTAAACGTATTCCCGGGGAGTGCTGGTGGTTCCCGAACCGGGGATGATTTCCTTGTTGATTTTCTTGAAGGGCCCTTTTTCCGTTTTGCCGCGGTAGATGTGAAAGCCGTAGTTGTCGTGTTCGGTTTCATTTCGCCACCGTATGATCACTTTTCCCTGGGGATCTTTATCGCTGGACTTAACCGGGTTCTGTTCTTTCGAAAAGAGCGAGCAGGATCCCAAGCCGATACAAAGGAGTATGCAAATCAGACTGCTGAGCCGCTGTTTCATCGATTAATGTTCCTTTCTGTCGTTGTTTTTATCGCCCTCGAGGGTGGCGAGCGTTTTCATCAATTCCCGGTTTCCCGGATGCCTTTTCAATCCCTGCCTGATGATGGCTTCGGCATTTTCAGAGTGTTGATTTTCCCTGTATACCGAAGCAAGGTCTTTTATATAGGTAAGCTCCGGTTGCAGCGCAAGAGCTTTTTTAAAATGGGCATCAGCGGCGTTCCATCTCCCGAGAGCCGCTTCCTGCCCGGCCATCCTGTAGAATAGATCAGCCTGGGTGAATAATGGTTTGGCCCCGGGGGCGTTCATGAGATTTTCGGCGGTGGAGAAACATGAGAGCGCGCCGGAGGCCTCTCCCTCGAGTCCCCGCATCACTCCCAGAAAATAATAGCCGTCCGGTTCGCCCGGATACATATCCAGGTAACGAAGGCAATGATCCCGGGCCGGTTCCGTCTCCTTGAGGGAGAGATACAGGGCGATCAGTCGAACGCGGGAGGCCTTGTCCCCCGGATCGAGCCGGAGCGCCTTTTCGAAGCCCCGGCAGGCCGCCTCCCGGTTCGAAATCTTCCACTCGATGGAGGCCAGCTGCTTCAGGGCACTTATGGAGGAATAGTATTGAAGGGCGGTCATGGTTTGTTCCCGCGCCTTTTCATAATCTTTCGCACTCATTTTCATGCCGGCCTGGTAGAGCCGGACGGGACCCGACTGGGGATTCCACGAAAGGGCCCGTTCCAGTCCCTTTTCCATGTCCGAGGGGTGGTTCGAGAAATAAACCGCCTTCTGCTGCATCAAAAGCGAGGAAGAATGGCAAAGGGCCAGCCACTCGAGGAGGAAAAAGATCAAAGCCAGTCCCGCCATTCCCGGAACAAGGAGGGGGGAGGGCTTTCCTGATTTGCCATTAACGTTTCGATTCATACTAAGTCAAAACTGGTCAAAACAGGGGATCGGGTCAATCAAAATTTTATTTTAATCTTTACAGCCCCATATACGGATGGCATATCCTGTTTTTCCTTAATTTATTAAATAAATTTACAAGGTAAATCCAATGAATTTCGAAGACACTGCCATCACACGGGAAATTATCAGAGCGTATCAGGATAAACTCCTTGACAGCATTGAGAGCGATGTCCTGATCGCCGGGGCCGGACCCTCGGGTTTGACCGCCGCATTCTTCCTGGCAAAAGAGGGCGTTAAAACCACCATTATCGAAAAGCGCCTCTCCACCGGAGGGGGCATCTGGGGGGGCGGCATGGCCATGAACGAGGTCATACTCCAGGAAGAGGCAACCGGGATTCTTCAGGAATTCGGGGTTCGATTCCGACCCTCCCAAAGGGAGGGGCTGTTCTGTGTTGATGCCGTGGAACTCGCCTCCGCCCTCACTTTGAAGGCCCTCCAGGCGGGAGTTCGAATCTTCAACCTGACCTGTGTGGAGGACGTGAGTGTCAGGAATCAGCGGGTCACCGGCCTGGTGATCAATCGCACCACCATTTACGGCCAGTTGCCCGTGGATCCACTTATGTTCTCCTCCCGGGCGGTTCTGGATGCCACGGGACACGAGGCTGCGGTTCTCAGCGCCCTCAGGACGCATGGTTACAAGATCTTTTCTCCCACGGGACAGCTGGCCGGCGAGGGCGCCATGGATGCCCCGGCCGGGGAGCGATTCGTGGTGGATAAAGCGGGCGAGGTTTACAAAGGGCTTTTCGTCTCCGGCATGGCCGTTTGCGCGGCCTTCGGCGGTCCCCGCATGGGTCCCATCTTCGGGGGCATGCTCCTTTCGGGTCAAAAGGTGGCCTCCCTGATCCGGGAACAAATGGGAAAATAATGTAAGGAGCAAGGATATGCCGACTTACGAGTACGAATGTGAAAAGTGCGGATATCACTTCGAGGAACTGCAATCCTTCAAAGAAGAGCCGATCAGGGAGTGTCCCAAGTGCCGCGGCAAGGTCAACCGACTGCTCGGGCACGGGGCCGGGTTGATTTTCAAAGGCAGTGGATTCTATGTGACCGATTATGCCCGGAAGAATTCCTCGCCCGTGGACGCCCCGGCAAACAGCTCTTCCTGCAACAGGGAAAAGCCCTGTTGCGGCAAGGACGCCCCCTGCGATAAATCCCCCAAAAAAGACTCAACGTGAAAACCGGCAAATACATCTTTGGTCCCGTTCCCTCCCGCCGCCTCGGCAGGTCCCTCGGGGTGGATCTCGTCCCCCATAAAACATGCTCGCTCGATTGCATCTACTGCCAGGTGGGAGTGACCACCTGTAAAACCATCGAACGGAAAGAATATGTGCCCACGGATGCCGTGCTCGAGCAGATCCGGGCCGCCCTCGAGCAAGGGGCATCGCCGGATTACATCACGCTCGCAGGTTCCGGAGAACCCACGCTTCACAGCCGGATCGAAGAGATCATTGCGGGCATTCACGGTTTTACCTCCATACCTGTGGATGTCCTCACGAACGGCGCCCTCCTTTGGATGCCGGAAGTCAGGAGGGAGATCCTCGATGCGGATCTTGTGATTCCCAGCCTGGATGCCGGGAGTCCGGAGGTGTTCCAGCGTGTGAACCGCCCCCATCCGGCTCTCGAGTTCGAAAAAACCGTTGAGGGCCTGATCCGGTTCCGGGAGGAGTATTCAGGTCCCATCTGGCTCGAGGTGTTCATTGTGGGGGGCATTTCCGACACGGAAGAGGAATTCGGGAAAATCGCCGGTCTGGTCAAAAAGATCCGGCCGGACAAGGTCCAGATCAATACCACCATCCGTCCCACAGCTGAGAAATATGCCCTTTCCTCCCCGGAGGAGAAGCTTGGGCGTCTGGCCGAACTCATCGGCGATCGCGCCGAGATCATCGCCGATTTCCGCAAAATCCACAAGGAGCCCGAGTTTACCGCCCGGCGCTCCGATGTGCTCGAACTCCTGGCGAGGCGGCCCTGCACACTCCAGGATATCGCGGCCGGACTCGGGATTCATGAAAACGAGGCCGCCAAACATGTCGGGGAACTTCTCTCCATGAACCGCATCGTGGCCGACAGGGTGGGACAGAAGGTCTTCTATAAAATCGATTCCGGGAACCGGTAACATTACAAGGATCGTTGCATGGATCCCAGCGATTATTACCTCCACAGAATCAGCCCCTTCATCATCCGGTTCAGCGAGAGCTTCGGACTTCGCTGGTACGGGATTTCCTACGTACTCGGGTTTGTGGTCGGGATTCTGCTCCTTCGTCGTCTCTCGAAAAACAGGCGATTAAGGCTTTCCCTCTCCGAGGTAGATGCCCTCATGACCTACCTGGTGATCGGGGTGCTTGTGGGTGCGAGAGTGGGTTATGTCCTTTTTTACGACCTTTCCCTCCTCGTTCAGTTCGAATCCCACTTTCCCTTCTGGGGGCTTCTGGCCGTGAACCAGGGGGGGATGTCCAGCCACGGCGGCTTCATCGGGGTGGCCGTTTTAATGGTGATCTTTGCGAGGCGGTATCGTTATCCCATCATGCACGTGGGTGATGCGGTGGTGATGGCGGCCCCGCCCGGGCTGTTTTTCGGCAGGATGGCCAACTTCATAAACGGGGAGCTCTTCGGAAGGCCTACCGACGTGCCCTGGGCCGTTTGTTTTCCCTCCGAGATCCTGAACTGGCCTTTCGAGCGAACGACGCGACTCTTCCAGACCCTTTCCGAAAAGGGATACGAGTTTACGGATGTGGGCGGCCTGATCGACGGAGTCATCCGGAACGATGCCGTGGCGGCACTGGTCCATCCCATGCTCACTCCCCGTCATCCCTCCCAGATTTACGAGGCCCTTCTCGAGGGAGTTGTCCTTTTTCTCCTCCTGTGGTTCCTGGGGAAAAGGTTCCGGAGGATCGGTGCGGTGTCGGCGTTTTTTTTCTGGGGATACGCTGTCCTTCGGATTTTCGCGGAACAATTCCGCGAGCCGGATGTTGGGATCGGATTCCAGTGGCTCGGTCTCACCCGGGGACAGTGGTTGAGCGCTTTGATGCTTGTTGCCGGAGGAGTGATCTGGTACTTTTCATTGAAGGTGAATCTAACGCCGGATGCCATTATATCGAGAGAAAAACAGAAATCCCCCGGGAAAAAGAAGGCCGTGGGAAGAGACCGGAAATCCCGCTCCCGCAAAAAGCGGTGAGGTTAATCCCTTCGTCTTCGCTCGGGTTATACGGCAAATGGTCAGTGGTTGAAGCGGTATGGCCTTGATGTTGGAAATTTCCAAATAGACCGGTTCATACCAAGTATCACTTCTGTCTGTTACGTCTCTGTCGTCTCTTCGTGTATTTGTATTATGATCGCAAAACTTTTCCATATCTCAACCGAAGGATCCGATCACGGACACAAACCGAGACTGAAACGGAAATACATCTATTACGCCCTGACCGCCATGATGGGAGTCGTGGTGGTGAGTGTCCGGTTGAACACCCAGCTCGTGATCGTGAACAACCTTTCGCCCGAATCCTCACTCCTGCCGTGGGAGCTGGTTCTCATGGGATGGGGTTCGTTTATTTATGCCATGGGGAGTCTTTTCCTCGCCTCCCTTTCGGACCGTTTCGGGCGTCTTCCCTGCATCGCCGTAACCGCCTTCATCCTGGCCGGATTGAACGTCATCCTCGGTTGGAACATTCTCGGTCCCTACCAGCTGTGGCACCTGTTTTTGTGCTGGGGTATGGTGAGTCTGTGTTTTTCGATTTTCTTCACCGGTGTCGAGGGACTTTTATCCGAGTACCAGGATCACTCCATGCCTCTGGCCCGGAGGCTGGGGCTTTACTGCATTTCCTGGAGTACCGGCGGATTCGTGGCTTCTTTCCTCACTGGATACGGCAAAGAACTGCTGGGGCCGGAGGTGATTTTCATGAGTGTGTCCCTTGTCTGTTTTGCCGTTTTAACGGTTACGCTTTTGGATTTTCTTTTTCACGGCACGAGGAAGATAGGAGAGCAGGAGGTGGGGGAGGCGGATATCCGGCCCGAGGCGCCTTTTCATGCGAGTCTGGCCCGGATCGGCCTTTTTTTCGGCAGCCTTGCATTTGCGGCCCTGTCCGCCTCTTTTCCGCGTTTTGCAAGGGATTTTCACCAGCTTGGAGAGGGAGCCGTCGGTTCCTTCCTCAGTACCATCACCTTTACCGCGTTCCTCACTTTTGCCTGGTTTCCCCTCTGGAACTGGTGGCATTACAGAGCCAAGCTTCAGGTTCTTCTTCAGGGATTCATGCTGGCGGGATTGATCCTTTTACTCATGGCCCCCCAGGGCGCCACGTTTCTTATTCGCCTGTCTTTGGTGCTCTATGGTGCGGGGTATGGATTCTGTTATTTCTTCAGCATTTACTATTCCCTGCTGGTACCCGCGGGCCATGCCAGGAGCGGGGGTGTGCATGAGGGGTTTTTAGGTTTGGGTAAGCTCTTCGGACCGTTTGCGGCTTTGGCGTTCATCTGGTTTGCGGGAAAGACGTCACTTTTATCCGAAAGCCGCCTTGGGGCCGCCGCGATCGCCGTTGCCGCCCTGGCGGTTCTCTTTTCCCTTCTCGTCCAGTATTCCCTGGTAAAAAAAAGAACATCCGGAGTCGTCCCGTAAATTGCACGAGATTATTCCCTTGATCCTGGATATCCCTGTTAAATATTTCAAACATTGACATTGGAACCTTCTTTTCTGAAAATTCCGTTTGTTGTCTATCATGAGAATGGCAACGTGAAATAATATATTCTGGAAGTTTCTTATGAGTAGAATTTTGGAATATCTGGAATACGAATTCTGGGCCTCCTGTAACGTCTATGATGTGCTTCTGGCCTTTGTAGTCCTGTTCGTGACCCTAATTGTCAACCGTATCCTGACCCGCATCCTCAACAAGTGGCTGGATTTCTTCCTCAGGAAAACACATACGGAAGTGGAAGAGAAAACCCGGGAGGCCCTGAATAAGTCCTTCAACTGGTTGGTTATCCTGATCGGTGTGAAATATGCCGGCATCATGTTGAACCTGCCCGGTTACAAACCCGGTGAAGAAGCCATTAACGTAAATCTCTTTTTCGAGCGCGTCATCCATTGCGCCATTACAGTTACCGTCATGTGGTTTCTCATGCGGGTGGCGGATGTGTTCGGATCCTTCCTGCAGCGAATCGCACGCAAGGCGGAAACCGTACTCGAGACCCACCTGGTGCCGATCCTTGTGAAATCCATGAAGGTCATCATCATCCTGATCGGGGTGGTGACCATTATCCATCTTGCGGGTGGTAACGTGAAGGCCATTGTGGCCGGCTTTGGAATCGGGGGCCTGGCCGTGGCACTGGCCGCTCAGGAAACCCTGAAGGACGTGTTCGGGTCCATCATGATTTTCATGGATCGTCCCTTCAAGGTGGGTGACCTTATCAATACGAACGAAGTCGAGGGATTCGTGGAGGAGATCGGGTTCCGCTCCACCCGGATCCGTACCATACCCAATACGCTTGTTACTATTCCCAACAGCAAAGTGGCGGATTCGGTGGTAAATAACTATTCCAAAATGGAAAAGCGCCATTGCAGCACCGTAGTGGGGGTGACCTATGATACCACCGCCGATCAGATGGAGGAGGCGCTCAAGGGGATTAAGCGGATACTGGAAACCCATGCCGGCGTGAACAGGGAGATCTATTTCGTTCAGTTCTCCGAGTTCGGCGATTCCTCGCTGAACATCATGGTGGATTTTTATACGGTGGACACGACACGGCAGGGTTTTTACGCCGTTCGAGAGGATGTTTTCCTTTCCATCATGCGACTCCTGGAAAAGATGGGAATAGACATCGCATTCCCCTCCCAGAGCCTCTACGTGGAAAAATGGCCGGAACGGCCAGGCACGTAACATCTATCACCCCTGAAAGGTCCCATCGAAAAAGTATAAGGTGAACCCGGCGACAGGGGAGGAAAAGTAAGAAAGTCCGACCCTATCTGAAAAATGCATCCATTCTGTCGAATGCCTTGTTTATCATATCTTCAGGAACGCAGAAGGATAATCTTATGTGACTTTCTCCGGTGGGACCGAAGGCGATGCCGGGAGTCGTGGACACCCTTGTTTCCTTCAGTAATCGTTTGGAGAACGCTATCGAATCCTTTCCCTGATCTCCCAATATTTTCGGAAACATCAAATATGATCCCCCGGGTTTACGATATTCGAATATCCCACCCAGGGCGTCGAGTCGTTCACACATCAGATTCCTCGTTTGCAGATAATGCTTCCTGAATTCGGATATGCAGTCCTGAGGACCTTTTAAAGCCCCGATCGCCGCATATTGTGAAACAACGGGAGCGCAGATGGCAAACGGAATATGGGCCTTTTTGATCTGGGGAATGATCTCTTCATCGGCATGAAGATAGCCGATCCTCCAACCAGTCATGGCATATGATTTCGTGAACGTAAAACAGCTGATCACATTTTTCTTCAATTCGGGAACAGATGCGATACTGAAGTGACGATTATCATCAAACACGAAATACTCATAAGCCTCGTCCGTGATCACTGTAAGGTTGTTTTCCAGTGCTGTTTCCGCCAGTTTTCGGAGGGTTTCTTCGGGAAAGACGGTTCCAGTCGGGTTGTTGGGACTGCAGTATAAAATGGCCTTTGTCCTGGGGGTTATCGCCTTGTTTACGGCGTCAATATCCAGTGCGAAATTCTCTTCTTCCACAAGTGGAACAAACACGGGTTTGCCCGAAGCGATCTGAACCAGTCGGATATGAGTCGAATACGTGGGAGAGGGCAGAATCACCTCGTCTCCCGGATCGATGGTTGCCATAACGGCCGCGGCAAGGCCTTCAATCGCCCCAACGGTCACGAGCAATTCCGAGATATTCGCCGGGATGTTATTGTCTCTCTCCAGTTTTTTTACGATTTCCTCTCTCAATTCCGGAAGGCCGTCGTTTTGCGAATATCCGCCGGTCAGCCCATTATTAATCGCGGAAACTGCGGCTTCATTGATATGTTGCGGCGTTCCGGAGCTGGGTTTTGCCCATGATAAAAAGGCAACGTCATCATATTGCCTGGATAATCTTGTCATTTCGTGAATGGCCGATTTTCTGATCTCTTTCACACGATTGGAAATATTCATAATATCCTCTCCAGGGTCCGAATTTTATACCTTCGGCTTCAGCAAAATATACAAATCAAATGGCCCGCGTTTCATTTGGTTGTCAAGATGCAACTATTTTTTTAAGCCTGCTGGAAAATAGTTAAAAATTGTTTTTGACATAGCTCCCATGGGACAGTATATAAAAACGCAACTATTGAGCAATGGCATTTTGCGTCTGGATGGGGATGGGAGTTTGGGCTTTATTCGATGTCCCATAAAGGGAGATCTTAATTTTATTTAAAGGAGATGAAATCATGAAAAGAATCATGATTCCAATGATCGCACTCATGATCCTCGCTCTGGTCATGACAGCGGGAGCCCAGGAGAAAAAAAAGGAAGAGAAAAAGGAACCGATCAAGATCGGGGCGATTTTCGCCATTACGGGAGGCGCCTCCTGGCTGGGAGAACCGGAACGCAACACCGCGGAAATGTACGTGGAAAAGATCAACAAGGCAGGAGGCGTCAACGGTCACCCCATCGAACTGATCGTGGAGGACACGGAAGGAAATGAAACCAAGGCGGTGAATGCCACCCGCAAGCTGATCACAAAGGACAAGGTCGTGGCCATTATCGGCCCCTCTCGAAGCGGCGTGACCATGGCCGTGATTCCGGTTGTCGAGCGGTATAAGATTCCCCTGATCTCCTGTGCCGCAGCGGAATCCATCGCCGTTCCCGTGAAAAAATACGTCTTCAAAACACCCCAGAAGGACTCCGACGCTGCGATTCGGATCCTCGAGCATATGAAGGAAAAGGGTTATAAAAAGATCGCCCTGATCACCGGAACAACCGGATTCGGAGACCAGGGCAGGAAGCAAGTCAAAAAGTATGCCGGGGAAATGGGCATCGAGATCGTGGCGGATGAAACGTACGGACCCAAGGATACCGACATGACCGCCCAACTCACCAAGATCAAGGCCACGGAAGCCCAGGCCCTGGTGAACTGGTCCATTGTGCCGGCTCAATCCATTGTGGCGAAGAACCTGAGGCAGTTGGGTATGAAAATGCCGCTTTACCAGAGCCATGGGTTCGGTAACGTGAAATTCGCCAAGGCTTGCGGACCGGCCGGAGACGGCATCATTTTCCCTGCGGGCAGGCTCCTGGCCGTGGATACCCTGGCAGCCGATCATCCCCAGAAAAAGATTCTGGCCATGTACAAAAAGGAATACGAGGATAAATTCAAGGATACGGTCAGCACCTTCGGAGGCCATGCCTATGACGCCCTTTACATCCTGGTGGGTGCGATCAAGAGGGCCGGCGAAGCCGATTCGGAGAAGATCAGGGACGAAATCGAAAAAACCGGGGGATTCGTCGGAACGGGCGGTATCTTCAACTATTCCCCGGAGGATCATACAGGACTCAAGAAAGACGCCTTTGAAATGCTTACAGTCAAGGATATGAAATTTATCGTCCTCAAGGAATAGGATCGCTTTACAGGAAAAATGAGATAAAGAGGTGGTTTTTGAAACCACCTCTTTTCTTTATTCCCCTTTTTCCGCTTGCCAGATGAGATTCTTCCTTTTATTAAATACACTCTCTTACACGCAATAATGGATGGATCATGGAACGCTTTCTGCAAAACGTGGTATCGGGCATTTCCATGGGGAGTATTTACGCCCTTGCCGCCCTCGGGTTCAATATCATCTACAACGCCACCGGAATCATCAATTTCGCCCAGGGTGAATTCGTAATGCTGGGTGGGATGCTGATGGTCTTTTTCGGCGCCACCCTGGGGTGGGCCCTGGCGCCGGCCCTTTTCGCCACGGTCCTTCTCGTGGTATGTGTTGGAATGGCCCTCGAGAGGGGATGCATCAATCCCCTGAAAAAACCCTCCATCCTGACCCTCATCATGATTACGATCGCGGCATCGATCATTCTGAAGGGCGCCACCATGTTCATCGCGGGAAAAGAGGCCCATACCATGCCTTACTTTTCCGGCGGGAACGAGGCCGTCCGAATGGCCGGGGTTTTTATTCCCACCCAGACCTTCTGGGTTCTCGGGACTCTGGTCGTGGTGGTGTGCCTCCTGATCGTCTTTTTCAACTTCACCCTTGCGGGCAAGGCCATGAGGGCGTGTTCCTTCAACCGAACCGCGGCGACCCTCATGGGCATTCCCGCAAAACGAATGGTCATGCTCTCCTTCATTCTTTCAGCCGGGATCGGCGCCCTGGCCGGGGCCATGATCATGCCGATCTCCATGGTGGACTACCAGAGCGGCGCCATGTTCGGGATCAAGGGATTCGGGGCCGCCGTGCTGGGGGGGCTGGGAAACAATGCGGGGGCCGTGGTTGCGGGAGTGCTGCTGGGGATTCTCGAGGCCCTGACCGCGGGTTATATATCGTCTCATTACAAGGACGCCATTCCCCTTATTATCCTTTTGATCGTTTTGTTTGTAAAGCCCAGTGGATTATTCGGAAGCGAGGCGGCCGGAAAGCTGAAAAAGTTCTGAGCCATGAAGAAAGCGATATACAAACCGTTTTTCATTTTCGGGATCATTGTTTTTATCATCCCGCTGTTTGTGAGAAGTCCCTATTACCTGGGAGTTCTGGTACAGGCCGGGATCTTCAGCCTGATCGCCATGGGTCTTTCCCTTCTCATGGGTTACGCGGGTCAGATCTCGATTGGTCACGCGGCTTTTTTCGGGATCGGGGCATACACATCTGCGATCCTGACGGGGAGCTACGGCTGGTCCCCCTGGACGGCTCTTTTTGCGGGGATGGTGCTTGCGGGTGCGGTGGCCTGGATTATCGGAATGCCCTCTTTGAAGCTCAAGGGTCATTACCTGGCCATGGCCACGTTGGGTTTCGGGGAAATCGTGCATATTTTTTTCGTGGCCCAGCATGATCTCACCGGCGGGCCGTCCGGGTACACGGCTGGAATCATCCCTTACATCAATTTCATCAAATGGCCCGTCGATACCGAGCTGAAACATTTTTATTTCATCTGGATGTTTGTTCTCATTGTTTTATTGTTGAATCTCCATCTGATTCATTCCCGGGTGGGTCGGGCCCTCCGTTCGATCCACGTGGACGAGGAAGCCTCCCGCGCCATGGGAATCAATACGGCGCGTTACAAGGTGGGCATTTTTGTCCTGAGCGCGATTTACGCCTCCCTGGCCGGAAGCCTTTATTGTCATTACATCCTGTTCGTGGCCCCGGGGCCATTCGGCCTGATCGAGTCCGTTCTCCTGGTCACCATGGTATTGATCGGCGGGATCGGCAGTATCTGGGGTGCAATCACCGGCGCCACCATACTCACATTGCTTCCGGAGGTTCTACGTGTTTTTCAGGATTATAACATCCTGATTTACGGTTCCATACTGATGGTGATCATGCTGTTCCTGCCGGGCGGCCTGAGCAGCGGGATTCACCGTTTGTTCAGGAAACTTGGAAGGATTCTGATCAAAAAGGTAAAGGCTGGGGGATGAACAAAACCCTTATTGAAATAGATTCCCTGTGCAAGTTTTTCGGGGGAGTCAAGGCCGTCAACAAGGTCAGTTTCTCCGTGAAAAAAGGGATCATCAAGGCCATTATCGGTCCGAACGGAGCGGGTAAAACCACGCTTTT
>Ga0272442_10001144_pt1 | contig 40895 bp, 27 predicted proteins | sample SSMForm2O_FD_200262 | JGI IMG/M metagenome (GOLD analysis project Ga0272442, IMG submission 200262) | Marine sediment archaeal communities from Little Sippewissett salt marsh, Falmouth, MA, United States - SSM-Form-2O | ecosystem: Environmental > Aquatic > Marine > Wetlands > Sediment ...
TTCGCCATTAATAATACCGGATTCGCGGACAATATCGGCCACCTGATGCGTGACATCGATCATCTGGTTCCGGCTTCGAGTGCTAATGCCAAAATCTTCCTGGACGATTCTCATTTCCCTTTTCCCTTATTCTCAGGATTGATATTCAAGTTTGGCACTTCGGACGACCTCTTCTCGAAAATACCTGCTTAAATCTTCGGGGGTCCGTAAATCGACCTTTCGACCAAGCACTTCCGTGAGTTCCATTTCCATCCTGACAATCGAAAACAAACCCGGCGTATGGCCTTCCTCGAACTCCACTAAAAGGTCAATGTCACTGTTTGGACCCAATTGCCCACTAAGAGCGGATCCGAAAAGAGACAATTTCCTGATGTAGTTTTTCCGGCAGAACTCAATCAGTTTGTCTTTGGACATTTTGTGTTCAAGCGAGTAGTCCATTTTTTGCCTAATTCCGCAATTTTTAGGATTAAGGTTAGCTGAATTTCCTTTGATTTCAAGGTAAAAGATCACATTTGCGCGACGACGTCGATGCCTAAAAGTTCCTGGAGGCCGTGGCGGATGGTCCGGGCCGTCAAGTCACAAAGCAACAGCCGGGTTGGTCTTTTATCCGGTCCGGCTACTAATACGGGGCAGTTCGTATAAAACGCACTGAACTTCTGGGCCAGTTCGTAAAGATACACGGTCAGGTAATTCGGCCTGTAATCGGCCGCCGCGGCCTGGATCGACTCGCCGTAACGAATCAGGTGCTTCGCCAGATCCAGTTCCGCAGGCTCTGTTAAATTCAGAGCTTTCACACCGGCCAGTTCCGCTTCAATATCCACATCTTTACTCTCCGCCTTTCGCTCAATCGACTTGATCCGCGCGTAGGCGTATTGCATATACGGCGCCGTATTGCCGTCCATCGCGAGCATCTTGTCGAAGCTGAAAATATAATCGCTCGTGCGATTATTGGAATAATCGGCGTACTTCACAGCGCCGATTCCGACGGCTTTGGCAATCTTTTCTTTCTCCTCACCTCGCAGATCGGGATTCTTTTCTTCGACGACTGACAAAGCACGTTGCTCAGCTCCCTCCAGCAGTTCCTCAAGTTTGACATTATCACCTGATCGTGTCTTCAAAGGTGTTCCGTCCTCGCCTAACATTGAGCCAAAAGTAATATGTGTCAGGTCAACTGTCTCGTTAATCCATCCAGCATTCTTTGCATCATGAATTGTCTCAAACAGCATTTTAAAATGTAAATCCTGTCGGTTGTCCGTTACGTAGATGATACGATTTGCTTTATAAACATTGTCACGATAATCAATGCCTTGCATTCGATATCGTGCAGCAGCTAAATCTGTCGTAGCATACAAAAACGCTCCATCGGATTTTTGAATAATAAACGGTAATGGTTTACCTTTTTTATTCTTAAAATCTTTCGGAAAAGTACAGATCGCGCGCTCAGATTCCTTTGCCAAACCACATTTCTTTAGTGTTTCTACGACATCCAGCAAGACCGGATTATAATAACTTTCGCCACGTGTATCACGAGGGTGTTCTAATGTAACATTCAGACGTTTATATATTTGGTTACAGTGTTGCATGGTTATTTCTTTAACTGCATTCCATGCATCTCGTTCTTGTTTGTCTTCTATAGGATCGCCTCTTTGCAGCATCACAGTTATGCGTCTTGAGAGATTTTCATAAGGGATGTCTATCTTTTTAACTACATTATTCACTATCTCGCGAGAATAAATTCTAAGCTTCATTCCGACTAAAATGTCATCCATCAAATTAACATACTGATATGAAGCTAATATCTCAGGCCAAATCTCTTCCGCAATTTCTGGCAGTCGTTGAAGGAATGGACCAAAGACAAGTTTTGCATCACCAAAGTCTTCTTCTTGATCATTTGTATAATCATTATTATGACGATCACGTATCTTCAGACAAATGTCATAGAGCTTGTTTTTGTCGTCTTTATTGTGATTCAGAAGATCCAGTTCTTCTTTATAATAAGCTTTTTTATGGACTTCCATTGCCATGCAAACGTGCCATAGACTGAGAATTACTTTTCCGAACTGTGTGCCCCAGTCGCCGATATGGTTTTGGCGGATAACGTTGTGGCCCAGGGCTTCGAGCATTCGACAGATACAGTCGCCGATGATGGTGCTTCGCAGATGGCCGACGTGCATCTGCTTGGCGATGTTCGGGCTGGAGAAATCCACGACAATCGTTTTCGGATCGGACGTTCTTTGTACGCCGAGATGATCGGTGTCTTTATTGATTTCGAGAAGTCCGGCTGCCAAGAAATCCGCTTTAAGCCGTAAATTAATAAAACCCGGCCCGGCTATCTCCGGCTCTTCACATATATCACCCAAATCCAGAGCCTTCACGACGTCTTCAGCGAGCTTACGCGGATTGGTTTTCATCTGCTTGGCCAGCGCCATCACACCATTAGCCTGATAGTCGCCGAACTTGGCATCCGTCGTCGGCCGGACAATCGCCGCACGCCCCTGACGCCCGGCCACCTTCGCCATCGCCGCACTAATCCGCTCTTCGAGTATTTCAATCGTTGACTTCATTCATTTGCCACAGAGAATATATTCAAATTATTTTTTTAGCCACAGAGGACACAGAGATCACGGAGATTTCATTATAAGTAATTTCTTAATAGCTCCAAGCAATCCTTTGACTCTATAACGACTCGCTTCTCATTCCGAAAGCCTAACTCATCGGCTTTTAGTCCGTCTTTTATACTACTCCGAACTCGTTCGAGTTCTCGCTCATTCGATCCAAAAGCAGTGCCATAAACTCGACAATTCCCCGGTGGTATTACTCCCGGCAGATCAAGAACTGCCATATTTTCTGGCGCGTACCCAAAACCAAGAAAGAATATCTGGTCGGCTCGGCTAATTAATTCTTTTGCTTCCTTCAACTCAGGATTTTTCTGTTCTTCGTAAATTGTTCTAATATTCAAAGATGCACTTTTTAAAAGTGGTGCGCTAATTGAAGGTTTATAGTCCACACCTTCTTTTGGATCCTGCCATTTCAACGGTGCAATTTGACCATAAACGTGAAGTATCCTCAGACTTTTCAGATGGTGAATAATTTGAGATTCTTCTGCGTCAAGGAAAGAATTCCGAAAACTTTTATATAAAAAGTACTCCAAGGACCTGTCATAATTGAATGTAATGAAAACAATTTCACCCTCAGAGAAATCTGGAAGATTTTCCGTTTTTGTTATGCCAGTCGTTAAACGGTCAAACAAGTACGAATACCAGTCACTTCCCTGAAAATCTTTCTTCATCAGATATCTTTCAAAGCCTCCGCGATATTCCTTCTCTCTGATAATTTCTTGGACATGTTCCACTCGTTCCCGAAACAAACTGCGGCTTTCAGCTATGAACATTTCAAAGGCAATGATACACTTTCCAACTGGTGCAAGCTTGGGATTCCTCGCCATAAAAAGGTCTATCGACTTTGTGCTTGAATCCTCAAATTTCTTCTTAAATTCATGGAGTTCTTCTTCTGAATCGAGGGCCTGCTTTAGTTCATCCTCCTTTGGTCTTTTTGTCGAGAGGCATATATACTCCCGAAGATGTGCTCCCGATGGATAGCCGTAGGGACAACTCGCTCCAGCGCCTAAAATGAAAACTGTCTTTTTATCTAACATTCTCTGTGAACTCTGTGCTCTCTGTGGCTAAACCTAAACGGAGACGCGTTTGATGCCGTCGATCAATCTTTTTTCTCCGAAGTTGATAACCAAACCTCTTTTGAGTCCGGTTGCCTTTAGGTATGAGATAACTTGAGCGACGGCTACTTCGGGCAGTTTGCTAAGTGATTTCATTTCAACAACGACCTCCCCCGCGACAAGCAGATCGAGCCTTTGCCCCTTAATCACTTTACTCTTGTAGATGATATCTGCGGGCACCTGACGTTCATATTTGATGCTCTGCAATTCAAATTCATAGCACAAAGCCTCTTCGTAAATAGACTCCAATAATCCGGGCCCAAGCTCTTTATGAACTTCAATAGCTGCTCCAATAATTCTTTCAGTTACCTCGTCAGACATAATTTTTATTTATTTCTCTGTGATCTCTGTGCCCTCTGTGGCTCCATTCTTTTCAATCGTCAATCTCTCCGCGTCTCCCCAGAGCAGTTCGAGGTCGTAGTAATTTCGGTATTCCGCGTCGAAGATGTGGATCACGACATCCACATAATCGAGCAGGATCCAGCGGGCCTGTTCGTACCCGGCCCGGCCGAAGCGCTGCAGGCCTTGTTCCTTCGCCATAACGCTGATTTCGTCGGCGACGGTGCGCATCTGCCTATCGCTCGTACCGGTGGCGATCACGAAATAATCGGTCGCCGGGGACATATCCCTCAAATCCAGAACCGCAATCTCGCTGCAATGGCGCTCGGCCGCCACCTTGGCCGCGGCCAAGGCAAATGTCTTCGCTTTCAAGTTTCGTCTTTTCACCAAATCTTATATCCTCATCTTTAATAAAAACGGGGCAGCCGAATCGGCCACCCCGATAGATTACAACATACTCTACTGCTTCGTCAATATGCGTTACTGGCCGCCCAGATGGAGCCAGTCGCTGATGGCGGGGGCGAATTTGACGATCACGCCGGAGAAGACGACGCTGACCATGGTCATCAGCTTGATCAGAATATTGAGGCTCGGGCCGGAGGTGTCCTTGCAGGGATCGCCGACCGTATCGCCGACGACGGCGGCCTTGTGGGCCTCGGAGCCTTTGCCGCCGTGAGAGCCTTTTTCGATAAACTTCTTGGCGTTGTCCCAGGCGCCGCCGGCGTTGTTGAGCGTAATCGCGAGAACGAAACCGGCTGTCAGGCCGCCGACCAGCAGGCCCATAACCCCCGCAACGTCCAGAAGCAGGCCCGTTACGACGGGAACAATAATCGCCAGCAGGGACGGCAGAAGCATTTCCTTCTGGGCCCCCTTCGTGGAGATGGCCACACAGCGGGCATAGTCAGGCTTACCCGTGCCTTCCATGATCCCGGCGATCTCCCTGAATTGCCGGCGAACTTCGTTTACCATATCGCCGGCCGCACGCCCGACCGCCTTCATCGTCATGGCGCTGAAGACGAAAGCCATCATCGCCCCGATGAACAAACCGCCGATGAGTTTCGGATTCATAATGTTGAGCCCGTAGGCGTTGACGAAATCCATAATATCCGCGGTCTTGACATTGATGGCGTCTGCCACTCCATCCTTGGCTGCAAAAGCCACCTGGCCGACGCGGTAGATGCCGTCGCTGTTCTCTTCGGCGAGCCGTCCGATCCAGATCCGGACCTCTTCGATATAGGCGGCCAGAAGGGCCATAGCCGTTAAAGCCGCCGAGCCGATGGCGAAGCCTTTACCGGTCGCCGCCGTCGTATTGCCCAGCGAGTCAAGGGCGTCGGTTCGTTTCCGGACTTCCGGTCCCAGACCGGCCATTTCAGCGTTACCGCCGGCATTGTCGGCGATAGGACCATAAGCATCGGTCGCTAAGGTAATACCCAGTGTCGCCAGCATACCCACAGCGGCAAAGCCGATACCATAGAGGCCCATCGCCATATTCGAGAAGCCCCCGGCGAAACCGAACGCACAGAGAATGCCGATCACGATTGTGATCACCGGCAGGCCGGCTGAGTACATTCCCGTGGCAAGACCGTCGATAATTGTCGTCGCCGGTCCCATTTCCGCCTGGTCGGCGATACCTCTCGTTGGTTTGTATTCGTCGGAGGTGTAGTATTCGGTGAATTGTCCGATCAAAACGCCGGCTACCAAACCGGAGACGACCGAGCCAAACACACCCCAGGTAATCCAGTCGAGGGCGGCCAGAACGGCCACGGCAACGATGATGAGAACGGAACTGCCAAGCGTGCCGATCAGCAATGCCCGTAAGAGGTTCTTTTGCGTGGCGTCTTCTTTACATCGGACCATGAACATCCCGGCGATAGAGAGCAGAATGCCAAAACCCGCGACGACCATCGGCGCCAAGACGGCTTTCAATGGCGTCAAGCCTTGCGGCAGCGTTCCCAGCGTCAATGCGGCACCCAGAGCGGCGGTCGCGAGGATCGAACCGCAATAGCTTTCGTAGAGATCGGCGCCCATCCCGGCGACGTCCCCGACGTTGTCCCCGACGTTGTCGGCGATGGTGGCCGGGTTTCTTGGATCGTCTTCCGGAATCCCCGCCTCGACTTTACCGACCAGGTCGGCTCCGACGTCGGCGGCTTTCGTATAAATTCCGCCACCGACACGAGCGAACAAGGCCTGGGTCGAAGCTCCCATACCGAACGTGATCATCGTCGTAGTGATTTCCACGAGCTTATGATTCGCCTCCATGCCGGGTTTGACGAGCGTCAGCCCTAAGAACGACAGTCCGTTTTCCATATGCCCGGCGGTGTAAACCACCTTGTCCAGGATCAGGTACCACATGGAGATGTCGAACAGGCCGAAGCCCACAACGACCAGTCCCATCACGGCGCCGGATCGGAAGGCGACTTGCAGGCCGCTGTTGAGGCTCTTGCTGGCACCCTGGGCGGTTCTGGCCGAGGCGTTCGTGGCCGTCTTCATCCCAAGGAAGCCGCACAGACCGCTGAAGAAGCCGCCCGTCAGGAAGGCTATCGGCACGAAGGGGTTCTGCACGCCCTTATAGGCCAGGATGGCGAAGATCACCAATAACACGACAAACACGATCGAGACGACGCTGTACTGCCTGTACAGATAGGCGTAAGCGCCTTCCCGCACGTGCCGGGCAATTTCGATCATCTTGTCGGTGCCCTCCGAGTCTTCCATCATCTTCTTATAGAAAAAGAAGGCGAAACCGAGGGCCAGCAGAGACCCGATCGGGGCGACCCACCAGACCGCCGTTCCGTCGGCCTGACTTGCCTGGTCGCTTTCGGCCGCTATCGCCACTGAACTTAAGGCGAAGCCGATCGCGAACAACACTATGAGGCTCTTAAAGATTTTCACTTTTCTTACTCCTTTTCAATTTGACTATAAAGACCATGTAAGAGACTAAGATTTAAAATTCTGTGAAGTGTAACGAAACGAGATGGTTTTTCAACTGTTTTATTTCCGGGCGACGATTTCGCGACAAAATATTTTTCTTTTCACGGAGGATCGGACGGAGCCGTTCGACACGTAAATCGTGGTTTTTCAGCGATTAAGATAGATAATGACGCCGGCGAGAATCAAAATGCAGGTCACGCAGACGCTGATGGCCGCGATGAAGATCCACATGAAACGTTTGCTGTGCTTGGAGATGATGTACTTGAGATATCGGTCGCTGGCCGCGAAGGTTTTGCTCATCTGTAGAATCCCGTCGGTCTGGCCACTGCTGGTCTGGTTCAGCCGTTCCAGGGTCTCGTTGAAGTTGTTGAAGCTCTGCGACATTTGGACGTCGATATTGGCGGCGGCGGCGAGCTGCTGGTCGATCTTCACGAGGGCGTCGGTTTGCTTGGCCGTTTCGTTGGGGATTCGTCCGACGGCGTCCATAAACTGTTCGTCCTTGGCGGCGGCGCCTTTGAGCTGTTCGAGAAGCTGCTCGATGACCTGCTTCTGATTTTCCACGGCGTCGGGGAAGCTCTCGAGCACTTGGGGCAGTTGTTCGAGCCGGCCCATCAAGTCTTCGTGCTGGCTCGCCTGGCGGTTAAGGTGCTCGTTAATGCCCTGAAGCTGCTCGACGAGTTGATCGAAGCCCTTCTGGAGCTTTTCGGCCGATTCCTGAGGAGTCATCGGCTGGACCGCTTTGACCATGACCTGGTCCCCGTCGGTCTCGTTCGACGCAGGTGCGTCTTGTACCGGCTCGGCCGGGTTGTCATTCTGGCTGATCAGACCATCTTCGTCGATCTGAGGTTGAGGGCCTGTCGTTGTAAACGGTTTGCGGGCTTTCAGCCACTTGCCCGTACCGGCCCAGAACTGTTTCAGAGTCATCTTTCACACTCCTGATCTGTATAGGACGTTTGTTAACCGGACTCCACGATATATATAAGACCTTTTCGAGCGCAAGTTCAAGCTATTTTTACCACAATTACCGGATAGGCTGACAGATTCTTATAACCCACGGAGGATATAGACACTTTGAGGTATGTGGCCGACGAATCATCAAATATCTTGAGAACTCGATAAGAATGCTGTACCTTAATCTAAAGAGAGAATTCGGGCTTTGATAGGAGAGCTTTCGCCATGAAACACATCGAACGTCGAGATCATCCGAAATCCCACGGACATCGCTGCTCATGCGGCCAGCCCTCTGAAACGACCGGGACAGACATGAGCCGGCGAGGTTTTCTCAGCGGTATTGCCGGCACGGCCGCACTGAGCGATTTGCTATTGGCGACACCGTCCCACGTCCGCGCCGTTCCCGCAGAATCGGTTTCATCCGGAACCTCTCTGCCACGCGGCGCGGCGCTGCGTGTCAAGCCCGTTCTGACCTATCAGATCGAGAAACGACGAGAGAAGCAAAGTTGGCGAAGCTATGGCGGATTGCAAACACAGGCCGATGTGAATAGGGAAGCCGGGAGAATCGAAGCCGACCTTAAGAAGCTCGCGTCCGAAGCCGAGTTTCCTATCGAGGTCCTGCCTTTGGCTCTGGTGGACAGCGATCCGAAAGCCGATGAGGCGGCCGGGACCGATTGTGACGTTCTGTTAGTCTATGCGGCCGGCGGCTGGCAGGTATATAAACTTGCCGCCTCCAAAACACCGAACATTATGTTCTTGCGGCACAAATCCGGCTATCACTACCTTTGGTACGAGATTGCGCACTGGCGGCTCCTTCGCAAGAACGGCGACACCTTCGAAGAACCGAACATGGATATCGATGATATCGTTGTCGATGACTACCGTGAGATTCTCTGGCGTTTGCGGGCGTTGTACGGCTTGAAAAATGCAAGGGGCACGACAATGCTCGCCATCGGGGGATTAACAGCCTATAGCCGACCCGGCCAGGAGTTGGGCCCGACTCATGCAAAAGACGTCTGGGGCTACGATTTTAAGATCGTCTCCGAGGCGGAATTCGCAGAGCGATTGAAAAAAGCACGGGCCGACAAAGATATCATGGAACACGTCGAGCGCCAGGCGAACGAACTCATCGCCCAGCCGAATATCATCCTTCAGACCGATAGGAAGTTTGTCGTCAATTCGTTTCTGGCCTTGCAGGTATGCAAGGAGTTCATGAGCGAATCGGGCGCGACGAACTTCGGCTTTGCCCGCTGCATGAATAGGTCGGTGATCGAGATGCTCGATACGCCGCCCTGTCTGGTCTTGAGCCTGGCCAACGACGAAGGCTATACCGCCTACTGTCATACGGATCTGACGCACACCGTCCCCGGCGTTCTGCTGCGCTGGATCGCGGGCAGGCCGACCTTCGTATGCAATTCGCACTTTCCGCACAACGGGATCTTTACCGTCGCCCATTGTGCCGCCCCCAGGAAGATGAATGGTCAAGACTACGAGCCGGCTAAGATCATGACGCACTTCGAATCGGACTACGGCGCCGCGACGAAGGTCGAATACTCAAAAGGCCAGATCGTCACCGTCATTATCCCGAACCTGCGCTGCACGAAGTGGCAGGGTTTCCGGGGCCGAGTACTCGACTCGCCGTCGCATCCGGCCTGCCGGTCCCAGATCGACATCGCTATCGACGGCGACGCTCGCAAACTGCTCACCGATATGCAGGGATTTCACGTCCAGATTTGCTACGGGGATTATCTCCGCGAAATCGGCTACGCCCTGAAAAAGGTAGGGAAGATCGAATGGCAAAATTTCAGTTGAAGGAACATCGGACCGTTGCAATCCTATGTGCAATGTGGGTGCTGATGCTTCCGGCCGCTCCAACGGTTGCTCAAACGCTCGGTCCAACAGATTTCGGCTGGCTCTCTTCATCGCGGATATTTATCCTCGACGCCTACACGTATCCTTTCTATCCGAAGATCGAGTTCGATGCCGAAAAGCTCGCCGAGACGATGGCGGACATGCACGCCGATACGCTACGAGTCGCCACGTCGGGTCACACTTATCTGATCGGCGGGACGCCGTTTCAGACGGCGCCCGACCTCGGTGACCGTGATATCCTGGCCGAATGCATCGCCGCCTGCAAGCCGCGTCAAATCAGGGTCGTCGCGTATATCCGGACCGGCGGCGTCCTGGCCGCCGAGACCGTCAAGCCCGAGTGGGCCTATCGCGTCAATCCGCAGGGCGATATCCCCGTGCGGTGGGACTTAGGCGCCCGGCATTCCGCGCTCTGTTGGAACACGACATACCGGCAGGCCTTTTATGAATTAATCGACCGGGTGGCCAGCAATTACGATATCGACGGTATCTACTTCGATGCGTGGAAGATTTTTTACGGTTTTGAGCGGCCATACGTCTGTTATTGCGCCGGATGCCGCGAGGGCTTCGCGGAAGCGACGGGACTCGAACTGCCCTATCGGGAAAATCACGGGCAGTTTACGAGCCGGGAACGAGAGACGATTCGTCGCTATCAGGATTGGTATCGAGAGGAAATGGTCGAGGTCTCTCGCGAAACGAAACGTATCGTTCGATCCCATAAGAATATTCCTCTGATCTTCAACCTCAATCACGCGAGCAATATCAGAAATGTGTCGTTTACCGATCCGCGGATCGTCGATGAAACCGACGCGTTCCTGTACGAAATGTCCAAAACCATGCTGGAGCGTGCCGAGGGGATCAGCCTGGCGGTCGCCCATGGTCTGGCGGTCTGGCCGTACGTCGATGCCTATCACGGTTACGGTCGGATTGGGATCAATCACGACGATATCCATCAACACATCTGTGCGACCATCGCCTATGGCGGCTCGCCGATATTATACCATACCTACTTTTTCACGGATCACCCCGAAGCGCGGAAGCCCGTGCGAGAGGCATTTGAAATTTTTGATGTAAACAAGCGCTATGTCGAGACGTTCGAACCGCTCAAGTTTTGCGCCGTCGTCTGGAACGACGAGGACCCGCCGGGTCATGCGAGCGACGGCTGGCTCTGGGACGCGAATGCCCGACTATGCACCTCCGGCGCCTTCGCGGCGTGCATGGATAGCCACGTGCAGACCACATCGTTTCTGAAAGAGGATTTGAATAACCTGGAATTGCTTAAGCAATATAAGGTCCTCTACCTGCCGGATATCTGTCAACTTTCTGAAAAGCAAGTCACAAACATCGAGCGGTTCGTCGCAGCAGGAGGCGGGCTGGTGATGACCTACGGGACATCCCTCTACGATCAAAACGGCAGGAAACGATCCGATTTCGCTCTCGGCGATCTCGCCCGGATTCAATGCGTTAATCCGGATGAGCGGCTACGTGATAACATATCCGCCCATTATTGCTTCGGCGGCGTTTGGGACCTCTACCTCAAAGCCCGAGATACCCAGCGGGTAATCACTCGTCCTCTTGCCGATGATCTGATGCCGGCGTTTTTGTGCCAGCCGGTGAAGGCCCTGCCCGGTGCGACCGTCGCGGCGGACGTGGTTCTGGGAACCGATAGTGAACCGATCTTTCCGGGCCTGGTCGTCGCCGAACACGGAAAAGGAAAAGTGGCCTATATCTCGTCGGCATTGGATGCCATGTACTTACAAACGCACATTCGTCAGTTCCGCGACGTTATCCGCGATGTCATCGAATACGTTAGCCCGGAGCCGCTGCCCTATAAAATAGACGCTCCATCAGCGTTGATAACGAACATGACCGAACAGGGTGACACGCGCGTGCTCCACCTGGTTAACTGGACCGGCTGCAAACAGGAGCGACCTCAACAGAAAGTGTATTACATCCCGCCTGTTGGAGATGTGACGGTCCGCTTTCGTATCCCGCCGGGCAAAAGCGTTCGTAACGTCTCGCTCTTTGTCCCAACGGCGTTTAGCTATACACAAGACAAAGACACGTTACAGATCACGTTGCCAAAGGTCGAAAAATATCAGGCGGTGGTTATCGAGATGCATAAATGACATAGATAAGGTCTGTCCGCTCTGTATAAAACATCTAAATGGAGGTAAATCGATGAATGTATCGACGATTGTCCGAGTGCTGTTAATCAGTACTATGCTGGTGGCAGGAGCTACAGGTTGCAAACGTGATCCTGATTTTGCCTTAGACAAACTAAACGGGCTTAGGGAGTACACAAAAGAAAAGGGATATGACATTGAAGAGAAACGCGCCGAGTTGGCCTTGTCGAAGTGGCAGAACAGCCGCCTGGACAGTGAACCCATTCTGCTCACGGGCGAGTTGGGAGAGACAACAGGAAAGGAAACCAAACACCTTTCATTCTTTGCATTCGACGAAGACAAAGATATCGTCGGAATTGGTATAATCGAGGAGTACGTCGATGCAAGTGGCCTCAGTACGACACTGACTGAAGAATATGAAACAACTGGAAAGGGACCATACCCTCCTGATGAAGCAGTGCAGGCATTTAGCTTCGTAGTTCAAATCCGTGACGCTGGCCAGCGTAAAGATGTGAAAAAATGGAACGAATACCTGAGTGCAAAATCAGGAAGATCTAACACCGAGCGGGACATGGCTCCAACTGGAGAGACTTTACCCGCTATGCCAACCATCTGGATATCTATCCCAGAACCTAACCAAGTAGATATACACATATACATTTATGATAAACAAGGGCACAAATCCGAGACAATCAGAGCCCGTAACTTAATAGGAACTCAATAGAGATAGGCATATTGGGATTAATAGGGGGATTAAGATAATAGGAGATAATAGGCACAGACCAATTTTTCTCCCGAGATGGAGTAGATTCCCAACTTCAATTTTCTCCTCCATCAAAAAAGATCTGTGCGGAGGATGAAAATGTACGAGCGACTATTTCGCGTCCATCACGACGCGGAATCCGTCGTAATCCATTTGTGTTTCCGGTACGTTCCGGCTGCGATTGGCCGAGCGGGAAGACTCCGGATTGAGGTTCCAGGACCCGCCGCGAAGAATGCGATCGTTGTTCTTGAAACGCGTTCTCCGGGGGGGTGTCTCTTCCGAACCCGGGTAATTCTTGTTGTACTTTTCTTCGCACCATTCCCACAGGCTGCCGCTCATATCGTACAAGCCCCAGGCGTTGGGCAACCGCGTCCCCACGTCCTGGATCGCGCCGCGGCTGTTGCGCAGGGTCCAGGCGTACCGGTCGTCGAAACTGCTTCCCCAATAATACGCCGTTGCGGTCCCCGCCCGACAGGCGTATTCCCATTCGACCTCCGTCGGAAGGCGGAATCGTTCGTTGGTCATACTCGACAGTTTCTCGCAGAATTCCTTCGCTTCGTACCACGAGACCATATGGACCGGATATTTCGGGCCTGTATATTTCGAAGGGTTCGTCCCCATGACCTTTTGGTATTGTTCCTGAGTCACTTCGTGCACACCGATGAAGAACGGCTTATCGATCCGAACCGTGTGTACCGGGCCTTCGTCGGCATCCCGGCCTCTTTCGCTCGGCGGAGAACCCATCTGGAATTGGCCTGCCGGGATGAGCCGGAAAGTCATCGTCACGCCGTCGCCGAAGTCAAGTATCCTCTCATCCAGTTCAACCTGGCTGACTTCCGGTGCCTTGACCTCGGGTTCGGGTGTTTGGACAACGGGCCTGGGCGGCTCGGTTCTCTTGGGTTCCGGCCGACTTACCTGGGGTTTCCGGTCCGGAGGTCTAACCGGGACCGTGGGTGGCTGTGTTTTGACGGGCGTTTCCGGGCTTGTCTGCGCCGGGCGTACCACCGGTTTCTCGGGAGGTTTCGTTTTTCGAGGCGGCTCCGGCGGGCGTGTTACAACGGGCTTTTGGACGGGAGGACGCTCGGGCCGGCTCACTTTCCTTTCCGGAGGCAAGGTACATTCGAGCAAGACTTCACCCAGGTCGTACACAAAATACGGCCCGCATTTCGTTTTCTTCTCGGACTCGGCCACATTCATCAGATCGTTGTAGGCCGTGCTGTAGTCTTCAGCCCGGATCTTCTCGAAGAATTCGATTCGACGGCAATGTTTATTTTTGAAATCGGGAAAACTCTCGCCGGGATCCAACACAACCGACCTGGGAACGGCAATGTTTTTGAAATCCACGGGAATGTCGGCATTCTTGCAATCCGGGTGGTTGACCCGCAAGGTCACAACGCATTCAATATCGCCGGGACGCATGCCGGCGGCGCCTTCCACGGCCGGCCAGGCATATTCTTTTTGCCAGTTCAGTGAAAAAACAACAAGTCCATTGGAATCAGAGATCGCGTCCAGTTTGAACGTGCGTTTTTGAGGCGGTAGCTCTTGGGGTTTCATCTTGCGAAGATCGTGGAATATGCTCAGGTCAACCTGGCCTTGAGCGTCCGTGCGGGTCCACTGATGCTCGTATTCGCCGCGTACCGACACACCGGCATCTTTTATCGGGCGTTTCGACGCTTTATCCAGCAGTTTCATTTTGACGGCCACTGTCTTCGGGTACTGAGCGTCAGGGTAGAGCGTGGGATCCCACGTTCCGGCGTACCATATATTTTCGACAGGAAGATCGGATTCGTCGGCTGTCGTCTCACGAAGATCGGTGATGATCTCGTCGGGTTCGGCTTTGGGCTCGTTGGATTCGCCGATAATATTATCGAGAAAGGAAGACACGGACGAGTTTCCTGTGAAGTCCATAGCAACCACCGTTTCGTCTGCGGCTTCACTCGTTCGTGGGGCCGGAAAGTACGACGCGGTCATCAGCGTAAGCCCGAGAAAGCCGAGCAGGATGATAACGTAAGCATATCTGTATTTGTTAGTATCCATCATTCGATCTCCTTCTGACGGCGGCCAACATCCTCGCCGAGGACGGAACCTCGCTCTTCGCCCCCGCGATTTCTATGGTCAAAAGCGCAAAAATACCCCTGCGAAACGGATTTTCAACGTCACTATATCGACAAAAAGAGCGAGTGCCTTAATCGCTTCTCCGTTTTGTTTTCAATAGTGGGCAACGCCCCGCCTGTGAAGCGCCTGATTCCGGATGTCCCACGCTGCTTTCGCATCATCCAAACTGAAGGTGCGTGGATTGAGGGTTTCAATGAGTCGCCGGCCGGCTGGGTCGCACAGTCAGCGTGTATTTGTAGGCGTTTGAGGACCACAGATCAGTCGCGTTCTCACCGAGGCGGGTCAGGTAGATCTCGAACTGGTGCGTGGCGCGGTCTTCGAACAGAGCGAAATTCGACAATTGCAGGGCCGGACCGTCGCCGGTTTGCCGGTCGTCGATCAGGGTGACGGTGTCTTTTTTTAAGGCTACGGTCGTCTCGTCCACCTCGGCAATGATCAGTGGATAACGAGGCGAGTTGCCGTTGGCCGGGCGCGTGCAGATGTTACCCACCCAATAGAGCTTGCCCGTTTGGCTGTGGCGAATCAGTCGATGTATACTCGACGGCGAATAGAAGCGGCTGCCGTCGTTGTATGTTAACTCGGCGGGTGTGAGGAGCGTCGCGCCGCCGTCGGTCGAAATCGTGTACCGCTTGCGGCCGTCCTGGTAATGGGTAATGTTCTGGTTCGAATCGCGGTAGATGGTCAGCAACCGCCCGTCAGGCAATTCCGCAACGGACGGCTCCAATAGCCCGCGCGATGACACATGCCGCGGGACCCAGACCACATTGCTGCTCGCCCAGTGGTAGCGGCCCTTCTGATGATCCCACGTTCCCACGAAACAGATCGCGCCGAGATTCCTGGAATCCGCGGGCAGGAAGTAAGCCGAGACGTTGTGAGGATTGATTTCACCCATCGGAACGCGGTCGGCAATGTTGGCGCCCACACCGGGAACCACCAACGCCCCGTCTCGGCGAATCGCGATGTTCTGGGGAAAATACGCGTGATTGTTCTTGAGGAATGTCAAGTTCAATGGATCGGCCGGGTTGAAGTCCGCGCCGTCTTCGTACATTAACAATTTCGGATCGCTCCAGGTGCGACCGTTGTCGTCCGAGAGACGAACAAAGCTGTGATTGTGATAACGACCATCGCCTAATTGGGTCTGACGCAACCAGATGCCGACCGTTTTTTGCGAGATCGGATCATAGACACATGGCCCCGGCCCCCAGTAAACGCGCTGGCCGCCGGGCAGCCGACGCACCGGTTCGCTATACGCTTCCCAGTCGGTCCAGGTTTGACCATTATCCGATGACCAGCGCTGCCGCAGGTTGTAGGGCGTGTCGCTGGCCTTCTGCCAGGTCATTCGCTCCCAACGTTGCGAGTCAACGCCCAGATCCGGACCCATGTATCGCTGAGAAATATTGACCGCGACGCCGGGAGTTGGATGCGTCCGGCATACCTGCTTGTTAACCGAGACAATCGGTGCATTGATTTCCCAGGGGGCCTGGGCGGGCGGACTTGTCGATAGCAATGACAATAATGACAGCAACGTGGTGAACATGAGATAATCCTCCCAGACACTGTCTAATTGGACCGGACTGCGATAAGTTCGGTTGTTAATCATAGGGAAAGCCAGGCGGCCGTCTACAACTTTTCCCTAATATTTCACCTAATGTTTCTCTACTTCCGTATCCGGCTGCGTGTCGGGAGTGGACTCATTTGTGGCGATTTTAAAGGCGGTGGCGACGGCCAAACCGAAAAACAACAAATCCATCACGCCGAAGCTGCTTCGAAATCCGTAAGAAGAAATATTGCTAAAGAAGGCCTGGACATTGGTGCGTACATGTTCTTTGAGTTGTTCGCGGTATTGTTCGCGCTCTTGCGTTGGCATCCCCTCCCACTTCGATGCGGCCTCGGACCATACGGCCACAGGGTAGTCGGATTGCTGACTGGCCTCTTCCGGATTCACACCGGCCGGCCACTGGATCGTCTCGCCCTGCGATTGCCGCTCTTCAACGATCTCGTCGGCTAAGTAGGATATGACGACTTCATCTTTCTGGAGCTCGGCTACGGCGCTTTGCAGAACTTCCTCCTGACTGCCGATTTCCCTGCGAATGCTCAATTCGACCGCGGCGTACTTTCCCGCCAAAATGGACAGCAGCGTAATCACAACGGCAGCAACGCCCAGAGCACGTCCGCTGCCCTGGCTGCCCCAAACACAGCCCAATCCCACCAGACCGCCGACACCCCAGGCGATCCAGCCGATCTCAAAGCCTGTAAAGCAGGAAATACCCGCCCAGATCATAGCTCCAGCCAAGCCGCCGAGGGCTCCACATAGGATACCTTTGCCCATGTTCATTCTTTTTCCTTTCATGAGAATTTTTGGCCGTTTTTTTGCTTATCTCTGCTTATAGGGCGTTTATGGGTATCGAAATGTTGATGCTGAATTTCAAAATTTCTCGAAAAATGTTAAAATTTTTCGGTTTTGCTCAGGATGAAGGAGACCGCCGTAATTGAAGGAACCTGAACTTGCTCGTTCCCATTTCGGTCCTAATCGAGTATAAGGGCGCTCTATGAAACTCATCACCTATTCAAAAGACGGGTCGGTTTCCTGCGGGATACTGACGGAAACGGGGCTGATCGATATTCCATCGGCCTGGAACGATACGAATCCGCCGCGGAGCGTGAAGAACATTCTCCAGCGGGGACCGGACTGCCTGGAGAAGCTCGCTGAACTGGCGAAATCCCCCGGCGATGTGATTGCGCTGGATTCGGTCAAGCTTTTAGCGCCGATTCCCCGGCCGGGCAAAGTTCTCGCCCTCGCGGGCAATTATGTCGAGCATATCAAGGAAGCGGGTCTCAAGCTCGGCCTGTCGGATTCGCCCCGGCTGACGACGGTCCCCAGGCCGTTTCTGATGCCGGGCACGGCGGTCGCCCATCCCGGCGAACAGATACCCTGGCCCGTCTATAGCGAAACCGTCGATTACGAGCTTGAGCTGGCCGTCGTGATCGGTCGGCAAGCCAGGCACGTCGAGCCGGACGGCGCGCTCGAGTGTGTCGCCGGGTACACCATCGCCAACGACGTCTCGGCCCGTACGGTGACGTTCACGAAGAACCGGGCCAAGCGGCCCTGGGACGAATTCTACGATTGGCTCAACGGTAAATGGGCCGATAGCTTTTGCCCGATGGGACCGTACCTGCTGACCGCCGACGAGATCGGCGATGTGCAAAATCTTCATCTGGAATTACGCGTCAACGGCGAGATCCGCCAGAAGGCCAATACCGCGCAGATGATTCATACGGTCGCCCAGATTGTCTCGTTCCTGAGCCATCTCATGACGCTCGAGCCGGGCGATGTTATCGCCACCGGCACGCCCTCCGGCGTCGGCCTGGCCACCGGAAACTACCTCAAAGCCGGAGATCGTATCGACGCATCTATCGAGGGCCTCGGCACCCTCACCAACACCCTCGGCCCGAGACCGGACACATTCTACGAACCGCTCAGATGAAGGAGACAGGGCAAAAGGCCGAATATTTCTTTGTAGATGAATCTGGCGATCCGAATTCTTGTGATAGCAACAGAAATCCATTTGAAATAAAAAAGGCTTCGCCCCTTGGCCAAGACCTTAACAGGCCCACGGCGTGAAGCCGACATTCACCAAGGCAGCAAGCCTATATATTAAGTATGCTATCAAGCTGGCAACAAGTCAAGGAACCCCTCTGCGGGTGATGAAGATTTTTTTAGTTTTTCCGGAGAATTAATCTTTTTCCAACCGTTCTCAAATATACTCGTCGTATTCAAGATTGAATATCAAGGATCACCTCCGAAGGCAGGAGACTTTAAAATCAGTTGAAAATGAGTTCATCATTTGGTATGTTATGAGAATCAGAGGTTTAAAATGATCATTAAATTATGTACACGAGAAACTTGATCACGGGGTGAATGTCACATATCTATATCAATCCTGCGAATTGTCTAACTTTTACCCATACGCTTATTGGTGGAGTACAGATTCAATGTCGAAAGAGACAAATAGACGGATATCGAACGCAAAAGCCGGCGTTTTTGCCAATTACCGGTTGCTATTGATTCTTATTGGTTGCTGGTTTCTCCCGGCGGTCGTGCAGGGCCACGATTGGCCGATGTGGAAGTACGATGCCGGGCGGACCGCCGCGACGCCCGAGGAGCTGCCGGCCCGGCTGCATCTTCAATGGACGCGCGAGCTGGCTCCTCCAAAACCCGCCTGGCCGGAAAGTCAGGACCGTTTACAATTCGATGCTTCCTACGAACCCGTCGTCGCCGGCACGACACTCTTTGTCGGCTCGATGGTCACCGACTCCGTGACGGCGTATGATACGAATACGGGGATCGAGAGGTGGCGTTTCTATACCGACGGCCCGGTACGCTTCGCCCCGGTGGTTTACAAGGATAAGCTTTACGTCGCCTCGGACGATGGCTACCTCTATTGCCTGAGTGCCGACAGCGGGACTCTGATCCGCAAATTTCTCGCCGGTCCCGGGCCGAACAAGGTGATCGGCAACGATCGGCTGATCGGCATGTGGCCGGTGCGGGGCGGTCCGGTGCTGTACGGGGACACCCTCTATTTCGCCGCCAGCATCTGGCCTTTCATGGGTACGTTTATTTACGCTATCGACGCCGAGACCGGCCGGGTCGTCTGGGACAACAGCGGCAGCGGTTCGACCTATCACATGCAGCCCCATACGAGTCCCGCCTTTGCCGGCGTCGCGCCACAGGGCTATCTGGCGGCGACGGAAAACAAGCTGCTCATATCGGGCGGTCGTTCCGTGCCCGCGGCTTATGATCGCATGACGGGAGAATTCTCGTACTTTCACCTGAATAAATACGGCAAGACCGGGACGTGTGAGGTCATCACCTCGGGCGATTATTTCTTCAACCGCGGGGCTATCCACAAGCTCTCCGACGGCGTTGCCGTCGCCAACGGATCGGCATCGGTCATAGAAGGCGATGCCATTTATGGTCAGAGAAATGATGCGGTGGTCGCCTACAAGCTCGAAGCCGGGGGGAAAAAAGCATCGGTATTGTGGCAGGCAAAAGTACTGGACGAGGGCGGCAAGATCCATCTGAAAGCCGGCTCGCGTTTGTATTGCAGCAACCAGAGCGAAAAGGACATCGTGTTTGCCGTTGATGTTCCCACGGGGGATCATGAAGCCAAACTTTCGTGGCGGGCAAGAGTCGAGGGTAAAGTCTGGAGCATGCTGGCTGCGGATGGAAAGCTTTTTGTGACGACGCTCAAAGGTCGCCTCTATTGTTTTGCTGGGGAAAAGGTCGAGCCGAGGCACCACGCTCTGAAAACCAAGCCTCTGCCGACCACTCGGCCGCGATGGAAAAACAAGGCGACGCAGATACTCCAAGCGACAAACGAAAAAGAAGGATACTGCCTGCTCCTCGGCCTTGGCACCGGCGAGTTGCTGTATGAGTTACTGGATCAATCGGAACACCATATTATCGCACTCGATCCGAATGTTGACAAGGTCGCGACGATGCGTCGCACACTCGATCAAGCGGGAGTGTACGGGACGCGCGTTGCCGTTCACGTCGGTGATGTCACGACGATGAAACTCCCGCCCTACGTCGCTAATCTGATCGTATCGGGAGATTTGAAAGCCGCCGGTTCCGATAAGAGGGACCTCTTTGTTAAAAAGGTATTTCATTCTTTGCGTCCCTACGGCGGCACGGCGTGTTTGTCGATCCCAAAGAAACGACATGCCGGAATCCTCAGGCGTTCGAGCAAATTGGAATTACCCGGCAGTCAGGTCGCCCGTTCCGGCAGACTCCTGATGCTCTCCCGAACCGGTCCCTTGCCCGACTCCGCCGATTGGACGCATCAGTACGGCGACGCCGCCAACACAGTGGTCTCGAAAGATAAAAGTGTCAAGGCCCCGTTGGGTCTTCTATGGTTCGGCGGCCCGTCGAATGATGAAGTCTTGCCGCGGCACGGACACGGGCCGTCGCCGCACGTTGTTGACGGCCGGCTTTTCATCGAGGGACGCAACATGCTCCGGTCGGTGGATGTTTACACCGGTCGGTTGCTGTGGGAGAGAAAATTCCCGGACCTGGGTAAATTCTACGATAACACGTCTCACCAGCCGGGCGCCAACGAAATCGGAAGCAATTATGTCTCTGTTTCGGATGCGATTTATTTAGTCTATGGGGATACGATTCACATGCTCGATCCGGCGACGGGTCAAACGACGAAAGAGCTCTCCATACCGGGCGAAGATAAACCGAATTGGGGGGCCGTTAGCGTCCATGACGATTTGCTTCTTGCGACGGCTTCGCCAGTCTATGTTCCGTTAAAGGATGAGATAAAAGCGGAAGAATTGCCCGAAGGGATGCAGGCGATTATTGAAAAAGGCGCCGATTGGCACTATTTAGCCGGTCGTCATCCGGATCGAACATGGACAGAGCCGGATTTTGACGCCAAAGGCTGGAAGACGTCCCCGGCGGGTTTCGGCTTTGGCGATAATGACGACCAGACGGTGCTGAAGGACATGAGAGGCCGCTATTCGGTGGTGTATATACGAAAGTCATTCGGCGTATCCGATATAAAAAATATCAGCGAGCTGGGTTTGGCCATTAACTATGACGATGCCTTTATCGCTTATCTTAACGGCAAGGAGATATTAAGAGTGGGTGTCCGTCGAGGCAGTGGCGCTCGTGCTTCCAATATCGACAGCCATGAAGCCGATGGTTACGTCTATTTTCCCATCCGCGACTACGACAACCACCTGCATGAAGGTGTGAATGTCTTGGCGATTGAGGGGCATAATGACGGCGCCGGCAGCAGTGATTTCAGTCTCGATCCGTATCTCATCGCCCGGCAAAACGGGGAATCCAAAGTGAAGAAAACCGCTCCTTCCCGCTGGAGCGATGTCTCCGGGGTCACCATCAATGCCGACTATGCCTCGGGCAGCAAAATGCTCGTTGCGATGGACCGACACTCCGGCGAGATTCGCTGGACGCGCCGGGCGGAATACTCTTTCCGCCACAATGCCATTGTCCTAACGAAGGATAAAGTCTTTTGTATCGACGGAATGAGCGAAACCAAGCTTGCTTATTTCAAGCGTCGTGGGATCAAGCCGGATAAAGGACGGACGCTCTACGCATTAGATGCGAAGACCGGAAAGCCGCTATGGAAAACCACTGAGGGCGTTTTTGGAACATGGCTTTCCTATGCCGCCGAGCACGATGTCCTGCTCGAAGCCAGCAGCCGGTCCGGCGACCGGGCGGCGGATGAGCCGGACCGGGGAATGACCGCCTATCGAGCATCGGACGGCGAAGTGCTCTGGCGGACCGACGAGAGCTACAAAGGGCCCCCGATACTCTATCATGAGTGGATCATTACACAAACCGGCGGGGGCAGCGCGTCGGCCTCTGCCGAGGCGAAGGTTTTCAATCTGCTCGATGGCCAGACCGTCATGGGCCAACATCCTATGACCGGCGAGACGATCCCCTGGAACTGGATTCGCTTCAAAGGCTGCAACACGGCCATCGCCAGCGAACATCTGCTGACGTTCCGCTCGGCCTCCAGTGCGTTCGTGGACTTAACTGCGGGCCACGGCACAGCCAGTATCGGCGGATTCAAGTCCGGCTGCACGTCGAATCTGATCGTTGCCAACGGTGTGTTCAATGCCCCGGACTATACCCGGACCTGTATTTGCAGCTACCAGAATCAATCATCGATCGCGCTGATTCATATGCCGGAGGTGGCCTACTGGACGTTCGATTACTATCGATCCCCGAGCAAACCGAAACCGGTCAGGCAAGTGGGCATCAACCTCGGAGCGCCGGGTAATCGCTATGCAGAGAACGGCACGTTGTGGCTGGAATTCCCCAGTGTCGGCGGACCGTCGCCGGATGTGCCCGTGCGGGCCGCATACGACAAGCCCCAATGGTACCGCCATCATAATTGGCGTGTGGAAGGCGAATATGATTGGATCGGCGCCTCGGGCGTGACCGGGTTGCGGGAAATCCGCGTTCGTATGTTCATACAGCCGGGCGAGAATCCATCACGAGTGGACGCCTTCGACAAACACATCGGCCAAATCCCGACCTGGTCTGAAGATCAAATTAGGGGTGCTTTCGAGAAGCCCCGACCTTATACGGTGCGGCTGTATTTTGCCGAAACGCAAGGCGCCGAAATCGGCCAGCGCCTCTTTGATGTTTCGCTTCAGGACCAGAGGGTTCTGGAAGGCTTCGATATCGCAAAGCACGCCGGCGGGCCGAATCGTCTTGTGGTCAGGGAATTCAAAGGGATTCATATAAAAGACGATCTTAAGATTAACTTCGCGCCCGTCGCGGCGGGCCGTCAACCGTTACTTTGCGGCATCGAGATCGTCGCCGAAGGCTGGTAAGCTAACAAAATATTGATCTCTTCGTTGTCATGTCGAGCGCAGTCGAGACATCTGGCTACAGACGGTCCGGTCCCTTCGTTTGTAACCAGATTCCTCCGCTTCGTCCGCCTTAGGCGAACTTCGGTCGGAATGACAGATGCGTGGCAAACGATCTTTGATATTTGATCTTTTGATTTGAAAGGTCCAGGAGCCATGAGAAAGAACACTTTTCGCTTCAGGTTGAAATCCTATAAAACGAAAATTGCAAGCCATACCATTTCGAAGATTCGAGTCTCCGCGCTGATCTTCTTATTCTTAATGGGTGGCAGCCTCAAAGGCGAAGCCTTTGGGGATGGTGTAAATCCCCCGACTCGCTACATGGTCGTCGTCACGGGTGGTGAACTGCTTACAGGTGTTTACCCGGATGGACATACCTATTTTCTGACCCGGAGGCTCCGCCCGCTGGGCCTGCAATGTGTTGGCTCGATGTCCGTCGATGACAAACGACCCGATCTCGAAGAGGCGCTTCGCTTTGCCACGGGCAAAGCGCCGCTCGTCATCGTCACCGGCGGTTTGGGTCCGACCGACAACGATATTACGCGCGAAGCGCTTTCCGGCTTCACGGGCATTTCGTTAAAAGAGCATCCCGATGCACTGCGGGAGATGGCGCGACGCTTCCGAACGTCGCCGGATCGGCTTCGCTCCAACCTGCGCCGCCAGGTACAGGTCCCTGTAAGCGGTACGTACTTCAAGAATTCCAATGGTACCGCAATTGGTCTCGCCTTTGAACGGCCCGATAGCGTCATTGTCGCTATGCCGGGACCGCCGCGTGAATTACAGGCGATGGTTCGTAACGAATTGATTCCCTATTTGAGCCGACGTTTCGGCACGCGTCTGCCCGGCTGCTCGTTGACTCTGCGTTTCGTCGGTCTCGGCCAATCGCAGATCGACCAAACCCTCAAGGATCACGTCCCCCTGCCGCCGGACGTGATCTTGTCTTCGCAATTCGAAGGCGGACGGGTGGACTTCACATTTTCGCTCCCCGACGATACGCCACAGGGCCGTGCGCGACTTCAGGAATTAAAACAGAAGATGGTCAAATACTTAGGCGACCATATCTATGCCGAGGACGAAACGTCATTGGAGATATGTGTTATCAAGCTGCTCGAAGCACGTGGGGAAACGCTGGCGCTGGTCGAAGTGGGCAGCGGAGGTTCACTGGCCGCGACGCTAAGCGACGCCGAGGGCGTTGAACATGCTTTGGCGGGAGCGTATGTCGCCCCGACGGAGGACAAAATGCGACGCCTGCTCGGAGTCAGTGCCGTTGATTGGAAGAAGGTCACCTCAGAGAACGCGGGCATCGACCGATTGGCAACTGTCGCTGCGGATGCAACGGCAGGCTCATGGAGTGTTGCCGTAGGAGAGGTTCGACCGGAGAAGGACCGTACCGGTTATGTCGTCGTTGTTTTCAGACAGCCGAATGGAAGGTGCGAGAGCCGAAAAGTACGCGTTCGCGGCACCGGCGAATTGGCGCGATCGAGATTGAGCACCCAACTGCTCGACGAGCTGCGCCGGAGATTAAGGTAAGTGTTCCACTCCCATTGAGCGTTCGCTGACGGGATGACATAGAGTTCGGGCGAAATCTCAAATGTCTCGACGTTCAAATCAATCGTTACGGCCGTTCCATCTGCAAATCTGGCGTCCAGACAAGTCTTTCCGAAAATCATGCGCACGAAACTTGACTTTTTGCCTCAAAATCGTTATACTAAGTGCTGGATTGAAATCCTCGTTTTGTGATAGCGCAGCTTGATTATGGACGAGCAAAGGAGATTCACACCGTTAAGAAAAGAAATTCCCGAGACGGGAGGAGGGACCTTCCTAACGGGATTCACGCTGATCGAACTGCTGGTCGTGATCGCGGTGATTGCGATTCTCATGGCGATCTTGCTGCCGGCGCTGCAGAGGGCGAAGGAGCAAGCCAAGAAAGTCATCTGCTCGAGCAATCTCAAGCAGATCGCCACGAGTTTACACATGTACGGCAACGACCACGACGCCAGGCTCCCGCTCAACAGGGCGGGCAACTGGCTGTGGGACGTCGCGTACAGCACGACCGATTACATCATCGCCACCGGCGGCGACAAACACACCTTTTATTGCCCCGCCGACCCGACCAAAACGGCGGATATGCTGAATCTGTGGCAATTCAGCCAGAGCGCCTCGCCGGAAGCCAAGCCCGGCGATATTCCTGAACCCGAGACCAATCGGCATCAGCAGTTTCGCGTAACCGGCTATTTCTGGATGATGGATACCCAAAGCGGCCGGACCTATCATCCGGAAGGCACCTCCGAAAAAGATTGGGTCACGACGCTGAATTGTGAAAAACCATCGGAGACGGAACTGGTGCTCGACGCGACGCTCAGTACCGGCAGCGATCCGCAAACCGCCAGTTTTCTCGAGGTCCAGGGAGGAACGTGGAGCCGGTGGCAAATCTATGATCGCACCAATCATGTACGGGGCGGCGATCGGCCCGCTGGGGGCAATATTGTCTTTATTGACGGCCATCTCGAATGGCGCCAATTCGATGAAATGGAAGTCCGCGTCTCGCCTCCATATCACTGGTGGTAGGACTGTAGAAGGAAAGGACTAACGTGAAGACGTATTTTCTTGTGGTGCCCATCATATTTCTATCGTTAGGCTGTTCGGCTTCGTACAACGTCGCTGTCAACGGATACACCGCAAGCGGTGAATCTGTACAGATTCCGCAAGCGGCTTCCATCGCCGTCGTCACGGACAGTAACGTTCCCAATCCAATTCTGGAAAAGGAAGTGGCGGTGAAGATCGAGAAACTCCTGGCCGAGCAGGGATACAGCACCGGAGCCGATCAACCGGACTATTATCTGACGTTCAACTATGGAATCGACGCGGGCCGGACCGTCACTGATGCCATCCCCATTCACCATCCCGGCTTCTTCTACGACAGATATCCCTATGAATCTTTTCACTGGTACGGCTACACCACCTATATGCCGTATTCCGAGGTGATTCATACGCGCTGGCTCCTGCTCAAGCTCCATGACGGCGACGCTTATAGGACTTCCAGGAGCGCCGAGCCTGCATGGATCGGCGAGATCGCCAGCGCCGGTATGAGCTCCGATTTGAGAGAAATCGTCAACTACATGCTCATCGCTGCCTTCGAGCATTTTGCAGAAGACACGCAGAGGCAGATCACCGAGATTATTTACAGAGACGACGAGCGCGTCTGGATGCTGACCGGTTATTAGCCGGGGCAAAACGGGCTTTAATTCCTGGTCATCCGGCCTTTTTTATTGTATAATAGGGGTGTTGTTGGCAAGCCGTATCCAAAGGAAGCGGCATCGCTTTCGATGGGCGATAAGGATGGAGTGGTCATGCGTTTAGAAATCCGTTGTCTGATCCCGGTAGTTCTGATCTTGTCTGCGGTTGCAGCCAGAGATGAAGATCCCGCCTGGAAGAACCGGATTGAATATCCTTCGGAATCCTTTCAGAGCTGGACGTCACCGCCCTATGTCAAGTTCACAATGATTACGAAGGGAGGATTCGATCCGAACATTGTATATTATCAGGACGGCCGGAAATACGAATACCATTACGATTTCGCGCTGGAATGTCTCGATCCTTTTATCGGTATGAGCGTAGAGGCCTTTGACGAGGTGACGCTCCACGAGACGGGCCAGCAGGCGGTGCTGGGCGCGGTGATTTTTTCACCCTGGGCCGATCCGCCATTTAACGAGTACGGCATACAGCTTGTACGAAATGATCCCTATTCCCGCGAGGACGTTGTCCGTCTGTTCAATATCGTCAAGGCGTCCATTGTTGCCGAGCCTAACGTCACGGCTTATTATTTTCCGACCTACGAACAGTATGCCGTAGCCCGGCAGAATAGCGATTGGTTTGAAAGTCGCGGTATCCCCGTCGGCTCGACCGCTCAATGGGCCGAAGGCAACGCAAGCTACTCGGACGGCTGGGCCTTGGGCACGTTAAAATTTTTTCCGGGCGATCAAATTCAAGATGCTTTTACCGCCGGCGATTTACTGCCTGAAGATATCCTGTTGACCGACGGCGTCCCGGCGGAGATTCCCTCGGTAGCCGGTGTGATCAGCTTGACGGCCTCGACGCCGAATTCTCACGTGGCCATCCTCGCCCGCTCGCAAGGCGTTCCTTTCGTCTATCTGGCGGTCGAACAGGACACCGCCCACGCGCAGAGCCTGGTCGGTCATCATGTCTATTTAGCCGTTGGGAGTGAAAACTATAGCCTCTGGTCTTCGGTTAAATTGCTTGATGTGGAAAGCCTCAGTGAGCATGAGAAGGCATCGGTTCTGGCATTAAAGGAAAGGCCGCCGCTAACGATTCAGCCGATGATGCATTGGGGACGTCTCAGCGCCGATACGAATGATTTGCACCCGGCCGACATCCCGTATGTCGGCGGAAAGGCGGCGAACTTCGGCATCTTACGTCAAGCAATCCCGGACCGTTCTCCCCCGGCGATGGCGTTCTCTTTCGATCTTTGGAATGCCTATCTCGATCAATCTTTGCCCAGCCTGGCGCCGATTCTGCTGGCCCCGGGTGGGCATATGCTCTTCTGGGCGGATGGCGATCCCGAACAAGGGCCGTTTCATACGAGTTTCAAGCTCAGCCGGTCGGGTGAGGACCTGGGCGTGTTCGATGCGGACGGTCGGACCTTGATCGACGGCGTCAGTTTCGGTCCTCAACAGAAGGATATCTCGTATGGGCGATCTAACGACGGCGGTGATCGATGGCAATTCTTCGAGAATCCATCCCCCGGTACGGCCAATTCTGAAGCCAAAGTGAACGGAGGATTGGTGATTAATGAGTTTATGGCCGACAATGAAACTCTCCTTGAGGACCCGTCCGAGCCGGGGGAATATCCCGACTGGATCGAACTCTATAACGGCTCCGACGATACGATGATTCTCAACGGATTGTTCGTGACGGACGACTTAAACGATCCGACAAAATGGCGGATTCGTTCGCCTTTAAGCGGGACGACAATTCGGGAGGAGATCAGCCACCGCCTGTCGCAATACACGCGGTATCCTCCGGCAGACATGCAAGGCTTATCCCGGGATTTAGCGGCTGTTCGCGATCTTTTGGAGAACTCGAACGTCGCTCAGTTCAATCCGGACCTGCAGGCCGGCATCATTGACGCCCTTCGGAACTTCGGATTCGATCCCAAGAAAAAGATTCGGTTTCGCAGCTCGACCAACGTCGAAGACAGCGAATCGTTTGCCGGGGCGGGTTTGTACGACAGCTACAGCGGCTGTCTCGCGGATGATCTCGATCAAGATGAGGGCGGTCCGTGTGCCTGTGACGACACGGATCAAGATGAGCGGGGCGTGTTCCGGGCCGTTCGCAAAGTCTTCGCGAGTTTCTACAATGACAATGCCTTCCTGGAACGGCTCAAATACGGCATCAACGAATCGGACGTAGGCATGGCTTTGCTCGTTCATCACTCTTTTCCGGACGAGATCGAGCTGGCCAACGGTGTCGCGACGATGAACAAATCCAACGGTCCGAACTGGTCGGCCAATATCGTATCCCAAAAGGGCGCTATCTCCGTCACCAACCCGCCGGCCGACGCGGTTCCCGAAGAAGTCCGGATCGATTATAGTCCTCTTCGCGGTGCAACACCGTGGCTGATGCAGCGGTCGAGTCTGGTACCGCTCCGAGAGAATACGGTGCTGGAATGGGAGCAGGAGTACATCGAGCTTTACGAACTGTTAGTCACAGCGGCGGAACATTACTGTCGGGTTGTGCAAAAAGAAGATCCCGTGCTGGATTTCGAGTTCAAGAAGATCGGCCCGGAGGGTAAGCTTATCATCAAGCAAATTCGCGAAATCCCGCAACAGGACGACGCCGGGTATGTCACGCCCTTTCTCCTCGGAGAATCGAGAGTCTATCACACGCTCCAGGGACGGGGCGGCAATGTCTTCACGAACCACAGGCTCAAGTCCCGATGGACGCTTCAGCCGAAAAATCTCTGGCTCAGCGAGGATAATCTGCACGCGTGTATCTACGCCGAGGCCCGGATCGAATATGTCGCCGACGGGGACGTCCGGGACATCTCCACCGAACTATCCTTATTGCCCGAAGCCGAACACACCTACGAACCGCCGCAGTGGGAATTCCACCGGTACACGCTCATCGATACGTGGTATTCTCCGGACATCTGCAATCCAAGAAGGTATCAATTGCATACCGAACCGCTTTTCCAGAGCGTCGTGCCGGACCCGATGGTGACCTCGGACGACTTCCAGATCGGCATCGAGGTCGAGCACGCCGTGCCCGTGCGCATCGACGATGCGAACACAACGACGACGGAGGCGGTGGGTCTGTATCGACCCTGGCAACCCGCCGATCAGGACGTCCTCGATGTATGCTCGTTTGACGATCCCAACACGGGCGTGTCCATAGGTGTGCAATATTACGTGCGCTGGAGCATGATGGGGGGCACGCCGACGTCCGTTCAAATCGAGAAGACCCGCATCGAAGGACTCACGGCCGAGCCGATCGTTTTGACGGGATACTTTTCACAGAGTGTCGGCGGCGGTTCCCATCTGTGCCCGAAGAACTTCCTCTTCGAGCCGGCGCTGGAGCCGGGAATTTCGCCGACGATCCTCGACGAGCTCGAGGCCAATAACATTCGACTCATCTACTACACAACCGGCGCCCGGGAATGCCGGCCTACCGAATGGCGGGACACGCCGCCCCAGATTGCGTTTTACCGTTTCGACGACGTATGGGGCTGTTCTCCCTCACGCATTACAGCTTCCCGGCGGTCCAGAAAATAGCGCGCTCTATCAGCGTTCGGTAGTTGTCGTTCGCGTACGCCTTCGAGTCATGCCCCAATTGAATCGTGCAGATTCTCGCGCCCTCGAAATGTCTCGCCCAGCCGATGGTCCTGTCGCTGGTCGGGTGTTGGGTGGTCAGCAGAACGTGATTATCTTTGTCGAACCAGCAATTCTTGTAAGTCTCATCGTGGATCGTGAAGTCACTCAATCCTTTTGTGATCGGGTGATCCTTATCCGCGATTTGAACGTTCATATCGACATCGTGCAAGTACGTGCCGCCTTTCTGCAAAACGTCCCCGACCTTCGTATCCTTCAGATAATACTTCGTGCCAATGATCTGCTTGAATCTCGGAAACTCCTGGTATGCCGCCATGGTATGATGCAGCGCTACGACGCCCACGCCTTGGTCCAGCAACCGGACAAAGTTCCTTCGGCGCTTTTGTGAGATATTCTGCGTCATGTTATAAAAGACCATTACATCATAGTCCCACTCGCGGATATCCTCGAAGATTTCACTGTGGTCTTTCTGGGCCGCTTCGATATAGCGAATCCCTTCGATCTGATCGAACATCTTAAAGAACGGCTCGTGCTCGAAGCCGTGTCCGCCGGTAATCACGACCACCTTAATCTCGTCGTTTGCGGCGGCGCCCAGTTCTTTGATCCGAATGTTACGCCAGCGAACCTCATAAGGCTGGAAGTTTCTTCCCACGCCGTGGACCTGGAGGCCAATGGTCCCCTTGGCATCCATCGAGTCTTTCAACTCGGCGCAGAGTACACCGTTGACATACGTCCGGATCGAACTTCCGCGACATTCGATGCGGTACTTATTCCACTCGTTGTCCTTGAAGGCGTTTTTGGCGGCCGGCTCGTCGCGCACTTCGGCGATAAAGAACGCCCGTCGGGCCTCGTCATAAATCCCGCCGGAGGTGCCCGTTTGCGTCCGGGCGATCTCGACCTGATAGCCGTAAACGCGGTCCGGCGGGTTCTTGCGCGTGCGAGGCTTGCCGTCTGCCCCTCGGAAAACAAAGTGCGTTTCGCCCCCGGAGATTTGGCTTCGAATCTGGACGCCGGAATTCAGACTGGGATCGCATTTGACCTCGAATTCCAGAATATAGTCGCCGTACTCCTTGTCGGTACACAAAAACGTGTTCGGGCTGCCCTTGACGGCGGTGCCCACAATCGCGCCGTCCTCGACGCGGTACGTTGCAAAGCCGCTGTGGATACTCCAGCCGTCCAGGCTCCGGCCGTTGAACAGGTTCACCCACGGTCCGGCCGTCGCACAGGCGGCGACCGATAACAATATCAGCATACTGAATGATAGCTTCTTGAACATTGTCGAACGCTCCTTTCTTAAAGGCTACACTTGTGTTTATGCTATTGTAATCATGAGATGACAAAACGCAAGTGTTTCGGCGGATATCTCGATAGCCCCCTCATGAGTTAAGACCGTCTCGCGGACGTCGTCAGAATTTTCTGACCAATCCGATCACAACAGCTTCGATCCGACAGTGGTCGGAGTAAATGGGTTGAAAAGTGTCATTGGCCGGCTGGAGTCGGACCTGAGTCTTCTCTTTGTAAAATCTCTTGAGCGTCGCGTTCTCGTCGTCCACGATGGCAATGACCAATTGCCCGTTGTGCGCGGTGCGACTCCGGCGACAAATCACATAATCCCCCTCGTGAATGTTCTCGTTGATCATACTCTCGCCTCTGACTTCAAGGGCAAAGATATCGTCACTGTTTCCGAAACAGGAATTCAATGAGAGGGATTCAATATCCTCAACCGCCTCCAATGGCGCTCCGGCCGCCACCCTGCCGGCTAAGGGAATTCCAGACGATTCGTCGACTTCACCGGGTAATTCCGGATTGATGAACGCGCTAAGCAATTTTCGCGCTTGCCAGGTCAACGTCAAAGAGCGTGCCCTGTTGGGCGAAGCGCAGAGCAGATCCTTTTTTCGCAGCTCGGTGATGTGCTCGAAGACGGTGCTTCGGCTTAGCTTCAATTCGGACGCCATCTCGCCTAAGGTTGGGGAATAGCATCGGTTCTCCTGAGAGCGCGCCACCATCCGCAGAAGCTGATGCTGGCGAGGCGTCAGTTGTATCGCACGCTTCGCTGTTCTGGTCGGCATGAACGATTGTCTCCTTGTAACCATCCGTCAGCTCATTCGAGCCAAAGGCAACACCGCGCTTCAGACCGAAGAGAACGGCAACAATCTCAACGGTTGCGGCCAGCAGTCTGACCAGGGGATTTGATCCTTCGCAGGTTTTTGTTGGTTCCGGCGGCCAGTGGGCCACGAAATCGCCGCCGGGCCCGAACGTGCAAAGCGGTTCGATGTGTCCGTTTGGCGTGAGCGTCATTTTCGTTCCATCCCTGATTTCAATATCCTATTCAAAAATCATTATGAACAGTTGTTTCTATCGGCAAGCCACCCGGAATAACCCAAACAAAAACCGAACAAAACAGACAATTCTCTGAGTTTTTTTACTCCCTTTCGATTGCCGTCCTGAAAGCCCGAATGATATGGGACCACACGGAATTTTTTGCAACTCTAAAACGATTATTAGATTTTGCTTCGGCTAATTTGGATTTAAGAAAAAGAGGGCAATGTGTCATTCCGACCGAGGCGCAGCCGAGCGGAGGAATCTGGTTACGAATACAGTGGGGTCTGCATTCGGAACCAGACCCCTCGACTACGCTCGGGGTGACAATTCGTTACACGGCTTTGCTCATTTTGCTACAAGCTCCAGAACTCCGATTCCGTCCGGGCGATCTTGAGATATTTTTTTATCTTTGCCACGATGTCGGGATGATGATCGGCAATATCATTTTCTTCGGCGATGTCCTCTTTGAGATTGTACAATTCCAATTTTCCGTTGGTATTGAATCGAACGGCTTTCCAATCGCCCATGCGTACCGCCTGTTTGGAGCCGCGCTCGTGGAATTCCCAGTATAGACATTCGTGCTTTTCTTGTTTGCCTGGCTCGCCCAAAAGGGTGGGGAGCATGGATAGCCCATCCGTCGAAGAAGGACATTCTGAACCCGTTAACTCGGCGAATGTCGGGAGAAAATCCCAAAACGCCGAGACGTGATGGCTCACCGTCCCTGCCTTGATCTTGCCCGGCCAGCGCGCGATCAGGGGCACGCGAATGCCGCCTTCGTACAGGTCGCGCTTGTTCCCGCGCAAAGGACCGTTGCTATCGAAGAATTCGGGATTCGCCCCGCCCTCGCGATGCGGGCCGTTATCGCTGGTAAAGAAGACGAGGGTTTTCTTATCAATGTCCAGCCTTTTCAAGGTCTCCATGACACGACCCAGGTCGCGGTCCAGGCGGCTAATCATGGCCGCGTGGCCTTTCTGTGGGTCGGGCCAATCTTTGTCCGCGTAGATACCGTAGTCCGGGATCTCCATCCCCTTTTTACCGGCCTCGTTATTGGCGTGCGGCAAGGTAACCGCCATGTAGAGGAAGAACGGACGGTCCTGGTTCTTTTCGATAAATTCCAGTGCTTCAGCGGCGATCATATCGTGTGAATACTGGCCGCGCTCGACCGCGACGCCGGCGCCGTCTTCTCTGGGATTCGCCACCTTATTGCCCGGTAGAGGAACCCGCTCTTCGTTACGGAACAGAAATTCGGGATAGTAATTGTGGGCGTGCCTTTGGCACAGATAGCCGAAGAAGTGATCGAAGCCCTGCTTATTGGGTATTCCGGTACTGTCCGGCCCGCCCAAGCCCCACTTGCCCGTCAGGGCCGTGGTGTAGCCGGCCTTCTTGAGCACTTTCGGCATCGTTACCGTTTCCGGAAGCAATGGTAATTGCCCCATCGGCTTGATCTCCCGATTACCCCGGACGTACGTGTGACCCGTGTGCAGACCTGTCATCAAGGAACAACGTGACGGCGCGCAGACCGTGCTGCCTGCATAATGATCGGTAAAGCGCATCCCCTGAGCGGCCATTCGGTCGATATAGGGCGTCTTGATTTGAGTTTGACCGTAACAGCCCAAATCGCCATAACCTAAGTCGTCGGCCATGATGAAAATGATATTGGGCCGGTCCTCGGATTTCTGCCGCAGGCCGTTGGCGCAGCCCGATACAGATAACGCCGCCGCACCGCCAAAGACATGCTTCAAAAAATCTCGTCTGTTCGAGTGATAAGACATTTGTATAAAGTCTCCTTTCATTCAACCACAATAATCTCATGAATCTCCAGACGCGGGATCATCAGATGGATGCTACCCGCGCGATACGTAAAATCAATCTTCCGTCCGAAGGGTTCCAATGTCACCCTATCCGGCTTCTTGTCGTAGCGGATGGACACGGACAACGGACCCACCACCGGGATATCATCGAAAACGAAGACTTTTCCATTCCCATGCGGGCCGGCGGTGTTGACCAGATGAATCGCCAGCTTACCGTCTTTGCGATTTGCCGACACATCCACATAATGCGAGCCGTTCAACGTCACCAAAGGCTCGGGCACAAGCTCCCGCACGAGAGCTTGCAACAATTCCCGCCCAACCGCCGTGGCGCCGTTACGATAGCGCTCGCCCAAATTCAAATACGTTGCGGCCAGTTTACCCTTGCCGTAATGTGTAATGGACGCCGCAGGCTCCGAAGGACTTTCCACGTCATTGTCCGTGTGGACTTTGCCGACGGGCCTGGCCCGCTCGGATAATTCCGCCTTTTGGAACAGCGACTTAACGCCACTTACCCAGCCGTTATATTCTAATCCGTTCACCCTTTCGGTGGCTTCGCCGTGAAGGACGACGCCTAATTCCTTTTCGAACAGCGCCGCCGCTCGTGGGCCGACGACTAAGAGATTGCCGCCCCGATAAACATAATCGAGTAACTCTTTTCTGAAGGCCGGGTCGATGTATCCCCACTCCGGGTAAACCAGCAGCGGATACTCCTGCATTCGACCGTCTAAGTGGTGCTCCATCACGATATCTACGACGTCCTGCGATTCCAGAAGGCTCTGGAGAACGCCTCGTAACGGCACAACCTCACCGCCGTATGCGGCGAACAGTTTGCGCGCTTTGCGATAGAATGCCTTGCCGGAATAGATCAGCCCGACTTGCGGGATCGGCTCAGCTTTATGGCAAATCTGCTGGCGGGCCCGGCAGAACTCAGCTACCTGGCCCATCAGGTCCATCTGCCATTTGCGGACCGAGCCATCACGTCGTTGCGGGAAATACGCTTGAAAACCGCCGCCCAGCGCGAGCACGATGGCCGCTTCCTGCTTTAGTTGTGGAACGCTCTTCGTGCTGAATTGCCCGTCCGTCCGTGTGAAACTCCACGCCATAAGGTCCCACGGTTTGCCTTGATGAACCATGGAGCGTCCTTCGAAGCGAGCGGTGTTGACGCTGTCCATCGGCGAGAAATCACCAGAGATGTAATCCACATCGATTATGGCCGGCTCGGGCACCATCGAGCTGTACATCCAGTTGCTCGCAATCTGAAACTCGGGATTGTGTTCGTGGAGGACGGTAACGTAGTGATTGAGATACCGGCGAAATCCATCCCGGCAGAATTCCGAGAACTCGAACCAGTACGGATCGCCCGGCTTGCGGGGGATTTCCTTTATGCCGGTCTGTTTTTCAAAGGCCTCAATAACGTGATCGGCGTAATCCCGCTCGGTGGCCCAGCATTCGCCGTCCACCCAGACGCCGTCCACGCCGTACTCATCCGACAGCTCTTTCAACTGTGGGATCAGCAGCTTATCGACATAAGGTCCGTACACCGAGGTGAGCCGGTTATCCCTTTCGCCTTTTTCGTTGATCCTTGCCCATTCAGGATGGACCTCGACCGCTTTCGAGTCCCACACGCCCGAATAATGCAGGTAGAGTGCAACGCCTCGTTCGGCCGTTACCTGTCGCCAGATTTTCAGGGGATCCTTCACAAAGCCGGGTGCGGGATTGCCCACTTTTGTCGGGTAGCTTGTACGTCCGGGATGGCCCTTGCAATCGCACTGAACGTAGTCGGGCTTGACCTTTTCGATGATATACTCCAGCATTTCGCGGTCCACGCCCTTCCCGATTTCTTTGCAATCATCCCCGGCGTGAAAATCGAAATGCACACCTAAGAAACTCTCCGAACGTCGAAGTCTCGGCGGGTTGTTGGCACTATTTCCTCCCAGGGCGATGACGTTTGCACAAAGACAGAAGATCAACCCCAGAGCACGTGTTCCTTTTGACATATCTTAGACTCCCAAATAAAAATTACGCCAACGACGGATAGACCTGCCGGATGGCGTCGATGATATATTCATTGATTCGCTGGGTGTACTTCGGGCCGACGCGGACCTGAACGAACCGGTCGTAAACGTCCAGCGTTTGTCGGCAACACTCCGGGCCGTACTTGATTGTCTTACCGTGCGGGCTGTTATACGAGGGCCAATCCGGATGCCGGGTGCGTTTGTTCATGACGGATTCATGGATGGGCAGTAAGACCGACCCGGAGAGTCTGCCTGCCGGAACTTTCCGATCCCTTAACTCCTTGATGCAACGGTCGCGCATCGTTTTGTCTTTCATCTTGAAAAAGACGCTATACCCGATATCCCCTTCGGGATCGGGGCGGCGGCGCAGCCGGATGCCGGGGAGGTCTTTGATGCCGTCATATATAGCCTTGGCATTTCTGCGCAGGTGAGCGACCATCGTATCGAGTTTGGTCAACTGAGCGCCGAGCACGGCCCCGGTCAGCTCGTTCATCCGGAAGTTCTCGCCCGCGAAGGTCTCCGCCTGACTGGGGCCGGAGCGGTCGAGAAACAGCCGGCGGATCGTGCCCATATCATGAAAACGCGCCGCACGTTCGTAGATCAGCGGATCGCTTGTCACGACGGCGCCGCCTTCGCCCGAGGTCATCGTCTTGTTGATCTGGAAACTGTAAATGCCCACGTCGCCGATGGAGCCGAGCTTCTTCCCTTTGTAGGAGCCGCCGACGCATTGCGCGCTATCCTCGAGCACGGCCACGCCTTTCTTACGGGCGATGTCCATGATCGGGTTCATCTCGCACGGTCCGCCGAGCAGGTGAACGGCGATCACCGCTTTCGTCCGGGGGGTGATCTTCCGCTCGAAGTCCTTCGGGTCGATATTCAGAGTATCGTCGATGTCCGCGAAGACCGGTAAGGCCCCCGCGTGGACCACGCAGGTATAGTCGGACCACCAGGTATAGGCCGGGACGATCACTTCATCGCCCGGCCCCACGCCCAGGCCCGTAATCGCGCAATCCAGCGCCGCCGTACCCGATGAGACGCCCAGGGCAAAACGCGTTTCCATATGTTTGGCGAAATTTTCCTCGAAGTGTAAGACTTTGGTTGGCTTACCCGGTCCCCAGTAGCGGAAAGGCGATCCGGATTCCCAGACATCGAGCAGGGCCTGCTTTTCACGTTCATCGAAGAATTGAGGTCCGATATACCCGGGGTTGATATTCGGCGCGTTGAGGGCTTTTGAACTTTCCCGGCCTAACAGTTTACTGGAACCGAGGCCCATTGAGACGCCGGGGACGGCCAGACAGCTTGTCCTCAAAAAACTCCGGCGGGTGATATTTTGGATTTTCATTGTCTTCTCTCCTTCATTGGGTTTGATTTTTTTCAGAGTCTATACCGACCGGGCCTGCCGCTTTGCGCCTTGAGTCGCGCGATATACTGGCGTTGGACCGGTCCGAAAATGCCCACTGCGATGCGCATGATTTTCACTTCCACGAGATCGCCTTCGTTGATCTTTTCCATTTCCAGCGACAATTCTTCCACATCGCGCACCGTCGCGTTATTGATCTCCAGGATAAGATCCCCTTCATCGAGGCCCGCCTTGTCGGCGATTCCGTCTCGATCGATATCGGTGACAATCAGAATCGGATAAGCGCTTTGGAAACCAAACTGTCGCGCGACCCGGTCGGTCAGCTCGGAGACCCGCATTTGGAAGAACCTATCGACCAGCCGGCGCCCGTCCGGCAGCGGTCTGTATTGCATCGTCAGTTCGACGGTTTGCCGTCGCAAGCGGGAAGCGGTCGGGCGGACAGAGGTGACTTTGATGGGTTCGCCGATTTCCTTGCCCATCATTTTGATATAGAAGTCGATAACGCTCGTGAGTCGTTGGCCGTCAATCTCAAGGATGAGATCCCCGGCGGCGATGCCCTTTTCATCGGCGGGGCTATCCTTGCTCACCGAGTCCACGACCAGTCCGTTGTAGCCGCTCACCCTTTTCATCCGGCCCATCGATAGACCCAATCGGACGCGGCGGAGCTTTTCCGGCATGAGCATGTGGCTGAGATTGTCGGCGAGCATGTCCACCGGGATAGCAAATCCGATATTCTCCGCTTCGGCGCGAACGGCGGTATTAACGCCGATCAACTTACCGTTGATGTTGAGCAGGGGGCCGCCGCTGTTGCCGGGATTGATGGGGGCGTCCGTTTGAATCAGACCCCGCAGCCAGAAATCTTCCGTAATCTGAATATCCCTGCCGACCGCGCTGACCACCCCGCTGGTGACGGTGTTGGCGTAGCCGTAAGGATTGCCGATGGCAATGACCGTCTCGCCGATCATCAGGTCGTCGCTGCGCCCCAGGTGAATGAACGGCAGCTTCTTTTCGGCGGGGATCCTCAGAACCGCCAGGTCTTTGCTTTCGTCGGCGCTGATAATCTCAGCGGCGAATTCACTTCCGTCGCTAAAGACGACTTTGATGCGTTCGGCGCTTTTTATCACGTGCGCGTTGGTAATCACGTAACCGTCCTCGTGAACGACCAGACCCGAACCCAGCACGGCCACCTGTCTTTGGTATCTCGGCCCCCCGTGATCGAACATGTCCGGCCAGTCGAAGCCCTGCCAGACCGACGTAGTCACGAGACGCTCGCCGGCGATATTCACCACGGCTTCATGCGTGTCCTGATAGACCTTGACGACGGGCGTTCGTCTGTCAAAGGTCGAACCGCCGCCGGCACACATCGATGCCGAAAAACCTAAGACAAAGAGTGCATTCAGGATGATAGCTGAGAAATAATTGACTCGTCTCACGGCTCTAACCTCCCTTAGATTTATTCTCGAATAAGTTATAAGGCCATTGGCCGGTGAAGCGGCTTCTTACATTCCGGCTATTATCATAGACCATTTCGAATTTCGTTTCAATCCTCTTCTACGGGCACTCCGTGCCGGTTTCTTTCCCCTCGGAGATAGAAGGCGCCAAACTCGTTAACGGCCGAGAACAAATCCAGTCAAGGGGGAGTAATTCAGTATAGAATGCTTTGGCCGGATGGCCCGCAAGGCTGAAAAAAGCTGATTTCCGGACGATAAATTACCGGAGTTTTCTTCAGTCCCGCCTTCAAACGGCCGATTCTTAGTGGGGGTATGATTGGGACCTGTAAATGAAGTCATCGAACCGTGACAAAGTGAAAAAAGGGGTCGGCACTCTCCAGCCGATGACGGATACCCTTGCGCCGGGCAGAAGTATTACCGGTACGATGCTCGAACATCTCGGCAGTATCGCGGGATCGTGCGGCGCTACGGCCGTCTTCGTCTATGTCGATGAGCTGAACGGACATCCCCTGCCCGTCGCGGTACCGGACGAACCGACGCTTTATTTCGTGACCAAGTCGTCCGACGAAGATAAATTCTCCGAAGATTGTGGAGCGCGATTTCTCAGAATTCCGGACGTTCCGCTGACCCGATTGGGCCAGGTGAAGATTGCCTTGTTCCTGGCCTTCTCGAAAGGATTGGTCAAACGTGGCGATAAGATCGTCTTCCTCTGCGGCGTGGAAGAAAGCGGCAATCTGGATACGATTATCGTCACCGAGGTCGGCCGGGAATACGAAATCTTCGCCACGGCTGAAAACGAAGCCGTGAACGGGAACGGTTCGCGCATCCCTCCCGAGGTCGTGGACCGGGTGATTGAGATTGCCTCCGAACTCGGCAGCGAAGGGCGCGAAGGCAAGCCGGTCGGGGCGTTGTTTGTCGTGGGCGATACGACGAAAGTTCTGCCTCTGACGCGCCAACTGATTCTCAATCCGTTCAGAGGCTACCCGGAAGACAAGCGCAACCTCCTGGATCATTCACTCGAAGAGACCATCAAAGAGCTGTCGGCGATTGACGGCGCGTTTATGATCCGGGCGGACGGCGTCATCGAGTCGTGCGGAACCTATCTGAAAACGGCCAGCCAGGAAGAGTTCGAGTTGCCCCAGGGGCTGGGAGCGCGCCACCACGCGGCGGCCGGCATCACGTCCGTGACGAATTCAATCGCGGTCACCGTCAGTGAATCGACGGGGACGGTGACGATTTTCCGCAAAGGCGCCATCGTGACGGAAATCGAAAAGCCCAGAAGCATCGGCCGGCAAGCGAAATCGATCAGTCAACGCCGCTCGAAGTCCCGCCGTCGTAGCAAAAACCACTCCTCACAAACCGAAGATTAAGCAAAATCATCTATTCTCGCAGGTCAATTCCATAACAAATAAAAAACATGCAAAATCGCATGCTTTCTGCTTGTTGCAGGGTGGCAGCCTCAAAGCCGCAGGCTTTGGGGATGGTGAGAGACAAGCCATCCCCAAGCTGCGCTTGAGGCTGCCACCCGTTCAAAATCACCTTCTCTTTCATATGAATGTGCGGTTGACATCTCCGCCATTCTTAGTACAGTATGACGTTAGGAGTCTGTATTCATTAGATAAGAGCATAGATGATTCACACACATATAGTTAGGAACCTGAGCATGAGAAAAACAGCTTTTCAATGGATGGGCCTATGCCTGCTTATAACAACCCTTTATACTTGCCCGGTACAAAGCAGCGAGTGGGTCTCTCTGTTCGACGGCAAGACGCTGGCCGGGTGGGAGGCCAACGAGAATAAAGATACCTTCAGCGTGCAAGACGGAATGATCGTGGCTCAGGGCCCGCGAAGCCAT
>Ga0272442_10001146_pt1 | contig 40859 bp, 41 predicted proteins | sample SSMForm2O_FD_200262 | JGI IMG/M metagenome (GOLD analysis project Ga0272442, IMG submission 200262) | Marine sediment archaeal communities from Little Sippewissett salt marsh, Falmouth, MA, United States - SSM-Form-2O | ecosystem: Environmental > Aquatic > Marine > Wetlands > Sediment ...
GTAGTAAGCATTTCTTTTGGTAGTAAAGAACTTTTAACAGATTTTTTTCCTTTTTTCGCTTCCTCCGGTGGTTTCCACCCTTTAGGTTTCCATCCTGCTGGAGGATTAATCATAACAAAAGAACCAAGGACTACAAGTGCGAGAAAAGCAATTCCATATATTCTAAATGCCATATCAACATTAGATATAGTGTAAATAAACTCCCCTGTTTGTTTTGTGATTAATCCATCAAAACCTAAAACAGAAGGAGGATTTGCCATAAGAATCCATATAAATGCTCCAAATCCAAATCCTGCAACAGCAAGACCACTTACTAGTCCTTTTTTATCTGGGAACCATTTAATTCCAACACCTAGTGGAACAACATAAGCAAGACCTATACCTGCTCCCCCAATAATTCCAATGCCTACTAATTTAAGAAAGAAATTTGCTCCAACAAAACCTGCAAGAATATATCCTATTCCTAATAGTATCCCACCAAGTAATGCAATTTTTCGAGGACTATATTTTTTCTGAAGTCTTCCACCAATAATCGTAAAAATTGCAAATGTTGCAAGACCTGCGCTAAAAATTGCTTGCGTTTCTGTTGCAGTAAAAGCAAATTCACTTATTAATCCTTCATCAGGTATTCCTTTTAAGGGTGTTGTAAAAGCACTCCATGCATAGATTGCACCAAGTGCAACCTGTATCATTATTGCTCCTACTACCACCATCCATCTGTTCATAACTTTTGGTTCTTCTTTTTTATCAGCCATATTAACTTAAACTCCCTTAACTTGATGTTCGCTGAAATAAAACGATTATTTAAAAAAGTATCGAGAAAAAAAGAAATTAAATTTATTTTGCTGATAATTCAATATAATACTCCTTAAAAGATAGTATCGAGCTTTCTTTTTTTCCTTTTAATTTTGTATCCCTTTGAACTTTAATATAACCGTTTTGTAATAAACCAATATCTTCATCTGTTTCTATTGTAGGTATTTCAGATATTTTGATATCTCCTTTTTTTTCTATTTGATTGATAATTTCGTCTTTGTTTTTTTGTATCCAACTAACTATTTTTTTTCCATCTTTTTTAAATTTAGGGCCAATTTTTGAATAAACAGGCTTAATTTCAACAATTTTTTCTTCTATGTCTGGTTTACCTACAATAAATTTATGTTCATCAGGGTATTTTAATGTGTTTTTAATTATATCCTCACTTGTTTTTAGATGCTGTATTATTTTTTTAGAACCATAAGTTGAATTTGATGCAAGGGATTCATTTAGTGCAATTCCTTGCTCACTTTTCCAGCTTCTAACATTTGATATATAATTTTTAACTGTTTCTCCTGCGTTTTCCATTTCTTCATCAAAAATTACAACTTCAGGCCAAGATGAAATATGAATGCTATCATTTTTTTCATATTTTTTGTAAACCTCATAAAATATTTCCTCTGTGATATGTGGGAAAAATACTGCTAACATTTTTAAAATTCCTAGACCAATAGTGTAAAGTGTGTATTTTATGGATTCAATATTTTCATCCTTATTATAAATTGATGATTTAACCATCTCGATATAATGATCAGCTAATTCATGCCAGAGAAAGTATTCAACATCTTTCATTGTTTGACTATAATCAAAGCAGTCCATTTGTTTAGTTGTTTTTTCTATTAATCTGCTGTATTTTGTTAATATCCATTTATCAATTTTTTGAAGATTTGTTTTTTTAGGTTTACCCTCTTTTATTACATTATTTATGAATTGTTGTACATTCCAAATTTTTCTAAGTAGTTTTTTACCTCTTATTACATCTTTTTTTCTAAAAGGGTTATCTTCACCAAGTGCACAGGATGCTGCATAGCATCTAAATGCATCAGCACCAAACTCATTTATTACCTCTAATGGGTCTATTACATTTCCAAGAGAGGCATGCATAGGCGTTCCATCCTCCGAGAGGATAAATCCCCCCATCATAATATCATTGAAGGGTTTTTTATCAGTGATTAGTGTACATCTGAGTATTGTATAAAACGCCCATGTTCTAATTATATCATGTGCTTGAGGGCGTACGCTCATTGGATATAATTTTTTGAATTTATCCCAGTCTCTATTCCAATAAGTATTATAAAGTGGTGATATACTTGAATCCATCCATGTGTCAAAGACGTCTTCACATCCAATTAGTTTACCTCCACATTTTGAACATTTTTCTATATGTGGTTTGTCAATAGTGGGATCAATATAGCAATCTTCTTTTTTTGCAACTACTACCTCTGAGCATTTTTCACATTCCCATAAGGGTATTGGTGTTGCAAAATAACGTTGACGAGATATTACCCAGTCCCATTCTAAACTATTTACCCATTCTTCAAGTCGGACTTTCATGTAATCTGGGTACCAGTTCATCTCATCGCTTTTTTCAAGTACTAGTTTTTTAAAATCAGTTGTTTTTAAAAACCACTGTTCAGCATTTACATATTCAACAGGGGTTTTACATCTCCAGCAGACCCCAACATTTTGATCAAGATCTACTTGTTTGATTAGAAGATTTTTTTCTTTTAAATCAGTAATTATTTTTTTTCGTGCATCAGTTATTTTCATTCCTTTGTATTGTTTACAGAGTTCTGTCATGCATCCTTCTTCATCTATGCTCATCTCTATAGGTAGTTTATATTTAAAAACCCAGTTAAGGTCTTCTTTGTCCCCAATTGTACATATCATTACGACACCTGACCCAAAATCAGGGTCTACTGCTTCATCATCAACTATTTTTACTTCTTTTTCAAATATTGGTACAACTAGTTTTTGGTCAATTAACCATGGTGCACGTTCATCATTTGGATGTACTGCTACTATCTGACAACTTGGAAGCATCTCAGGTCTAGTTGTTGCAATTTCGACATATACACCTTTTTTGTCCTCTCCTATTCCATGATATTTTTGTATCTGATCTGAAGGTTTGTTTTTAAAATAAAATTTTATTGTGTTAAGCTTTGTTTTTCTGTCAGAGTATGTAACCTCTGCATCTGCCATCGCAGTCATACATCTAGGGCACCAATTAACTGGGAACTCTCCTTTATATATCAGTCCTTTATCATAAAGCTCGATGAAACTAATTTGAGTTAGACGTCTGTAATATTCTGCATCGGTTTGATAATAAATACTTGGGTCCATGCTCTCTCCAAGTAAAATAAACTGATCTGTCATTGTTTTGATGTTTTTATTTGCAAACTCTGAACATTTTTTTGTAAATTCATGTCTATCTATATCTTTTCTAGTTATTCCTAGTTGCCGTTCAACTCTTTCTTCAATTGGGATTCCATTTACATCAAAACATAAAGGGAAAAAAACTTCATAGCCTTTCATTCTTTTATATCGTGCTGCAAAGTCTATATGCGTATAATGAACAGCATGGCCTGCATGTAAAGGGCCAGATGCATAACGTGGGGGTACATCAATGCTGTAAGGTTTTTTTTTACTTTTAAAATTAAATTGATATATCTTATTATCTTGCCATTTTTGTTGCCATTTTTTTTCTATTTCTTTCTGGTCATATTTTGACATTGCATGATAACTCCAAAATTATTTTTTTTTGAGTTTTTAAAGGAGGTCAAAGAATTTTTACTTATAAACATTACTTTTAGTCTTATTTTTTTGTATAAATTGAAATATTTTATAAATCAATCATTGTATATCAAAAATTAGGAGATTAGGTTTAATGAATAAAATCGCTGTTTTAACTAGAGATTGCGCTGGTGTAAATGCTGCTATTAGATCTGTTGTAAGAACAGCTATTAATTATAATTTAGAGGTTGTCGGTGTTGAAAAAGGATATGATGGTCTTATTGATGAGCGATTTATCCCTCTCAATAGAAGATCTGTATCAGGTATAATAAATAAGGGTGGTACAATTTTAAAAACCTCTAGGTCAGAAAGATTCTTTAGTGAAGAATATCAGAGGAAAGCAGTTGAAAATATTAAAAAAAATAATATTGATGGATTAATAATAATTGGTGGAAATGGCTCACTTACTGGTGCTCATATTCTTGCAAGTAAATACAATATCCCTATTGTTGGTATTCCTGCAACAATTGATAATGATGTAACTGGTGTTGATTTAACTTTAGGTGCTGATACAGCTGTAAATGTTGCTCTTGATGCTCTTGATAAAATTCGTGATACTGCGACTAGTCTTGAAAGAATTTTTGTAATCGAGGTCATGGGTCGTAAATGTGGTTATATTGCAGTTGAACTTGCTCTTGCTGGTGGATGTGAAGAAGTATTAGTGCCTGAGATGGAATTTGATATTGATCTTATGTGTGATGAGATTAAAAAAGGAAATCAGAACGGGAAAATAAGTTGGATTATTATTGTTGCAGAGGGAAAAGCAAAAGCAAGTGATATTGCACAACTGATTACAGACAAAACAGGTCTTGAGACTAGAGTAGCGGTTTTAGGTCATATTCAGCGAGGCGGAAAACCAACTTCTAAAGATAGGATAATAGCAGCTCGATTGGGTTATCATGCAGTTAAGGCATTAATTGACAACAAAAGTGATATTTGTGTTAGTATAAAAAACGAAAATATCTATTATATTGATTTATCTATGGCAATAGAAAAGAAAAATATTGATATTGATAGCTATTATAAACTTATTAAAATGTTAACATAAGTTACATTTTAAGCTATTTTTATCGACAAATGTCTGAAAAAATGCTATCTCCTTGAAAAAGTTTAAATTCTCATAGACAATATAGAATTTTATATTTCACCAAAAAAATTTTTAATGGGAGGTATAGGAAAAAAATGGATAAGAAAAATATATTAGTTTTGACGCTAGTGACAACTCTATTACTTGTTTTCTCGACTTTTAGTATTGGTATCGCAGATGATTCTGACACAGCATTTGAACATGATAGTTTAGAGGTTGTAAAAGAAGTATGGGATGGAGAAAACTGGGTAAAACAAATTGATGCTGAATATGGTGAAACTGTCACTTTTAGAATAACTGTTACTTATTATAATGTTACAGAACCCGCTCATCCTCACTATGCTCAGGATATAATAATCACAGATCATCTACCAGATTGCTTGCAGTATGATTCGAACACTTGTAGTTATGATGAACCAATAATTTATGAAAATAATCTTACATGGGATCTTGGTAGTCTTAAATTATACCATGAGGAAAGTTTTAATTTAACTTTTAATACAACAGTGGTTGATTATGGGACAAATGTTAATTTTGTAGAAGTTGAAGCATATGAGCATTGTACAAGTGAAGATTTATATGGATCTGATACAGCTACTGTAATAGTTGACAGACCTAATCCTAGTATTGATGTAGAAAAAAAAGTATGGGATGGGGTTTGTGATTGGAAAGATATAATTTATGCAAAATATGATGAAATAGTTCGATTTAATATAACGGTTCATAATGATGGAGAAATAGAGTTATTAAGCATCATTGTAAATGATACATTACCGGAGAGTCTTGAATATGCAAATAATGCAGAGGTAAATGGTATAGCTTATGAACCTACTATTGATGGTAAAAACTTGATATGGTCTTTTAATATTTTAGAGGAAGATGAAAAAATTTATATTGAGTTTGATGCAAGGGTTATAGGTGAACCATGTAGTGTTGATGTTAACTGGGTTGATGTTTCAGGTGAAGCATTCTGTGATTGGATAGTTGAAGATAGAGACTCTGCAACAGTTAAAATAGAGGGCATGTGCATGGAAAAACAAGTATGGAATGAAAAGGACGGTAAATGGGCAGAGCAAACAACTGTTCCACAGGGCGAGGATGTAAGATTTAGAATAACTTTGTATTATTATGGTGACTATAAACTATACAATATAAAGATAATGGATGTACTTCCTGATTGCCTTGATTATGCAAATAATGCAATTCCTGAAGAACCAGAGATCTCAGGTGATGGAAAAACATTATGGTGGAATCTAAGCGAGGATTACGATTTATACGACGGTGATAGTTTAATAGTTGAATTTGATGCAACAGCTACTGAGTTTAACTGTGAAGATCCTGCTGTTAACTGGGCGTATGTAGTCGCAGATGAATGCAGTGGTCAAGAGCTAACAGATGAAGACTCAGCAACAGTTATTGTTATATGTGGTTTAACTGCAGATGCTGGTGGGCCTTATGCTGGAGAAATCAATCAGGATATTACATTAACTGGTTCTGCAACTGGTGGTTCTCCACCTTACATCTATGAATGGGATTTGGATGAGGATGGAGAATATGATGATGCGATAGGTTCAGAAGTAGACTGGCAATGGGAAACACCGGGTACAAAAACAGTATGGTTAAAGGTTACAGATGATAATGATGATGAGGACACAGCTTATGCATTAGTAGAAGTAATACTTGAAAACGACCCGCCAAATAAACCATCTATATCTGGAAAGAAATCAGATTTAGTACCAAATCAAAAATACTATTATGAATTAAAAGCAGTAGATCCAGACGCTGATCAAGTATATTTCTATGTTGAATGGGGCGATGGAGAGGTCAAAGACTGGTTTGGACCTTATGACTCAGCAGAAATTGTTACTGTTAATCATTCATGGTCAGACCCATCTACAACATTTACAATTAGGGTTACTGCAAAAGATATCTATGATGCTGAAAGCCAACCTGCTACTTTAACAGTTTCAACACCTAAATATAAACAGTATAATTTCCCAATACTAGAAAGACTAGGGCAACATTTCAAAATAATACAAAAAATATTAAACCTATTAGAGACGCTGTTAAATTTTTAAAAAAATAATAACAGCATTCTCAATTTTTTTTCTTTTTATTTACATCGATTGTTTTCAATAACTTTATATCTTGTTATAAGATAATCTTCTTAATCAAAAACATAATTTTAATGGAGAGAGAATAAGAATGGTGAATTTTTGTAGTAAATGTGGAACTCAACTACCAGAAGGAATAAAATTTTGTCCTAAATGCGGAACACCACAAAGCCAAATACCACAACAACAACCTCAACAGACCCCGCAACCTACTCAACCTCAACAACAAACCATGCCTCCACCACCGCCACCCCAACAACCACCGCAACAAAGCTATCAACAACCTCAGCAAACATATCAACAACCACAACAAAACTATCAACAACAAACATACGGGCAAACCCAACCATACATGCCTAAACAAAAAAAATCACATACAAAACTAATAATTGGATTAATAGCAATAATTGCTGTTATAATTATTGTAATATTATTAGTGTTTTTTGTATTTGGTGGATCTGATGATAGATTTGTCGGTAAATGGGAACAAGAAAGTGTTTGGGGCTCCTCAATAGTATGGGAATTTGAAAGCGATGGAGATTTTAAACTTAGTGGAACAAAAATTGGTACATGGGAAGAAAAAAAAGGTGAACTATGTATTGATTATACAGGCAGCTACACTGATATATGTTATGAATATAAATTTTCAAACAATGAAAAAACTTTAGAGTTATCAAGTGGTGGATCAACAATGGTAACTCTTAATAAGAAATAAAAAAACAACATATTTGCAACATATAGCCTAACAATAACATACATAGAAAACATTTAAGTCATAAAAAACTATTACATGTTTGGGTCTGGACATTAACTAATCAATGTCAAGACAGGCTGAATCGGAATGATATATTCCTGGGAGAGGAAGGTGTAAACAATAATTACACTTACTTTCCAGACCCAAATTCTATTTTTTTATACTATTTTATCCTAAGAAGCAGGCATTATAACAAACCAAAATAGTATAATCATAAGGGTAAGGATCAATACAAACAAGGTATTGATAGCATCCTCTACTTTTTTACAAAACTTCGTAATGCACCACCATCTCAACCATAAAATACAACAAATAGAGTTTATAAATATTTTTTGTATGTATATATGCAACAGAATATACAAAAAAACTTATTTTCATAATAAAACTAAATATGGTAACAATTGTAAAAGAATATTTATATATTTTAACAAAAATATTATATAGTTGTTAAAATAAATATAAACTGGGAGAACATGTCAGAAATCGAAATAATATATCTTCAGCCGAAACAATCTGAAACTTTTTATCTAGATAAAGATGAAAATGAAAACGACAAATTTACAATAGTAGAAGATGAAGAAGAAACAATGTTGACATTAAACCCTCAAGTTAAAATACATAATAAAACAGAAAAAAAAGAGGAAAAACCAGAAAAAAAAGTAACAAAAAGACCTAATAAAAAAAGTAATAAAATAATTAAGAGAATATTTGCTTTTTTTGTAATATTCATGTTTTTTGGAGTAATCGCATTTAACATGGGATATCTACCAATAAAAGCCTTACTACATGTTCCAGAACCAGTTGGATGTGTAGGAGAAATAAATATTCAAACTTATGAAAAAGATTACCCTGAACTTAGCGGAGTCCCAAATCTTGACAATATTAAATATAAAATATTTATCTCAGATGCAACAATTGAAACAATTGCGAATAATTATAAATATGATTTAAAAGAAAAAGGTTACGAATTAGAATACCAAGGTGTTATCACAAAAAAAGGAATGACTTTCCACTACTATGGATTTGTAAAAGGAATAACTGCTGTAGGAATAATACTTACAAGCGATCTTACAAAAGTATCCTCAACATATGAAACAGTGGTCCTATCAACAATTGGAAGCGTCTATGACTACAAAGAAATTATAAACTGGTGTAGAACAAATATAGATCTATAATAGAGAAAAAAAAATATTTTTTATCTTTTTTTGAACCATTTATAAGTACTATAAAATCTTTGAACAGCAGTAAGATTACCCATAACTGCAAAATAAATCAAAACCCATTCTAATAAATATAACTCAAATAATAAATTATAATTATAATATAACAATAAGTGTTGAATTATAGGCGTGATCATTAAAAGAACAAGTCTATCTGCTCTACCTAGTAAACCAGAATAATCCCTTTTATAACCTGTTGCTTGAGCTTGAGTTCCCATATAACTAGTAAGAAGCATACCGACAATAGCTAGTAAACCAATACTTGGATATCTGCACCATGCACTCAAAGCCAGAGCCCCTACCATAAAAACATCTGCATATCTATCAATTGCATGATCAAGAAAATCACCTTTATCTGATGATTTATTTGTAATTTTTGCAACTTTTCCATCTAATGCATCAAGGAAACCATTTAAAAAAACAAATAAAACCGCACCATATAAAAAATAATTAGTAAGCTCCATGTCTGGTGATGAAATATAAAAAAATACTCCTGCGATAAAAGCAAATATTAATGATAACCATGATAGAACATCTGGGTTTATTTTTGAAAAATGTCTTGCAATTTTTGTAAGAAACGGATCAACATTATCTCTTTGTTTGTCTAAAACCATTATTTATTTCAGCCCTGATCTTTTTGTTTTAAAAATCCTTTAATATTTCTTCAGACCAATCAATCATTCCTATATTATATTTTTTCATTGGTTTGAAATCATTTTTTATTATTTCTCTAATGCATCTAACTACAGCTTTTAAAGATTTATTTGATGTATCTATCTCAAAAATATTCTCCTTTTGATGTTTATCAATTGTTTCACATAAAATAATGTCTAAAATCTCGGATTCAATGTTTTCATTTATTTTTTCTTCTATCCAGCCCTTTGTCAGTAATCTTTTTTTTAGTATTTTTGGATTACATCTCAAAATTATTACATAATCAACACAGGAAAACATATGTGAAAGATGACTATCAACAAAAATAATATCTTTTGTATCATAATTTTTTTTCAGAAATTTATTAATCTTATTAATATCTAATATCTTAGAATCACGTTTTTTATCTTCTTCTATTACAAAATCTTTTTCAATTGCAATAGAAAAAATATCTAAAATATTGTATGAATAATTTTTTAGCAAATCTGAAACAGAAGATTTACCTACACCTGGTGTACCAGTTATTGCAACTAACATTATCCTATATTATTTTATGATAATCGTATCCTCGGAATCCTTCCTTGAAACAATAATTTAATCCCTGGAAGTCTTCTCTGAATTCTTTTATATCTTTTTTGACTTTTTTTGGATTCTCATTTTTATTTAAAACTCTATTGTAGAAAACTGCTACTTCCTTCATTTCATTTTCTTTCATACCTATTCTAGTTAATTCAGGTGTTCCAAGCCTTAAACCTGATGGATTTAATGGATCTGTATCACCTGGTATTGTATTCATATTCGTAATAATTCCTGCGTCTTCTAGTTTCTCAGAAGCTTCTTTTCCTTTACCTGAGCCTACTGATAATAAAATTTGATGAGATTTTGTAAAACCAAGTTTTTCACCAAAAACTTCAAAGCCTAATTCATGTAAAGATTGACCAAGAGCCTGAGCGTTTTTTATTGTCTGCTTTGCATATTGCTCTCCAAACTCTAAATGTTCTGCAAAAGCTATAGCTTTAGCTGCTAAATGATGTAAATGATAAGACGATGTAACACCTGGAAAAACACCAAATCCTACTTTTCTGAGAAAAGATTTATCCTCATCTGTATCGCCCTTATGATCAGATAGTATCATACCACCCTGAGGACCTGGAAGTGTTTTATGAGTACTACCATTCATAAGATCAGCACCCTCCCTTAATGGATCCTGAAATTGTTTACCTGCGATTAAACCTAAAACATGAGCTGCATCATATATAAGATATGCACCAACATCATGAGCTGCTTCGGCTATCTCCTTTAAAGGGCTAGGAAATAAAAAAACTGATCGACCATTAAGAGCTAACTTTGGTTTAACTTTTTTAATAAGTTTTACAGCCCCATCTACATCAATATTCATCTCTTCATCGTTAAAAGGATAAGATATTAGATTGATTCCTCTAACACCTGCAGCCCCCCATTTACCAAAAGAGATATGTGCACCATTTGCAAGATCTAATACAACAGCGGACTCCCCAGGTTTTATTAATGCCTTTAAAACAGCCATATTAGCTGTTGTACCTGCTGTAGGTCTCACATCAGCATAATTACATTTAAAAAGTTTTTTTGCAAGTTCCATAGCTTTTATTTCTACATTGTCAAATATTTTACAACCTTGGTAATATCTATGCCCAGGTGTACCCTCTGCATATCTACCATGAAAATCTGAAATAAGCATCTCTCGGCATAAAGGTGATAAAACATTCTCACTTGCAATCATAGGAAGAGAGTTTGCAAAAAACTCGTTATTATCTTTTGCTTGTTTTCTTATATATTCAACTTCATCATACCACGTCATAAAAGATCCCCAGTAAAAACCGATAACAAAAACATTAATAAAAAGGTAATGGAAAAAAAAATTATAATACTTCAATAAACTTTTTACTTGACTTAGTTAAAACCTCTACACCATCATTTTTCACTAAAACATCATCTTCAATTCTTACTCCACCGAAACCTGGTAGATATACACCTGGTTCAACTGTAAGAACCATGTTTTCCTCAAGGTTTAACTGGCAATTAGGACCAAAATTAATATACCCATCATGAACATCTAAACCAAGTGAATGACCAGTTGAATGAATAAAACAATCCTTAAACTTTGTTTTTTGAATAAAATTATAAACAGTTTCATGAACCTGACATGCTTTAATCCCAGCTTTAACATTTTTTATACCTAGCTCTTGAGCTTTTAAAACAGTATTATACATATCCTTTTGTTTATTACTTGACTTACCAAATACAACAGTTCTAGTCATATCAGAGTTATACTTGTTTAAATTAGCACCAAAATCACATAAAACAAAATCACCTTTTTTCAGCTTTATCTTGCCATGACTATAATGAGGCTGCGATGAGTTTTTACCAAAAGAAGAAATTGTTTCAAAAGCAGTTTTATCAGCCCCATTTTTTTGCATTATATAATTAATCTGAGCAGCCAATTCATATTCAAACAAACCATTTGTTAATACTTCAGGTATTTTTTCCATAACTTTATCAGATATTTTACATGCTTCTTTGATTTTCAATATTTCTTCTTTATCTTTTATAGCTCTAGACTTTGATAAAGATTCAGATATATCAAAAAATTTAACTTTGGGTATATTTTTCTTAAATTTCAAAAAATCATTATGTAATATACCATTATAATTCAAACCAATTTTTTTAGAAAGACCAATATTTTCATTTATTAAATCATAAAACTCTTCTTTTTTTCTATAAACATTTATCTCTGCATCAGCTTTATTTGCACTTTCTTCTTCAAGTTTAGGTATAATTAGATTTAGAGCCCCATCTGGATATAAGAAAGCTATGCTCTCTTCAAATAATCCTTTACTAAGACCAGTTGCATAAAAAAAGTTAGTATCTATATTTGGTTCAGAAGAATTCTTAATTATCATTAAATCAAGTTTTTCTGAGCAATTTTTAAAAATTTTTTTAATTCTTTTTTTCAATATTTATCACCTTGCAATTGAGGGTACATGATAAAAATAAAAAAAAATAAGAGAGATTTTTTTTGTTTGAGTGTTTTAATTATATTATAGAGATTAAAACCGTTTTTTTTATTTGTATTGCTTTATTAGTTTTTGCAAATCGTTTAAATCGTTTTTAATGGTTTCAACTTGTTTCATTTTTTCTTTTTCGAAACTTTTTAGAATATCAGGTAATTTTTTAGTAAGTTTATAAATATGTACTGGCCTACCTTTACCTTTTTTCTTTAAATCTCTTTTTTTTGCCCATCCCCTACGTCTCATCTCTTGCATCGCCACTGAAACTTCAGGTTGTCTAAGATCTGCTCCTTGTTCAACATCTGCAGAACGACATTCTTCGACTTGTGAAATGTACATTAAAGTTTTAGCAAGGTTTTTGGGCATCCCAAGTTCCGCAAATAAATGAACGGCTTTATCATCTTTTTCGTCTAAAACAAATGACCTTTTTCTCTTCATATTCTCCTCACCTTTTCATAATCATTCATGAGTATTTATATTTTTCCTATTTTTTAAAATAAGTAAATAATTGTTAATTATTATATTTTTCTAATTTTAATCCCGCTTTCTTTTATCATGGCACGTGCTAACTCGTCTGGATAGGTTCCAGAATATACAATTTCGTTAACTCCCGCGTTAATTAACATTTTCACACAAACCACACACGGCGTGTTTGTGCAATATAATATAGAGTTTTTTATAGAAATTCCAAACACCGCAGCTTGGATGATTGCATTTTGCTCAGCATGCAGCCCGCGGCATAGCTCATGACGATGGCCTGAAGGCACCTTCATTTTCTGTCTAAGACATCCAACTTCTTCGCAATGTTTCATGCCTTTTGGAGCCCCATTATAACCTGTACTTAAAATATGTTTATTTTTTACTAGTATCGCACCTACTTTTCTTCTAAGACAAGTACTCCTCTCAGATACTACATGTGCCATCTTCATAAAGTACTCATCATATGTTGGTCTCTCTCCCATAAAATCAATTTAAAGAATGTTGACTGGGCTTTAAAAAAATTATGTTTTAAAAAAATCTAATAAATTTTTTTTTTATAAAACTCGATAGTTAATATTAATTACTATAAGTTGTATACTTATCAATTGGAGGGTATTTAAATGTCTAATAAATATGGTATTTATCAAACAAGTTCAAAGAGTTGTGTTTTTTATAAAGAAGATAAAGATGGAAATCAATCAACTTTTAATATTTTTATAACTCCTGTTGAAGGTAAAAAAAATATTTTTGCATTTATTGATAATGAACAATTAAAACAAAAAAATTGGTTATCAAAAGATAAATCAGATATCAAAGAAGTTATGGAAGCTTTTGGTGGTTGGGCTGCTGATGCCCCAATTGTTTTTGAAATGGAAGCTCATAGAAGCCTGAGTAATTGCCTTCAATCTGTTTTAAAAAATGAGGAAGAAGAATAATTTTTTTTATTTTTTTAGTTTAATTTCAAATTCTTGAAGATCTCTTGGTACAACTGTATTCTGAAAAATTTCTTTTGCTTCTCCTTCTATTGTTCTTTTATCTATATATCTTGGACTTATATGTGTAATAAATAATTTTTCAACTTCTGCTTTTTTTGCAATTTCTGCTGCTTGATATGCTGTTGAATGTCCATAGTCATTTGCAACATCATTCATTGAGGAATCAAATGTTGCTTCATGAATTAATATATCTGCTTTTTTTGAAAAATTTATCATTTTTTTCAAAGGTTTAGTATCACCTGATATCACAATTTTTCTGCCTTTGCGCGCTGGGCCTAGTATTTGATCGGGTTTGATTTCTTTTCCATTTTTTAAAATAATTTTTTCTCCTTTTTGTAGTTTATTAAATAAAGGACCTTCAGGTATTCCAAGTTTTAAGGCTTTTGGTTTATCAAATTTACCTGGTCTTTTATTTTCCTCTAGACTGTATGCTAGTGTTGGTACCCCATGTTCAACTTCTATTGCTTTAATTTTGTAACCATCAAAATCAATTACATCTTGTTCTTTTAATTCATGGGATAAAATTTCATAATTAGGTCTAAAATAACCTAGTGTTAATAATTGATTTAAGAGTTTATCCATGCCTTTAGGCCCATATATATGTAAAGGTTTTTCTCTATCATTTAGCTGCATTGTTTGTATTAAACCTGGTAATCCTAAGAAATGATCTCCATGGAAATGGCTTATAAATATTTTTGAAATCTGCATGTAACTATTTTTTGATTTTTGAATTTGTCTTTGTGTTCCTTCTCCACAATCAAATAATAATATCTCTTTTCCCCTTTTTATCGCAATTGAAGTTACATTTCTTTTTATTGTAGGCCAGCTTCCACCAGTTCCTAGGAATATTATTTTTAATTGTGTCATTTTCTTATGTATGAATATTATTTAATCTAAAAGGATTGTGGTTATATGTTTATATAATTATCCAATAGTAACATTGGTATCATAAATTATTTCTGATGTTGATTTCTTTATTATCTTAACATTCCAAGTACCATGTATTAAACCGCTATTAGAGTAGATATTTATTTTATCGTTATCACCTATTTTGTTATCTCCTGTTTCATCTGTCCATTTAAAAACTCCATTATTTAAACTAAAAATGGTATTGTTTTGTGGATTCTGAATTACATCTAATTCTTCATTTGGATTGGTTATATTTATTTTTGTATCATCTTTTTGAATTGTTTGACCGTAATAAGAAATTGTGAAACTACCTGTTCCAATAACTGTTGTATAAACCCAGTTATGATCTTGTTGAACGGGTGGAGTATAAATTGGTATATCACTTTCAACAAAAATCCCTGCTCTTATTATCTCCTTAGGTTCAGGGTTAATCACGATAGGTAATAAAGAGTCATATATTGTTTGTGGTATAAAATAAATTATTCTAGTGAATTCACCATAATTCTGTGGATAAAAAAACCAATTATTCCAATAATTTACCAATTCATCTGATTCATTATTTGTAAAATTTAGTGTTAATAATTTTTCTTTAATTATTTTTTTTGCTTGAGCTGGATTATAGATATACTCACTAGATTTATTTATTATTGTTTTTTCAGATCCAGGTGGTAAATCTCCAAAATAAACACATTCGAGTTTATGGTTTTCAGATGTTAAATATGAGTTTAAATTACCTTTGATAACAAAGACAGTTGAAATTTCAAATAACTCATTATTTATGACATTATACGTATTATTATAAGGATTTGAAGTAATGTTTACATATACTTTAGTTGGATAGTTAATATTTCCCTCATAAAAAAGATAATTGTATTGTCTAATTTTATTCAATGACCCATTTGATTCATAACCATATATAGTATCATTTTGTATTTCTACATCCCATGTGATTTTATTTTCTCCAGAATCCTCATATGTTTCAGCATAAGGAATTACAATAGCGTTTTTTATGTTAAATACTTCAACTTTTACATTTTTTTTGTTATCTATTGAATGGAAATAAATAACAGGTTTGTCTACTTCTAAAATTTCAGGTTCATAAGCTTTTACATTTGTTTCGTTACAATCATATCCTTTAACAAAAACACCCCATTCATGAACATAAAATTTCTCTTTTTGAGAATTTAAAGATTTATCATCATCTTTACTTGTTTCAATACAACCTGTTAAAAATATTATATTCAGTAAAAACAAAATCGTTATTATTAAAGTTCTTTCTTTTTTTCCCATCCTAATATACCTCTTAAAAATTGTTATTAAAATAATTTATATTAAATCTTATGGTTTTTCAAATACTGCAAAATAACGGGTCAAGCTTCTATGAGTACGAACTTCAAAAATCTTAACTAAATTTAAATAATTTTTACTTTGATTTATTAAATCCTTATTAGACAATCCAATTACAGCTTTTCCTTGTTTTTTCAATATTTTTGAAATATTTTCAAATGCCCTAGTATAGAGTTTAATTTTTTCTTCTCCTTTAGTTGTCGTTGATTTACCATATGGCAAATCTGTTACTACTGAATCCACTTTACTAATACTTTTATTTAGATTTCCAATATCCGAACAGATAAGATTGAATTTTTTTATATTATAAAATTCAAGGTTTTTCTTAGTTCCTTTTATCATTTTATCTTCTATATCACTACCGATTACTTTTAATCCCATTAAACCTGCTTCTATTAATATTCCCCCAGTTCCACAAAATGGATCTAGAACTGTATCATCCTTTTTTACCTCTGAAATATTAACTAGGGCTCTTGCAAGTTTTGGATGTAGTGATATCGGGGAAAAAAAAGGCCGATTTTGTACTTTTCTTTTTTCAAAGTCTTTTCGTTTAAATTCTAAAATTTTTTTACCAACATATATTTTTGAGTCGTTTATTAATACACGTATTTCAAAATCTGGTTCATCTAATGATACTTTTTGATTTTTTGAGTATGTCTCAGCTAATGTTTTTACTATTGGTTTGGATTTAATATTTTCTGATCTGTTTTTATATTTAATAGCCATTGAACCAGTTATTTTAATTTTATTTTTTTTAGATTCTTTTTTAATTTTGTTTAAATCTGTTTCACATGAAAAATAGTACTCATTAAAATAATGTGTATAAGAGAGTCTAGTAAATATATCTCTTATTTTTTTCTTGTTAATAATAGACTTAACTATTAAGATATCTTCATTAGTTTCTATTAGTTCATAGTTAATCTTTTCTGATTTTAGAATCGCTAAGATTTCTTCTTTTGGAAGTGTTTTATGTTCTTTTGTTAGTTCAAATATATATTTCATGAAAGCTCTTTGTAATAGTTTTTATTCTTTAAAAGTAATCTTAATGAGAAATGGGGCTAGTATAGTTGTGATAATTGTTAAAAGAACTGTTGCGACAAGTATTTGATGTGCAACTTCTGCTTTTAATATATTGTTTGTAACTATAGCAGTTGCAATAATTAATGCAAGCTCCATTCGTGGTATCATTCCTATTCCTATTTGTAGTGATTGTTTATTGCTCATCCTTGCAAGTTTTGCTCCTAATCCACAGCCTATTATTTTTCCTATTATTCCAACAATTATTAGTACTCCTGCTAAAACCGCAATTTGTGTATATGTTGATACCTCAAATTCTGCATTTCTCCATATGCTTGCACCTACTCCTACGAAAAATATTGGTATGAAAAATCCATAACCAATCGCTTTAATATCATTTTCAATTTTTCTTGAACCTAATGTATTACCAATTAATATTCCGGCAACAAATGCCCCTATTATACCTGAAATACCTGCTTTTTCTGCAAAAAAAGAATATATTAAAAGTATTGCTAGTGATATACTTAAAAGAGCTTTTGGTAGGTTTATTTTCTCTCCGAGATCTAGTATTTTATCTATTACTTTTATCCCAAGAATTAGGAATATTAAAAAGAAAATAATTATTCTTAACCCTATCCATATTGCATCTGTTAATGAGTCTATACCCATTACAAATGCTAGTAATATTATTCCTATTATATCATCAATTACAGCGCTTCCTAAAATTGTTGCTCCTACATCTGTGTTTAATTGATGTAGATCCATAAGCGTTCTTACAGTTACTCCTACAGATGTTGCAATTAATATAAGTGCTATTGCAATGCTTTCCTGCGAGTTAAACCCAAGAATCATTGCAGCAATAAATCCAATTATCAATGGGAAAATTACTCCACCTATTGCTACAAATGATGATGCTTTCTCCATTTTTTTTAATTTTGAAAAACCTGTTTCTAATCCTGAGATAAAAAGTAAAAAAAGGATTCCTATTTGAGATATTAATATGAATCCTTCTGAGGTAAAGTCTAATTTTGGTATAGGAATAACATAATTATTTATCATATATACTTGACCTGAAAAAAATGATAAAATTATTACTCCTAGTATTATACCTGCAATTATTTCTCCAATTACTGCTGGTTGTTTTAGCCTGTTTAATAAATAACCAATACCTCTTGCAAATATTAGAGCTAACGCTACTAGTAATAATACATTAAATATATCCGTTAATATCTACCTTCTTCGTCATCTATCATTGGATGATATTGAGTTGCAGCATAATATTTTCTTATTAATTGATGAAGAGTTAGTTCTCCTACAATTTTTCCATCACTTACAACAGGTAACCTTCTAAGCTCGTATTTAACCATCTTCATAAGTGCATCAATTATTTTATCCTCTGGTTTACATCTAATTATTCTATGACACATTACATCATCTGCTGTCTGTGCTGTACCATGTTTTATTGATTTAATATCAGGCATTCCAAATACATATGATGGAAATTCTTTTGGAGCTAAAATCGATAATACATCGTGTTCAGTTATAACTCCCACTAGTTTTTTTTCTTCTTTATTATTTACTACCCATATATGGTTCCTACCACCAAGTATTGCTAAAACGTGATGTATATCTTGTTTTTCTTCAATAAGTGGTAAATCCCAAATTCTTTTATCCATTAGCTGATTGACTTTTAACTCATAAAAATCAGATATCAATTTTTTTTGCTTACTCATTTTTATCTACCATAGAATACAAATTATTATTTAATAAACTCTTGCTATTATATATTTAGATTATTCTTCTTTGTCATCTTTCTTTTTTTTATCTTTTTTCTTAACTTTTTCATCAATTTTTAACTTAACTGTATCCACACCTTCAAACCATTTATCTTTACCTTTTTCGTCGATTTCACCTGTGATTTTATCTATTTCATATCTAACATCTTTCTTTCCCTCAAACCAGTCATAATCCCTTTTTTTAATCTTTTTTTCTAATACTACTTTATCTGGTCCTTTTTTATCATCCACGGATACAACTTCTTTTTTTATTTTAGGTCTGCTAATTCTTATTTCTTCGATTTTTGCATCATCTGATGGTTTAGATCTTACTGGTTCAGGTGTATATGTTTTTTCTTTTACTTTTTCATTAAAAACTGGTTTTTCTTTTTCAAATGATACGTTTTTGTTGTTTTTTTCATCTTTTTTCTTATCATGTTTTTTCAAGAGTTTTTGATGAGTAATTTCTTTTGCTCTGTTGTAAATATCTTTTTTTTGTTTAATATTTACAAATATTATTGCCCCTACAAGACATACTATGGCTATTACTATTAGAAAATAAGGGTGTTCCCAAAATGCTGGACTGGTAACTACTTTTATTTCTAGTTCTCCTCTGCTATAATCAGTTTTTTCGGCTACAATTAAAAAATTCCCGCTATTAGATGGGGCTTTTAAAAATGCTATACCGTTTCTGTTTGTTGTTGCAGGTGGCATACTAGTGCTTTGAATGTATACTGTTACTCCTTGAATACCATCTGATGATTCATTACTATATACTTTTACTGAGAATTCTTCATCTTCATTTACTACTGTGTCATTCATGTCAATTTTTAGATATTTAGCCTGAACTGTGTTTGATAAACAAAATATTAATATTATTATGATTATAGATTTAGCAGCATAGCTACATACTTTTTTTGAATATCTTTTATATCTCATTAACCACCTTCGATTTATGAGTGCAAAACATTAGATGTTATAATGCATATATATTTTTTATTAAAAAAAATAAATGAATTATTCTAAAAAATGCAATTAATATGAAGAAAAAGTTGATTTTTTCTTATTTTTTGTCTATTATTTTTATTTTGCCTATTTATAAACACAATATTTATTAAATATAAAATATATTATTATAATATAAATGTATTACCCTCTCGTAAATAAAAATATGACAATAATTGTAAACAAACATTTATATATTAATATTTCAAACATTAAATATACAGGTGAGAAACCCGAATGAAAATAGATAAAAAATACAGAGCACTCTTCATTTCTGCAGTATTGCTCATAAGTAGTTTATCTATTATTTCTTTTCAAAATAATGTAAAAGCAGATTCAGGTATTAAAACTGATTTGTATTTTCATGAAGACGATGTACTAAAAGATGATGCACAGTATATAAGCATTATTAGCGCATATTCTATGTTATTACAGCAAGATGAAGAATTAAATCGCAAATATCAGATTTTAAACAAACATATAGAAAATATTACTGAAGAATCAGGAGACATGAATTTAACAGCGATTACAAATATAATAAACATTTGTTTAAACAATCCAAAACTCATCTCTAAGCTTTTAACAGGTATTTTAGGAGCTGAAATGAATGAATCTATTTTTAAGTACATTAATTTAAATCCTCCAACAAAAGAGAACATGTCAAAATATCCTGCTCTTAATATCGAAAATATTATTGACACTCTAACTAACATTGAAGACGATTATATGCAATTGTTTGAAATGTTAAAATCACTTGCCCCCTTGACTTCAGTGTATCCTTATAAAGGTGAGGAAACAGTAAATATAGATGGGCAAATTACTTTTTCATTATATTTTGATAGATCACTTACTTATATATTAAATAATGACACAATTAAAGCAAGTCTTTATATCCTAAATCCAGAGGAGTATACAAGTTTAAAGGAAGACAAATTTAATAAAACAAAGAAAATAACTATTGATAGACTTGAACTAAGTAACGCAATTAAAAATCCTGCTTTATACGAATTGAAATTTGATATTAAAGATGTAAATCTTAAAACCGGAGATTTAATAATAACAGTTATTGAAAGAAAGGAAGGAGAAAAATACTTTTTAAAAGACATAAGAGATGAATACAGTGATTTTAATTTATCTGATTTTTCTGAAACAATTAAAAGTTGGGGTGAAGATTTACAAAGAATACCAATTGATAGCATATCAGATATTGGAATATTATTAGTAAATATTAGTGAAAATATTACAGCATATAGTGATTTGTTAAATGAGTCAGAGTTAATTGATTTGCTCTATAATATATTAAACAAAGTTATATCTTCGACTTTAGTATATGACTCTATCAGTTATCCTTCTCATATATCATTACCTTGTAAAATCACAGAGGACAGAAGCGAAAACGTAAAAATATATTATTTACAAAAAGACGATGATGCAAAAACAGTACTAGAAAGCAATAAACCAGAGGGTGATGAACCAGAGATAATTGATTTTTCAAAACAAAGTAATACTACTTGGATTGCTACTGAAAAAACTGATATGAGTAAAATTCTTAAAAAAACAACTATGGGTCTTTATCTAGAATATCGTGATTTATTTAGATTAGTGAATCTAATCAGAGGAAAAATTACAATAAATGCAAATCTTTATGCAAATGATAAAATAATAGCAACTGCTGAAAGAGAACTTGATAGAACAACCTTGTTTGATCTTTTAAACTCAATAAATCCACTTGAAGAAAACCTTGAACCAGTAATGTTTAACTTTTCAATAAATGAAGAAAAAGAAATACCTTATGATACTCTTTTCAAACTTGATATTTTCATAGATAATAATACAGAGTTTGGATTAGGATTATATAGAAATGTTAAACTCTTATATGAATCAGAAAGCTCTCCTTCTTTTGTTGTACTAGATTTTGAGGATACAGACAACATTGAAATGAAAGTCACCGGGCCAAGTGAAGTTGCAGCTGGTGAAAGTGCGCATTATACATTTAATATTACATCAAAATACAATGATAATATTACCATAAACGATATTAAAACACCAATTGGAAAATGGACTGTTGAATACCCAGATAACGTTGAAGTAAAAAAAGACGCTAATACATTAGTAGATGTTTATATTAATTCAACTGCAACAAATACATCTGCTTATGATAAAGATAAAATTAGTGTTAGTTTTGAAGTATCCGGTAAAACAGGTAGAGTAATAAGAGATGTAAATGTAATAGTATCAGAGGATGCAGCTGTATATGATATTGATTTTATAAAAGCAAATGATAAAGAAATCAAACGTGGAGAAGACGGAGTATATCATATAATATTTGAAAATAATAACACAGGATTCCTACCAGATTATTACGCAACTTCTGACATAAATGCAATTTCAGAACATGGTTTCCCAGTAAAAGTTTATTATAATAATTCAGATTTACTAGATACTCTTCCAGGCGAAGAAGTCGAATTCAGGGTAAAAGTATGGATCCCAAAGGACACAGATGTTAAAAAAGATATTTTAACAATAATTGTAAACTCAACATATGGTGAAAAAACCTTTGAATTAAATCTTACTACAACAATACCAGAGCCAACAATTTTAGAAAGTATATATAACTTCTTTGACTCTGTAGCAGAAAGCATAGGACTTGACTCAATACTAGGAGACTATGCAGGATATTTCATATTATTCATATTAATATTTATAATCATAATATTCTTAATAATAATCATATACATAATGAAAAGAAAATACATAGAAATTGTATGCCTAGATAGAATACAAGAAATAACACCAGAGGGCAAAGCAGAATATGGAATAGCAATACACAACCCATCTAACCAAAAAATGACATTTGAAGCTTATGTTGAAATACAAACTGAAACACCAGGATGGGAAGTATCACTTAACACAAATACCTTAGTAATTGAACCAAAATCTTCACAAGTAATAGTGCTAAATGTAAAACCAACAGACTTAGTAAAACCAAACGACTGGATAGAAGCAAAAGTAATAGTCCAAGCATTAGAAAAACAAAAAACAGACAGCATCTCAACAGTTACATCAATTACAGATGAAAAACCAGAACTAAAAATAACAGGTGTTTTCCACTGGCCACAACAATTTAAAAAAGGCGAAAAAATAACAACTTCTTTTAAAGTAGAAAATAAAGGTAGAGTAGCCGCAGAAAAAGTAATAATTAAATTATATGTAAATGGTGAGGAAAAAAATAAAGTAGAGGATATTACTATTCCTAGCGGCGGATATGCTGATATTGAAATACCTTGGATAGCAGAAAAAGGTAAAAACGACATTGACATTATAATTGAATAAAAAAACAAATTATTCAGCATATAATTCCTAGTTCAAAAAAATAATAAAATGTTGTGTATCTCATGAAAAACAATTCTAAGAACAAAAAAGAGATAGAAAAACTACGCGATGCCGAAAAAAAATATCAATCTTATATTCAGAAGAGAAACGAGTTAAACGACATTGCAAGAGTGTTTCGTGAAGAAAGAGACATGATAAATAAAAGCCGAAAAGATGACAGAGAAAAAATGCAAGAAATAAAAAAAGAACGTGACGAGCTAACAAACAAAATGAGAGAACACAAAAAAATTAGAAATAAACTACAGGAAGAAGCAAAAAAACTAATAAAAGCAAAACAACAAAAAAAAGGCGAGGTATTCAAAAATCTACCTTTAAGAGTAGAGGAATTAAAGGCGGATGTACAAATGCTAGAATACCGTCAAGAAACAGTACCAATGAGCCCTGGTGAAGAAAATGACCTTATAGAAAAAATTAGGGGAAAAAAGAAAGAACATAATAAAATCAAAAAAGAGTTAGAAAAACAAAAACAAGTTGAAATAGAAATCTCAGATAAGGACAATGCAATAGATGAACTCTTCAAAAAAGCAGATGAAGAACATAATAAAGTCCAAAAATTTTACAATGAAAGTCAGAAAAAACATAAACAGTATATAAAAATTGTTAACGAAGTATCAGTATCAATCAATGAATCCAATAAAAAACATGATGAATATATAAAAATTAAAGATGAAGCGCAAAAATACCATGAAAAAGCCTTTGAAATGAAATCAAAAATAATTGGAATCAAAGGAGAAAGACGTAAAAGATGGCAAGAGGCAAAAAAGGCAATAAAGGATCAAAACGTAAATGCTAGAAAAGCAACGCTAGATAAAGAAAAACTAGAAGAAATCGCAGATAAATCAGTTGAAGCATTAAAAAAAGGTAAAAAAATATCATTAAAAGGCTAAAATGATAGATAAAAACGCACTAAATTTATATATACTAACATTTGTATATAAATATTGAATGAAACAACTTACATATAATATTACTATTTTTTTCTTAATAATTATATTACTTTTTTCTGTTATATCAGTTGCAATAATTGAAACAGATTTTACTGATGATAATACACCTGAGGATAATGGAAAAAATAGTGATAAAAAAGATAACAATGAAAATGATGATAACAACGATGCAGATGATGATAATAATCAATTTGAAAAAATTGTATTTGTAGAAGAAGGAACAGCTACATGGTGTTCTAATTGTCCAGAAATTGCAGAAATACTACATGAAGTGTATATCCCAAAAGACCCTGATTTTTATTATGTAAGCTTGGTTGATGATAAAAACGAAAAAGCACAAAATCGTCTGAGAGACCATTATAATATCTATGGTTATCCAACTGTTTTTTTTGATGGTGGTTATGAGACTTGTTGTATTGATGTTGAACCAGAAGAAAAAGATGCATCTCTCTTTGAGAAAAAAATTGCTAAATCTGCTTCAAGAGAAAAACCTAAAGTTTTTTTAAATCTTAATTCGGAATGGAATGAAAGTAGGAAAGAATTAACAACAACTGTGGATGTTCATAATTTTGAATCTTCATCTTATTCGGGTAATTTAAAGGTGTATATATCAGAGATTAATAGTACTATCTGGACAGATTATGACGGGAATCCTTATCATTATTCATTTCTTGATTATTCGATAAATAAAAACATTAAAATTGATGAAAATAAAAATGATACTTATCAGAATATATGGGAACCTGAAAAGTCAGGATATAAAAATATTTATCCAGAAAACCTTTGGATTATAGCAGTATTGTTCAACTCAGAATCAGAAGAAAAATTTTCTGATCCTCCAATAAATTCTAAACCTTTTGAAGCAAATTTCGTAGATGCTGTTGTTGCATCAGGTGTCGATGTTTCAAATGGGTCTTCTCCGCCTAGTATAGGTATAAACTTTCCAAAACCATGGGTTAGGTATATCTTTGGTAGGGAATTTGGTAAATCACTTTTGAGAACTACAATGATAATTGGTAGAATTAATATTCAAATAAAAATTGATGCGAAAGAGGGAGTGGATTATGTTCAGTTAAAAATCGAGGGGTTATTTGATGAAAAAACAGTTAATCTCTCTGAAGTTCCTTATGAATATCTATGGGATACAACCTCATTTGGAAAGTATACAATAACTGCAACAGTATATGATAAAAAAGGAAAAAAAGCCTCAGATAGTTTAGAAGTTATATCATTGATACCTGGTTTAAAGTATATAATTGAGGAGATTGTCTAAAAAAAAAAGTTATTGGTTATTTGTAGGCTTTAATATTTTCGTTATATCTTTCTTTACTAAATTCTAGTAAATCGATAAATGTTTCATATTTTTTCTTATCTGTATCTTCAAAGTCATCGCCATATAAAGATGTATAATATGGTTTGATCTCCCCGCTATGTGAGTATTCAATAGTGATTATTGTAAACATAGGAAATCCTCTAATTTTGTCTTTATCATAAACCCAAAATGATTCTGTTTTTTCTGTTTTTGGATCGTCAGTATCGATATAAATATAATAAAAATAAAAACTAATGTTTTCAACTGTAACCTTGGTTTCAAATGATTTTTTTTCATCAGTAAAATTGATATTAAAATATGGTTTCATAACATCTCTTATCATATCTTCACAACCTGGACAACTTGGTTCACTATATTGAATAAAAACAGGACCTTTGGTTCTTAATGTTTCTTTTATAAAATCAGGATGATCTTTTCCATTTGCGGTTTTAAAAGTAAATTCTCTGGAGGTTATTGGTTGAAGTTTAATACAACTTAGACATAGAACTTTTACAATTCCTGCTTCTACATCCTCATATATATCTGTGAAATAAAACATACCTCCTAGTGCACCAGACATAATTATAATTGAAGAAATTTGTATTGCAAAGAGCATTTTTTTGTTCATATTTTTGTCCTCTCAAATTTTATTGCATTTTTTGAACAGGCAGTTATACATTTTCCACATAGAATACATTCAGGATCTCTATTCATCTCTGGAATGTTTATTGCCATAGGGCATGCATCTGAGCATAGGTTACAATGTATGCATTTTTTCTCATCTACTGAAACTGATATATAACTTATTTTATTAAAAGGTGCAAGTATTGCGCCTACTGGGCAGAAATAGCGACACCAACCTCTTTCTATTAAAAATATTAGTATTATGAATAATATAAAAAATATCATTGCTATCCAAAAAAATGGGTTTGGTCCGAATTTTCCTGGGTTTAAAACAATTATTGGAATTGTCCCTGTTAGAATTCCGACAGGGCAAATATCTGTAAACATGAAACTTATTAAAAATGGTGTTATTATCACAAGGCTTATTAGTACTATATATTTTGTATATCGTAGGTAATGTTCTCCTTTCCATTTTCCAATTTTTTTGAAAAATGGTATTTTTTTATTTAGATATCTAGGGACTCTAGCTGTGCCACGTTGTAGAAGACCAATGGGACATGCCCATCCGCATACTGCTCTACCTGTTGTAACACCTACTATTCCTAGTATTAACATTGGATATACAAATAGTTTCCATGCAAAACTATGATCATATACACTTCGTTCTATGGCTCTCAATGGGCATGCTGAAGTTGCTGAAGGGCACGCGTGACAGTAAAAAAATGGGAAACAAAAACCTGTTTTTATTCCAATTGCTCCTAGGTTTGCTGAAAAAAAGATAGAGATTTGTGTTATTAATCTTTTAATTTGAAATTTCATCTTTTATCCTTTTTATATAAAAACATAAAAGTTATGAATATTGCTACAAAAAATATTATTATTTCAAATCCAGGTATTCCTTTATCTTCATTGTTTTCTTTTTTTGTATCTGGGTCTGTATTATCGTTATTACCATTATTGTTTGTTGTGGTTTTGTAGTAAACATCAGTTTCATCTGTTTGGAACCATCCTTCATCGGTTTTTACATTTATCCAGTATGTAAAATAGGTTGCATCTGCTTCAGCTAATTGATAGTCTATTGAATACAAACCATTATTTTCTTCTATGGATTCATTTTCTAAAAAATAACAAAATCCTTCTTTGCATTCTTTGATTTTTAGATACACCTCTTGTATAATATTATCAGTTGTAATATTTGCATTTATAGTAACTTTTGATAAAGCTTCTGGTTCTTCAGGTGTTATTGTAACGTTTACGGTTTGTGCAGTAATATTTTGCATAAAAAAACTTAGTATTGTAATTACTATTGTAATGTAGATTATTGTTTTTTTATAATTTTTCATTTTTTTATATCTCCCCTTATAATTTTTTATTTTACTATTTTTATATTAAATTTGTTATTTAATAAATTTTTCTTTTATATCTTGTTTTTATGTAATAAATATTTCTATATTATGTTAAAATTTATCGTCTAAGTTTTAATATACTGACTATAAGTATTTATCACATCTTGCTTTGTTTCACCAGAATAATATGTATCAATAGAAATAATTGTGATTTCGTCTCCTCTTTCTTTTTTTATTTTTTGAAGTTCAGGCATTTGCATTTCACAAGGTGGACAACCAACTCCCATGATATCTATAATTACTACTTTTCCTTTATATTCAGATAATGTAAATTTTTGGTTATCAAATGTTGTAACTGTAAAATCTGGGACTTCACCATATGATTCAGCAGACCCATTCAGTGCTGAGTCAATGTATGGATCTAGTTGTTCTTTAAATTGAGCTCCACTACTATAAAAAACATATTCACCTTTTTTATCAATTATTACAATTGTAGGTATTCCTTTTGCATCATATTTATATTGAACATTTGCTGTATCCATTGCAAATAACCATTTTCCATAATTATCTTTTTCTTCTTTTTCTTTTTTTGTAGGCTGGTATAGTACTGTTGCAACACTTGAAATTGCTAGGACAATTATCATAAGTATTACTAGAATTATTTTATTATAATTTTTTTTGTATGATTTTTTATGTTTATTTTCAGCTCTTTTTCGTGTCATTAATGTTTTTCATCTCTGAAATTTTATTAATATAAAAAAAAAATCAAAATGGTAAATAAATTTATTTATAGATTTTCAATTTTTTGTTTTAATTGTTCTTTTGGCATTGCTCCTACTAATCTGTCTACTAGGTTTCCGTTTTTGAATACTAGCATTGTTGGTATGCTCATTATTTGGTGTTTAGATGATATTGTTGGGTTTTCATCTACATTTAGTTTTCCAAATACTATTTTTCCTTGCATTTCTTTTGCTAATTCTTCTATTATTGGGCCAACCATCCTGCAGGGTCCACACCAAGGCGCCCAACAGTCTATTACAACAGCATCATATTTTTTTATTGTGTTTTCAAAGTCTGCATCTGTTATTTTTATTGGTGTGTTTGGCATATTTTCTTCCATTTTTTTTTCTCCTTTCATATATTTTTGTTTATATTCTTCTAGTTTTTTCTTTTTTATTTTTTCTAGTTCATCATTCATTATTCTATTATAATGGTTTTTATTGTATATAACGTTTGTGCATATTTTTTGCACAACCATTATATATGAAAAAGACAATTATAAAAAATATAAATATGAAATTTATTCAACCAAAAAAGGATATTTGCTGTGAAGATGTTTTAAAATGTGTTTTTGATCTAAATAAGTTAGATATAAAAATCTACAAAATTCTAAAAAAAAATAGAGAAGTAAGAGCAGATAGTATAGCAAAAAAAATCGGAAAAGATAGGAGCACAATATATCGATCACTTCAGAAATTAACTTGTTGTGGAATATGTCTAAAAAAAACTAAAAAAATTGATTCAGGTGGTTACTATCACGTTTATATTACTAATGATATCGATTTTACAAAAAAGAAACTTGAAAAATGTATAGATGACTGGTACTATCAAATGAAAGAAACATTAAAACATTTTGAAGAAATTGAAAAAATCTAATTATTTATTATCTTGTAACCATTTACGAATTCTGAGATATCCAACTTTTTTTTCTCCATCAATCCAGAGAATTGGTGCAGTTTTTTGTAAATCCTCAAAAACATTATGTTCTTTAGCCTCTGTTAACTGATCATCATCCCAATCATTTATATCATGAGGATATGTTATAATTTTAATATCGTCTCTATCTGTTAATAGTTGTTTTGTTTGAATGCATTTAACACATTTTTCAAGTGAAAATAATATTTTATCAGCCATTATTTTTAAAACCCCAAACAATCAAACGTCTAATAATATAAAAACTAAACGGGTTAAAAATATATAAAAAAATAACAAATTATATTATAAAAAAACATATACTAAATAAAAAAGGCGGGATAGAGGATGCCTAGCTCTAAAGCAGAAAAAATGTATAATAAAGAATTTTTTGAATTATTTAAAGCAGCTCAGCAATCATTATTGGATCTTGGAGCAGAAATAGAATCCATAAATGATGCAAATGGAGAAATAAAAGCAGTAAAAAAATTTCAAATGATAAAAAAAGCGAAATTTACAATAAATATAGGAAAAACAGGTAATGTGACAGCTGAATCAAAAATGTCAGCTTTAACTATGGGTGCAATTGATATTGGAAAAAACGCTAAATTTATAGAACAATTCTTTGCAAATCTAGATCAGAAAGTTGCTTAAATGTTAACCTATAAAACAATTAAGATAATTGCTTTCTCAATCATAATTATTGCATCTATTATTAACTTTATTATTATATTACAAATGACTGGATATTATACTGATTTTTTACTTTTATCCTTAATGGGTTTTAATATTTTAATCTCCTGTTTTATAATTATGTTATTATTTGTAATAAAAGGAAAAACTAACTCTGATAATGACATAAGATGGATTAAATAAGAGATATAATTCAATGGGCCAGGCCGGAATTGAACAGGCGATCTCCGCGTTGTAAGCGCGACGTCATAACCACTAGACCACTGGCCCTATTTTTTATTGATAGTCAATAGACCGACAATAATTAATTGTTTTAAAAGTTTTTCAGTTAATGATTATATAACTTAATAATTTTTAACCCTAAAAGCTATAAATTTTTTTTTATAATAAAATCATTTGATATTCATCATATGCATAGCTAATGTTTGTATTATAACCAATTATGTCTTTTTGTTTAAAACATAAAACAGCATTTTTCTGAGCTGAATAAGCGTTATTAAAATGCTCTTGGTTTTCAGCTGTTAAATTAACTCCATAATATTTTGTAAAATATTCATAGACATCATAAGTAATGTTAAATACATCATCTGCAGTTGTTTTATCTGTTGATAAATTTGTTTCCATCCAGGATCTTGACCCTGAGTTAACATAATTCCAGAGGATCATTATGTCTTTTGACTCTGTCCAAAACCATTGTTCACAACCGCCATAATAATCTCCACCATTTCCAGCCGTATTTTCATCAGCAATATCATTTATCCTGAAGATAATGTTATATTTTTGTTCAAAAGGAGTCATTCCAATTGTTGTTTCAGCAAACAACCAATCATAAGATGGTAGATAATATTCACTTATATAATGCATATCAAACCAGAAATCATTATCTATCACAACACCTGGCCAAGTTGGCATAACATGTATAACCCTTGCAGGAATACCATTTGCCCGAAAAAGAGCAGTTCCTAGATTAGCTCTACCAGTACAACTACCACCAAAAATCAATGAAGATTTGGCATCTAAATATTTAGTCCAATATGAATCAATATTTAAGGGATTAAACTTAGTTAAACCCCATAAAATATGCCTCAACTTATGAGCAGATGTGCATTTAACAATTTTATCAGCTAGACATAAAATATTATCACATTTTCTATTCAACAGTTTTGCTTTTAAGCGTATTAAAAAACTATCAGATTGAACAGCTTTAGTAGATTCAAGCCACTTCTCTGACCATAATGGGAAATCTCCTATAGCTACATCATTTGGTAGATCATTATATTCATCATTTTTTACTAAAACCCAGAAATCAAAATGAATAGATGGATCATCTTCATAATCAGAAGCTGCAACATTAAAATTAATAATTGAATTCGAAAGGGAATCATTTACAATGTCATAACTGATAATATCTGCTGTTGAATCATTTCTTATTTCAACTATTATAGTAGCTTGAGCCTTATAACTAGAGGGTAGAGAATAAGAAACATTAAAAGAATCAACCTGCTCAGTTGGAAAACTAATAAAAAAGTTAATTTCACCATATAATAAAACTAACTCTTGAGATGATACTAAAAAATCTGTTTCAGATTTATTATCAAAAACATCATTTTTTGATAAATTAGCAGTAATTGCAGGTATAAAATAGGATAAAATAAAAAAAAACATTACAAAAAAAAATAAATTTTTCTTAATCAAATGAACCACCCATATCAATAAGATATATAGGAAAAGCATTATATTAATTTTTATAAAAATGTTTTTATTTTAAGAAAAAAATATCTGCGGGGTTTTAACAATTACACCAGGAAAATACTATTCCACAATAAAGACAAACTTTAGCATCTTCTCTTATTGCTTTATTACATTTACAACATTTTTTTAAAATTATCACCCAATTTAACAATTGTTAATATTTAAGTATTATATAAATTTTTTGCAAAACAAAATACAATAATTTTTTTAAATTATTAAATTATACAACAATTTGTGATTAAAAGATGATTATAAAAGATATAATGACAGACCACGTTGTTACAATTGAAAGCAATGAAACAATTCTTGATGCATGCAATAAATATAAAAATTATGATGTAGGATGCCTTATAGTAACAAAAGAAAATAACATAGTAGGAATCCTTACAGAAAGAGACATCATCGAAAGAGGAATAGTCAAACAAAAAAAACCTGAGGAAACCAAAGTAGAAGAAATAATGTCAGAAGGAATTAAAACAATTTTTGATACAGATTCTGTAGAAGAAGCGGCAAAGAAAATGAAAATGTATAAAATTAAAAAACTTCCCGTTATAACAAAAGAAGAAGACCTAGTAGGTATACTCACAGTCACAGATATATCAAACAATATTTACAAATTAAACAAAAACGAAGAAAAATAAAAAAAAATTCGAAAAGAATATTTATCTGAAATAATCAGATGAAGCCTGCTGATAATTATTTTGCTGAGGTGGTACATTATCTGTTGGTTGATTTTCATTTGTGTTATTAAAATTTTGTTTTGTAACTCTCTCTAACTCTATTGTCTCTTGTTTTACAATATCAAGTATTCCCATAAGAGAGACAATACCAAGTTTAGAGATATATTTTCGAGTTACAGCCATTAACTCTGTATGAAGTTCTGTTTCTGCAGCCCTATAGTCACTTAACGTATTATAATAATTAGGATTATTTGAATTCATGTCCATCACATCCAACATGTAATAAATCTCCTATTTAATATAGTATTTCCTTTAATTTGAAAAAAAAATATAAAAAATCTAAAGAGATAAAATACATGAAATTAGAACCAATTACATTATATGATACATTATTAGAGAATTATGGTAAACAAAACTGGTGGCCCGTGGATCATTTGTATCATATAAATAATAATACTGATCCAAGATTTGAAATAATCATAGGAGCAATTCTTACTCAAAACACAGCATGGTCAAATGTCGAAAAAGCTATTAAAAATTTAAAACAAAACAAAAAAATGGATATAAAAAATATAAATAAAATTGACATAGCTGAACTAAAAAAGTTAATTAAACCATCTGGTTTTTATAATCAGAAAGCAATAAGACTAAAAAATTTTTCAAGATATTTAAAAAATAATTATAGCAATAATATTGATAATCTATTTAATAAGGAAACCTATGAACTAAGAAAAGAGTTACTATCACTTAATGGCATAGGGCAAGAAACAGCTGATTCAATTCTTCTCTATGCGGGAAAAAAACCTGTTTTTGTAGTTGATGCTTACACAAAAAGAATTTGTAAAAGAATACCTATAAAAAACCTTGATTCTTATAATGATATACAAAAATATTTCCAAAAAAAATTATCAAAAAAATATTCAAAAAAACAAGATCAAGTAAAAATATACAATGAACTACACGCCTTAATCGTAATTTTTGCAAAACAATTCTGTAAGAAAAAACCTGACTGTGAAATGTGCATAATACAAAAAAAGTGTAAATACTATAAAAATATTATTTAAGAATCTCTTCAACTTTATTTTTAGTAATCTCGGCAGGAATATCAGGTAAAGATATAAGCTGAGTCGTCCCCAAATGTCCTTTACCAGATGGTTTAATATTTATAAAACCCGCGCTTTCGATATCTTTTAGATAATTCCAAAACATTGTATGACTTCTAGGTTTATCCTCAAATTCTTCACAAGTCAAAGCATAGGATTTTTCTGCATCCCCCGTATTAACATAAGCAGTTTTATCTCTCTGTAACCTTCTAGCTATAGCATGTAATGTAAATAATTGATGCCTATCAAGATTCCTAAGCTTTGTTTCAGTTACAATAGAATAAGTTTCAGCTTTTGCAATTCTAACATGCTCAGGATTAACACTTGAAACATGTTGATGATCAGATGCAATACCTGCCTTCCAAAGAAGCTCTATTGCAAAACGAGCATCACCCCATTCAGAGGCTATATCAGCAATAAGATCAATACATCCTTCATCAACAGTACCCTTATGAAACGCAAGATCAATTCTCTGTTTAACAATATCAACTAAATCATCTCGAGAATACTTATCTAATAAAATCATATTACTTCTCTTAAAAGTACTTATAGAAGAAGAATCAAGCATTGATAAAACATCTTTTTGAGATATCAAAATCAAAGAAATTGGTATCTTGTCATTAGAAGACTCATCAGAAAAACGATTTAAATTATACACAATATTTGAGTTACTCTTTTTCAAAAGAGCATCAGCTTCATCAAGTACAACTAAAAGCTGAGCATTTCTTTTAAGTAACTGTTTTTTTAAAACTTGCAGCATCTCCTGTACAGAAAAACCACGATCAGGGAAACGGGAATCAAAATAATTTAAAATTCCAAGAAGTGCCATAGAATCAGTTGACCTCTTACGACAATTAATATGAACATATTCAATTATTTTACCTTGTTTACGAGCGGTTTTTACAAGTTGACTGCAAAATTTTTTGGCAATAACGGTCTTACCAGAACCAACAGGTCCTTTTATAACACAATTCTGTGAAATATCGGATAGAAGAGGTTTAAACATTTGAGCAAGTAAACGCAAAGGCTCTTCTCTATGTAGAAGCTCATCTGGAACATAATCAAAGTCAAGATTATTCGGGTTTTTAATAACTGATGATGACATTAGTTCATCTTCGATAATATTACTCATATACTTACATGATATATTTGTCTTTAATAAAACTTTATCCTAGATATTTAGAGAAAAAAATATAAATAGGAAAATTAGAAAAAAGGTTATAGTCTAAAAAATTATATAAAAATTTACAATGGGCGAGTTTTTTACAACAAAAAAATCTTTGGAATTCCTAAAAAATAGATTTAAAGATTTCTATGATCAAAATAATATTCAACTCCCAGAGAGATTTTCTAGAAGAGAATATGCTTTTATAAACTTTGGACAAAAAGGAATGATGAGACATATTGGTTTTGCCAAAAAAAATAATTTTTCAAGATATATAAAAGAAAATACGCCTATGCATGCTTATTACTCAACTGCTTTTTATGAAAAACCAGATGCACCTAAAATGCAGGAAAAAAACTGGATGGGAGCTGAATTAATATTTGATTTAGATTCAGATCATCTACCAAATATAGAAAAAATGACATATTCCGAGTCACTAGTTCAAGTTAAAAAAGAGTTTTATAAACTTGTTAACGATTTTTTATTAAATGATTTTGGTTTTGACGAAAAAAATTTAGATCTATATTTCAGTGGCGGTAGAGGATATCATTGTCACGTAAAAGACCCAGCAATATATCATTTAGATAGTAATGAGAGAAGAGAAATTGTTGATTATATAACAGGTAGAAATCTAAAAGATTCATTGGTTTTTCAAGAGATATACACTGGAAGAAAAAGATATGGGGACAAGGTTTATCCAAGTGGTAAATCATTAAAAATGCCTAAACCAGATGAACCAGGTTGGAAAGGCAGAATAAGTAGAGGTATAATAGATATTATCGATGAAATTAAAAAAAGCAAATATCCAATTGAAAAACTTAAAGAGTATGGTGTAAAAGAAGAAGATGCAGAAAAATTATTAACAGATTTATCTGAAGACAGGATAAAGAGAATAAGAGAAGGAAAATTAGATCAAACAAAAACAATTAGAAAATTTTTCTTAAATAATGCTTTAAGAAAAACAGCTGTAACAATGAGTGCTGGTGAAACAGATGAACCTGTAACATGTGACATCAAACGTTTAATTAGATTGCCTGGATCACTACATGGGAAAACAGGTTTTAAGGTAGTAGGTTTATCAATAGATGAATTAAAAGAATTCAACCCTTTAAATGAGACAATAGTTATGCCAGATGATGAAGTAAAAATAAATATGAATAAAAATGTAAAAATTAACTTAAAAAATGAAGAATTTAATATTGAAAAAGGAGAGCAAAAAGTACCTGTTTTTTTAGCTGTTTTTTTAATAGGTAGAAGGACAGGAAATATTATTTAAAATATATTTGATATAAATTATTGGAATTTATTATGGAAGAAGAAAATATTAGTTACCAAAGTTTGAGAAAAATTCAACAATTAGAAAAAAATTCTCCTGTTTTGTCTGATTTACAAAATAGTTTTTATAAGGATTTATATGATTATATTGAAATCTTAGAAAATAGACTAAAAAATGAACAATCCTCGCAAAAAAAAACAATAATTAGTGATGATTTAAAAAACATTAGAAAGATTTCAGAAAATATATATGAGCAACGAGAAAAAAAAATAATTCTTGCCAGTATTTCAAAGGCTAGAGGTGGAAATCCATCGATTAAAAATATGATTAACTCAGAGAGGGAATTGTTTAATTTGATTTATGATATTTTAGTTAGTTATCGTAAACATTTTTTTGAAAATAAAAAATTAGAAAGTAATAAAGTTGAAGCAAAAAAGGAAGAATTTAATAAAAATAATGAAGTTGAAAATAAAAACTCCGAAGTTTCTGAAAATAAAGATTCTATAGTCCAAGTCGTTCAGGATATACCAGAGTTTATCGGGACTGATAAAAAAAAATATAATTTAAAGAAAGGTGACCTTATATCTTTACCTCAAAATATGAAGGATATGTTAATAAAAAAAAATGTTGTTGATGAGATTGATATTAGTAATTAGTTAATTTGCTTTACTTGACTCAAATAAGTTATATAGTATTTCTGAGGCTTTTAAAAGATCTTCTTTTTTTATTATTACAAGCATCTCAGGTGGACATGTTACAAATTCTACTATGTTGATATTGTTTATTGTTAATTCATTTGCTATAATTGCTAAAATACCCGGTGTTTCTTGCATTTTTGGGTGAATAAATATGTTGATTTCTGCAAGTTCTTTGTCTACTGTTAATATCTTTTCTTTTGGAAAAAGGTAACTTACTTTTTCTAAGTCTTTTTCGTCGAATAATAATCTTATCGATTTGTTTGCTTGCATTATTCTTAATACATCACCTTGAACATAGTTGATTATACCAAATATTTTGGGTAATATTCTCTGGACTTCTGAGTCTTTTATTAATGATATTTCTGCAAGATTGTTTTTTGTTGTTAAATTAACTATTTTTCCTAATAGTTTTTGTGCATTGTTGAATATTTCGTTATGTTGATCTAATTCGTATCTTCTTATTGCTATTATTGCTGAGTCTAGTGATGCTGAGATTTTTTTTTCTTTTAATATGTATCTTGCAAGTGCGCTTATGTTGATTAATCCTCTATTCATTTCTCTTCTTATGTTTGGGTTGTCATCTAAAAATTTCCAGACAGTATGAGTTATATTTGACATATTTTCATAATTTCTGTATTACTATTTAATATTTTTGTAATTTTGGTCAATATTTATATATATAAATAAATGCATTAACCTAAAATTATAAAAAGGATGGAATAAAAATAATATATAGAATGAAAATAAACAGGACTTTAACTGTCACAATAATTATTTTCTTTTTACTAATTACTGTAGTTCCAAGTCTTGCTTCAGAGGAAAAATCTGGTATTATAACATCAGGTAAATTTAACAAAGGATATAGATACAATATCCAAGGATGGGTGTATATACATATAGAAGGTGAACCATATGAAAGAGGTTTCCAACATGGATATCTAGCTTCAAAAGAAATAATCGACATGATAGATAGATGGGCAACATGGGGGAGAAATGTAAAAATAATGAACCTTTATAGTATAAAAGATTCTGAAAAATACTGGGAAAAATGTAAAAACAAAGCTATGAATGAATTTGAACCTTATTACACAGATGAATATAGACAAGAAATGAAAGGAATAGCAGATGGAGTAAATGAAAGAGGAGAAACAATATTTGGAAGAAAAATCCAATATGAAGATATATTAACATTAAATGAAATAGTAGATTGCTGGTTTAGCTATAGATATCTACTTAAAAAAGTTCATCCAGTAAGAAGTATTTTTAATAGTTTTAAAGACTTAATAAACATAAATATTGAAAACGAACCGAATTTTTGTAGTGCCTTTATTGCAACAGGCGATGCAACCTCTGAAGGAGAAATAGTAATTGCTCATACAACACATATTCCAAAATTATATCTACCTGAAAGATTCAACATTATCTTAGATATAACACCAACAAATGGAAATAGATTCATAATGACAACACAACCCGGATCTATTTGGAGCATGGAAGACTATTATCAAAACGAAAAAGGAATTGTACTATGTGAAACAACCTTTATACAAGGACCTTGGAAACAAAAAGCAACACCAATAGCAGTAAGGGCAAGAAACGCAATACAATATTCAAACAACATAGACGAAGCAATACAATTTCTAAAAAAAGACAATAATGGCCTCTATGCAAATGAATGGTTAATTGGAGATACAAAAACAGGCGAAATAGCAACAATACAACTAGCATTATTTAACACACCAATAAAAAGAACATTTAATGGATACTACTGGTCTTGCAACATAGCTCATGATAAGAAAGTAAAAAGAGAAATATATGGCATTAGAAGTTTTTTTAAGGAACAAATTTCAAAATCAACTAACTATCGAGACAAAAAATTTATAGAACTAGGTGAAAAATACTACGGACAAATCGATACTGAAATTGCAAAAGAAATACTTTCAACAAATCCAATATGCTCTGGAAGTTCAGATGGAAAAATAACAGATTCAAAAATGGTAAAAAATATGGGATTAATAGTATTCATGGGAAATCCAAATTGCTCGGTATGGAAACCAAGTGAAGCAGTAAAAAATGAATTAGAAAGAGTTAAGCAATTACCTCCAAGCGGATGGTTAGAGATGTATCCTTTGAATTATAACCAACAAAAAGTTTTATTGAAAAAATCAAGTCAAAAACAAGATTCAAAAAGTATTGTATTAGCAAAATATGAAATAACAAATAACCAAAATCAAAAATCAGATTTGTATAATGAAATTAAAACACAAGATATTATTTTTATACCTACTTCAAGTGGTACAATAAATACAATAAATAAAAAAGAACAAAAAACAGAAATAGCTAGTTTTTTAGAAGGAAAATTTATTGAAAATGATAAAAAGAACAACAGATTATACATAACAACAGATCAAAAAATAAAAGCAATTACCACAGAAAAATCAACAACAATCTGGGAAAAAAATATTAAAAATATTATTTCAAAACCTGTATCAACAAAAGATACTGTAATAATAAGCTGTTTAAATGGAAAGATACACGCCCTCAGTTCCGATTCCGGAAACATAAAATGGTCATATAATCTACCATACACATCATATGTGTCAGAGATATATGAAGATAATGTATTCATAGGATCTGGTAAAAAATGTATAGCATATGACATAGAAAAAGAAGAAATATTATGGGAATACAACACAAATGGTATGATAACAAAACCCCCTATTTTAGATAAAAAAACTGTATATTTTGGTTCATGGGATGGAAATCTTTATTCATTAAACTCGAAAAATGGAGAGTTAAAATGGAAATATCAAACCGGTTGGGGAATAGATACTATTCCAACAATTTCAGATAAAACAATATATTTTGGTTCAAATGACAATAATTTTTATGCATTAAACATAAACGATGGAAGCTTAAAATGGTATTACTCCTGCAACTCAGGTATACATTCATCACCAGTACCTTATGGCGAATATGTTTTCTTCGGCTCAGATGATGGAAGATTATACGCTATTGAGAAAATAACTGGAAAAATTGGATGGAGTTTTGCACCAGAATATTCAATTAGTGAAGATAATGTAGACAATTTTTTAACAACACCAATAACAACTAAACCAATAATAGAGGATAATATAGTATATATCAGCACACAAAATAGTATTTATGCCTTAGATTCACAAACAGAAAAAATCATAAACAATCCAATACAAAAAAATAATAATAACATATTACCAAACTCACAAATAATTATATTATTAGCAATAATTATCTTAACAATAACAATACTTTTGATTTACAAAAAAAGAAAAAATAATTAATAAAGAATATATAATAAAATTATAGCTTACCTTTTTATATTACTTGCTTATTACCATTTCACTCTAAAGCTATTTAAAGGAGTTATCTATGTTAAGACCACGAAAAATTAAAAGATACTGTCCTTCATGTAAAACACACACATTACACGAAGTCCATAAAATAAAGAAAAAAAAAGCTAGCGAGTTAAAACAAGGACAAAGAAGATTCAGACGTGTAATGAAGGGATATAGAGGCTTTCCAAGACCTAAACCAGAAGGCAGAGAAAAAACAAGTAGAAGAGCCGCATTAAAATACACATGCACAAAATGCAAAAAAAGCCATCAACCACCAAGTCAAAGAGCGAAAAAGGTTCAAATAGGTGAGTAAAAAAATGAAAAAACCTGATAGTAAATTTATAAAAGTAAGATGTAAAGACTGCGAAAACGAACAAGTCTTGTTTAACAAAGCAAGTACAACTGTTTCATGTCACATCTGCGGTAGTAAACTTGCAATACCCCAAGGGGGTAAAGCAAAAATAAAAGCCGAAATTTTAGAGTATATTGAATAAAAAATCTAAAGGTATAGGAAATTATGTCTACAGTTAAAAAAGAATACCCTGAAGAAGGAGAATTTGTTGTAGGATCAGTAAAAAATGTTCAAAATTTTGGAGCATTTGTATTATTAGATGAATATGATAACAAAGAAGGATTTATACATATAGCTGAGATCGCAACAGGATGGGTAAAACGCATAAGAAACCATATCAAAGAAAAACAAAAAGTTGTATGCAAAGTTATGCATGTAGACTCAGAAAAAGGCCATGTAGATTTATCATTAAAAAGAGTTAACGAACATCAAAAAAGAG
>Ga0272442_10001147_pt1 | contig 40837 bp, 33 predicted proteins | sample SSMForm2O_FD_200262 | JGI IMG/M metagenome (GOLD analysis project Ga0272442, IMG submission 200262) | Marine sediment archaeal communities from Little Sippewissett salt marsh, Falmouth, MA, United States - SSM-Form-2O | ecosystem: Environmental > Aquatic > Marine > Wetlands > Sediment ...
TCGCCTAGCGCGTCGGAAGGACAGGGTCAAAACAGCCGGCAAATATCTTCTGGCCGGAATCAATGCCGCTTCCAACAGTCGCAACGCCAGGCACCAGGAGAGCTATCAACTTCTTCGCGCCGATTATGCCCTGCACATTACCGGAGACACAACGGGGGCGGCTACATTGAAAAAAGCGACAATGGGCGATGGCTGGCAGGAGAACCGGGACCGGTTTTATGAGTATTCCAAATGGTGCCTGGAGCGAGGGATTAATCTTGGGGAGGCTGAGCAGTACGCTCGCAAAACGGTCAACCTGGTATATCCCGGTAAAATCCGGGCAATGGTTCTCAATACGCTGGCGGAGATAGTTTTTGCGCAGGGCGATGCGATTAGAGCGGCGGGTATAATCCGGTTGGCAATCGAGCAGGAACCGGATAACGACTTTTACCCGAAACAACTGCGGCGTTTTGAAAGCACCGAGGGCAATTAGAGCGGGGATAGCAGGCGAGCATTGAATAATCCTGATGAACATTAGTATATACATTACATATCATTACAGATATTGATGGGAGGTTTCGCATGCCTTTTTGTCCCAAATGCCGTTATGAATATGAATCGAATGTTACGGTCTGCCCGGATTGCAATGAGCCGCTGGTGGCAACACTTCCACCGGAAACCGAGGAAGACCCTGATGATCTCATGAAGCAGTACGACAATTGGGTTCAACTGGCCCGTTTAACATCACAACCGGCGGCGGAGATGGTAATGGAGGTTTTTAGGGGCAAAAATATCCCGGCGGTGCTACTATCGGGAAGCGGCCATTTCGGGGTAACCGGTCAGATGGGGATGTCATCTTTTCGTCCGGTTAACGGGGCTTATTCAGTTATCGTACCGCATGATTTCATTGTCGATGCCAATCGCGAGGCTGAGATTATTCTTGGTGAGGAATGGAAGAAGGGGTTGCTGATCGAGATCGAGTAAGAGACAGAAGTGTTTTTGCCCATTGACCGCAATTCGGTCTTTTTATTATATTGCCTCAAAGAAGCGGCCCGGATACAACGAGGAGGAAAGATCATGGCAAGACAGGCGGGATTGTTGATTACCACGTTCGTGATGTTAATCTGTCTGCAATCATGCAGTAAAAATATAGACGACATTTACACTGAAAACATCAAGGCCCGTGGCGGTGCGGACCAAATCGCGGCCCTGACCGCACAGCGTATCGCCGGCAAGCTTTCCACCGGCTCCGACAACATTGCCTTCACCATCAGGGTAAAGCGCCCGGATTGTATCCGTATGAACATTACCACCGAACGCGAGGACATGATCCTGGCCTCAAACGGTGTCACGGTTTGGGTGGACACCCCCTATGATTCGGAGGGGGCCATCCCCATGCCGGAGGCGGAAGCGGTCAAACTTGAAGAGATGTATGACGTGTTGTTCGGGCTACTGCAAAGCCGCCGCGAAAAGGGTGACAGCATGATTTTGCTCGGCAAAGAGAAAGTTGGCGAAGTACAGGCATATAAAATCCAAGCCATACAAGCTGATGGAGCAATCCAGGATATCTATATCAATGCGGATACGTATCTTGAGATCAAGCGAAGCAGTTCGGCGGTTTATGGCAAAAACGACGTAGAGACGGTCTCATTGTACGAGGATTATCGTGAGGTCGCCGGGGTGATGATTCCGCACGCGGTAAAGGAATTCATCAACGACAGGCTGGATCATACGACGATCTACACTCATATTGAGGCAAATGTCGAGATGCCGGACACCCTGTTTGTGATGCCGGTGACACCGTAGGGGAATCACGACGCTATCAATCATGGCATGGAATCGACGCCGGTAACAGACCGGCCTTAGTGAATTCATCACGCAGAAGCTTTTCCAGCGAGCCCTTGCCGTTATATGATATAAACATGCAATTCAGGCCACCGGCGGCATACTGTTTTTTCTTGTGGGTGACTCGATCGCGATAAAACGGCATGTGTCCGTATCCGCATATTTCCAGAAACAGGTTAAATTGCGGCAGGAAAAAATCCGGTCGGTACTGTCGACCGGCCAGGAGAATTAACGGTTCGTATTGAAATTCAAGGTCGTGTGCGAGAAGGAATTTTACGCATTGTTGTTCGTAACGGGAGCGGACTTTGATCCCGGTGGTGGTCTGCAATTTGGCCGCGAATCGGTTTCGGCGGGGAGATTTGACTCCCCGTGGCGGTCGCGGGCGTCCGGTGAGCCGTGGTCGTTTACGAGTTCTCATAGGGAAGTAATATAAGGTTGTCGTAATCGGCGACAATGATTTTTCTTCGCAATCAATATTGTATAATTCAATCATTAAGAGGTTGCCGTCTCATTCAATATCAGGTAGTTTGTGTTTTTGGGGAAAATAGCAGTATGATTGATTATGTCATCATTGCCGCGTATGGGTTGACCATGCTGGCGGTGGGGTGGTACAGCAGAAAGCAAACCGCCGATTCATACTGGGTGGCCGGACGACGATATGGCACCGCCCGGATTACAACCTCGCTGACGGCGACCATTTTCGGGGCATCATCCACAATCGGGGTGATCGGGCTGGGATATACTCGTGGCCTGACCGGTGTCTGGTGGTTACTGGCGGGGGCGGGCGCGCTGGTGCTGTTCGGGCTGACACTGGCCGGCAAGGTTCGGCGGTTAACGGTGTATACCCTGCCGGACATTCTTCACACTGCTTACGGCACCCGGGTTTCTCTTCCGGCGGGCCTGATGATTGCCGTAGCCTGGGCGGGTATTATCGCCGCGCAGATGATCGCCGGGGCACGACTGCTCACGGGAGTTTTGCCGATATCATTCACCACCGCTCTTGCCATCATCGCTTCGGTTTTCACACTGTACACTTTTTGGGGCGGACAGTTATCGGTAATTCGAACCGATTTCTGGCAGTTGGGTTTATTTATTGGCGGAGTAGTAATTGGCCTGATGGTGCTGTTCGGTCACGGTGCGACCGAGCTTTCAATGTGGTACCAAATTCCCGAACATCTTCTGGATTTCCCGGTTTCGGATTCATTTGGCTGGTATGACGTACTGATTTACTATCCCCTGATTGTCGGTCTGCCATACCTGGTGGGGCCCGACATTTATTCACGGGTGCTGTGTGCCAGAAGTACGGCAGTGGCGCGGCGGGCGGCGGTACTGACCGCGTTCATCATCATCCCCCCCGCTTTTTTGCTGGTTCTTTTCGGAATCCTGGCGCGCGGGGCGTTCCCGGGTATCCCGGCGGAGTCGGCGCTTCCCGAGGTAATTCGCTCGTTCGTACCGTCCGGCCTGCGGGGACTGATCACAGTTGGTTTTTTGGGCGCGATTATGTCATCGGCCGACACCTGCCTGATCTCGGCGGCGACCATTGTCACCCACAATGTGCTAAAACCACTGGGCAGATTCACCGACACGAGTCTGTTGACCTGTTCGAAGGCATTGGTGCTTGTTTTCGGCGGTATTGCCTGGCTGGTCGCTGATTTCCAGCGGGGAATTATCTCGTCGCTGTTGTTGGGTTACACGATTTTCGTCGGCGGCGTGGTTTTTCCCACCCTGGCGGTGTTTTACCGGGACAGGCTGGGGATAACATCCACGGGCGCCCTGGCGGCGGTTATCATCGGAGGCGGCGCGGCGATAGTCGGGAAGGTTTCCGACGGAATCATTGCGCGCAGTTTGCTGGGACAGGGTGGAATGGATGCAATTCAAACCGTATTGGGGCCGCAGGGATTAAGCATCTTGCCCATTATCCTGTCGCTTTTGACACTGCTTTTGGTCAGCCGTCTGACCAAACCTTCACGATGACCACCTCGTATAATACGGCGTAGACATGAAGGACAAAAACTCATCCATGACCATATCGACGGTTGACTGCGATTATCGGCAAGCGGATCAAACACTTCGCTCCGGTATACTGTACGGTATTGCGGCTTTTGTCACCTGGGGACTGGGCCCCATATATTTCAAGGCGGTAGCCTCGGTTCCCGCGCTGGAGGTCCTGGCACACCGGATTATCTGGTCGGTGGCCCTGCTGGTGTTACTGGTCCTGTTTACCAGGCAATGGCACGAGGTACGCAGGGCGTTCCAGACGCCAAGGACGCGGAATATTCTTCTGGTCACAACCATCCTGATTAGCGGTAACTGGTTTATGTTTATCTGGGCAATTGCCAACAATCACGTTCTGCAATCGAGTCTCGGGTATTATATCAATCCGCTGGTGAGTGTGTTGTTGGGGGTGGTATTTTTGCGGGAACGGTTGAGCCGCCGGGGATTGGTCAGTGTTTTGCTGGCGGCGGTCGGCGTGGCTTTTCAGATAATACTGGGCAACGAAATTCCGACCATTGCCCTGGTTCTGGCTTTTTCATTTGGCCTTTATGGCCTGTTGCGCAAGGTGGTTGCGGTCGATGCCATGGTCGGGCTAACCGTGGAAACGGCACTACTCGCCCCGGCGACGTTACTTTATCTATTCTGGCTGGGGCAAACCGATTCCGGACATTTCGGCACGGTCTCCTGGCAATTGACCCTGTTGTTGTCCAGTGCCGGTGTAGTTACCACCCTCCCGCTACTCTGGTTCACCGCTTCAGCGCGACGCTTGCCGCTGGCGACAGTGGGATTCCTGCAATATCTTACGCCAAGCCTGCAATTTCTGCTGGCGGTACTGGTGTACGGTGAGGTGTTTTGTACGTACCATTCAGTAACATTTGGCTGTATCTGGATTGCGCTGGGAGTATACTCTTTTGATATGGTCAAACAGAATCGGGCGTAGCGGATCAAACATCACCCATTACTCTCAAGGTTGCTAACCGTTTTTGTCAAAACAGACATTTTCTCCGCCACTAAAAAGATAACAGGCAATCGTGTTACCGATTGCCTGTCATTAGTATCCGATAAATCATTACGGACAGACGGGAGCAGGCCCAGTTGGTGTCCCATACAAATGATCTATCAGATACAGGATATCAAGCAGATTTACCGCATAATCAGCGTTAGCATCACCGGCTTCCGACGGCACCGGGGCCGGTCCCTGCGGATTGCCATATAGAAAATCTATTAAAAACAGGACATCGAGCAGATTGATATCGACATCACCGTTGGGATCACCGCAAGCATACATCAGTACCATTCCGTCGGTGCACACCGGCGTATAGACATGCCCCATTCCCTCAAACTGCGGCTCGTAATAAGTGTAGCCGTCTAGCAGGACTGACACAATCTGACCGGATGGCGTTGACGGCGGGACTGAGAAATGGAGTTTAAGCACAGGCCCATCTCCGGGCGCCAGATACAACGCATCATCGTTGCTGAGCAGAGTAACAGTGGCCCTGTGGTTGGTCGGATCATAGTGGAAGTATTCCACCTGTTCCATGGATTCAGTCCGGCATCCGACTGTCGAGACCGAATCAAGCGTCAATCCCATCGCCCCGCCATATTCCACCGGAATATTAATTTTGCGGAGCGGGACAGTATTTCTGGCGCTCAAAATCATTACAGCGGTCAGGTCCGGCTCCACGCTGGGTTTATCTCCGGCCAGTGAATCGGCCAGCGCGATGATATAATTATCATGGGTAAACGATCGTTCCACCCCGTCGGCGTCGACGGTAATCGTGATATCGAACATACCCGGTGCCAGGTACTCATGTACGGGAGACTGGAGTTCGGACGATTCCCCATCTCCAAACATCCAGTTCCAGACATCGACATCCCAATGCGACGATGCCGTAAAGGATACTTCGAGCGGTGCCCATCCCCAGGTAGTATCGGCGGAGTATGACACAAAGGCCGGTACGAGGTCGACCCGATCACCCTCAAAGTTTGGTACAGCCATGATATCGTCTTGCCGGTTGTAGCAGATATTGGAAGGGTTCTGAAAACCGGTCGCAAAGACAGTCGGCGGATTGGTAAAGGTTTCATCGTAGATATAGATTGTTCCCTCGGTGTAACAGGACACAAAATAGTTACCCCGACCGTCCCATGCAAGCCCGTCGATGTTTCCAAAAGGCGTGATCACGAGATCGGTGACGACCCCATCAGGAAGGCTGACCGCCTGGATTGGGGCATTGGTAGAATATCCACCTACGAGCAGACGATTGTTTTCGGCGTCAAAGATAATATCCTGCGGGCCGTCGGAAATCTCAGCCCCGACAAATATTTCCGGCACTCGGGTGTCGAGCGGAATCTTATAAATGTGATCATTATTCGATCCGCCAATAACAAAATCAGCAACGTATAAATTGCCCGATGTATCCACGGTCATTCCGTCGAGTTGTTGAGAACCGGCTACAGGAATAAAGGCGACCTGCTCTTCGGTCGTGATATCAAGGCCGATAATATTGGTTCCCATTGAAAAATACAGAGTATCTCCATCGAGACAATTACCAAGCACGGTACCATAATCGCCTTCCAAGTATCTCTGGTTTCCGCTCTCGTCTATTTCCACGATGCGTCCATTGATCAATGATGACACCAGGTACCTATTTCCAACCGTATCATACGATACGCATTCGGGACCATCGAGCAAATCCTGCCCCTGCGCCACACATATAGTCAGCATCAAACTCAGAATCATACCACCCAGTCGCAACAACATATTACCTCCTATGGATTGGTTAAGGACAACCTTCTCCGAATGTCCCCAAAATTTGCTACGGACATACTGGCTCAGGCCCAGCGGGCGAGCCGTAGAGAAAGTCTATTTCATACAACACATCCAGCAGATTCACGGCATAATCGGCGTTGGCATCACCGGATTCCAGCGGCATCGGTGCCGGGCCCTGCGGATTGCCGTACAGAAAATCTATTAGAAACAAGATATCGATTAAATTAATGCTTTCATCGCTGTTGGCATCGCCACACGCATACAACAGAATTTTGCCAAACTCATTCTCCGGCGGATAATGAATGGACAGGCCGAAAAAATCAGGGACAAAGGAAGCATATCCATCGGTCAGTATTTGCGTTTCCTGTCCATAGCCAGCCCAAGTCGGAATCGTAAAATAGATTTTTAACACAGGTCCGATTCCGGCTTCAAGGTCAGGTGTTCCCGCTTCGTTATAGATATAGAACACAGCTCTGCGATTGGTGGGGTCCTCACTCATCTTAACGGCATGATCCATATATTCGGTCCGGCACCCCTGCGTGGAAAAGGAATCCAGGGTCAGGCTCATCGAGCCATAGTACACCACGGGTATTTTTATGGCCTGCAGGGGGATAGACGTGCTGGCATCAATCACGAACTCGACCGACTCACCCGGCTCCCCCTGGACGGTTGTTCCCAAGAGAGTATCAGCCAGAGCACAGACATAATTGATGGCGGTGTATGTTTGCGAGCGTGCGCCATCATCGACCGTAACCGCGATATCATAGGCACCGCGGTCTGTGTAGAGATGTGTCGGCGACTGCACGAAGGCCGAGTCGCCATCACCGAAATCCCATGTCCAGTCGATTACGTCCCAGCGGGAGGTCGCCTCGAAATTGACTTCCAACGGGAGCCAGCCCCAGGTGGTATCGGCCTGGACCTGAACAAACATTGGTAGGAACTCGACATAATTACCCCCGAAACACGGGATCGCCAGGAAATCATCATGGATATTGTAATGCAGTCCGGCGGGTTCATCAAGGTTTTCGCATATCAATTCCGGGGGATTGCCGAGGGTGCTGTCATACATATAAATACGACCGTTGCCGCTATGCGTAGCGACATAGATATTGCCATCAGCGTCAATGGAAATGCCATCAAAATAGCCGAGGTTGGTAGTCGCGGCGATGGATACGGTGCCGTCATCAAGGTCAACCGCCCGGATAGGTCCATTGTACTCATAGGAGACGACGAGCAAACGATCATGCACGTGATCATAGACACAATCCTGGGTATGTGACGGCAAGTCGGTATCGACGAGTGTGGTATAACTATGGTCGCTCAGGCTGATACGATAAATTCGACCGCCGGTATCGATGACATAGATATAATTGTCATCGGCGGTCATACCATCAAGATGATCCAGGGCAGGTATAAATATATCCACGACTATTTCACCGGTTGCCAGATCGATACCTATGAAATCGTTGGCGGAGACGTAAAGGGTGTCACCAACAATAGTCATTCCCAAGGCGTGGCCCAGCCCGGTTTTAAAATAGCTTTCATTCCATAAAGAATCGACTTGCACAATACTTCCGTTATTGTAATTGGCAACCAGATAGCGGTTACGCAGAGAATCAAAAACGACGGACTCTGGTCCGCTATACAATCCGTCGGCATGCACACATTGCGGGATCAGACACCCTATCAGCATCAGGGTAATTACGGTAGCTTTACGCATGGCACCTCCTCGACATTGGCAAACAATAGCAAGCATTGAATACGCTTATGGTTCATATCGTTTTATATTGAGTCCCTCGGAAAAAGGAAATCTTTCAGTATAAGAGGTGATTGTTGCGGACGAAGATATACTATCGGCGCGTTTCAGGCATGGATATTCAGAGGAATTTACATCGGCATGTTATAGAGGATTGGATGATATCGATCCTTGTGCATAATGCAACAAAAAATCCCGGGACGGTTCATTGAACCGCCCCGGGAGATCTCTACGAAATCCGGGTGTCTCTCGTGCTGTCCCGTAGAGATATTAACAAGAATAGCCGTTCTATTCCTCTAACACCGTCATGTCTTCGTCGGAACTCGCCTCAGGACCGGCGACCCGGTCCCGAGGTTAGCATCAAATGCAAGTTATGACCGGATATACACACGCCAAGGAACAGGTCACACTTGTTGAGAATGTCTGTAATGTCATTCTCAGTAGTATAGTAGTAATAGGAGGCTGTTTCTTTCACGAAAAATAGAAATATTTATAGGGATATCATGATTTTTGTTATTAGGGCTGGAATCGCTCTTCGGTAAACATTTTTCGAATTAATTGCTTTTTATTGAAAAAACACCTATGTTATAAATGTGGTAAGGCCACCGAGATAACCGACTAACCATATTGAATATCAACGAGTTACATACAGCGGCCCGTCATGGAGGGCCTGCCGAGGAAGAGCGTCTCTTTGCAGTTTTAACTGACATATTTCGCCTTTTTGTGCAACATAGAGTATGGAGCAGGCAGGATTGCGAGGAAATAGTGCAGGAGACCCTCATCACCGTTGCGGAGAAATACCGCACTATTGAGTTTGAGACCAGCTTCGCCGCCTGGGCTTATCGGGTTCTGGAACACAAAATTCTGCATTATTATCGGACCAAGCGATGCCGCGAGAGCAAATTCGCCCAGACCATTGACGGTGTTGACATCGCAACGACCGAGCAACTCAATCCGAATCTGAAACGCAAACTGCTTGACTGCCTGCGGCAGATCAGCAAAGGTAATCGGAGGCATGCCCGAATCCTGACGCTCCGCTACCAGGGCTTTTCCGCGGAGGAGATATGCAGTAAGTTGCGAATTACTCGCAATAACGCATATATCATTTTATCGCGGGCCAGGGCGACGTTGAAACGGTGCCTTCAACACGGGGCTGACACATTATGAGTAACGACCTCGACCGCAACATCAAGGATCTGCTTTATGCCTATGAACTGGGCATGCTTGATGATGACGAACGTCGCAAGATGGAACTTCACCTGCTCGAAAACGAACAGGATTTCGAGGATTTCAGGGAGTTTCATGATGTTGTTGCGCTAATGCGGCAGGATGCCGAAGTGCGACAAACGATTGAGGAGATAGCGCGAGAGCAGATTGCCGAAGACAAGGCTGTTGACCGTAAGCGGACATCATTTTGGCGTCGACGCTGGCCGGCGCTGGGCACGGTTCTGGTGATTGCGCTTCTTTTGATTCTCAAACCCTGGCAGATTGAGTTCCATTCCACCCAAGAAGCGGTGGCAATCGAGAATTTACTGGTAATCACGCATTTCGAAAACACGATCGACCCGACTGACAGCTTGAGTCTGGGAAGGATTGTCGTCAATCTTCTAATTACCGATCTTTCGGAATCACGATATCTCCAAGTGGTTTCCAGCCAACGCCTTAATAATGTTCTCAGGCAGATCAACCGGGATGCGGCTGATCTGGACGATGAACAGATAGCGACCGAGGTAGCCCATCGGGTTAAGGCGCAATGGCTATTGACCGGCTCGATTCTACAGACCGAACCACACTATGTAATAACGGCACAGATCATGGATGTTGCTTCGGGCAATATTGTAGCATCAGAGCGTATCAGCGGCACTTCCGATGATGATATTTTCGCCATGGTGGACAAAATGACAGTGCAGATCAAAAACGAATTGTCATTGCCGCTGGAAGCGCTGGAAGAATCTGACCGTCGGGTGGCGGATGTCACGACGCACTCGCAAAAAGCTTATTTCTATTATCTTGATGGCATTGATTACTTCAATCGCTTTTACAAGACCGAGGCGATCGAATGTTTCCGCAAGGCATTGGAGAATGATACGGCCTTCGCCATGGCGTACTATGCCCTGGGAGTAGCGGGATATAAAAACATGTATGATTCGGCACTGAAGTATATTGAAAATTCCAGCGATCGGGATCGCTACTGGATTCGACGGGCCCTTGCCGAGCGGCGGGGTGATTATGACGGTGCCAAAAAAGAATTGGAAGATTATATTGAACGATATCCCGATCATAAGGAAGCGCTTTATTACCTTGCGCAATACCATTATTATTACCGCAATTATGACAGTGCGGCGGTTCTGTTGCACAACGCCATTGCCTTTGATTCCATGTTTCACCCGGCGATAAATCTCCTGGCGTATACCTATGACAAGCTCGGAAATGTTGACAGCGCTCTGGCCATGATAGATTTATATATCCAGCAGGCCCCGAATGAAGCCAATCCATATGACAGTCGTGGTGATATTTGCAGTCGCAACAACCGTCTGGAGGAGGCAATTGCATCCTATGAACAGGCACTGGCGATCAAGCCCGATTTCTATGCATCACTGTCCAAGCTGGCGCTATTATACATTTACGCCGGCAATCACGACCGGGCGGACAGTTGTTTCCGGGTGCAGATCAATTCGGGTGATACCAATATTCGTACTTCGGGACGATTATTCATGACGTACAGTGCGTTTTATGCGGGTCGTTTCACACGCGCCCTGCGCGAACTGCAGGACAATGCCGCGGCGGATCGGGTCGAGTTTGGCGAGGAGCGTTTCCCCTGCTTCCCGGTTCTGGAGGCAATCGTATATCATGAACAGGGGCATCTCGACAGTGCCCTGGCGGCGATGGACCTGGTCATGCGGATTAATGACAAGTACTATCCGCATGGTCGCATGTTTGGAAAAGCCTTCCAGATTCAGCTTCTGGCGGAAGTCGGTGAACTCGACCGTGCCGAGCGGGAGGCGGAAGACATGCGGGCCTACTACGACAGCCTTGGAGCGTCTCAGGGGGATTATTACTATACTCAAAGCATGATTGCATATGCACGCGGCGATCTTGACGCGGCCATTGAGGCGGGTGAACAAATCGAGTTCAACCTGTATATGTCCTACCCGGCGCACTTTATGCTCGGCCGGTTGTATTATGAAGCAGGTCGGCTGGACGAGGCAGTTGCGGAATTTGAAACGATCACGGCCCAATATGAAGACTGGCGGCTATTCTGGGCACCGATGACGGTCAAGGCGCATTATTATCTGGGGCTTATTTATGAACAGAGTGAACGCCGAGAAGATGCGATCAGCCAGTATGAGACTTTGCTTGAGATCTGGAAAGACGCCGATCCGGGCATAGAGGAAATCGACGACGCCCGTGAGCGGCTGAAGCGATTGAAGACACAATCATAAATATTGGTTGACGTCGATCAGCAACACTTCTTATATCTTACCATTGCAATCAAGACCGGGTGATTTCCGGCACATCCTATAATCAGAGGAAAGTCGTCATGCGAAAGGAATATCCGATTCTGGAATTCGATCCGGAGCGCAAGGCCCTGATTGAGCCTTCGAATCATATCCAGCCGGCCGATGTGGGGGAACACTGCGTGATCTGTTTTTTTCGCGAGGTTCTTAGAAAAGTTCGGCAGGAGTACACGGCACGGCAGATATATGAATTTAGAGCCGAGTGTGATATCGAGCATGTTTATGAAATCGAATATAACGGCCAGCAGTTAGGTTTGATTCATCCCATGGTAGGTGCACCACTGGCGGCGGGGGTGCTTGAAGAGGCAATCGCACTGGGATATCGCAAGTTTGTTGTTTGCGGTGGCGCCGGGGTACTTGATAAAGAGGTTTCGATTGGGCATTTGATCGTACCGGTATCAGCGGTGCGTGACGAGGGGACATCATATCATTACCTTCCCCCCTCCCGGGAGGTGTTCGCGAGTCCCGCGGCGGTGGCGGCTATTGAAAAGACGCTTGAAGAACACGGGGTTGAGTATATCAAATCCAAGACCTGGACGACCGATGCCTATTACCGTGAGACCCCATCGCGGATCAAACTGCGCAAGGCTGAGGGGTGTTTGACGGTTGATATGGAGGCCGCGGCCTTTTTCGCGGTGGCGGAATTTCGGGGGGTGCAATTGGGGCAGATATTGTACGGTGGGGACGATGTCAGCGGTCTGGAGCACGACAGCCGCAAATGGAGTAGCCGTAAAGACATCAGGGAGCGTCTGTTCCATCTGGCGGCGGAAGCGTGTTTGGGGATGTAGTACAACAATCAATTCAAAGCACAAGGCAATCTCTGATCTACCTGTTTAGGTGTTTCGGTTAGTATTTAATTTTTGGGCACAATTGCAGGCATTTCCACCCGCATACTCGACGAATTCCTACCATCGTAATAATTGATTTTGCGCCACCTGAATAATAGGTTAATGAGATTCTGAGTTCGGTATTGGTTTTAAAAAGGGCTTGCGAAATGCGGGCGGATTGGGTATTCTTGTCCGCAAGTTTGAAGAGCGCGTTGATCTATTTTTTTTGCGCATATCCTCCGAAGAACACGCACGGAGGATATTGACAATGAAAGCACAAATTAATACACATAATAATGGGAGAGAACCAAAAGTGAAAACCAGACATGTCCTGATGTTGTTCGGATTTCTGGCGGCGATTTTTGTGATCGGGTGTCAGGGAGATACGGATACCAAAGACGATGCGGCCGATGTCACGTCGGATCGTGAAGTAGTGCAGATGGATTTCTTTATGAGTGTACTTGAGGACGCCATGCACGCCGCGGTCGACAGCAATTTTCAGGAGTTGCGCGAAACCGCAGTCCGTTTTAAGGCCGGTATGGATTCGTTACAGAACGCCACATTGCCGGAATTCCATCAGGATGTCACCGAAGAGTTCACCGGTCTGACGGGGACGCTTGGAGTGGCGGTCGAGGGATTTGTCAATGCGGCCGCCAATGCCGATGATGCCGGTTTGGAGGATGCGCTCAATGTGGTGCGCAAGGCATATATCGATCTCTGGGCGTTGCTGACACCGGCGGTCCCGGAAATTGACGATTTTCATTCGGTCATCCGCCCGGTCTGGCATCAGTCAGTACCCAACGAGGACTGGGATGCGGTCAAGGCGGTGCTACCGCAATTTGACAGCACGCTGATTGCGCTTGCGGCGGCGACGCTTCCGGAGAAGTATGCCTATGCGCAGACGAAGTATGACGAAGCGGTGCAGGCGTTAAAGACGGCGTTCGATTCTTTGAAGGCGGTTTGCGATGCCGGTCAGGATGAACTGATTTCCGATAAAATGATCGATTTGCACGATGCATTTCATGAACTGCAGGAATTTTACGAATAGGCTTGTTCGCTATCCGGGGCCGGGATTGCCCGACTCCGGCTATTCGCTTATTGTCTCCCCGCTTTTATCACCAAAGATTATTTTCAAAGTCCATTCGGTCACGTATACATATATAAGAGCGAATCCTGAAAAGGCCATTATAGAAATATGATAAATAGAAAGGATGTGATTGGACATGCTATTTAATGATGCCGGTCGGCAAAATACCAATACGCGGAAGCCCGAGTATCCGGTCGACCCGATGTTCGTGGACCGCTGGTCGCCACGAGCATATGATCCGACTCCGCTTTCAGAACATATCGTGAACACTTTGTTTGAGGCGGCGCGGTGGGCGCCATCGTGCTACAACGAGCAACCGTGGTTGTTCAGGTATGCCATAGCTGAGAGCAATTTGCAGGAGTACCGTTCAGTGCTGGGAGAGTTTAATCAGGCCTGGGCCAAAAATGCGCCGGTGCTGGCATTTATTCTGGCGCGGCGCAATTTCGTGCACAACGGCAAACCCAATGATTGGGCGGTTTTCGATTGTGGCGCGGCCTGGATGTCGGTGGCCTTGCAGGCACGGCGGCTCGGATTGTATGCGCACGCCATGGCCGGATTTGACGCGGACAAGGCGTACGATACGCTCGGTGTCAACCGGGATGAATATGAGATTATCTGCGCGGTTGCGATTGGACGGTACGGTGATGCGAACGCACTCCCGGAGAACATGCGCGCCACGGAGCAACCGAATGACCGCAAATCCCTGGCGGAGATAGCAGTCAAGGCATAAAAGTCCGAATCCCCTTGCGGGACGGATGAAAATTTCGCGATATTCCTCTTGAGTATAACAATCTACTGACTCAGGAGGAATTATGATAATCCGTATCTGTTCGATAGTACTGGCGCTACTTATTCCGGTTTTGGTATTTGCCGGCGAGAGTGCCATTCCCGATTATTACACACGAAGCAACTTTCTGTTCACGTCGCCCGCGTCATTTAACGACGGGCTGATCGGCTTTGCCAACCCGGCCAACCTGAGCCTGGTACACGCGTCTGAGTCACGGTTTTTCTGGTCAACCAAAGGAACTGATGCCGGGTCGTTTCAAAACTGGGGTGCATATATAACACTACCACATCTCGGATTCAGCGTTCAGCGACAGGAAATCGGTGAAGTCGATGTTACCGATTACAGAATCGGTGTTGCCGACGGCAACAGTGCTTTTGCAATGGGAGTGTCTTATGGCTGGTCGAAGGGCGATTTTGAGGCACTCGGTCGGGAGCGACTGCTGTCACTGGGATGTATTATCCGCCCGGTCCGGTATTTGTCGGTCGGCATGACCGGCACGACTTCCCTTGAAAGCAAGGCCAACGAAGCGATGGCGGAGATCGGCGTCCGCCCGTTGGGCACATCGCAGGTAACCCTGTTTGCCGACGGAGCACTACGTCGCGGGGTGAGTTTTAAGGATGCACCCTGGAGTGCCGGCGCAGTGGTGGAAATCGTCCCCGGTATCAGCCTGATCGGGCGATATTTCGAATCGGAAGCGTTTACCGCCGGGGTGACTATCGATTTCGGCACTTTCGGTATTGGATCACAAACTCATTATGATGCTGATCAGAACCATGCGTCATACACGCACGCGGTGCGCTTTGGCGGAATGCGGCCAAGCATATTCCCGGAGCTGTTTGAAAAAGACCGGCGGTATTTGGCGGTCAACATGAAGGGGCTGTTGAGCTACCACACCTACCGTTTCTTTGACGGCGGCAAGATTCGCTTCGCCGAATTACTTCAGAATATTCGCGCCGCGGTCGCCGATCCCCGGGTCAGTACCATTGCGCTGAACCTGTCATCAATGCGCGCTTATCCCGAACACATCTGGGAGATCCGCGAGGAATTACGTAAAGCCCGCGAGGCCGGGTTGACGGTGGTCGTGGCCATCGACGTCTGCGGCATGACCGGTTATCACCTGGCCAGCGTTGCGGACAAGATCATCATGGATCCCGAGGGGTACATGCAATTGTACGGGTATTCCCTGAGCCGCACGTATATGAAGGGAACGCTGGACAAGCTCGGCGTGGGACTTGATGAATGGCGGTTTTTCAAATATAAATCGGCGGCGGAGTCATTCAGTCGCACTGATATGTCGGACGCCGACCGCGAACAGAGACAGGCCTTTGTAGATGACTGGTACGAGATTGTTCGAGATGAAATTTGCGAATCGCGCGGCATTGTCCCGGGGCGATATGATCAGTTGATCAACGATGGAGGTTTTTTTCTGGCCAATGAGGCTTTGGAGCATGGTATGGTGGACACTCTCGCGCGCTGGTCGGATATCGGCCGTATCATCAGCAGGATTAATCACCGTGGCATGCGGGGTATTGGCGCCGAAGCCCTGCTGGCCAACGCCCTCCCCCCTGCATCATGGGGGCCGCGTCCGTGTATCGCGGTGGTTTACGCCATCGGTACCTGCGAGATGGATCGCGGTATTCGCGGCCGCTGGCTGGAACAGGTATTCCTGGCCCTGGCCCGGCAACACTCGGTTAAGGCGGTGGTATTCCGGATTGACAGTCCCGGCGGGCTCAGTATCCCGAGCGACATAACCGCCCAAGCGCTTCGCGCCTGCGCGAAACACAAGCCGGTAATAGTCAGCCAGGGTCAAACCGCGGCTTCGGGGGGGTACTGGTTGTCGATGTACGGCGACACCATTGTTGCCGGCCCGATCACCCTAACCGGATCAATCGGTGTGATCGGTGCCTGGGTATATGACAACGGCTTTGGAGACATTACCGGTATGAGCGCGGACCATGTCAAACGCGGCGCGCATGCCGATCTCCAAACCGGTATCACCCTGCCACTGCTCGGACTGACCCTTCCGGCGCGCAAGTTGACGGAATACGAGCGAGGCCGGGTAGAGGAAACCATAAGCAGTATGTATGATTCATTTGTCGAGAAGGTCGCCGAGGGTCGGGGTCTATCGGTCGAACAGGTACGCGAAATCGGCGAAGGGCGGGTGTACTCCGGTGTCGACGGCAAGGACCTCGGACTGGTTGACGAAATCGGTGGACTGACCACGGCGCTGGCCATCGCGGCTGAGAAGGCCGGACTTCGTCCGGACCAGGATATCGACATTATCGAGATTCCCAAATACCGAGGATTGTTCAAGCCGCTTTTTCCGAAGTCACCGATCATGAGTGAAATCGAATCCGACCCGGCCATGGAGTTTCTCAAGCTATATGGAAAACACAACGGTATGCCCCTGCCCCTGCTCTGGCCGGGAACTTACCCGACTCCAGATTTTTAGGTCAACTGGCAAATGGTACAACAGGAAAACGGCGGTGCAGAGTTGCACCGCCGTTGATGTTTGTTTTTTTACAGCCCCAATTAGATGGTCAGCCAGAAATCACGCGGGTAGAGCCGATAGATCGGCTGTTTGCCTTCGGTGTTGGCTACCAGCGTTTCCAGCGATTTGAATTGCGGTTCCGGTCCGACCAAAAAGACATATGCTCCCGGAGTAGTGGCAATCGATTTACCATAGCCGATCAGCACCCGGCCATAGATATTTTCCATTTTCTCCCGAAGTTCGTCATAGAGGTTTTCGTCCTTACTGACTTCAAGAACTTTCTTACGATAGGCGGCAACCCGCTCCGGAGTGTACCCATCGGCCAAGTCAGCGGCCATTGACCGTCCGCGTGATACATAGCGCGAGGCGGCGCGAGTATCGCCGAAAATTTGCGCAACGGAATAACCGCACAACTCCTGATTTTCCTGTGCACCTTGTAGTTCACCAACCACGAAGCGCATGGTTTCACCAATATCCGGGCAACGTTCGGCATAGTAACTGACCCGTCCGCTCGCCGCTCCGACACCAACTCCATTACTGTATGCCAGTCCCGCGCTCCAGGTGCGCATAAACAAGCTATGAGGTCCGCCGCCGCAGTACATTTTCCCCGCCAGGATATCCAAAACCGCCGAGGTGTCGTATGGTTTGGCATATTTTGCCGAAACAATAATCACTCCGTTATTGGTACCGTCAAAGACCAATCCGACATAGGTTGGCGGTTCGGATACATCCGGCACCCGGCTTTGCATACGTTTCGTAATGTATGGAATTCCGGCATAGGCCTGGTATTCGGAAGCGGTTTTGGAATCCAACCGGCTCACGAAATCCCTGATGGTGTCCATCGTTGCCGCGCGATCGGCGGAATTAGACACCATGAACATGCGGGCATTGTCGGCATGCCGGATCAGGCCCAGCACGCGTTTGATATCGTTAACGGCTTGTTCCGGGGTGACGACCATATCGTTGGCGATCTCATGGCAAAGGTAGGCCCAGTCCCCGGCCAGATTGGCATCCGGGATTTCCGCCAGTGAAGAACGCATCATTTTCATCGCCTGCAGGACATTCTGGTACGCCGTGCCTGACAGATCGGTCAGATGCGGGGCAAACAGCTCCGTATATTTCGGATCGGGCTGTTCATTATCCAAGATACCGGCCAGCATTGCGGTCAATTCCGCGCGGGTTTTATTCTGACCATATTGCCCCAGTCCTTTCAAGTACCATCCCAGTTCATTACTTGCGATTTCATCGCCGGGATCGGTCAACAGGCAACGCAGGCGGTGATAGTGATGGGTCTGGGTGAGAAAGCTGTTGGCAGTAAGAAACAGCGGGTTGTCCTGGTATCGATAGGCGTAAGACGGATTGCTTACCCAATCCTCCTCGGAACCTTTCATGCGATTGCGAAGTGAAACCAGGCTCTGGTCGATGACATCCAACATACGCGGGACATTATCGACACTCACATAGGGTGAGTACAGAACGAGTTTCATCCAATGCAACGCGTTGTTAAGTTCCTCCAGGTTACTTCCAGCACCGGTCAGCATCAATTCAACGCGGCCGCTTTCGAAGCCCAGGTCAAAGCCGGCGTTTAACCTCAGGACTTCCTTGCGCAATCGTGCCTGCATTTGATCATACGGAACCACCGTATCGTTTTCGACCACTCCAATCTGAGTCATGACATCAGTAAGAAACGGTACATAAACCAAATCGCGCTCCGGTACAACATCAAGTCGCAGGCCCAGTCCGATAGTTGATGAATTCATGTTATCGAAGGTTGACGCCACCATCGGAATATCACCGGGCAGGGCGATCGTTTCATATTTCAACTGCTCGTCCAATGTCAGCGGGGGATTGTCGATAAAACCAGGCAATTCCTGATCAGCCGCGATCTTTTCCAGTTCGGCGGTTTTTGCATCAAACTCTTCCTTGTAGAGGGAAATTGCCTCCTGGTCGTTATCGACGCCATATTTTTCCCTGAAATCTTCCAGGTATGCGGCGATGCGGGCTTGTTTCGCCTCATTCATCCTGACCACCATAGATGGATCGGGCTTGTGACCGACGGCATATGGTTTTACATCAAGAAGTCTGGCATTATCAATAACCTGCTTCCAGAAATTCGTATTCGTTGTCAGAAGGCTTTCGGCATGAGCAAACTGCTCCTTAAATACCATTGATTTGCGAAAACCATCGACCTTCTCCAGGTTTTTCAGGGTCGACAACCAACCGCCAGCGGAGCCCCGGCGGAAACCAAACATCGGTGGCGTATTGAGATAGTCCTCAAGTTGCTTACGCTGACCGATCAGACGGCTTTCCACTTCATGGTTGAATTGTTGCAATTCTTCAGAGCCATCGGCGAATTCGTAGACACGACGAATTTCCGCGATCATCATGGAGCGAATACTGTCCACCATGGTTTCATTGATGTGAACATTATCGACGCCTTCCAGCGCCAGCCATACCGGACTTCCCTTGTATGGTGACAGCCAGTTCCACACACCGCTTCCGCCGATATTGATTTTACGTTTTTCAGAATTAATGAACAAATTGTATAGATTCGAAGTCTGCCCGGATGCAAAGGCATCAAGAAAAAGATTGAGCATATTACGCTGATTATTGTCAAGTTCCAGGTGTGCCGGCCAGGCATAGTACATATTTCCCGGGTCCTGGGGATTTTCGCTGGGGTAGGTCACGATTTCCATAGTCCCAAAAGTGGCAGGGTTCGGATCCGGGACGGGGTAGGCATCAATGCCCACATATTCACTGGAGGTCGGTTCTTCCTGGCACCTGGTAATAATTTCATCCATCCGTTTGAGAAAGTCATCAACCGGCATGTTATCGGGGATAGCCACAATCAGTCCCATGTTGGCCGTGATATAGTGCGTTTTATGGAAGTTCCACATATCTTCAGCAGTCATAGTCCTGATTGCTGACGGTTCACCGCCGGATATAAACGACAGTGGGTGATTTTCGCCATAGATCATTTTATCGAGTGGTTCATTGTAATAGTACCACGGTTTCTCGAAGGCACTTACCATCTCGGTATATACCGTTCCTTTTTCCTCGAGATACAATTCTCCGCTTTGCGGATCCTTGCTGATGCCGATGTGGCAAACCTCGCGGCGGATTTCCTCATCAGTAAAATCCGGGTGTAAAAACGCCATCAGTTTGGCTTCGAGAATGTCGTAGAAGGCTTCTCCCCCGGCGATGGTATTAAAGTGGTAACAGGTGCGCACCTGGGCGGTGTAGGCGGTGCTACTTCCCAGTGACATATCTTCCAGGGTAGCAACGTAGCGCCCGTAGTTTCCTTTTCCCAGCAGGAGATGTTCACAGGTATGGGGTTCGCCCATATCCGACGTCGGCGGTGTCTTAACCCAGAAAAATCCCTGGGGGACCGATTGAATCTGCATGACATCGACGATAAATCCATACTTATCGGAGATAAACCGTGCGCCCATCGGCTTGTCGATGCCGTTTACATACACGTTCATTGTGGAGAAACCGTTGATTTTTTGTCCCTCCCGGAGGTTGTCCAACGACACCTGTGCCCATGCTCCTGAAAACATCAGGAACACCAACGCCAGACTCAGACCGACAATTAAATGTTTCTTATTCATCTGTGCATATCCTTTCTGCAATCATCGTTGATCGATGCCATACTGTAATATCTATTTTACGAGACTATCGTCGTAAAGTATGCAAGAAAATCGGAAAGTCAAGATGGCGACGGGACTTCCCAAATTGGGGGGTAAGATCAATAATAATACCAGATGGTTGCGTAATCCTTGATGTTTTCTCCGATGCCTGCCAGTCGCTCCAGGTAAGATAAAATGGGCACGTCAACCCCAACATAGTTTTTTTGTCCGGCCGCTTTCGGTTCCCAGGGATGGAATTCGTATACCCGACTTCCATCCGGCAGGACCGAAATCAGGTCGTGATGCTGGACCGCCCGGAGATAATTTTTCCCCAGCCCGGGGACGTTGAAAACCGGTTCATCGGTTCGGGTCAATCCAGGTAACAGGCGGGCTTCTTCGTTTATTTCCTGTAATAGTCGTGCAATTGGGATAATATAATCTGCGGTTTCGTTCTTTCCTTTGCAGTTAAAGGTATAATACGGTTCCACTCCGATTTTGCGAAGCACTCTGCGAAGCAGGGCGGTTTCAAAGCGACGCGAGGTATAAAAGGTATAAACCTGCTGATTATATACCGGAATTCCGGCAACATTAAGCCGTTGAACGGCCGCGGCCATTTCCGGGGTAACTTCGTACGGATGCTCGACGTGGGTTACCAACGAGATATCCCGGCGTCCGGGTCGGATATAGCGCCTGAGGATTGAAACCAGGTTGTCGGTAATACGCATCGGTATAGTGACTGGAGTACGGGTGCCAAGACGGATATGATCAATGGATTTGATGCGTGCGACCCGTTCCAGGATGCCATTGATGGTGCGATCATTGAGCGCAAACGGATCACCACCGGTGATCAGAATTTCATGAATGGCCGGGTGTTCGGCAATCCAGGCCAGCGCCTCATCGATCTTTTTCGACGTCGCCAGCGCCCGTGGTGCCATGGCACTGTCGATTTCCCAATTACGCTGGCAGTAGACACAGATCTGCGGGCAGGTATTATATGGTTTTAGAATAGCAATGCCAGGATAACGCCGTGTCACCAGGTCGATCGGCGAAGTTTCATGTTCCAGCATGAAATCAAAGGTGCACTCCCGGTTGCCGCGATTGGCGGTCATGATTTTCACATAATTGGCCGGAGGGAATACCTGGGCACGGATGGCGCGATCACCTCCTCGTTTGTTGGCATCCATCAGCGAGAGGTAGTATGGTGTTACTCCGAAAGGCAGTTTGGCGCGGCGCGCCTGCGTTATATTTTCCTTTTCCTGATTGGTAAGAGGAACCAGTTTTTCCAGCAATTTTACATCTTTCGCCACATGTTTGACATGCCATCGCCAATCGTTCCAGTCTTCTTCTGAGCCCCCCAGTTCGGAGAGTATCTTTTTTTTGCGTTTCTTTCGGTGATCAATTACATTCTGTTGCATGCCATATGCATAGCGATCCATCCAGCTCTCGACGTTTTCCCAGAGCCGGTCGAGTTCATCCGATCTTATGATCGCGGTCTGTCGGGGTGTTTTGGTTTTACGCAGGCTAAAATCGGCGGGAGCCTGCCCGGGTCCACGTCCCTGTATTCCCATGAACAGATGAATCATTTCGGCATAAAAACCGGGCGAGAGGTCGGGTCGTGCTTTGTCGTGCGCCAGATCGAAAAGGACCTGAGTTACGCTGAAGCCGGCCAGCTTGTCGGATTTTGGAACCAAAATCTGCCTAAGGGCGCGGACGCTGTCACGGACTCGGACAGTATTTTGTACGGCCGGTTCGTTTTCCAGCGATGACAGGTCGAACTGGTATCGGGTCACCCGTCGAAACAGCCGTTCTCGAACAATACTAAGGTGACTGGATGAACCCGCAATGCGGAAAATACTGGCGGCTTCTTTTTTGAATCTATCAAGTGTATATTTCATGACTAATCCCCGTCCCCGTCATATTATACTCGCGAATAGTCTATCATCGTGCGGGGAAATATTATATAGTATACGAAATTTAGACCAACTTGGCAAGCGGGGCAACGGCATTGCTGGCGATAATCTATTGTTATTCAGCAAGATACGGGGTATAATCGACAAATTTACCGGGGCTCATCAGGCATATTGTGACGCAAATCGACCACGGTTGCGCCCCAGGAGCCACCGGTGGAATCATGGCGATACGATTTCACGGCGGAATTGCGATCAAGTTCGGCATGGACGATGCGCCGCAGGACACCATGTCCCTTGCCATGCACAATTCGCAGTTGATATATGCCACGCTTACGACAGGCGTCGATATAGTCAGGTATCAGCGCCTTGACCTCAGCGGGGCTAAAGGTATGCAGGTCGAGCGTGCCGTCAATCGGCATCTCCACGGGGTGTTCGTCATTCTCACACATATAAGAAATAACGCACAAAACCGCGCTAAAGGCAATGTCTTCTTACAAAGCAGTAGAGGGGGTTAAATTGATACCGCCGGGTAGGAAGGGATCCTTACAGCAAATCGGCGAGCATTTTTTCGATATCCGACATCATAAACGGCTTATTCAAAAAGCCGTCGGCCTTGTTGCGCACAATATCGGAATCAACTTCGTCGACGGAGTAGCCGGAAATCAAGACCACCGGAAGGTTCGGTTTTTTAGTCTTGATGGCCTGAAGCAATTCCAGTCCGGACATTTTCGGCATTCGCATGTCAGTGATAACCATAGCGACCTCTTCAGCATCGATACGCTGAAGGGCATCTGGGCCATCGACGGCCCTAACCGCGCCATAATCAAACACTTCCAGCATTTCAGCCAAAAGGCTCGACATATTCGGGTTGTCGTCTACAATAAGTATAGTCTTAGCCATAGCTTTCCATCTTTTGGTTCATTATAGTAATCGACAAAAAATTAGCAGACTTTATGCCGAGTTGCCGAAAAGCGCTGTAATCGAGCCGTTAATTCGTCTCGGAGCGGCTCCAAATTATGTTCCTTGAGGGCGGAAATATAGAAGGACTGGCGGTCGGAAAAGGGCTGTGCCAGGGGATCGGTGAGCTGATCCACCTTATTGAATATCAGAATAACGTCGATATCTCCAGCTCCAATCTCGTTCAGCACCAGCTCGGTCTGGTTGATCTTCTCCTGACAATTCTCGTCAGAGACATCGACTACGTGAAGCAGTAGATTGGCGAAGGTGACCTCTTCGAGGGTGGATTTAAACGACGCCACCAGCTGGTGCGGGAGTTTTTTAATAAAACCGACGGTATCGGTAAAAATAATCTTGTCGGGATATCCCTGAGACATCACCCGGGTGGTGGAATCGAGCGTGGTGAACAGCTGGTTGGCGGTCTGGACATTAGCTTTGGTCAACTGGTTGAAGAGGGTTGATTTACCGGCGTTGGTATACCCGATCAGTGAGACTTTGAACAGGTTCTGGCGTCCCTTTCGTTGCACCTCGCGCTGTTTACCCAGTTTTTCAATTTTCTTTTTCAGTGAAGCGATCTTGGTGCGAACCTGCCGGCGGTCGGTTTCGAGCTGGGTTTCGCCGGGGCCACGGGTTCCGATTCCACCGCCAAGGCGGCTGAAGTGAGTCCAGGCACCGGTCAGGCGCGGGAGCATATATTCCAACTGGGCCAATTCCACCTGCAGTTTGGCCGCGGCAGTGCGGGCATGCTGGGCGAAGATATTCAAAATCAGGATTGACCGATCAATAACTTTGATTTCGAGGGCATCTTCAAGATTGCGCTGTTGCGCAGGTGACAGCGACTCATCGAAAATAATCAGGTTGGTGCCGTTGGCGGTGATTTCCTCTTTGATTCGTTCGACCAGTCCTTTGCCGATATAATATTTCGAATCGGGGCGACGCACCTGCACGACGGAGGCATCGACTCCCGCTCCGGCCGACCGGGTCAATTCAGCGAGTTCATCAAGGGATGCTTCGACCTCGGCTTTGATTTTCGAGGTGCGTGCCATCCCGATTAAGTAGGCCCGTTCCCGGGGCATTACACGATTTAGTTCCATATAGTAAATATAATACGGATTTATGAAAAGAGGGTTGATTATTTGTGGGGGCTTTTTAATGGCCGGAATATGCTCAACTGGTCTTTTGTTTGTCTGAACAAAACAATTACTGCTCAAAAAGTCGATCAAACAATTCATTCATCTCAAAAGTCTGGTTTTGTGACAGCGGGTAATTTGTTGTTTGATGGCTTGTGGGATTAATAACAACCTCGGCGAAGCCCATCAATTTTTTAGGTATATCATATAGAACAAATTCCGTTGTAATTGGGAAATCTGAAAAGCAACGCATCTCCATTAACACTGGCTCGACATCTTGTTTCAGATCGCCTTTTAGGTCCTTAACCAGTTTTTTCCATTCGGCCTTGATATGATCGCTGTTTGGGATAATGTATTGATATTGTTTCCCTCTTCCCAGATTGTCCCTTACAGTAGCATAAAATAATCCCTTGTCACTGTCGTTACGGAGACAGGGGGTTATAACACGTATCTTCTCAGCTTCAGTTTCAATATCTTTTAACTCTTCATTTGAGATTAAAATTGATTCTAGACGATTCCCATCCCTCACAACATTTTCCAGGTTTTGCATTGATTTTAACACTGATGATGTATGAGAATGTTCTTTAGAAAGGAACCACATTACAATAAAAAACGCCACTATTACGATTACTGCAGAAATTGCAATACCAAGTACTACTTTCCATAATGTTAGTGATCCGAAGATTATTTCTACGATTAGAATGCATAGAGGGATTAAAAACAAAACTGTCAGAGAGAACATGGCGTTTTTCTTAAATGAGGCTTCCCCATTCATTTCAAAAATCTCCCAAAACTCTGATAATCTGTAACACATTTATCTGGAATTTTCAAAATTGTAAGCAAATCGTTAACAAGATTGTCAAGCGGCAAATTAGTGCAGGCAAACAAATCAACTGCGGCGATACCTTGATCTGCATAGGTATGAACTGAAAAGTGACTAGAATCCAATAGCAAAAATGCCGTTAAACCTGGCTGTTGCGGATTCTTAAAAACATGGCTGTTTTTGTCTATAACAGTAAATCCATACTTCATACAGATACTTTCAAAGGAGTTAAGCCATAACTCACTATCAAGACAAATAGAAGTGTCAACTCCAATCAGGTCAATAAGTATTTGATGCCCTATAATTCCCATTCAGTCTGTACCATTACGATTTCAGCCAATAATAAGACATGCCATAGATAAGTAAATTTCATATATTCTCATTGAAAAGTCAAGAAATCAATGGGGTATATTGTGTCTATTTCAAATAATTGGCAGGAGTTTTTCGATCATTATGCTGACAAGTATGATGATGAGGTGTTTACCAAGGCGACCGAGCAGGAAGTGGCGTTTTTAATCAAAGAGTTGGGGCTTCCGAAGAAGAGCCGGATACTCGATGTGGGGTGCGGCACCGGCCGCCATACGGTCGGCCTGGCCAAAGCCGGATACCGCATGATTGGGATTGATCTTTCCGGGGAAATGCTGGCGCGGGCACGCCGCCGCGCCGAGGAGGCCGGAGTTGCAATCGAATTGGTGCACTCCAACGCGATGTCATTTGAAATCGACGGGACGGTCGATGCGGCAGTGTGTCTTTGCGAGGGTGCGTTCTGCCTGATCGGTCTGGATGAGGATCCGCATGAGCACGACCGCACCATATTGCGCAATATCAACGCGGCATTGAAACCGGGCGGAAAGTTTGTCCTGACCGCGCTTAGTGCGCTCAAAATGATACGGCAGTACACGCCTGAGGATGTCGCGAAAGGGATATTCGACCCGATCAATATCATCGAAACGCATCCGATGGATTATGAGACTTCCGAGGGCACCAAAACGGTCACGGTGCGCGAGAAGGGGTATTTTGCCTTTGAGATGCGCACTCTGATGCAAGAGACCGGCTTTGAGATCGAGCATATCGGGGGCGGCACGGCGGGTAACTGGGGGTATCGCCAGATCGAACTGGATGAATTTGAGTTGATGGTGATCGCCAGGAAGGCCTGAAGGCTGGAGATTGTTTCGCTTTGCTCGCAATGACATATACTTAGATCAGTTTTTTAGTCATCGTATTAATTCTCTCATATTCTCGGCAGTCGGTGACGATATTAATAAATAGTTATGCCTACGAGTCGCTACATATTACCGATTTTTCTTGCGATTGTCCATATCGCGCTGTTCGTCCCAACTGTAGCGGCAACGGATTTAATTTGTGAGTACTGCAAGCGCCCGATAACCGGGCAGTATATCGAGGTTGACGGCAAGTACTATCACCCGGATCATTTTCTCTGCGAGAAGTGCCGCGCGTCAATCGGCACCGGGCAATACTACAAAGAGAACGGCAAGTATTATTGCCCTGATTGTTACCTGAAGTATTTTGCTCCCCGGTGCGCTTTCTGCAACCGCCATATTGAGGGCCGGTATGTCATGCAGGACGGCAAGATGTACCATGAGGCGTGTTTCAATCGTCATGTTGCCCTGCGCTGTGCCTTGTGCGGCGAGATAATCCAGGGGCAGTACATTCAGGATTTCTGGGGTAATGCTTATTGTGCGAAACACGAGGGCGAAGTACCGCAGTGTGAATCATGCGGGCGGTTTATCTCGCAGAAGCTGACCAATGGCGGTGTGGAACTGGCTGACGGTCGTCATGTGTGCGGGATCTGTCTGCGGACGGCGATTATCGATTTTGATGAGGCCAAACACCTGCTGGAGACCGTGCGGGATCATCTGGGGCGGGCGGGGATCGTGATTCGGCAGAAGAATATCACCCTGCACCTGGTGAATCAACGGGAGTTGAGCGAGGTGTCGCCGTCACACTGGCCGGACCAACTTGGCCTGGCGGCATTTGAGGAGCGTGAGACGAGTGCTTATATTTCTCGAACGTTTGACGTGTATATTCTGTCCGGTCTACCACGTATCACGTTTATTGCGGTTGCGGCGCACGAACTGATGCATGTCTGGCAGTATCTTGAATCGCCTCGGGGGAACGATCCGGCACTGTGCGAGGGGAGTTGCCAGTATGCGGCGTCGCTGGTTCTTCAGAATTATGGTGGTAAAGAAGTCGAATATAACCTTTCCGCGATTGCCAATGATAGCAGTGAAATATACGGTGAGGGGTATCGCCGGGTGAAGCGGCTGGTTGAACGCAGGGGCGTTGACGGCTGGTTGGCGGTTCTTAGAAGCGAGAGTGATTTTCCGTCGGGGTATTGAGTCAACGACTTAGCCATCGGGGTTATTTCAACAAGAGCATTTTGCGGGATTTGGTTGCGGTGCCGGCGGTACCGGACTATAAAGCCAACGTGGGTAATTCATCGCATAGGCTTGTCAGGTAGTATCAACTCATACGGTTCGCCATAATAGCCAGATGCTGTGGCAGTAAACGACGGCTTTTGTCCGCCCGTATACGGAACTGATACTATCCGGCTACAATCAGCCGGAATGATTTCACTCTTAAGAGAATACCAGACTATATATAAAGTATCATCCCTGATATGGCTTTTGGTTTCCATGGCGACCAGAGCGGAATCGAAAGTGATACCGCCACTGTCAATTACCGAAGCCGGGGATATTTTCATATACAACGCCCCGACCGGTTCGGTAAACGACGAGATAATGTCCATTTTGCCGTCCTGGTATTCGGCTGACAGTTTGCCGGTGAAACAGGTGTCAAGATGATTATACGCTACCGCGTCGCCAACGATACATCTGATCAAATACTGCAGATCGTTCATTGTTTGATAAACACAGTCATGATTGTAATCCGTGCCCGCAATCTGTCCTTCTATGGTTATTGTAAAGACTTGATTACCGTAAAGCAGGCTTTTAACAAACAGGTGAACATCGGCAATTTCAAAAGCAATACCATTGAAATTTACATCACCGCAATCATCAATGTCAAGGCAGGGGATATGGATTCCCCCGTTATAATATTCGGCACCACGCACAATTGTAAATAAAAAAAGTGAATCTAAACAGGCACTTTGAAATCCCGATACCGTCGGGAATCCCGTGAATTTGCCCGAATCGGCAACTTGTTCGAAGTACATTCGTGCACGACCACAAATCGTATCCTGAACTATCGTATGCACATGATCAGCGACGTAAATTCCATCAGTTTTCTTGCTTTCATTATAATAAGAAATGCTATTGTCCAAGCACCCCATCCATACAAATGTTATGGGAAATAACCAGCATGTATAGGTTCTATCATTGGTGGTAAGAAACTTAATCGTAAACAATGTGGTGTCGTTCGCAACTGAGTCGCCTAACGGAACGCGTCTGGCGTTAAGGGTTGCTTTGACCATGACCAAACCACTCGGACAGCCAGATCCGGACACTGAATCGGAATAATCCTCATACGTGAACGTTTCCCATTCATATTCAAAGGGAAAGTGATATGTTCCCCCGGGTTCGACCGACACCAATGTCACCAATTCAGACGGATATCCAATCAGGAATGAAAAGCCATGCAAAGCCCGTTCGTGGCACCCGGACAAAACCACCGGAACCTCGACATAATGACCGGGCATGGCGTTTCTGATATAGCCGATTTTGACGGTCATGGGTTCCTGATCGATCTCGGCATGAGAACACAGAGACAGGCACATAAGCAGTACAAGTGCAACAACTGAGATTCGGGTATTCATATAAGTAGCCCGTGACACCTTTGATAAACAGACCTATGATACAGTAAAATAACATATCGGTCATGATTGTCAAGCCTGAAGTCGTAACCGGATAGTGTCGGTCCTTGGGCGGGATTTACAGGCGGGTGGCAAGGCGGGAGAGGCCGTCAAGGGCGGCGATTTTGTAGGCCTCGCTGACGGTGGGATAGTTGAAAACAGTGTCGACGAAGTAGTCCATCGTGCCGCCACAGGACATTACCGCCTGTCCGATATGGATTTGCTCGGTGGCACGTTCGCCGACCATATGGACGCCCAGGACGCGTTTGGTGGTCGGGTCGAACAGCAGTTTCAACATGCCGTCGTGGTCGTTCATGATCTGGCCGCGCGCCAGTTCGAAATAGCGCGCGATGCCGACTTCGTAGTCGATTTGTTTTTCTATCAGGGACTGTTCGGTTTCCCCGACCATGGACACCTCGGGGATGGTATATATTCCGTACGGCAACAGGGCATTGATGCGGCAGGATTCGCTCTGACCGAAAGCGTGGATAGCCGCCAGCCGCCCCTGATCCATCGAGGCCGAGGCCAACGACGGAAAGCCGATTACATCGCCAACAGCATAGACGCTCGACACCGCAGAGCGGAAGGCTTTGTCGACCTTGATCAGTCCCCGTTCATTGATACCGATGCCGAGTTCTTTGAGGCCCATGCCATTGGTGTTGCCGATCCGTCCGGCGGCAAAGAGCAGACGATCGGAGACCACGTGCCGACCGCTTTTGGTAACGGTCACAACCTGTTCGCCCTCGCGGCGGATTTCCTTGTACCCGTCGCCAAGGACCAGATTGATGCGGTATTTGCGCATGAGATAGACCAGGGCATCGGCGATTTCGCGGTCAAGGAACGGAAGCAGGCGTTCCTGGTCGTTGACAAGGGTGACATTGATGCCGATATGGCCGAAAATCGAAGCGTACTCGCAACCGATCACGCCGCCGCCGATAATGGTCAGCGAGTGCGGAAGGATGTCCAGATTGAGGATGCTTTCGGCGTCATAGATGTACTTATGGTCAAATTCCAATTCCGGGGGATGCCAGGGTCGGGTGCCGGTGGAGATGACGATGATATCACCGCGAATGACGGTAGTCTCCCCATCTTCGCGCGTGATTTCCACCGTGTGCGGGTTGAGCAGTTTGCCCAGTCCCTGGATGACGTCGATGCGGTGCCGCGCCAGATTCTGCTGGATGACTTCCAGTTCCTGCCGAATCACCTGGTCCTTGCGGTACATCAGTTCTTTTATCGACACCCCGGTAGGGACGGCGCTTTTGAAACCATACACCGAGCGCTGGCGCAGGCCGGCAATATACACGACGGTTTCGCGCAGGGTTTTTGACGGGATGGTTCCGGTGTGTATGCAGACCCCACCCTGGACCGACTTGCGTTCGACAATGGCAGTTGCCTTGCGCAGTTTGGCGGCTTCGACCGCGGCCTTCTCACCAGCCGGTCCGGAGCCGATAACAATTAAGTCATATTCTTTGGGCGCCATGGTTTCCTATCAGATTATGCGAAGTTACCAATATAGATATTTTCAATCTGCGATACTCTCATTCCGTAATATACATAAAAGGCGCGGGCAGGTCAAAATATCGTTACATCGGATTTGGGTGATTTTGCTTGCCGGGATGGGAGAGGGGGTGTTATACTGTATTTACGGGTGATTATGAATATGCCCCGGGGCGGATCAGACATCACATTTCAACTCGCGCATCGTTGATATTACCGGGGACATTTATACAAGTATTGAAAATTGCAAAAAAACACCACTCCGCATGTATGGGGAGGATATGGATAATGAAACATACTTATCGCAAGCAAAACGGGATTGGCGTGCTGGAACTTCACGGCAAGGTCATGGGAGAATCGGACGATTTGAAGATAATCAACATGGTGGATGATTTCGTGAAAGACGGCGTGGTCAACCTGATCTTTGATTTTACGGATGTCGAGTGGACCAATTCGCGCGGGGTGGGAATCTGTATGGCCTGCCGGGAGACGCTCGAGAAGCATGGTGGGAAGTTGAAGCTGGCGGGGATGTGCGAGAAGGTAACGGACATTTTCAAGGTCACGCATGTCTATGACCTGTTTGAGGTATTTGACACGGTAGATGAAGCGGTGGGGAGTTTTTAGGGGGGTTAATCAAACAGTGAGGCTTGAGAGGCGCCGTTGGAGCCGTTTTCAAGTGTTTTTAATACGGGGGCCAGGTCAAACTCACCCTGCGTGCTCACTGTGATCGGTGTTGCGCCGCGTCTGAGAAAGTGCTTATTTCCGGGGGCGGAGATGTTTGTATCTTCATAATCGACGACAAAGAGTGGCCGCTGTAGTTCAAGTGCGGCCCGTCCGGCCTCGAAGGTCCCGCCTTTCAGGTCGGATTCAACCAGTATCATGGCATCGGATAATGCACAGATGGTCCGATTGCGTTGCATGGCATTGCGGGCGACCCATCCCAGGCGCGGCAGGAATTCGGATAAAACCAACACATTGGAATCGGTGATGAGTGCACCCAAATCCTCTTTCATGGTGAAGTGCAAAATCCCAATTGCCAGAATTATAGTAGTAGTTCCCCCCGCTTCCAGGGCCGCCCAATGAGAAGCATGGTCAATCCCGGGGGCATAACCACTGACGATGTTAACTGATTGTCGAGCCAGTTGCCGTGCCATCGCACCGGCCGTGGTATATGCGCTTTCCGAGGCTTTGCGCGCTCCGCAGAATCCTACCGCCTTTTGATCAAGCAGTAACAAATTACCACGTACGCACAGGACCGGTGGTGCGGAATCGCCCAGGATATCGGATAGTCGCGAGGGATACAAGGTATCACCCAGTGAGATAAGCCGGATATCATTACGCTGTAAATCTTCATATAATTCACAGGCCTGATCATATCCCTCTTTTATTGCGGTGGCACTGCCGGGTGGCAGTTTAAACGCACAAATATGCTCGTCTGAAGGGGCATTGACGAAATCCTCCACGGGATATTGTTCGTGATGCAAACGACGCAACAGACGCCCCAGTGTTTTCACACCCAATCCCCGGGCATGCATTAATTGCAGTAACGCAATGTCTCGATTCATACATTGCTCCGGTCACTCAAGGTTTTGACACATGCCAATCCATACACGACCGCGGCACCCTGTGATTTTAAAAAGCGGGCATATGACCACATAGTGGTGCCGGACTGGTAAAGATCATCAATTACGCACACGGTGCAATCACGAACATCCTCTTTTAATTTTACATATCCCTTACAGTATATATATTTCCAGGCTTTTATTTTGCGTTCCAGATTTATTTGCTTAATGGTTGGCTTTGATCTTTTCATGACCGGGTGTATGATCGGTGCAGTTTTGCGCAAAAGTCCGGCTATTCGTTTTTCCCGTGATAATAACTCGGCCAACACCATCGGTAAATCAAAATCCTTTTGGGGGTCAGGAGGGATATAACTCAAACAGATGTTTTGATGTTGTGTCAATTCGGGAATTCTGAAGAATGCTCGTTCCAGATGTTTAATCAATCGCGGCGCGATGCCGATCATGCCAAGATACTTGATTCGATGAAGCAATTCACCAATTTCGGTGCGGCGATTATGGTCATAGTCTTCCGGGGTGCGGGCATTCAAATCAAGCGCGATGCATAAATCCAATTCATCAGTAAAATTCTCTTTTAAGATTCTGTTAAATCCGAGAATCTGCAACTGCTTATAGTCGGCGATAAACATCTTTATTCGTTCAATGTCATCGGTGCTCAGGTGATTAAAATAGACATATTTAGACTGCCCTGATTTTGCGGTGCGCCAACCGGCCGTGGTTTTTTTCATTACTATTGATTCCTGATGTCTGAAAACGTCGGCGTAATACGGCGGCATAATCAACATCCAACCATATGGCGGCTTACTCTCAAAGGTATGCCATGTCAGATTGCTCCGCCCCCTTTGCGGCCGGCACAACATCGCGTTACCCTTTTATTTGAGATATTACGACATATTTTTGATTTTATATTTACAATATAATATTAGATAACTTGAGATGGGGTGTCAATCACATATTCAACTATTGGGATTTGCGGCGGTGGGTGAGGAAATCGTAGAAGATGTAACTGCCCAGGTTCTGGGCGGATGAAAAATAGGCGCGGCCACGGTTCAGATCGGTCAGCTTTTTCACGAATTCCTGCAGGTAGGGATCATCGGCAATCATGAAGGTTGTGATCGGGATTTTCTTTTTGCGACAGATAATCGCTTCGTCGAGCGTGCGATTGACGATGGCCGGGTCAAGCCCCATTGGATTTTTGTAGACGCTACCGTCGCGGCGGGTGATCATGGACGGTTTCCCATCGGTGATCATGAAAATTTGTTTATTGGCATTTTTCCGGCGAAGCAGGATATTGCGCGCCATCTGCAATCCGGCTTTGGTGTTGGTCATGAACGGCCCTACCCCGGTGTATGGCAAATCCTTCACTTTCACCTCGCGGGCATCGTTTCCGAACAATACGATATTGAGGTTATCGTGCGGAAATTTAGTCATGATCATTTCGGTGAAAGCCAGCGCCACCTGTTTGGCGGGAGTAATGCGATCCTCGCCATAGAGAATCATTGAATGCGAGATATCCAGCAGAATCACGGTAGCGGTGCTGGTGGTGCGTGAGGTATCGTATACTTCCAGATCATTCTCGCTCAGATTCATCCCGAGTGACCCGGTGCGGGTGATGGCATTAAACAGCGAGCCGGTCAGATCAAGGGTACTGAATTCATCGCCGAAGTTGTATGGTCGTTTTTCAGGAAGCTGTTCATCCGATTCGCCGCCGCCGTGGGCGGTTTTGTGCTCCCCGGGACCGGACATGCGCAGGCGGGAGAAAACCATCTCGAAGGTGTCACGCCGCAGATTACGCTCGCCCTTGCGGGTCAGAGTGGCTTTGTTGTTCTGTCGGTCGATGATTTTCTGTTTTTCGAGTTGCTTTTTGAATTCTTCGAGATCCCAGTCGGGTGGGATGGCGCCCATTTTCTGCAACTGTTTCATAACGCGCAGGGCCATCTCGACATTGCCATTGACCTGCAGGAGGACATAATTGAATACCGACATGAGGTCTTTCATGTTGCGAAGGTTGTTGAAAAATACGTCATCCCACTGCGAGTAAATAAAGCGCATGTTACTTCCTCAGGATGTTTTCAATCATGTCGGAATAGATGAATTTATTATCAGGCGACTCCTTGGCAATCATATTCATTCGGTGGAGTCCCTCGAGAATGAATTCCATTATTAGATAAGTCTCGCGCTCGTCCAGAGAGTTATACAGCTTTTGGGCCAGCTTTTTTAGTCCAATGACTTCATCGAGTCGCGATTTGTACATCGACAACGGCATTTCGTCGGATAGTTCCAATTGCCGCCCGGTCGAGAAATAGTCCGTGATCGCTTCGTAGATGTTTTCATTGCGCACCATCTCTTCGGGTGTCGTGGCTTCTTTACGTGGTAACGGGAAATGCCGCTCGAAGGTCCGCCTGACGGCCTCACCGATGAGGTTGACGGCCAGGATGGTTGGTCCCTCAAGTTCACCCTCATAGACCATTTCAACCTTGCCAACGATAGATCCGATGACGGCATAGATATCGCACAGGCGCGGGAAGTAATCATCTTCGGCATTGATTGCGGCGCGTCGTTCTATATTCGAGATGAGATTTTCATAGGCTGATATCGGCAGGCGGGCCGAGACGCCGGATGATTGATCGACATATTCGTTTTCGCGCGCTTCAAAGGCTATTTGCTCGATAACCTCTTTGATTAAGTTTGGAATAGTGACTTTATTGCCGCGTTCGATCCAGGCTTCCTGCTGGGTGATTTTCATTCCGTCATCAAGTGAGTCGGGATAATGCGTATTGATTTGCGATGAAATGCGATCTTTAAGCGGGGTGATAATATTTCCGCGATTGGTGTAATCTTCAGGGTTAGCGGTAAACACCAGCATCATATCCAGCGGGATGCGTATCGGGAAGCCCCTGATCTGCAGATCGTTTTCCTCCAGGATGTTTAACAGGGCAACCTGGATGCGCGGTTGCAGGTCAGGCAGTTCATTAATTGCAAACAGGCCGCGGTTGGTGCGTGGGATTATTCCCCAGTGAATCACTTCTTCATCGGAAAGGTCGAGTTTTTCTCGGACAGCCTTAATCGGATCGATATCACCGATCAGATCGGCAATTGAAACATCGGGAGTCGCCAATTTTTCCTGATAGCGTTGTTCGCGGTGCAACCAGTCGATTTCCAGTTCGTCGCCAGCATCCTGCACCAGCTTGATATTCCGAGTCGAGACAGGCTCAAAAGGACTCTCATTGAGTTCGCTTCCATGTATGACCGGTATATATTCATCAAGAAACTCCACCAGTTGACGACAAATACGTGTCTTGGCCTGCCCTCGAAGTCCCAGTAAGATGATATCATGTTTGGAGAGTATCGCATTTTCCAGTTGTGGTATCACGGTGCGTTCATACCCAATAATACCGGGAAAACGCTTTTTGCTATCGCGAATTTGCGCCAGGAGATTATTGCGCATTTCTTCTTTGGTGGTGCGACTGGTATCTCCAAATTCTTTCAATTCTCCAATCGTTTTTGCCAATTTCATATCTTATGTCCCTTATTCAAAATCCGTGTGTGCTTGTTAAACACCCTTTTGCGGCGGGAAGTTCTGTCAAAAGGCGGTTATTGGAGAAGGTGAGGATTATCCGCCCTCCGTCAAATATAATACGAAATTCATGCCAGAGATTATTGATAGACCGCCGGCACGGAAATTAATAAGGGGCAAATGCCTGAGGGGACAGACATTTACCCCTGGATGTCAAGCCGCCTGCCGTGGCGGCTTTGATGGAATCCCCTATTGGGAGTTCTTAATTGACCATTGCGGTCATGTCGTACCGTTTCATTTTGGCGCGCAGGGTCGACTCATGGATATTCAGCAACCGGGCCGCCTCGGACTTGTTGCCATTGGCGGCGAGGAGCGCCTCGGTCAGAAGTTTCTTCTCAAACCGCTCGACCTGATCGAAAAGCGACACGGTTTCGGCTTCCTGCTTATCCTCAAAGAACGATCGCGAGAGTTCCACCACGGAACCTTCGCGCGCCATCGACGATAATGCGGCCAGCTGTTTCACCTTGTTTTGCAACTGCCTGATATTGCCCGGCCAGTCATAACTGATAAACTGGCTGACCAGTTCCGGCTCCGGTTTATTGCCATTGAGCAGTCCGCTGTTTTTCATAAACAGCCTCAGCAGATGAGGGATATCCTCCTTGCGTTCCCGTAGCGGGGGAAGTTCGAAGGTAATCCCGGCCAAGCGGTAGTACAAATCGCGTCGGAAGGTGCCATTCTCAACCATTTCTTCCAGGTTGCAGTTGGTCGCGGCAATAACGACAATATCGAGTTCCACCTCTTTGGCGGTTCCGAGCGGCCGGAGTTTTTTCTCTTCAAGGACATTCAGCAGTTTTGCCTGCAGTGTCAACGGTAATTCTCCGACCTCATCGAGCAGGAGCACGCCATGATTGGCGGCCAGGAACAGCCCGGTCTTGTCGGTATCGGCACCGGTAAAGGCACCCCGCTGGTATCCGAACAATTCCGATTCGATCAGTGAGTCCGGCACGGCGGCACAGTTGACGGCAATATATGGTCCCTCCGGTCGCGCCAGAGAGTGAAAATAGCGCGCCAGATAATCCTTGCCTGTCCCTGTTTCACCAGTTAGCAAAATTGGCAAATCAGAATTTCTCAGGAGCCGCAGTTGTGAAACAATCTTCTTCATTTTCCGATTCTGTGTCGGAAACGATCCGGCCTCACCTGCCCGTGACGGTGCAGACGTTGCCGATGAAGTCGTTTCGCATTCACCGATACATTTCTGTATCTCCCGCACCCGCGGTTTAATATGACAATAATCATACAATTCCTCGGCTCGGCAGAGCAACATTGTTTTCTGGCTCAGTCGAAAGACCTCGGATTTTCCCGCGGCCGCAAGGCTGTCGGCCAATTCAAATTTGGCCTGTCGTTTTTCAAGCATGTTGATCGATTTGCGAAACGCCCGCAGGGCCGCCTGATGCCGTCCCAGATGCTCATAGCAAATGGCTTGAATGCGGAATATCGCGGCGACTTCAAGCGCATCGTTGATTTTGTTCATCATGGACAGGGCACGATTTGCCAGGCTAAGCGCCTTTCGGAAATTAGCGCGGGCAATGTATACATCGGCCAGATGTCTTAGCGGTCGGGCCGCCAAGAAGGAATCATCGGACACCTGCAGTCCGGCCTGATAGGCTTCATTGAGATTAACTTCGGCGTTTTCAATATGCCCCGATTTCAATTCCAGTTCACCGGAATAGGTCAGATATATGGCCTTTTCGCGGATCATATTCAACTGTTGAATCATCGGCAGGGCCATATCCAGGGATTCTCGGGCAGATTCAAAATTCATCATTTGCAACTGCACGTACCCCAGCGACAACCAGGCACGAGCCGTTTCAATGTCATCGCCGACTTCGCCGGAAACCTCCACGTTCAGGCGGAGATTGCTCTCGGCGGCTGTTAAACGTCCCAGCATGGTGTACACTCGGCCGATATTGCCGAACAGATATGCCAGTCGTTTTTTATTGTTTTCTCTTTTGGCAGTTTCCACGGCTTCCAGCAAGCACTGCAATGCACCCTGCAAGTCACCCTTCCAGAACAGAATCCCTGAAATTCTGTTCAGTGCTCTGCCAGCATCAACGGTATTTCCGCCTCGCCTGAAAATAGATTCCGCATCGCGGTATGCTTTCTCGGCATCATCAAGTTTGCTCATATCCCGGAAAATATCACCGAGAACCAAGTAGCATTCAGCCAATTCGTCAGTTTCGCCGATTTCATTCGAAATCGCAGCGATTGCAGTCCGAATCAACTGAAGTGCTCTGGTAAACTTGTTCGATGAGCCGTAAGCCCTTGCCGCAAGACGCATAATACGACCGCTTTCGTAATCACGCTGTTCGGTCATGGCGTCCTGAATTGATTCAAAATACCTGATTGCCGTCACGAAATCACGACGCGCAATCAAATCCCCAAGGTACTTGAAGCAGCTAGTGCGGTACGCAATGTCTGGACGTATCGCTTGGCTCATCTTATAATCCTCTCTGTGTCCCCGTCTGCGAGGGAGTGTTGCTGGGTTGCGTTTTTTCAAACACGGCCGAATCGGTCATCGGTTTTTCGGTGGTTGTCGTGGTTTTGGGAACCGATACAATCTTCACCTGATAAATGGCGATAATCACATCGAGGACAAAGAACGGCGTAGAAATAACGCTGGCCATGGTCGTAACTTCATCGCCTTCGCCCGTGGGACCATCGTTTTCGCCACCCCAGGGATGCTCATCGCCGCCCGGTTCTTCAAAATAGCGTATTGACCCGGACGGAGGACAATAGGCAAACGTCGATGCCGTCATTGCCAGAATGACAATAGGCACCAGCAACAGAAACAACACCTGCTTTTTCATGACACCCACTCCTTGATTAGGGTTCTATGGAATATTTGTACATTTTTCTAGTTCACACATTTGTAGGCGATAAAGAGGCAAAAGGTTCGGCAAAGGGATTCCATCCATATATAAAATACGCCTATTCCCATATGCTGTCAAGGAATTTTCCGCGGTCAATTGCCCCCTTAATGAGTCTTGACCATACGGCACCCGTATTGTATACTTGAGTGATTACAATGCAATCACATATTCCTTTGCTCTACACATTCTAAAACAAAGGAAGATACCATGACAACCGCAATGATTTATTTTGACAGAGCGCGTTTCAATCTGATCTGCGCGGCGATATTCCCGGTCGTGACAGCGCTCGCGGGATGCAGTTCTCCAAAGGTGACGCACTCACTAGTATTGCCCGAAACCAGACAGGTTCAGGCCTGGGCAGTCATTCTCGACAGTGATATAGCCGCAACCGATGGTATGGTTTCACAGACTCTGGAGCGGGAATTCAAATCACAATACGCGCAACGCGAATATGCGGCACTGTATGTCAATGAAGTTGCGCACGGCCTTCAGTCATATGGATATCATCTTGTGGACAACGCATTTGCCGAGGCAACCATTTGCATCCGACTGATCGGGCAAAAATGGGCCGACAAACATGAATTTGGGGGGGCAGATTTTCCGGATCAAGAGGATTACTATCGACGGCATCATCACAAAGCGCCAGAAGCCGATCCTGTTCCGGGAGCCACCACGCTTATGCCGATTGTTGTTAAGGGTGATCATGTTGCTGGGGTGCATATCGAGATCATCACCAGCGATGGTATTTCTCTTGGACAGGCAGATATTGCGGCTTCGGGTGGCGGATTGAAACCGGGTTTTATTGCCGAAGTAGTGAATAAACTGTTACAAACGGGATCATATTAATGCAACAGGGCGCGGAAATCATGCGATTTCTGCGCCCCAAGCATGTCAATTATCAATAGAAACAATGTTTTTTACATTAAAATTCCACCATGTCTTCTGATTCCAGGGGAATAACTTCCTCCGGTTTTCTGTCATGGGAATTACCGGCATTTGAAGATTTCCCTTTTTCCGATTTAGGCTTGGAATGTCCGGAAACGGTCTGATGAATCTTGTCGGCAATACCGTGCATACCAGACGCTTTACTGATGGAACCATGGGACGATATGCGATTGTCCGTCCGAGTAATGCGAGAAGACGCAATATCGGTATTTTGGGCACCGTTGACGATGCCTACCAGATCGCGGACGACTTCCTGCATCTGCTGAGCCTGCGCGGCCAGTTCCTGACCGGCTGACGAGGACTCTTCGGCATTGGCCGCATTCTGCTGGGTAACCTGGTCCATCTGGGCAACAGCGGTGTTTAACTGGTCGACTCCCTGTGCTTGTTCGTTGCTCGCGGCAGTAACCTCCGCAACCAGGTCGGTGACCTTTTTGATACCGGTGGTTACGTCCTTGAGTATCTCAACAACGTCATTGGTCGACTTTACACCGTCCTCGGCGTTCTTCTGCGAACCCTCGATCAGTGTGTTGGTATCCTTTGCCGCTTCTGCAGAACGCTGGGCAAGATTACGAACCTCTTCGGCAACAACCGCGAAGCCCTTGCCGGCCTCTCCGGCTCGAGCCGCTTCAACCGCCGCGTTCAACGCCAAAAGATTGGTCTGGAAGGCAATCTCGTCGATCACCTTAATGATCTTGGCGGTTTCATCGGACGACTTCTTGATCTCCTGCATCGCGTGCGCCATGCTGTTCATCGCCTGCCCGCCCTTGTCAGCCGAAGCACTCGCTTCGGTTGAAAGATTGTTGGCCTGCTGAGCGTTTTCGGCGTTCTGGCGTGTCATGCTGGCCATTTCCTCGAGTGAGGACGATGTTTCCTCGAGTGACGAGGCCTGTTCCGAGGCACCTTCCGCCAGCGACTGCCCGGAAGCCGCCACCTGCTCGGAGGCCGCGCCGACCTGTTCGGCGCCCGCATTAAGGGCATCGATGATGCGGTTGATCGGTTTGGTGATACCGCGAACGATGACAAAGGCCAGGA
>Ga0272442_10001149_pt1 | contig 40798 bp, 32 predicted proteins | sample SSMForm2O_FD_200262 | JGI IMG/M metagenome (GOLD analysis project Ga0272442, IMG submission 200262) | Marine sediment archaeal communities from Little Sippewissett salt marsh, Falmouth, MA, United States - SSM-Form-2O | ecosystem: Environmental > Aquatic > Marine > Wetlands > Sediment ...
TAGAGAAACCCTCTCTTCTGACTGAAAGCCTGAAGCTCCTCTCCCGCCACCAGCAGACGCTGATTGATGAAAAAGTGAGACTTACTAACAGATTAAGCAAGAAATTACTGGAAGTATGTCCTGAAATTTAAAAATTGGGTAAAGCAAAGAGTAAAAAGCTCATCGCTATTTTAATTAAATATCCTAATTTTTCTAAATACAAAAAAATTACCCTTAAATCACTGTTGAAGGTAAAAGGAATCGGAAAAAAAGAAGTCCCTTTTCTCCTTAAAAGGTTGAACCGTATAGCCTATGTAGGTCTAACTGACATATACAAAACGATCATCTTATCTTATGCTAAACGTATCTTAGAGTTACAAGAAGAGATTAAAATCATTGATCAAAAATTAGATGAAATAGGCAAAAAGAATCAGTCCGTTAAGCATTTAAAGACGATTCCCGGAGTGGCTACCAAACTGACCAGCAGGTTTATCGGAGAGATCGGAGATATCCACCGTTTCCCTTCCGAAAAACAGTTGGCCATATACTGTGGTATTGCCTGTGTCAACAATGACTCGGGAAAGATGACCAAAACCAAAGCAGTGTATAAGGCTAATAAAATATGTAAACAAACCTTAATTAATATGGCTGGATGCAGTATCCGTTTTATTCCCCAGTGTAAAGGCTATTACTTAAAAAAGCGGGCAGAAGGAAAAGGCCATAATCATTCTCTTCGCTGCCTGGCTCGACAATTAATTAAAGTCATTTATAAAATGTTAACCGAAGATAGGGACTATATTATCAAAAAAGAATTAAAAAAAGTGGCCTAAAAAGTTTAAGATTATCTTGATTTTTCAGATGGGAAGTTCAGGTCTTAAAAAATATACTACTTCTCCATACCTGACTTTCTACCTTAAAATATTCAATATTACGATAAAATTACTTTAATAAAATTAAGTTTACCAATTTTAATGACCATTCCATCTTCAACTAGTAAATCGAGATAGGGATCACTAATTTTTTCTCCATTTATTTTTATACCACCCTGTAAGATTAATCTTTTGATTTCGCTTTTACTTTTTACAATACCAGATAAGAGAATCAAATTAGTAATCCATATTCTACCATCTTTTAAATTACCTTTATCAAGCGATAGTTCTTTTATTTTTTCAGGGAATCGTTTTTCTTTAAAAACTTTTTCAAATTCTTCTTCTGCTAATTGAGCATTACTATATCCATGATATAACTGCACAATTTCCCGTCCCAGCCTTTTCTTAATATCTCTTGGATGTAAAACATCATTTTCTAATCCACTTTTTATTTTATTAATTTCTTCCATCGATACATCTGTGACTAATTCAAAATATCGAAGCATTAGTTTATCCGGAATTGACATTGCTTTGCCAAACATTTTTTGGGGTGATTCATTGATTCCAATATAATTATTTAAACTTTTACTCATTTTTTCTACACCATCGGTCCCCTCAATCAATGGTAAAGTTATAATAACCTGGGGTTCCTGATTATATTCCCGCTGTATTGCCCTGCCAACCAATAGATTAAATTTTTGGTCAGTACCACCTAATTCAATATCTGCCTGCATTGCCACCGAATCATAACCCTGCATCAGCGGATATAAAAATTCATGGATGCCAATTGGTTTTTCAGCTTTATATCTATTCGAAAAATCATCCCTTTCAAGCATGCGTGCAACTGTGTATTTGGAACATATTCTCAAGACTTCCTCAAAAGATAATTTGCCTAACCAATGACTGTTAAACACAACTTTGGTCTTTTCAGGATTCAACACTTTAAAGACTTGCTCTTTATAAGTCTGGGCATTCTTTTGAACCTGTACTTCGGTTAATTGCTTTCTGGTTGCACTTTTCCCACTAGGGTCTCCGATTCTTCCTGTAAAATCCCCTATTAAAAAATAAATGTCATGGCCTAAATCTTGAAGTTGTCTCATTTTTCTTAAGCCTACAGTATGACCCAAATGTATATCCGGAGCGTTAGGATCAAAACCCTGTTTTATACGTAAAGGACATTTTTCTTTTTTGGATTTTTCTAATTTTTCAATTAATTCCTTTTCTGATATTATTTCTTCAGTTCCTCTTTTAATAATTTTTAATTCATCTTCAATTTTCATAAAAGTATGTTATCTCCTTCGATAATTGAATAAATTTACTCTCAATTAATTAATTTATTTAATTTATTATTTAAAACCAATTCTCTTTTTATTTTTAATGGCTAACATTAGGAAGGGGTAACCTAGAATATAACAAGCAATAACTTCACCTGCACCAATATATAGAACTGTTAACCAATATGGCAGTTCAAAAAGAAAATGCAAATATAAACTTACTCCGAATGCATTGATCAATACCGGTGGAAGGGGTGCAATTTTTGGATTTTTTATTTTATAGGTCAAATATGCAGCAATTAAAGTACATAGACTCCCCCCGATAATATCTACCAATCCTAATCCACCGTACATATTTGCTAAAATACAACCAGCAAATAACCCTAGAATAGCTGAAGGTGAAACAAAGGGCAGCACAACCAGGATTTCGGCTATTCTCACCTGAATAGGACCATAGCTGATGGGTGCAAAAACCATACTTAATACAACATACAGTGCAGCAATTAAAGCTGCCCTGATAAAAAAAGTATTTTTTTTCATAAAATTAATGAACTCCAATCACACTCATAATAACAAAGATTATAGCATAGTTTTTTTTTCATTAAAAGTATATCTTGTTTTTTTGAATTTATCAGTACAATCTTTGAATTAAAAAATGATCATCAAATTGATAAGCAATTTGTTCATTAAATCCAGCATTGATGTTAAAATCATAAATATAAGTTAATTGAAATATTTATGATATAATGATGTAAATTTATGAAAAAACATATTATCGAAAACCATACAAAATATTCAAAAAATGTTCATTTTTTAATTTTCCGATCAGTATTACATTTCTAGAAAATGCAAAACATTATTAGGAGTTTTAATCTTGCCAAAAAATAAAGCACGACCAAATAAAATAAAACATTTTAACTTTTTAAATAAAATTTTCTTTGTTCTATTTATTTTTTTCCTGGCATTTGGAATGACTTTCATTATTCTTTTTACACTCAATACTCAGAATATTTCAGGCATGGTATCGAATCATAATTTCCTTGATGCTATAAATAGCCAGGTATACGATATCAATGAAAATATCATTACCGAATTTTATCAGGAAAACAGGACACCGATCCCCATTACACAAATCCCTTCTCATCTTATCAATGCCTGTATCGCAATTGAAGATGATGATTTTTACCAACACAGAGGTATAAGCATTCGAGGTATTTTACGCTCACAGTGGACAAACTTTAAAAATATAATTTTAAAACTTAATTCAGATGCCAGGCCACAAGGGGGCAGCACAATTACACAGCAGTTAGGAATAAACACCTTCCTTTCTCGTGAAATGAGTATTAACCGAAAAATTCAAGATATGTTAATTGCCATGCAAATTGAAAGATTCTATACCAAAGATGAAATAATGACCATGTACCTTAACGAAATATATTTCGGCCATGGTGCTTACGGAGTTCAAGCTGCGGCAAAAATGTATTTTAATAAGAATGTTCGTGATTTAAATCTTTCAGAATGTGCCTTATTAGCCGGCATTCCGCGTGGCCCTTTTTATTATTCTCCAATAAATAACATGGAAGCCTCTATCAAAAGAAGAAATATAATTTTAAATAGAATGCACAAATTGGGGTATATCAACGAGTTAGAATTAATAGCATCTAAAGAAGAGACAATTCAACTAAATTATAATAACAAGCGTGATGTATTTAGAGCACCATACTTTTCCACCTATATACTTTCTGAATTACTGGATAAATATGGGGCTAATATGGTATATAGGGGTGGACTAAAAATCTATACCACCTTAGATTTAAAAATGCAGCGATTTGCTGAAGAAGCGTTTGAAGATTCGGGATATGAGGGTGCCATTGTGGCAATTGACCCTCAAACCGGTTATATTAAAGCAATGGTAGGAGGGAGAAATTTTGAAGAGAGTAAATTTAATCGTGCAATTCAGGCACAAAGACAGCCAGGTTCTGCTTTCAAGCCTTTTATCTATTTAACCGCTATAGAAAACGGAATGACTCCCAGCAACATCATTGATGATTCTCCCATCACTTTTGACAATGGCTGGTCACCCGAAAATTATGAGAAAGAATTCCGGGGACCGGTTACTCTTCGGGAAGCCTTTGAGCACTCAATAAACGTAGTAGGCGTAAAATTATTAGAAGAAGTTGGTATAAACAAAGCTGTTAACACTGCTCGTAAAGCAGGTATAAATAGCACATTACGTCCGGATCTCTCTTTGGCATTGGGGACCTCAGAAGTAAATCCTTTAGAAATTACATCTGCCTATGCAACGATTGCAAATTTAGGAGAACGGATCTCCCCAATAGCTATCATTCGAATTGAAGATTATGAAGGGAATATAATCGAACAAACATTACCGGAGAAAAATAGAGTATTCGAAGAAGAGTCCTGTTATGTATTGATTGATATGATGAAGGGTGTAATAGAAAGAGGAACAGGGTGGAATGCTGAAATTGGCAGACCTGCAGCTGGCAAAACCGGGACAACGAATGATTTCGTTGATGCATGGTTTATAGGATTTACGCCCGATTTAGCAACTGCCGTCTATGTAGGAAATGATGATAGAAAATCTTTAGGAAATAAAATGACTGGAGGAGTGATTGCTGCACCTATTTGGGCAAAGTTTATGAAAAACTCACTACACGATTACGAAAAAAAGGATTTTACCCAACCGGAAAATATTATAAAATCTGTAGTTTGCGAGCAATCCGGCCTTTTGTCTGGGGAAAACTGCACAAAATCAATAGCATGTTATTATATTAAAGGTACAGAACCACGAGATTATTGCAATATTCATCAAATTATTATTGAAGAATCCCCAGCAAAAGAATATCCGGAAATTACACGGCCATATTTCGAAGATATTGAGATCATTAAAGAAAAAACTGAAATAGAAACTGAAGAACCGCAGGAGAAAGAAACACTTCAATCACTCATCGAAAAGTTAAAGAAAAAATATGATAAAGATTAACCGGACTTTCTCAGGAACCTTTTCATACAGCTAGACATTAATATGAAATTGCATAAACACAATTTATTTATTAACCTCTAAGGATAATGGGATATGGATAAAATAATTTTAACTTTACTGCAGTATGGCATTCGGTAATTATCTGTATGCTATGATATTTGATAGAAATTAATTTTTGTATTTTTTTATTTTCTAATATAAACCACCGTAACTCCTGTACCTCCTTCATTAGGATTTCCAATTCTAAATGAATCGATATAAGGAATTATAGTTAATAGTCTACCCACTTCTTCCCGCAAAACACCTTTTCCCTTTCCATGAATAATATATACCGGAGAAACGCCCAGATAATAGGCATCATCTAAATATTTTTCTACTTCTATTCGTGCTTCTTCTACCTTTAATCGACGAATGGATAATTGGTTTTTAAAATTCTTTACCTTTGATAAAAAATGTTTTCCTTCGGTGGATGATTCCTTTTTCAGGTTATAATCTTTTATATCAATTGCCTGGCGCACATCTATTGTTTTATTCACCTTTTCAACATCATGTATAGATACCAGCATTTTTATATTGTTAGTTTGTACCCTGCATTTTTCAGTTTTATCAGAAATACTAATTACTTCCCCGCTCATATTCAAACTTTTTATTAAAACATAATCACCTTTTTTAATTTGCTTAACTTCTTGTGCATTAGCGGATATTTCAATCTTGTTTTTTTCTACTTTTATTTCTTGCGTAAACCTATTTTTTTCTTGCATGAACTCTTTTCCCGGAAGTTTATCTTTCGATTTCGTAATGCGTAAATTTTTTAGTATTTGATTGGCTTTTTCATTTGTTTTTTTTATAATCTCTTCAGCTTCCTGGTAAGCCTTTAAGATGATTTCTCTTCTTTTTTTTTCATTTTTCGTTAATTCATTTTCAAGTTTTACCTTAATTAATCGAGAATCTTCCTTGATTCTTTCAATGTTTACTTTTTCCATTTCCACCGATTTCTGATACTGTTCAATTTTATCTATCATGCTATCTACTTTTATTTTCTCTTGAGATAAAAAATCTTGAGCTTTTAAAATAATTTCCGAAGGAAGTCCTAATCTCTTCGAAATAATAAAAGCACAACTTTTTCCGGGTAAACCGATTGAAATCTGATAGGTAGGCTTTAAAGTATTTTCATCAAATTCTACCCGGGCATTACGGACACCTTCGGTAAGATAAGCATAGCTCTTTAATGCGTCATGATGAGTTGTTGCAATAACTTTCGCTTCTTTTTCTTTTAAATTTTCTATTACAGCCATGCTTAATGCTGCCCCCTCTGTTGGATCGGTGCCTGCACCTAACTCATCCAGTAGAACAAGGGAATTAATATCCGATTCCTGTAATATTTGTACTATGTACTTCATATGAGATGAGAAAGTGCTAAGATTCTGATCGATATTCTGTTCATCACCGATATCACAAAATATTTTATTAAAAATTGCTATTTCACTATCTTCTTCTGCAGGTATATGCAACCCACTTTGTGCCATAATGTTTAGTAGCCCTACGGTTTTTAATGCAACTGTTTTTCCCCCGGTATTTGGACCGGTTATCATTAGTATATTAAATTCTTTACCGACATTTATATCGATTGCGACAACATCCCCCTTTAAAAGTGGATGCCTTGCATGTTTTAGATTGATAATTCCTTTTTGATTTATGATTGGTTCCACTGCATTCATCTTGTTTGCTAATATTGCACGTGCATGAATAAAATCAATTTCTCCCAAACAATGAAATGTCAAAAAGATATCATCTGCCCTTTCTCCTATATGAGCAGTTATTCTCTGCAATACTTTTAGCACTTCCCGTTTTTCATCATTCATTAACTGACGCAGGGAATTATTTAAATCAACCAGAGCAAAGGGTTCGATAAATAATGTTGCCCCGCTGTCGGATTTATCATGAATAACTCCGGGAAATTTTCCTCTTCTATCCTGTTTTATTGGAATAACATATCTATTCTGTCGTATAGTAATAATAGGCTCTTGAATAATATCCGATAACTGGGACGATCGAATCATTTTATCCAGTTTATCCTTAATAGTTTGTTCTTTTCTGGATATTTCTTTTCTAATGATTTTCAATTCAGGACTTGCTCTATCCAAGACTTCTGCATCTTCCCCGATACAATGAGTAATTTCTTTTTCTAAATCACTGAAAGTTCTGATCTTTTCTATTCTTTTTCTAATCAAGGGATATTTTTCTCTGATTTTTGTAAAATATTTTTTCAATCCACGGGACACCCTAAATACTTTTAGAATTTTTAATATTTTATGTGTATCAATGACCGTTCCGTAAATTTTACTTTTTTTAATCTCCTCGCGAATATCTTCTGTTTTTGAAAAAGGAATTCTACCTTCAATGGAAAGGATTTCCCTCATTTCGGTTGTTTCCTTAAGTGAATTTTCTACCCGGCTGATATTATTTTCCGGTTCAATATGTTCCACTAACTCCGCTCCGATAACAGTCAAGGTATGCTTAGATAAAATTTCTTTTATTTTTATAAATTCTAAAACGGATATTGAATGCTTATTCAAAATTATTTCATCCTTTTTTATTATTTTTATTATATCTTTACTACTCTCATACATAAATTAAGATATTCTATTGAGTTCATAGGACAAAAAGATTGAGATGATATTTGTTGAGGAATTCTTCAACATTAAATTGAAAAGTGGAGGGAAGCCAATCCTGCAATGAATTATACACAATCGTAGTCATAACCGCAAAACGATTGGCAAAAAATGAATTTTTTAATTGATCCTGTAGAAACTCCGGCAAAGGAATTAAACTCAGAACGATTAAAATAATTCCAATCATCAATGAACCACGTATTAGTCCAAATAACGCACCGCCTAAATGATCAATCCAAGATATAAATAAAAGAGAAAAGAGCTTTTTAAGTAATATTTCTGCAATTTTTGCAATTAAGCATACCGATAGAAAAATTAAAATAAAAGCAATGATATTCAACATTTCATTGTTCACTGTGATATACTTTCCGAGAAATTGACTCAACTCTTGGAACCAGAAAATCGATAGGAAAATTGCCAAGATTATTCCGATTAAATTTATTATACTGCGAATAATCCCTTTTCTCATTCCGAAAATAATATTCAGTAACAGAAATATCAATATAAATATATCTACCCAATTTACCTGTGTTAACGAATTCATTTTTCACCACATTTTAATATTAGTATCTGTAAAAGAATTATATTCATTTTGCAAAACAAATGATATCTAAGTCAAGATTGTTATTTATTCCCTCATTTTTGCATTAAAATTTTGTGTAAGTTTTTCTCTTATTTTGTAATCCACTTCATCAATTTCTTTATCGGTCAGCGTCCTATCCTCTGCTTGATACACAATAGAGTAAGCCAGACTCTTTCGATCCTCACCTATATTTTCACCTTGAAAAACATCAAAAAGAATGACTTTTTTAATCAATTTTTTATCAATGGATTTTATCATATTCACAATATCAATCGAAAGAACTTCTCTTTTTACAATCAGCGCCAAGTCTCTTTGAATTGAAGGGTATTTCGGTAAAGATTGATATCGAACATCTAATGTAATAAAGGGTAATAAGTTATCAAATGCTATTTCAAATACACATACTTTTCCAGGAATACGGTAATTTTTTAATACTTCGGGATGTATTTCTCCAAATATTCCTACCTCTTTACCATGTACCATTATTTTTCCATTTCTCAATGGATGAAGACTTGGATGATCACCATGTTCAATATTCCATTCATTAATCCTTAAATCAGTTAGTACAGTTTCGAAGACACCTTTTATATTGAAAATATCCGCAAAAGATAGTTTTTCCCATAAATCACCTCGTCCAATTTTAATGATAGCTCCAGAAATAATCGTTTTTTCCAGGGGGAGGGATTCCTTTTTATTTGGATTTGGTAAATATATTTTACCAATTTCAAAAATATTTACTTTATCGGCTTGTCGGCTAACATTCCATTTCACTATGTCCAATAATCCTGAAATCATTGTTGTTCTCATTAGCGAATGGTCTTTGGTTAAAGGATTATTTATTTTAACTGCGTTTCTAAAGCTGCTCACTTCTGGTATTTTTATTTTATCAAATATTTCCGGAGAAATAAAACTATATGTAATCGATTCGTTAAAACCACATCCGATTAATATATCTCTTATACGGTCAATTAATTTTAAACGAAAATTTTTTCCTTCTTGTGCAATAGTTGTTTGGAAAAGAGTAGGCTTGATTTTATCATAACCATAAATACGGGCAATTTCCTCAATGACATCAATTTCTCTTTTTACATCTTCCCTAAAAGAGGGAGGAATGACATCCAGATAATCATTGCTACTGTATTCAATATCAAAGTCCAAACTTTTCAAAATATCAATGGTTTTCTCTTTATTTTTATTTTGATCTTCGTCTAAAATAAGTCCAAGTATTTTGGAAATTCTTTCCATTCTTAATTTAATCCTATTCGGCTTATAAAAATCTTTATTTGTATCAATTACTCTTGAACAAACCTTGCCCTGGCCAATTTTTTGCATAAGTGAAGCAGCACGATTTAATGCAAAAATTTGTATTTGTTTGTCAATCCCTTTTTCGAAACGGTTAGATGCATCTGTACGTAAACCAAGTTTTGAAGTCGTCCTACGATTATTTACTGGATTAAAATAGGCAGATTCTAAAAATACATTTATTGTCTTATCGCTAATCTCAGAATATTTTCCTCCCATGATTCCCGCCAATGCAATTGATTTTTCGGTATCAGCAATCATTAATGCATCATCCGGAACCTGTCTCTCAACATCATCCAGCGTTCGTATGGTTTCTCCATGCTTATTCCTTCTTACAATAATCTTTTTCCCTTGAATCAAATCACAATCAAAGGCATGTAAAGGTTGTCCGGTTTCCATCAAAATATAATTTGTAATATCAACAATATTATTAATTGGTCGAATGCCCAATAACTTTAATTTCCATTTTAGCCATAAGGGTGATTCTGTAACCTTCACCCCATTTAATACTCTACCACAGTAACGTGGACATAAATCATTCGCCTGTATTTCAATAGAGATTTCTTCATCTCTTTTACCAAGCTCCAGCTCAATGTTAATTGTTGGCATTTTTAATTGCTTTCCTGTCATCGCTGCAATTTCTCTGGCTATTCCGATAATGCTCATTAAATCAGGACGATTAGAATGAATTTCAAAATCAAAAATGGTGTCATTAAAATTAATAACACTCTTAATATCCTCTCCAACTGGTAAATCTTTTCCCAGGATTAATATTCCCGGGGATTTTCCCGATTCAATACCTAATTCCGAAGCCGAACACAACATTCCTTCCGAAAGAACATTTCTGATTTTCTTCTTTTTAATTAAACCAATATTTGGTAACTTTGCTCCATCCAGTGCAACCGGTACTTTGTCATTTGTCTTCATGTTAGTTGCTCCACAGACTACCAAGCAAATTTTGTCTTTTATGTTAACCTTACACAAAGATAATTTATCACTCTCAGGATGTGGCTCAATATTTGATATTTCTCCAATGATCACTTTTTCTATTTCACAAGATATTTTCTCAGATTTCTCTAATATAATCCCGTTTATAGTTAACCTATTAGTTAACTCTTCGGGAGATAAATCAATATCTACATATTCTTTTAATAAATTATAGGATACTTGCAACTTGTTATTCCTCCTTGATTCGTATTATATTTATCCTTTTTTCTCTTTACACCTGCTAAATGCAAATTATGTATTTTGTAATGTTTAATTAAGGACAAATTTTTCGGTATTAAATTTCCGTTTTCTATTGATTTAGGAACAATCTCTTTTATCTGTTAAATTTAAATTAGTCTTTAAAATTGTTTAAGAAATCTTAAATCATTTTCAAAAAACAACCTGATATCGGATATACCGTATTTCAACATGGCAATTCTTTCAGCTCCCATACCAAAAGCAAATCCGGAGTATTTTTCAGGATCATATCCTACCATTTTGAAGACGGCCGGATCAGTAACACCTGCTCCCATGATTTCCAACCATCCGGTATACCCACACGATCTACAGCCCCTACCTTTACATAGAAGACAAGATACATCTACTTCTGCACTCGGCTCTGTAAAAGGGAAAAAACCTGGCCTAAAGCGTATTTTTCTATTCTTCCCGAAAATCCTATGCACAAATACGGTTAAAACACCTTTTAAATCACCAAAAGTAATATTCTTATCAACTGCCAAACCTTCTATCTGATGAAACATCGGAGAGTGAGTACTGTCAGTAGAATCACGCCGGTAGCACTTCCCGGTTGCAATGATTCTAATAGGGGGCTCTTGTTTTTCCATTACCCTGATTTCAACCGGCGAAGTATGTGTTCGTAATAACACTTCATTATTAATAAAGAAGGAATCCTGATCGTCTCTAGCGGGATGATCCTTTGGGATATTAAGGGCTTCAAAATTATAGTAATCCAATTCAATCTCCGGTCCCTCTTCGATTTTAAATCCAAGCCCTAAAAACACTTCTTCAATCTCGTTCAAGATTATATTGATTGGATGGACCGTACCTCTTTCCATTTTTTTCCCCAAGAGACTTATATCAATTCCTTCTTTTTTGATATTTTTTTCTTTTTCCAAATTTCCTAATTCAATCATTTTGCTTTTTACAAGCGACTCAATCTCTTTTTTATATTGATGTAATAATTTACCAATAATTGGTCTCTCTTCTTTTGAAATTGAACCCAACTTTCTTAGAAGAAGCGTCATTTCCCCTTTTCTGCCTAAAATATCAATTCTTATTTTTTCGATGTCCTGAAGATTTTTGGCTATTTTTAATTTAAGGACAATGTCTTTTTTTAATCCCTGTAATTCTTTTTCCACTTCTTTCCCCTCCTTATCTTGCATATTTTCCCGGCAAATAAAAAAAGGTTTATAATTTTCATCTCCTCATCAAAGGGACGAAAATTATAAACCTTTTCCGCGGTACCACCCTTTTTGAATTGCATAATAATAGCAAATCCATTCTTTTCCCTGGTAACAGTGGTGAACTGGCAAAACTTACTTAACCTATTTCAGTCTGCTGTTATAAAGTGAATTTCGACTGCGGTTATTCTATTCACCGCAACCTACTTATCTTTATAATTACTTTTTTAATCACTTCAAAAACGGGTAATTTATGAAGCAACAGTTTAATTTAAATTTTCTTTTGCGATACTAACGATATTGGAAAATGCATTTTGGTCATTTACTGCTAATTCGGACAATATTTTTCGATTTATAACCACACCTGCATCTTTAAGTCCTTTTATGAATTTACTATAGGATAAGCCTTCATTTTTTGTCGCAATACCAATTCTGGTAATCCATAGGCTTCTAAAATCTCTCTTTTTTGCTCTTCGGTCTCTATAGGCATATGAAAGAGATTTTAGCATAGCTTCATGGGCTGTACGATATAGTTTACTTTTTGCACCCCAAAATCCTTTGGTCAGTTTTAAAACTTTCTTTCTTCTTTTTCTTGAGGCAACATTATTTGTCGCTCTTGGCATTCTATTCACTCCTTATTTCATTATGTCATTAGTTTATAAATATTAATTATTGTTCCCCACTTGTTACTATCTTAGCTATAAGGCAATAACACTTTAATTCTGCTCGTTTCTGCAGCACTTACTGTGGTTGATTTTCTTAAATTTCTTTTTCTTTTGGTTGTTTTTTTGGTTAAAATATGGCTTTTATAAGCCTTTGATCTTTTTATGTTTCCCGATTTGCTAATGGAAAATCTCTTTTGCGAGCTTTTATGCGTCTTCATTTTCGGCATGAATTTATAACCTCTTTCCTACTGATAATTAAATTATTTTGGCATTAAGACCAAAATCATATTTCTTCCTTCTAATTTTGGCATTTTGGTAATTTTACCAAGCCCTTCCGAATCTTTAATGATCCGGTCAAGCAATTTTCTTCCCAGGTCAACATATCTCATTTCTCTTCCCCTAAACATTACTGTGACCTTTACCTGATTTCCATCTCCTAAAAATTTACAGAGATTCTTCACTTTAAAATCGTAATCATGGTCTCCAATATTTGGGCGTAGTTTTACTTCTTTCATCCCAGTGTTTTTCTGTTTTTTCTTACCACTTTTTTCTTTTTTGCCCAGAGCATATTTGAATTTACCATAATCAATAATTCTACAAACTGGAGGATCTGCATCTGGAGCAACTTCAACCAAATCTAGATTTTCCTTCTCGGCAAGTTCTAATCCTTCATTTCTACTCATTACCCCAAGTTGATTTCCCTCAGAACCAATTAATCTAATGGTTTTTGCCCTGATTTTTTCGTTAATTCTTAATGTTGATGTTGACTTAATACTTATTATCCTCCTTTAACTCAATTAAAAAATATTTAGTATTCATCATTACAAATCTATCATATCGTTATTGCATACCAACAATGATATAACAATATCAAATATAGCATAACTGTCTGTATTTGTTAAAAAACTATAGCATATTATATATTTTTAGTCAATATTAATAACAATACGTGAATAAATCGATTAAAATTTTATGAATTTCAAAAGCTATTTTATTTAACGATAAAAAATATTATAATCATCTGCTTGTATAAAAAGTTTAAATAAAATATGCATCAGTTAATTGATTGCTTCATATCCATTCCGGACATGATTTACAAAATCAAATGATTTGACATGAATTAATAGTATAAAACATGAATCTTGTATCGTCAAATATCATTCAGAATATTTAATTGTGTTGTTTCTCTTTAATTTCGTTTAACCTGTCAGCTATAAATTCTTCAATTTTTATTTTACCTAAATCGCCTTCTCCTCTTTTTCGTACTGCAACAACACCCTGTTCTATTTCTTTATCACCAAATATTAGCATATATGGAATTTTCTCTATTTCCGCTTTCCTTATTTTTGCACCGATTTTATCATTCATTCTATCAAATTCTATCCTAATGTTATTCGCTTCCAGTAATTTAGCAATTTTTTCACCATATTCGATATGTCTGTCAGCAATGGGTAATAATTTCACTTGTACAGGAGCTAACCATAATGGAAAAGCACCTGCAAAATTCTCAATAAGGATTCCAATAAATCTTTCAATACTGCCTAAAACAGTCCTGTGAAGCATAACAGGTTTTTCTTTTTCACCTTCTTTGTTAATATAGAAGAGGTCAAATTTTTCCGGCATATTAAAATCAATTTGTATAGTTCCGCATTGCCAATTCCTTCCTAAACAATCTTCTAAATGAAAATCGATCTTTGGCCCGTAAAAAGCTCCATCCCCTTCATTTATTGTATAATTAATCTTCTTTTTAATGAGAGTCTCTTCCAGGCTGCTGGTCGCTTTTTCCCAAATTTCATCTGAACCCATGGCATTTTCCGGTTTTGTGCTTAGCTCAACACGGTAATCAAAACCAAAAGTCTTATAAATCCGATCTGTTAATTCAATTACTTTTTCAATCTCTTCTTTAATATGTTCAGGAGTCATGAAAATATGAGCATCATCCTGCGTAAAGCATCTTACCCTAAAAAGGCCATGCAGTACTCCGGATAATTCATGCCTATGCACCAACCCCAATTCACCCCATCTAATAGGCAAGTCTCTATAGCTATGCAAACTACATTTATATACTAAGATCCCTCCGGGACAATTCATCGGTTTAATTGCATAATCTTCCTCGTCAATCTTGGTAAAGTACATATTTTCTTTGTAATGATCCCAATGTCCCGATTGAATCCACAATGACTTATTCAGCATTATCGGAGTCCGTACTTCGGCATATCCGGCTTTTTCATGTTCTTCCTTCCAGTAATCTTCAAGAATATTCCGTAATACCATTCCCTTGGGATGAAAAAAAGGAAATCCTACTCCTTCATCATGAAAACTAAATAATTTTAGCTCTTTGCCTATTTTTCGATGATCTCTTCTTTTTGCTTCTTCTTTTAATTTTAAATACTGCTCCAAAGCAGATTTTTTATTGAATGAGGTACCGTAGATGCGTTGAAGCATCTTATTTTTTTCATTGCCCCTCCAGTATGCACCGGCTACACTGAGAAGCTTGAAAGCTTTTATTTTTTTTGTTGTAGGAACGTGAGGGCCCCTACATAAATCTATAAAATCTCCCTGCTGATAAAGCGAGACTTTATCATCTGAAATACCTTCTAAGAGTTCCAACTTGTACAGTGCACCTTTTTTCTTAAACATGTTTATAGCTTCCTGCTTATTCATATCCGTTTTTTTAAAAAGAAGATTTTTGTCAACAATTTCTTTCATTTTAGTCTCAATGGCCGCAAGATCCTCAGGAGTAAATGGACGATTTATCTCGAAATCATAATAAAATCCATCCTTTATTGCAGGCCCGATAGCAAATTTTGCTTCCGGAAATAATTCTTTCACTGCTTGAGCCATGATATGGGAAGAACTGTGATGAAATATTTCCTTCCCTTCAGGTGAATCAAAAGTTATTATCTCGATTTTATCATTGTTTTGTAAAACATGATTTAAATCTTTTTTCTGCCCGTTTACAATTCCAGCCAAGGCCTCTTTTCCTAATCTCGGACTAATTCTTACAGCAGCATCCTGCAGTGTACTTCCCTCTTTTAAGGTTAAATCTGAACCGTTATGTAATAAAACTTTAATATCAGTCATTTTTTACCTCCTATTATCTAATAAAAATAGCTTTCCTTCCTTTTCTAAAAGGACGAAAAGCTATTTAAAACCTCGCGGTTCCACCTTTTTTAGTTAAAATGATTAACTCACTTGAATATCGATAACGGTGATAACCGCCTGACTCTACTCTTTGCATTTTGAATCAGGACATGTAAAGAAAGGGTGTTCGGCTGATTTTTTTGTAGATAATCACACCTTTACATATCTACTCTCTTAAGCAAGAATCAACCTACTATTTTCTTATGATATTCTCATTTTTGGTGGGCGGTACTGGATTCGAACCAGTGACTTCTTGCGCGTCGAGCAAGCATTCTACCACTGAATTAACCGCCCACACGTCTATCGATTTCAGTAATCAAATGGAGGCGGCACTCGGATTTGAACCGAGGATGAAGGATTTGCAGTCCTCTGCCTTCCCACTTGGCTATGCCGCCTTAATATATGACAGACTTGGAGCGGAAAACGGGATTCGAACCCGCGACCCTCGCCTTGGCAAGGCGATGCTCTACCACTGAGCTATTTCCGCAAAAAATAAGTAAAAATTGGTGCCGAGACCCAGAATTGAACTGGGGACACGCGGATTTTCAGTCCGCTGCTCTACCGACTGAGCTATCTCGGCAAATGAATAGCTTTAAAATTAATTTTAAAAAATGGCGGGGCCGACGAGGTTCGAACTCGCGATCTCCTGCGTGACAGGCAGGCGTGTTAAACCAGACTGCACTACGGCCCCACGCAATATTATATTTTTGGTAGGCGGAACAGGGCTTGAACCTGTGACCCCTGGCTTGTAAGGCCAGTGCTCTCCCAACTGAGCTACCCGCCCACGATTTTACTACGCAAAAAATATTATAACATCCCTTTTCTTCTTTGTCTACAATAATTTCGGTGAAAATATTAGAAATTTTTATATCATAAGAAAGTTTATTGAAAACTCAAAGAATGTAAAAACACAATGGTGTACATTTACTGCTAAAAAGGTATATCGTCTTCGGAGATTGTTGTATTATCTTCAATAATTTCTTCCGAAATAGCTTCATTGTTTTCAGATTGCTTTCCCTGAGAATTAATATTATTATCCTTCACCAAATCTAAAAATTGTACAGTCCGAGCATTAATTTCAAATGATACTCTCTTATTTCCATCTTTGTCCTGCCAGTTATTTGATCTTAGCTCTCCGCTGATAGCTACTCTTCTTCCTTTTTTCAGATATTGAGAACAATTTTCAGCCAATTTTCCCCAAGTTGTAATATTTATAAAAAGAACATTTTCTACATTATTTCCTTCCTGGTTGCGATAAGTTCTGTTGATGGCAATTCCAAATTTACCTACACCCATCCCACCTGGAGTATATCTTAGCTCCGGATCTCTGGTAAGCCTTCCAATACCGATAAAACTATTTAAATCTCCAAAAGTAGCCATTAAATCATTCTCCCTTCTTTGTAATAGAATTATTATTTTGATGATATAGAAATGATTCCTATATCATAAGTGAATCAGGTTCAAGTAAATATAGTTTCATTTATGTATATTTTTGGAATATGATATAAACATCTCCGGAAAATAATTCTCTGTTAAAAGATATTTTATTTAAAATGAAATATTTTATATTTTATTTTACCACAATATTTACCAGTTTCCCAGAAACAACAATGACCTTTATAATATCCATACCTGAAATTTTACTTGTGATTTTAGGTAAGGACAAGGCTTGTTTTTTTAATGTTTCATCATCAAGTGAAGCAGGTACAATCAGTTTGTCTCTTAACTTGCCGTTCACCTGAACAATAATCAACCTCTCATCCTTCTCCAATAAAGCTGTTTTATATTTTAACCATGGCATTAAATATAAACTCTCAGCATGTCCCATTTCCTGCCATAGTTCCTCCGAAAAATGTGGAGTAATCGGCGCTAAAAGCCGGATGATAACTTCCAATGCTTCTCTTAAAACAAAAACATCATGGATCATTTCACTTTCTTTTTTTGGTTGGAGTTTATAAGTCTCATTGACAAGTTCCATGATAGCGCTAATGGCAGTATTAAAATGAAATCTTTTTTCAATATCCTCAGTTACTTTTTTTATAGTTTCATGGATTTTTCGACGTAATGATTTAGCTTGAGGACTAATATGGTTATATGCATCTATATCAGTATCGTTTATCCCTTTCATTAGTCCGAGATTTGAATAAATCAATCGCCAAATCCGGGTCAAAAATCGATAAGCACCTTCCATGCCTTTATCTGTCCATTCCATATCAACTTCAGGAGGACTGGCAAATAATATCATGACACGTGTAGCGTCAATTCCATATTTTGAAAAAATCTCACCTGGAGTAACTACATTGCCTTTAGACTTTGACATTGCTGCACCATCTTTACAGACCATCCCCTGTGTAAAAAGTCGTTTAAAGGGTTCTTTGAAATTAACATACCCTATGTCATATAAAGCTTTAGTAAAAAAACGGGAATATAACAGATGCAAAATGGCATGCTCAACTCCACCAATATATTGATCTACCGGCATCCAATAGGATAATTCTTCTTTATCAAATGGTTCTGTATCAATTTTTGGGGAACAATATCTTAGATAATACCAGGAAGAACATACAAATGTATCCATGGTATCTGTTTCTCTTTTTGCCTTACTTCCGCATATAGGGCAAACTGTGTTTACAAATTCTTCACTTCCGGCAAGGGGAGACATTCCTGTTGGTTTAAAATCTACCACCTCCGCTAACAACACCGGAAGTTCTTTTTCGGGAACCGGTACAATACCGCATTCAGGACAATAAATGATTGGAATGGGCGCCCCCCAATACCTTTGCCTGGAAATAAGCCAGTCACGCAAACGGTAATTTACTTCATTATTTCCACAACCTTTTTCCCGCAGATATTGAATGATCATTTCCAAAGCTTTCGCACTAGGCAAACCATTATATTTCCCAGAATTTACCATGATTCCTTTTGCTTCAAACGCAGATTGCATATTATCTGATGATATTTCTGTCCCCTCCGGTTGTATAACTATCCTGATGGGTAATTGATATTTTTTTGCAAATTCGAAGTCTCTTTGATCATGTGCGGGAACTGCCATAACAGCTCCTGTACCATATCCCATTAATACATAATTAGCCAACCAAATAGGAATCTCTTCTCCGTTCAGTGGATTTATAACATATTTTCCTGTAAAACATCCTCTTTTTTCCATGGCAGTGGATATCCTATCTACTGCACTTTCTTTTTCTACATTTTTTCTAAATTGATTAATTTCATTCTTGAATTGCGAATCCTCAATTAATTTATTGACTAAAGGGTGTTCTGGGGCTAAAAGAAAATAAGTAACACCAAACAAAGTGTCCGGGCGGGTTGTAAACACGGGTATTATCTCGTCGCTTCCCTTTACAGGAAAATCAACTCTTGCCCCTTCACTTCTTCCAATCCAATTTTTTTGCATGGTTAGTACTTTTTCCGGCCATTCTTCAAGAATATCAATATCATCAAGCAATCTCTGGGCATATTCGGTTATTTTAAAAAACCACTGAGATAATTCTTTCTTAATGACTTCAGTACCACATCTTTCACATCCACCTTCGACAACCTGCTCATTCGCCAACACAGTCGAGCATGAGGGACACCAATTAACTACAGCCTTTTCCTTGTAAGCTAATCCATTTTTAAACAATTGTAAAAAAATCCACTGAGTCCATTTATAATAATCGGGTTGACAAGTTGATATTTCTCTTTCCCAATCATAGCTGATCCCCATTTTTTTTAAAGTATTTTTCATCTTCTGAATGTTATTTATCGTCCAAACCGAGGGATGAATCTTATTTTTAATTGCAGCATTCTCTGCGGGTAAACCAAAAGCATCCCAACCCATCGGATGCAAAATATTATAACCTTGAAAATATTTGTACCTTGCTACAACATCACCAATGACATAGTTTTTTACATGCCCCATATGTGGCTCTCCTGAAGGATAGGGAAACATTTCCAACACATAATATTTTGGTTTCTTTGAATCTGCTTTTGCTTTAAAAAATTCTTTTTTATTCCATATTTCCTGCCATTTTTTCTCAATTTTGTCAAAACTATAAGTTTCTTCCATTTTAAGTCCTCCTTAAATACAAAAATCCCGTCTCAAGTAATTAGCCCAATTACGAGGGACGAGATTTTCTCGTGGTACCACCCTTTTTTAGAAGTAAGATAATGGTGGAGCTGGCGGGAATCGAACCCGCGACCTCCTCCACGCCAAGGAGGCGCGCTCCCGACTGCGCTACAGCCCCACATCATACTGCTCTTAATAGACGGTTAACGCATGTCAAACGTTGTAAACTAATTATAATGTTCATCTACAAAACTTGAAGGTGAGTTTCAAGGCCATTGTGCCCTTCATTCCTTCGCACTGTTTTTTACATATTTAATTCGTTTCCAGTATAATAAAAATGGCATTAAAAGTCAACAAATTATAAAACAGTATTTACCAATTTAAGTCATTTTATTATGATGTTTTGCCTTGAGAATTACTTAATCATAGAGATTCTTAATTTACCTTATTTATTATGAATATATTTTCATTTTTCATCCATTATAAATTGAATTATAAGGATTAACAGTTCAATTAATAAACATAACCTTTTTATAAATTTACACTCCAAAAAGTGTGATTATTTCTATATCCAATAGCATGCCATTTATTTCAATATCAATTTCTTCATTCATTTTTCCGTACAACTGATTTATGTATACCTGATCATTGATTTGCATAAAATCTTTTATTTTTAAACTTGATGTTGGATTTTTTGGCACTTTAATTCTGGTTCCATAAAAAGAGGGAATTTTTAATATGACTTTTGCAGCGGCTACATTAATTTTTATTTTTGATTTATTTTTTAAAACACCTGAAAAATCAAAAATATACTTCCCTGCTCCGCCAGAAAATTCCATTCTATCAAAATTGGCATTCGCAAGTCCATTCATCTCTAATTTAGATGCACCAGTTTTAATATTTATTTTATCTAATACAACTGTATTTAAACGATTAAAGAAGATGCTTAAATTGCTTACACCACTGAGCAGGGATAATTCTTTTACTTGTAAACCGCTTAAATCCATGTTCCCATTACATGTCGCACTATTTACGTTTATTCGCATCGGTACATTTTCTGGTAATTCTATCGACCAGGTATTTTGCAATGGAAATAATAAATTTATGTCCTTTCGTATGCCTTGAGAAAGCATTAATACGCCTTTTGATTCTAATGTATTGTACTGAATTTTTGGTTCTAAAATACCATTTCCGTATTGAAAGTTACCCTTAAAGACATCACCTTCTCCACTTTCCAAATTAATTTCTCCTATTCCGAACTTCACGTAAAGATCCAATAATTCAATATCTATTAAAGGAATTACATGCTCTTTAGGATTATCAGCATATACAGTGGAAAAAATAAAAATAAAACACAAAATAAAAATAAATAATAATTGAAGAAATAAAGAAAATATATATTTCTTTCTTTTTTCTTTTTTCATTTTTCTTTCCTCTGAATTGTCATTTGACAGAATTCAATCATTCAACATAATAGCATGGAAATTTCATGATTATCCCTGTTTATAAAAAAGCTTCATAGTAAATTCTCTTCCTGACGAACTATATGCAATAGAAATTTCTCGGTTAATAAAAGTTATTCTCCTCATTAGAACTATCAGTCAATCCGTCAGAAACAAAAGAGCTTTTTAAGTAAAAATAAAGTGCAGGCTAAGATATATAATTCCCCATGCCTGCACTCAAATACACTTAAATAATTGTATTAATATTATTTCTTTTAATAATTATTCAGAAAAATAATAAATTAAGAAAGCAATTGCTCCTATTATTGCTGCCCACCAGTACCATGCTAATTCTGACAACCAATCCATATATAACACCTCCTTTTTTATGTAAATTAATCAAATGACATTCATTTACATCATTTTATATATTCTATTTTAAATTGTAAAGTCCTTCTTTTTTTTAAAAATTTATTAATTATTTTATTTTTCTTCTTCCTTGGCTTTTTCAATGATTTCCTGGGCTATGTTCCCCGGAACTTCTTCATAGTGAGAGAATTTTACGGTAAAATTTCCTCTTCCTTGAGTCATCGAGCGTAAATCAATGGCATATTTGAAAATTTCTGCCTGTGGTATTTTAGCTAATATTACTTGTTTTGCCTTTGCAGTTTCCTCCATACCCATTATCTTTCCTCTTTTACTATTTAAATCACCAATGATATCGCCCATATAATCTTTAGGAACCACGACTTCTATATCCATAATCGGTTCTAATAGTATCGGTTCCGCCTTAACTGCTCCTTTTTTAAAAGCCATAGAACCTGCAACTTTAAAAGCCATTTCTGAAGAATCTACCGGGTGATAACTGCCATCATAAACTGTTGCCTTCATGTCAATCGTCGGATAGCCGGCAAGTACTCCGGTCTTCATCGCACCAATGACACCTTTTTCAACTGCAGGACGATATTGCCGAGGAATAACTCCGCCAACGATTTTATCCTCAAACTCAAATCCTTTGGACCTACCTAAAGGCTCAAGCTCCAACCAGCAATGTCCATATTGCCCTCGTCCGCCGGATTGTTTCTTATACTTTCCTTCAACTTTCACACTTTTTCGTATCGTTTCCTTATATCCTACTTTTGGAGTGGCTCTTTCAACTGCAACACCAAATTTGCTTTGCATGGTATCAATGACAACATCAAGATGTGATTCACCCATACCGGCCAATATTGTTTCTCCCGTGTCCTCATCTCTGTAAACTTTTACGGTTGGGTCTTCATCGGTAATCCTGCTCAGAGCTGTACTCAATTTATCTTCATCTCCCTTTGATTTTGGAGTAATCGCCAATAGCATAATCGGTTCAGGATATTCTATTTCATCGAATAATACAGGTTTAGTTTTCTCACAAAGCGTATCCCCCGTAGTGGTGTTTTTCAATTTGGCAACTGCTCCAATATTTCCCGCACAAATTTCGGAAATCATGTTTTGATTCTTTCCCTGCATTTTATAGATTTTTCCAACTTTATTTTCTACCTTTTTAGATGAGTTATAGATCATCGAATCCTCAGAAAGCTTTCCTGAGTATACCCTGAAATAGGTTAAATTCCCAACGTAGGGATCGGCAATTGTCTTAAAGATAAACGCTGAAAATGGTGCATCAACTGCATTTTCAACAACTTCATCTTCTTCCGGATTTTCAACATTTTTTGCAGTAATAGAAGGCATTTCAGCCGGAGAAGGAAGATAATCACATATAAAATTCATTAATGGTTCAATACCTAAATTTACCGTAGCAGAACCACAAAGAATCGGTACTATCTTTCTATCTCTTATACCAATCTTTAGACATGAAATTATTTCAGCATCTGATAATTTTTCTCCATCTAAATATTTCATTAGGATATCATCGTCAAATTCTGCAACTGCTTCAACAAGTTGATTGCGTAATGTTTCAGCCTGTTCCTTCAAGTCACCAGGTATTTCTTCCTCTTTAAAGATAGGTCTGTCACTACTCGATTTTTCGTACACATACCCTTTCATCTTAATTAGATCAACCACGCCATTGAAATTTTCTTCCTTTCCAATGGGCATCTGTACAGCTACCGTGGATGCACCAAATATTTGATTGATCATATCTTTTGTCCTGAAAAAATCAGCTCTTTCCCGGTCCATTTTATTGATAAAAATAACTTTCGGAATTTTATAATCTTCAGCAAAATCCCAAACTTTTTCAGTTTGAACCTCCACACCGGATACCCCGCAGATAACTAAAACTGCACTATCTGCAACTCGAATGCTGGATTTGGTATCTGTAATAAAATCAAGATAACCCGGGGTATCGATAATGTTCACCATGCATTTTTTCCATTCTAGAAATGCAAAAGCAGAGTTAATGGATATCCCTTTTTTTATTTCGCGAGGATCGTAATCGGTTGTCGTATTTCCCTGAGTAATACTCCCCAAACGGGTCACCATCTTTGAATCATAAAGAATTGCCTCAGTCAGAGAAGTTTTCCCAGAATCACCGTGTCCTACTAAAGCAATATTCCTGATTTTATTTATATCGTAATTGGCCATTCAAAAGTGCCCTCCTAAATCTTGATTATTTTTTTTACTCATTAATCGATTGACTATAATTCTACCAGATATATTTTAATATATCAAAGAAAATTATGCATCATATCAACTTATAGTTGTAGAGTTCATAGCAATTAAATTACGTGTGATTTCTCCCGCATGATACGAACTTCGAACCAATGGTGCTGATAAAACATACCGGAATCCCAATGACCGACCAATTTCTCCATACATCTCAAATTCGTCAGGATGAATATATTTTTTTACCTTAAGATGCTGGGGTGATGGACGTAAATATTGACCAATTGTTAATACATCGCAATTAACCTTTCTTAAATCCTTCATGGTTTGAATCACTTCCCCTTTTTCTTCACCTAAACCCAACATTATTCCGGATTTAGTAATAACGTTATCCCGGAATTCTTTCACTTTCCTAAGAAGGTTAAGAGAAGTATTGTATTCGGCAATAGGTCGGACAACTGGATATAGATGTAAGACAGTCTCAATATTATGATTGATTACATCTGCAGGAGAATCTAACACTCTCTTTAAAGAATCAATGGAGCCTTGAAAATCAGGAATTAGTACCTCTATCGTACTTTCGGCCAATTTCTTCTTTACTTCTATGACTGTTCTGGCAAAATGTTCTGCTCCCCCGTCAGCAAGGTCATCCCTGGTCACCGATGTAATGACAACATGTTTTAGGTTTAATTTTACAGATGCCTGAGCAATATGAATTGGTTCTTCGGGATCTAATTGCAAAGGCTTACCTTTTTTTACGGCACAAAACTGACAATTTCGAGTGCATACATCCCCCATAATCATAAAGGTAGCCGTACCGTTTTGAAAACATTCTCCCCGGTTTGGACAAAGAGCACTATCGCAAACAGTATGAAGATTTAGGCTACTTAATAAACCATTCATTTTATTCATTACATTTTGATCTGGAATTTTTCTTCTTAGCCAATAAAGATAACCTTTTTTTTCTTTCATCATCATCTTTCCTGAATTAATTTTCGAAATAAATTTCCAATACTTCGAATCATTTCATTGTTTTCTATTTTTTTTCTTAATTCAAACATAAATACCCCTTCATAGCCTATTTTATTTAAGGTTGGTACAAATTTTTTCCAATCAATTGTTCCCTCATAGGGTAAAAAATGCTCGTCTTTCACTCCAATATTATCATGAATGTGAAGGTGGCATAAATAAGCTTGTATTTCCGAAAGACACTCAGTTACATCCAGATATTGATTAATATTTGCATTGATGTGGCAGTGACCTGTATCTAAGCAGATGCCTAAATGTTTAGAATTGAAAAATTTAACAAAATCCAGAATTTCAAGAATATTATCTCCTGTTTTACCCGGTAATGTATTTTCCAGTGCAATTTTTATGCCCCATTGTTCACAAAATATTAATATTTCTTCCAAGCTTTTAATGCTCTTTTCTCTTTGTTTTTTTTTCATTTTACTATCTTTAATTCTACTCCCCGGATGAACAACCAAGATATTGCCGCCTAATCTTAGTAGGGCAAGAGCAGTTTTTTCGACTTCCCTGATAGACCACACTCTATCATATTCTTCAATTAAAGAAATGTCCACTCCATTGGTAGGCATATGCATTGAGATTACATTTAAATCGTTTCTCTTAAATTTCTTCTTCATTTCATCTAGGTATCTCGCATCTTGAAAATCAAAATGTCCAATTTTTGGCTTCACTTCAATTAACCTTATGCCGGCCTCTTTGAGAAAAGCTAATTTTTTATCAAGCTGATAATCCTCTAAAGGCATTGTTGAAATTCCAAACTCCATTTTATATCCTTTCTTAAATTACTTATAAACAGTTCCCTTTAATTCTTCGACATATTTTTGTGATGCATAGGCAGCGGTAGCACCTTCGCCGCATGCTGTAATCACTTGGCGCAACATCTTTTGTCTTACATCTCCGCAAGCGAAAATCCCATTTATCGAACTCATCATATTTTCATCTGTTTTTATATATCCTTTATCGTTTATATGGAGAATACTTTTAACAAAGTCAGTTTTTGGTAAATATCCTATAAAGATAAATACGCCATCACATTTTACATCTATTTCTTTATTGGTTTTCACATCCTCAAGTAAAATACCTTCTACTTTATTCTGTCCGATTATTTCAAGGGGTATTGAATTCCAACTAATATTAATCATTTTATTCGATAATATTCTTTCCTGTAGAATCTTAGTTGCCCGTAACCTATCACGTCGATGCACCACGGTAACCTCTCTGGCAAATTTGCTCAGGTATAGCGCTTCTTCGATTGCAGTATCTCCACCACCAACCAATGCAATTTTTTTTCCTTTAAAAAATGGAGCATCACAAGTTCCACAGTAAGATACTCCCCTTCCAAGAAATCTTTTCTCTCCCGGAATATTTAATTTTCTTGCTTCTGCTCCGGTCGCTATAATAATTGATAAGGATTTGTAAGTATTTTTTAAAGTTTTTATAATTTTTATTTCGGAATCTTTTTTATTCTTTATACTAACGACTTCTTCATATTTTATAATTGTTCCAAAATCTGCAGCTTGTTTTTCCATATTTTGCATTAATCCGGATCCGGATATCCCGTCAGGGAAACCAGGGTAATTTTCAATTGTATCAGTTAAAATTGCCTGTCCACCAGCAATCAATTTTTCCAATATAAGAATTTTCATTCTGGCACGACTTAGATAAATTCCAGCAGTTAAACCCGCAGGACCTCCTCCAATTATAATCACATCATATATTTCGTCAGATTCTTTCTTTATTTGATTGGGTTCAATAATATTTTTTGTCATACGTTCCTCCTATTTTAATAAAGGCCATTGTTATCCATTTGTTTTGAAATTAATATTTTCTTCTCAATGTCTTTATAGATTTTTTTGTGTGAATACTCACGGGGGTGCTTACAACATTCTGCTCTTTGAATTCATAAATTAACACTCGCTTTATTCACTAAGGATACAAGTCTTTAAAAAGTATCCTAAGAATCTTTGCTTGCTTTATGTGTTACTTGAAATTATTTTTTTAATCTTATGTCAATATTACCTGGTTTAAATCCCTTTAATGGAGACAATAATCCATAGATTGTATTTTTTATCATTTTAGCAATAAATGGGTTCATGGCTATTTTTTTACCCTCAATATTCACAACCACATCCGAATTGAGCGCTACACAATCCTTAATTGAACGTTCCCCCAGAACAATACTTTTCGCCATTTCAAAACAATCAGAAAAACCACAAGCCCCACAATTTATATTTGGTAATTTAAAAGCGCGATTAATAATTAATTGGGTCATTTTTCCAATGTCTGTTTCACTTAAAATTGAATAATCAGCAATGCCTTTCTGTTCTTTTTCTTGAAAAAGGCTTGCAGTACAAAGTTCCAATCCATTAAGCAATTTTTCTTTTTCCCAAGGTTCACGCAAGCAGACAATCTTTGGAAAAGTACTCTCATTTTTGAATCCTTCAACTATAATAATATCTGCATCGAGAAAATTAATAACCTGTTCAATATTTTTTGTATCCTGTAAAAAAATTACCGTTTTTTTAGGATGAGCCAATACTACCTGACCCAAAAGGCTTCTATATTTACCGCTATCAGTATCATCTTGTTCAATTTCTTCTGACACATGCTTTATTGCAGCTACCCGATAACCTCTAGAGCTTAATTGCTTGGCAATCTTTAATGCCAGAGTTGTTTTACCGCTATTTTTATAACCTACAATACCAACCACTTTCATTTTAACCTACTCCTTATCCGTTTATGGTTTAATAAAATATTTAAATTTCTCTTACATTTTTATCAACGCTTATTCATCGTAAATGGAAAATACCTTATCATTCTCCCTTCCTATCAACTTAATTAATTATAAAAGGAAATAGGTTGCATGTCATACTCATGTATAGATTTCGGTCAATTTATATATACTCACAGTGTTCGCAGTCCATTAATATTGCCCCCGAAACCTATTCACCTGCTAAACATCAAACCGATTGTTTTGTATTTCTTCATTCTTCAAGTAAACAGTGCACTCTGGCTATTACATTATTAAGCCTCTCGGAATAATTCCTTTTTAAAATCTTCTATTGATACCATTCTGATAAATAGTTTTATCAATATCGGATCAAACTGGCTTCCGGCACATCGTTCCAATTCCTTCAGAGATTCATTTTTACTTAACGCTTTCTTGTAAGGCCTTTGGTATTGCATCACATCATATGCATCTACTATTGAGATAATTCTTGATAAAAGAGGAATCTGTTCGCCTTTTAATCCTTCCGGATAACCTGAACCATCCCATTTTTCGTGATGATAGAGAATTTCTTTTGCTATAGGAGCAAAATCTGCAAAATTTCTAGCCATTCGATAACCAATCTCGGAATGTTCTTTCATTTTTTGCCACTCAGAAGGAGATAATGGATATTTTTTAAATAATATGCTTTCCGGTATCCCAATCTTGCCGATATCATGCAGCAATGCTAAAAGCTTCAAATTATTTAATTCGAATTCCGAAAGATGCATCTTCTTCCCAAGCGCTATTGCGAGTGTCTGTAATCTCTGAGCATGATTTATTGTATGAGGATCTCGTTGTTTTAAAATAATGAGTATTGAATCCAATAAATGTTTTTCTCTATTCTTTGCAGTAAATAGTTTATCCTGATACATCCTGTCATCACTTTCTTTAATGAGGGAATCAATATCTTTGTAATTTCCAGTTTGAGTTGCATATCCCAATGAGATATTCGGCACCAGATAAGCAGGTTTTATATTAATATTCTTACAGGTTTTTTTAATTCTCGCACAAAACTCCTGGGTTTGCGAAAAAGAAGTGTTATATAGTAAAATTGCAAATTCGTCTCCTCCTACCCTGGCAATAATGTCACCTTTCCGAGAGACTGATTTAAGAATTTCAGAAAGGTTTTTTAAAAGTTTATCTCCTTCGCCATGTCCGAAAGTATCGTTTACAAATTTTAATCCATTGATATCAATTGAAATAATGCTCAAAGGATAATAACGTGGAAAGTTTAATCTTTCCAATTCTTCAATGAAATATGCACGATTATATAGGTCTGTAAGCGAATCATGAAAACTTAGATGTTTCACTATGTCTTCTTTCTGTTTTCTATCAATTGCCGTGGCCACCTGTGAAGATACAAATTCTAAAAGCGAAGTATCTTTCTCGGAATAAGGAATTGGATTTCTATAACTTTGAATTGCAATAATACCAATCACTCTATCTTCTACCTTTAAAGGAACACCAAACCAGAAAATATCTTTTGTTATTGCACCAATAATGGTTAACTCTCCTTCACTTTTAAGTTTTTGTATTTTTTCATAATTTAAAAATAATGATCTTTTATGCTTTATAACATAACTGGTCAGGCTTTTTTCGTTAATGTCCTGTGATTCAAATTCATCATACATTTCATCAACATGAAAAGGGAAAGATATTTTGTTTTTCTCCTTGTTTAAAAGGGCTATGTAAAAATTAGTCGTATCAATGATTGTACCTAATTCCCGGTGAATTATCGGATAGAGCTGTTTAAGAGATATCGAAGAATTTGCTTCTTTTGAAATATTATATAAAACTTTCTGAACCTGTTCATTTCTTTTTCGTTCTGTAATATCCAGGAAATTACCTTCCACTCCGGCAATATTTCCATTTTTATCATAAAAGAAACGACTGGTATCAGAAACAATTAGGGGTTTTCCATTCTTTCTTTTCAGGATTATTTCCGCTCCCTTTAGATTTCCCTTATTATTTTGGAGCCGTGCAAGATAATTTTTTCTATCATCCGGATAGAAATAAAAATTTTGCACCATACTTTTGCCAAGCACTTCCTGTTCTTTTTCATATCCAAAGAGCTTCACACCTGCCGGATTAATCATGATAAGATTACCTTTACTATCAACACGATAGTAAACTCCTGGCATATCTTCAAAAAGTCGTCGGTACTTATCTTCACTAACCTGTAATTTATTTATCATCTCCTGTCTACTGGAAATATCAGTATACACACCTATTATGCCTTTTTTTCTTCCATCAATTATGACCGGGGCTCCCGAAATCGAAACAGGAAAGATTGTTCCATCTTTTCTTTTTCTGAGCGTTTCGCAATAAAAACCTTTTTTCAAACCCTGCTTGCTTAATATCTTTCCATCTTTTAGCAAATCATCAGTGTGAATTATGCCATCATCAATATTTTTACCTTTAACCTCTTTGCAGGTATAACCAAATAGTTTAGTGAAACTAGGATTGATATCAATTATATTTGCTTTTTCATCAAGATATACCATGGCTTCAGGTGAACTTTTAAATATTCCTGCAAATTCCATTTGACTTTTACGAAGAGATTCTTCTGCTTTTTTTAAATCAGAAACATTATTTGCTACTAATTGATAACTAACGGACTTTCCCATTTCTTTTATCCTATATAGATATATCCTTAAATACAATTTATCTCCACTTTTGTTAATGACATCGGTAATAAAAGGTCCGTATTCATTTCCATTGATAAGTTTTGAATATATTTTAAAATAAAGTGATAAATTATTGTTTCTAATCAATCCTAGCTTAGAGAAATGCATGTTGATAGTCTCTTCCTGGTTATAGCCTGATAACTGCAACCATGCATCATTACAAGCGGTTATTATTCCTTTTAGATTGAAAATAACAGATGGGTATGGGGCATTTTCAAAGAGATGGCGATATTTTTCTTCGGATTGTTTTGTTTTTTGTGCTTTTCTTCTTAGAATAATATTTTCATTCTCTAATTTGTTGATTTTCTGGCGTAAATCTGATATTTCGTATAAGATTTGTTCTGTACTTTTTTTATAACTTTCCATTTATCCACCAAATAATATTATCTATCATCAACAGAAACAACTTTTTGAAAAATAAATGAGGTGTCAAATATGCTGTTATTCAATAAATGCTTTTTTAGCCAATTTCTGTAACGCATGATAGAAAGAATGTATAGATTTAGCCATTTGATTTTATGATTTAAAAAAGTTTTTTAATATGTGAAACTTATTTAATAGAATAATAAATTAACTTTTTAATATTATCATATCTTGTAGTAAAATACCAATATACCAGCATTTTTATTACTTTTTAGTCAACGGAAAATCCATTCCAATCAAACAATGATCAAGAAAAATTTGACAAAACTTAAAATATGTTTAAAATATATATTTAGTAAATTAGTGGAGGTTTTTTATGCCCACCTATGAATACAAATGCAAAAAATGTGGTTCTACTTTTGAAAAATTTCAATCCATTACTGAAAATCCAATTGCCCAATGTAAGTATTGCGATGGTAGTGTTTATCGTTTAATTAGCAGAAATGTAAGCTTTATTTTAAAAGGCAGCGGTTTTTATAGCACTGATAATCCAAAAGCAAACCGAAGTATTGAAAAGAAAAAGTTGGCTTCTTCATCTAAAAACAAAGAAGGGAAGAAAAAACTTCCTAAAAAATCAGAAACTAAAAGTAAAGAGAAGAAAAATTTGCAAACTTCAGTAAAATAATTTTCTCCACCAGCTTGGTTCTCCTTGCTTTATCTTCTTTTTAATTTCCAATATTTCATTTTCAGCAGCAATTTCACCTGCATGAATGCATTTATAGGGCTTTGTAAAATTTGCCCAATGTATTTTACTCACATTCGGACTTATAATTGCATCAGCAAGAGATAACTGAATTTTCCTTAATTCAGAGGAAGTAATTAGATCTGAACGGAAAAGAATGTCTACAGCATTTTTAAATTCATACTTTTTTTTAATTCTCTGTGATACATTTACAGCAATAATGAAGTTAGCACCCATTAAACGGGCTGTTTCAATGGGTACAACACTAATAATACCTCCATCCACCAGTGTCATATTGTCAATTTCTACCGGAGGGAACATACCTGGAATAGAAGAACTTGCCAGAACAGCTTCCAACATTCTTCCCTGATTTAAAACAACCTTTTCTCCTGAGATTAAATCTGTTGCGACAGCAGAAAATGGTATTTTAGTATCTTTAAAATAATGACCACCTAATAATTCCTTAATAATTTTTTTTAAACCAACTCCTTCATTCAAGCATTTTTTCCTGAGTTCTAAATTAAGAATATACCCTTTTTTTAAAAATTCTGACATTTTTTTTAGAAAAAAAGGTTGATTCTTTTGATTTTGCTTAAATAATGAAAAATCCAGATTAAACTCTTCAATCTTAGAATATGTTTTTATGATATTCTCTAATTTTGGAAGGTTTTTATCTAAAGCATAAGCTGCTCCGATAATTGCTCCCATGGAGGTTCCCGTAATTATATCAATGGGAATATTTTCTCTTTCTAAAACTTTTAAAACACCTATATGCGATAATCCCCTGGCACCGCCTCCTCCTAGAGCAATTCCAATCCTTAAGTTCTTTTTTGCCACTTATCTAATCCTTACATGTTTTTTGAGAATGATTTGCTACTCCTGGAAGTAAGCCACAAAATAAATCTGTACTTTTTTAATTTTTAAATACTCGATTTAAAATTCTCCTAAATTTTGTTTTCCTTTCTCAGATAACATCTTTTTATTAAAACTATTTAATTTGATAATATATCGGTCAATAGTTCCCTCGCCAATCTTTTCCACTTCATCATATGCTTTTACTTCAAATGTCAGTTTATTCCGGAAAATATCTACCAGTACAGCTTCAGCAGTTACTGCCATGCCAAGAGGAGTTGGTGATAGATGAGTAATTGATATTCTTGCACCAACAGAAATGTAGCCTTCCGGTAAAAATTTATCTACTGCATTAATGGCAGCTAAGTCCATTAATGAAACCAACATCGGTGTCGCAAATGCCGACGGCATGGGTTGAGCAAATCTTTCTGCAGAATTTTCTTCATTGACTGTAGTCTGAGCAATTCCCTTTAGTCCTTCTTTTAAATTGAATTCTATCATGATTATCCTCTCCTTTATTTTTTTAATAACAGCTGGTTAATCTTTTATGTTCAATTTAAACAAGATTTGGTTATGCGATTAATTAATAGAAATAGCTTTTCAAATTAAGCTAATATTTCCTGAATACAATTATTCTTTACAATTATTAGAAATATGTTAAATTATGCAATGCTTTATCTGGTAATAATAAAATCACTTCTATTTTTTATTTCTATAAAAAAGATCTAATTCCTTCTAATAAAATATAATTTTCTATTTTTCATTTTAGCCAATGATTTTTCTAAATACTCTTAAGAGATTACCTCCCAATATCTTTTCAATATCTTTTTCTTTATACTTTCTTCTAAACAGACCGGCAGTGATGTTTGGAATTTTGTCAACCCCCTCTAAATTTTCCGGTAATAAATTGGTACCATCAAAGTCAGAGCCTAATCCAACACAATCAATTCCACCTATCTTAACCAAATGATCTATGTGGTTAAGCACATCTTCAAGATTTGCTTTCTGTCTACTTTTGCTCAAAAAAGCTGGAACATAAGTAACACAGATTACCCCTCCTTTTTTGGATAATGCCTTTATTTGATCATCTTTTAGATTTCTTTGATGGGGACATAGTGAATAACAATTCGAATGAGATGCAATGACCGCTTCCCTGCTATGTGCCAAGACATCCCAAAAACCTGTTTCTGAAAGATGAGAAATATCAATCAACATTCCTAATTGATTCATTTCTTTTATTACTTTTATGCCGAATTTCGTTAATCCGCTTTTTGTTCTCTGTTCACCGGCTCCGTCAGCAATTTGATTCCTTTGATTCCAGGTCAGGGTCATTAATCGTATTCCCAGACGATACAATACACGCAATAGCTCGATTTCCCCCTCTATTGCTTCTCCTCCCTCAATTGAAAGTATAACTCCTATTTTACCTGACTTGATGTTTTTTTCTATTTGAGAGGATTGTGTAATTAAAGATAGGCTGTTATCATTTTTTTCTAATTCCTGGATAAAAATATCATATAATTGCAAGGTTCTCTTTATTGCTCTATCCGGTTTATAAATATCTTCTATATAGATAGCGAAAACCTGGACATTCACTCCACCTTCCTGTAAACGTGGAATATCCAAATGTCCCTTTTTATTTCTTTTTCCAAATTGAATTGTTTTTCTTGCGATATTTAAAATAGTATCGCAATGCGCATCAACCACCATCGCATTTCGGTGGATTTTTTCTAAATCCATATTGCCTAGTACCTTATCCATAAGAACATCGTCCTCTTCTATTTTAATGTTTTAGAAGCATACAATAAATCATTTTGATAATAAAAACCAAATAAATAATAATACAATAACAATGAATATTATATTTACAAAATTAATTTTTGTTTTTGAGTGATTGACAATTTCTTTGATTTTCTTAGCGGGAATTTTCCGGTCAATTTCTGCAGCACGTTTAAATGAATTCACAGCATTGTTATATTGATTTAATCTTTTATATGCTAAACCTAAATTGCTATAGGGAGCAGCGAAATCAGGATTTAGACTGATTGCTTTTTTATAATACTCCACTGCTGAATTATACTCTTTCTCTTCCAGACAAATATTCCCCAAATTATTATATGGCTCCGCTAGCTCTGAATCTAAAGTTATTGCTTTATCCAGAAACGTCCTAGCTTGACTGAATTTTTTTTGACAAGCAAAACAAACTCCAAGTTTGCTATAGCTTTTTGCGTTTTTAGGAAATTTTTTAATGATTTCTTGAAATTTTTCTATTGCCTGGTCAAAGCATCCTTCATTCATTTTTCTTATAGCTTGCTCAAATCCAGCATTATAGATTTTTTCGTTCATTTACCAAAATCCTTCTTTCAATATCCTTGCTTATTCTATTCCATAATTCGGGGCTTCTTTTGTAATAATAATATCATGTGGATGACTTTCCCTCAAACCAGCTGAAGTAATTTTTACAAAACTTGTTCGCTCTAATAATTCTTTAATACTTCTCACTCCGCAATACCCCATACCGGATCGAACGCCACCTAATAATTGAAAAATACATGCAGAAAGTAAACCTTTATATGATACCCTACCTTCAATGCCTTCAGGAACTAATTTGTTATCTTCAGATTCTTCCTGGAAATATCTATCCTTGCTTCCCTTTTTCATCGCACCGATGGAGCCCATTCCACGATATTCTTTATAGCTCCTTCCTTTATACAATACGACTTCCCCAGGACTCTCTTCTGTTCCGGCAAATAAACTTCCCAACATTACCGAATCTGCTCCAACAGCTAAGGCTTTGACAATATCACCAGAGTATTTTATTCCTCCATCGGCGATAATTGGGACATTATATCTTTTCGCAGCCCTTTTACACTCCTGAATTGCTGTAATTTGTGGAACTCCAACACCCGCAACAATCCTGGTCGTACAAATGGAACCGGGTCCGATACCCACCTTTACTGCATCAACACCTGCTTGAATCAAACTTTCGGTTCCTTCATAAGTAGCAACATTCCCCCCTACTAATTCAACGTCATACTTCTTTTTTATCTCTTTAATAGTTTCAATGACCTTTGAAGAATGTCCATGGGCGGTATCAACCACAATAACATCTACTTTTGCCTTTACTAACGCATCTGCTCTTTCGAGTGTGTCACGGGAAATTCCCACTGCCGCTCCAACTCTCAATCTTCCTTTATCATCTTTACTTGAATTGGGGTATTGTTTTGCTTTTTCAATGTCTTTAATTGTAATTAATCCCTTTAAAATGAAGTTTTCATCTACTATCGGTAATTTTTCAATCCTATTTTTATGAAGCACCTTTTTCGCTTCTTTAAGAGTAGTGCCTACCGGAGCAGTAATCAGATGGTCTTTTGTCATTACATCTTTGATGATATAATTTTTTCTATCTAAAAAACGAATATCTCTATTTGTTAAAATCCCTACCAATTTATTATTATCGACAATAGGTATTCCTGAAATGTGGTATTTTTCCATAAGCTGAATGGCTTCATTCACTTTTTTTTCGGGAGTTAAGGATACCGGATCCACTATCACGCCACTTTCAGACCTTTTTACTTTATCAACTTCAACAATCTGTTCATTAACGGACATGTTCTTATGAATAATTCCTAAGCCCCCTTCACGTGCAATCGCAACGGCTAATCTGGATTCGGTCACGGTGTCCATAGCTGCACTCACCAAAGGAATTTTCAACCGGATGTTCCTACTGAATTGAGTTGAAACATCCACTTCCCTGGGAAGAATTGCAGACTGCCTTGGAACCAATAATATATCATCAAAGGTTAATCCTTCAATATTCATAAATCTATTTTTTTCCATTATTCTCTCCTTAAAATTTTATTCTCTTGAAACAAAATAACATTTATTTTGAATTATCTTTTCATTCTTTCTTTAATTTATCATAACACCGTTTTAAACATTTGTCGTTTGGTTATCTGAAATGTGACCGAAATAAAATACATTAATCTAATTTAAACAAATATATAAACTTTCAAACTTTTCGAAATTAAAAATATTAATTATTAATATCTTTATTTAAATAATTTCATGATATTTAGAATTAATCAGTATTTCCTCTTTACTTTTTTGTAAAATATAATACAATAAAATGGATCATTTATCTAATTTTTTTTATGATATAATTAAATGTATTATTTTCACAAGGATAATCATTATAACCAGGAGAAAAATGTGATTAAGGTTAAAAAAAAACAAACTAATAAAGAAATATCAGAACAAATAAAGATTTGGAAAAAAAAGAGAGATGCAGTAATTTTAGCTCATGTCTATCAGCCCGGCGAAATCCAGGATGTAGCCGATTTCATTGGTGATTCATTATTTCTCAGCAAGCAAGCTGCAATTACCAAATCAAAAGTCATTTTATTCTGTGGAGTTCAATTCATGGCAGAAACTGCATCTATCCTTTCACCCGATAAAATAGTATTACTCCCCGATATTGATGCAGGTTGCCCCATGGCAGACATGGCTTCCGTTAAAGATGTCAAACTAAAAATTAAAGAATTACAACCGGTAACAGTTCTGTCATATGTCAATTCATATGCTTCAGTAAAAGCATTAAGTGACTACTGCTGCACTTCAGCAAATGCTGTCGAAGTTGTACAATCAATCCCAAAAGACAAAAAAATACTTTTCTTGCCAGATAAGAATTTGGCTAGATTTACCGCTAAAAAAACTGATAAAAATATTATCCTATGGAAGGGTTACTGCCCTGCTCACAACCTATTAACAAAGGAGGATACATTAGAAGCAATCAATCATCATCCTAATGCACTCCTTCTGGTTCACCCGGAATGTCCACTGGAGGTTTGTGAGATGGCTGATTATATAGGAAGTACGAAAGGTATTTTAGATTTTGTAAAAAACAATTCGGCACAAGAATACATTATAGGAACCGAGATTGGCATCCTCTATCCACTGAAAAAACAATTCCCATCTAAAATATTTTATCCTGCTTCAAATAAAATGATATGCAAAGATATGAAATTAATTAGCCTGGAAAAAATTCTTTCTTCATTGCAATATTTAACGCCACAGGTAAAAGTAGAAGAGAACATAAGGAAAAATGCTATGACAGCACTTAGCAGAATGATGGACATTACAATGTAGCATGATATTGTTTTTCTACCGATAGATATCGGCATTTTTTTAATAGTAGATCATGAGAATTTAATTTTATTTTTTATGTTTAATCTAAATTTCATCCGGTAAAATCTAAATCAACTTAATTAAGATTTTTTACTTTTTATGTTCCTTGTATTGTAAACCAGAAAAATTAGCGGGAAAATATATTAATTTAATACATTTGTTGTGTCAACCGAGTCAAAAATATCAATTGTAAAACATAACAGCTAAATAAATAAAAGAGGTGTACAAAATGGATTTCTATCAAAATACAGAAATTCAAATAAAGAAAATAATCGAACAGGCTGTACTGGAAGACCTGGGAACCGGAGATATTACTACAGATTCTATTATTTCGCCTACTCAGGAAGCACATGGAATAATTAAAACATCTGAAGAAGGAGTGATAGCGGGTTTGGATATCGCTATGAAGCTATTTGAATATTTTGATCCGGAAATTGAATTTAAAAAGGTAGCCATGGAAGGTCAAAAAGTTTCACCTGGACAGATTCTTGCTGAAGTTAAGGGTTCTGCTCAAGCCATCTTAAAAGGAGAAAGAACTGCTCTGAATCTGCTTCAGCGTCTTTCTGGTATTGCAACAAGAACTTCGAAATTTTGTGAAAAAGTAAAAGATTTACCTGTTCACATTGTAGACACGCGAAAAACCACACCCGGGTTAAGAATCTTGGAAAAATATGCTGTACGAGTTGGAGGAGCAAAAAACCACCGTTACGGCTTGTACGATGCTGTTCTAATAAAAGATAATCACATTGCTCTATCCGGTGGTATTAAATATGCCATTCAATCAGTGAAAAAAAATATATCTCACATGGTTAAGATTGAAATTGAAGTAGAAGATTTAACACAATTAAAAGCTGCTCTAAAAGAGGGCGTTGATATTATTTTACTGGATAACATGGATTTAAATACAATGAAAAAAGCTGTAGAATTATCAGGTGGACAGGTATTACTTGAAGCATCTGGCGGAATCTCCTTAGAACGGGTTAGGGCAATTGCGCAAACCGGAGTCAATATTATTTCTGTAGGTGCACTGACACATTCAGTACAATCACTTGATATCAATTTGGAAATTGTTTAATAAAAGCATTGTCAGCAACTTTAACTTTCATACAAAAAAAGAAATGAACAAAATTAATATTTTAAAAAATATATAAAGTTAATCATTTCTTGCTATCACAGAAACATTATAAAAATTAAGATTCATTATTTCACTTAATGAATGAATGAGTAAAATGTTAAGTCAAAAAATCACTGCTTATTCATTTCGTAAATTAAACGTAAACCTTCCAGTGTTAAAAATGGATTTATTTTATCAATTAATATACTTTGGTTGCCAATAAGTTCAGCTTCCCCTCCAGTGGCTATTACCAAAGAATCCTTCCCTAATTCTCTTTTAATTCTTTTGATTAATTCTCCTACTAGACCCAAATATCCATAAAATATTCCTGATTGCATTGCAGATACTGTGTTATTCCCAATGGCTTTTCGTGGAACAACTAATTCAATTTTAGGTAATTTTGCAGTTTTTTCAGCTAAAGCTTGTTCGGAAATATCAATTCCCGGTGCAATGGCACCACCCAGATAATTTCCATCCCTATCTACTGCGCAAAATGTAGTTGCAGTTCCAAAATCTACGATTATTACTGGGCCACCGTATTGTTCATATGCCGCAATTGCATTTACAATTCTATCTGCACCGACTTCCTTGGGATTATTCACTTTTAAGGAAATCCCGGTTTTAATACCAGGGCCTACAACAATTGCAAGAACATTAAAATAGTCTTTTGACATTTTTTTGAGAATCCAGGTAACCGGAGGAATAACGCAAGACAGAGCAACAGCATGAATATCTGAAAAACTCAATTTTGAATTATCAAGTAAATTCTTTAGCAACATACCATACTCATCTTCTGTTTTATCTAAGTCGGTTGAGATTCTCCAATATTTTTCCAATTTTTTCTCATTGTAAATTCCAAGTACAGTATGTGTATTTCCTACATCAATTACTAGAACCATCTTAAGGTACCTCCACACTTTCATAATATGTATTCATTCCTCTAGAAATTTTTCAATATAGTACAAAACAGTTCATTTATCAACAAGGAAAATATTAGTTTTATTTTTCGAGAAAAATTAATATCCCAATTTTTTCAATGCTTTGACTAATATTGCAATTAATAGTGATGCTACAATTATCTCCGGGATACCGTGCACAAATCCTACCGATAAGCTGACTTTTGCGGGAAGATATCCTCTTAACGTTGCTAATCCTAACACGCCAACAGTATTGGTAAGTGTACCGGTAATTGCTGCCAAAATACTGTTTTGTTTAAAATATCTATAAGTATAAAATGAAACAACACCTATAAATATTCTAGGGAGAATAGCAATAAGCGGATCAGCAAACATAGGATTCGTTGCATTTGCTAAACTATATACACCAAAAATAAGTCCGGTCAAGGCTCCTACTAATGGTCCTTCTATAATACCTCCCAGTATTGCCGGGATATGCATGATAGTAGCATGTCCAGCAGGTGTTGGCACAGGAATAAATCCTAACCTAGTAATTCCTAAAAGAATGGCAATGGCTCCCAACATTCCGGAAATTGCCATTTGGCGGGTAGTTAGCTTAAAAAGCGGTTTAACTGAAGAATTATTCATTTTTTTTCCTCCGTTCCAGTTCCGTCATTAGATACCAGACGAAATATTTATTTTTTTTATTAATGGTCTTGTTCTGTTAAGATACAAGCACAAATACTCTTAATATTTTCCCCATCAGTTTAAGGGAAAGAAACTGATTTGTCAAGAAAAAAACGTAAAAAAAACGTAAAAAATGATTTATTGTTTTCCTGGATAGCTAGCTTGTTTTATTAGGTAGTGTTGAAAAATATATAAATCAAGATAAGCTTTCCAAACTAAGATTGTAAGCCTTTATTTTATTTTGCAAATTACGTCGACTTATCCCTAATTCTTCTGCAGTTTTAGTTCTATTGTTATTATTTTGGATTAAGGATTTTACTATGAGGTCTTTTTCCATTTCTTTTAAAGTGCCTTTTTTTTCAATGATCCTCTCTTTCTCGATAAATGCAAAGTAGTCTTCGTTCATCAAATGCGTTTTAGCCATAATCATGCTACGCTCAATAATATTTTCCAATTCTCTTATAT
>Ga0272442_10001151_pt1 | contig 40756 bp, 38 predicted proteins | sample SSMForm2O_FD_200262 | JGI IMG/M metagenome (GOLD analysis project Ga0272442, IMG submission 200262) | Marine sediment archaeal communities from Little Sippewissett salt marsh, Falmouth, MA, United States - SSM-Form-2O | ecosystem: Environmental > Aquatic > Marine > Wetlands > Sediment ...
ACCGAACATCGCCTGTGAGCGTTTTTTTGCGCCGTGGCCCGACATGGAACAACAGATGCGAACACGCGGAATTGCCCTCGCATCACTGGAGTCTGCCGTACCACTCGACAAATTCGATATCGTGGGCTTTTCATTGCAGTATGAACTTTCGTACACCAACGTCCTGAACATGCTGGATTTGGGAGGTGTCCCGATTTACGGGGTGGACCGGAATGAGGGCACACCACTCGTCATCGCCGGCGGGCCGGCGGCCTTCAATCCGGAACCGATGTCACCGTTTATCGATGCCTTTGTGATCGGCGAGGGTGAAGAGGTCATCATGGAAATTGCCCGGGCCACCATGGAAGGAAAGCAAAAACAGAGGAAAAGAAACGACCTCCTGCACGCACTGGCCGCCATCGACGGGGTATACGTGCCGGCATTGCATGTTGACGGAGAGAAAGTCCGTAAGAGAATAATCCGAAACCTCGATGACTCACCACTTCCTACAAGCCCCATCGTCCCTCTCACGAAAACGATCCACGACAGGATTACACTGGAAATCGCCCGGGGCTGTTCACGGGGATGCAGATTCTGTCAGGCGGGTATGGTCTGGCGGCCAACACGAGAACGGAACCCGGAGAACCTCATGAACATGGCCGAGACGATGCTCGCATCCACCGGACATGACGAAATTTCATTGCTCTCACTCAGTTCAGGCGACTATTCCTGTATCGATTATCTCCTTACGTCTCTGATGGACAGGTATTTCGATGAAAAGATTGCCCTTGCCCTTCCGTCCATGCGGGTGGAGACACTCACGGACATCCTTATCGAACAGATAAAACGGGTCAGGAAAACTAGCTTTACTCTAGCTCCCGAGGCCGGAACACAGCGACTGAGAAATATAATCAACAAGGGAAACACGGAAGAAAATCTTCTCAAGACAACCAGATCAGTGTTCGATGCCGGCTGGCGATCCGTCAAGCTTTACTTTATGATCGGTCTCCCGGACGAAAGGCAGGAGGATCTCGAAGGAATTGCGGACCTGGCATATAAGGTTCTCAAAGAGGGCGGGTTCAGACGCCAGGTAACGGTAAGCCTTTCGTCATTTGTCCCCAAGCCCCATACACCATTCCAGTGGGTCAGACAGATAGGCCTTGAGGAAATCAAAACCAAACAGGATTTTCTCAAGGACCGTATCCGCCACCGAAACCTTAATCTGAGATGGAGCGACAGGAGAGTCAGCCTTCTCGAAGGCCTGTTGTCGCGGGGTGATCGGGCGCTCGGAGAACTGATTGCGGCAGCATTTCGCGCAGGGTGCCGGTTTGACGGATGGGGCGACCAATTGAGATTCGATCTCTGGGAAGAAGCGATGAAGATGTTACACGTCGATGCTGCACAGTATCTGCAGGAGCGACAGTCAGACTGTGCCCTTCCATGGGATCACATAGACTGCGGCCTCACCAGAGAGTTCCTCGTACGCGAGTATGAAAAGTCCCCTAGTGAAGAACTCACCGAAGACTGTCGTTTCGGTGTCTGCCACAAGTGCGGTGTTTGTGATAAAAATACCACGATCAGGCTCGCAGTTCCACAGGCGACGGACACAGTATCCGGTACAGGCCACCGGCCGGCGAAAAAATTACCTCCCCCAAACGCCCAGAAATTCCGAATCAGATTTTTTAAACATGGCAAAGCACGGCTGCTGTCACATCTTGAGGTGGCATCGACGCTGGTACGAGGTATCAGGAAAAGCGGTCTTCAGTTCGTGTTTACCGAAGGATTTCACCCGCATCCGAAAATTTCGTTCGCCTTTGCCACACCCGTCGGAGTCGAGAGCAGCTGCGAGTTTGCAGATATTCAGATCAAAAATCCCCCACTGCATATGCACGAGCTGGTTACCACGATTAATCGTTCACTCCCGGAAGGACTGGAAATCAGCGAGATCGAGAAGATTCCTCTTGGCAGTAAATCGTTGTTCACTATCATCACAGGGTATCAATATGTGATATATCTCCCGGACGCCTTACGACACGCAGTCGGGATCGATCCGGCAGAGCGTATCCAGGACTTTATCGACCGGGATGTGGTTGAGGTAACCCGCACCAGAAAAGGTAAAACCGTGACAAAAAATATACGCCCTTTCGTGGCGGAGGTATCATTTGACGAATCGGAGTATAAAATCGATTTGTCGGTTGCCATCGGATCCAACGGTGGCGTAACACCCCGGGAGATACTGAAAAGCGTGATAGGTCTGGATGACGACACCCTGAAAACAACAAAGGTTTGTAAAGTAGCACCCATCTTCGCAGACAGGAAATAATATCATGTCAAAGGAAATGATTTTCAACTGCTCGGAGCACGAAATGAGAATTGCTGTTCTGGAAAACAGCATTCTTACCAACCTGTATATCGAAAGGCCCGATGGGAAATCAGTCGGAGGTAATATATACCTCGGACGTGTGGTTCGCGTCCTTCCCGGCATGCAGGCAGCCTTCGTCGACATAGGGCTTGAGCGGGCAGCCTTTTTACATGTATCGGACACCTACCACGACATTTCCGAGCTGGAGTTCCTGCTAAACGAAGAGGATGAAGAAATAGAGGACGGAGAACGCATCACATACGAAAGCAGATTGTACCATAAGGAAACGGAATACCAAATCGAGGATATACTGAAAGACGGCCAGGAAGTCCTGGTCCAAATCGCAAAAGAACCCGTGGGCACAAAGGGCGCCCGAGTCACTACCTATATTTCACTTCCCGGTCGAAAGCTCGTCCTGATGCCGACGGTGCAGCATATCGGTATCTCACGTCAGATTACCGATGAGGCAGAACGAAAACGTCTTAAGGACATCCTTGAAGAACTGCGCCCCGAGGGACACGGACTGATTGCCCGGACTGTCAGCCAGGGGAAACGGAAAGATGCGCTGACGGGTGACATAAAGTACCTGACACGCCTGTGGGAATCAATCAAGAAGAGGAAAGACCGCATCGGTGTGCCGGGACTCGTCCACAGGGATCTCGGCATCACGCTGAGGGCCATGCGCGATCTGTATACCGAAGATATCGAGCGAATTGTCATCGATTCACAAAACGAATATGATGTCATCATCGATTTCATGGAAACATTTGTACCTAATTTACGCTATACCATCGAACTCTATGAAGGAGACATGCCGATTTTCGACGCATTCGGAATCGAATCGGACATCCGCAAGGCATTGCGCAATAAAGTCTGGCTGAAATCGGGAGGATATATCATCATAGAGGAGACGGAAGCCCTGTGCTCGATAGATGTCAATACGGGCAAGTACGTGGGGAAGAGTAATCTCGAAGATACGATTCTGAACACCAACCTGGAAGCAGTCCGCGAAATCGCATACCAGATTTGTCTTAGAAATATCGGCGGTATTATCATTATAGACTTTATCGACATGGAAATAGAAGAGAACCGCGAAAAAGTATTTAATGCGCTCGTAGAGGCGATGGATCATGACAAACACAGGAGTAAGATTCAGCGAATGTCGGAACTGGGATTAATCGAAATGTCCCGCCAGAGAAAAGGCCGAAGTCTCGAGAACACATTGTGCGAGTCCTGTCCATGCTGTGACGGAACAGGTGTTATCAAATCAAAAAAAACAACCTGCCATGAAATTTTCAGAGAACTCCGGCGAGAAAAGACGGGAAGTCTGCAGAAAAAGATCTGCGTGCTCGTTCATCCGGATGTCGCCAACCTCCTCCGTGAAGATAATCAGCATACGATTGAAAGGTTGGAGAAAGAACTGAACATGACAATTATCATCAAAGTAGACAACAATTTTTACCAAGAATATTATCAGATTATACCGCTTCAATGACCCGTTCGCATGTGATGAAAACCGACGACAGCGCAGTACAAGAAGCCCGGCATACTTCCACAAAAACCATCTACAGTGTCGGGACAAGCAACCGCACCCTCGACGATTTCGGACAACTGCTTGCCCATTTCGGAATCGAGGTCCTGGTCGATGTCAGGCGGTTTCCTACAAGCAGGTTTGTGCATTTCAAAAAGGAACATCTTCAGGCATTCTGTCTCCGTCAGGGAATCACCTACCGCTGGATGGGCGACCTTCTGGGCGGCTTCCGCGCGGTGAGTTATGAAGAGTACCTGCAGACGGACGAATTCAAGAAGGGCCTCGGCCGACTCGAAGCGATGGCACGCCGCTCGGTAACGACGTTCTGCTGTGCAGAACGCCTGCCTTCGAAATGCCATCGCCAATTCATTACCCGCCGACTGGAACTGAGGGGCTGGTCGGTTATCCACCTTATCGATAAAGATACTACCTGGATATCGGACCAACTGAACCTGTTCTGATGTGTCCACGAGAAATCTTTTCATTCCGCCATCATCCGGCAAAACCGGGCCCTTTGGCAGCCTACAACCCATGGAGTATCTTATGCAACCTTGCTTCGTCTTATCCTCTGTTACTCGCACAGACTGGTTTCTCACAAAAGACGATCTTTTTTGCTTTCAGAGTTCCCCAATCCTGAAATTTGTCAGGTATATATGCCATCCGCCACTTGTCTGGCTCACATCAACCTCGAACCGTGCGAATCTGTCATAGCCTTTGACGACGCCGGACACGGCAAATTTTCCATCCACATATATTTTAATGACATTATTCTTGACATTGAGGCGCACGGTTTTGCCTTTGTTGATCCGACTCCTGTTTCTGGCACCGCCCGGCAGCGTAAAGTGATTGCCGTTGGAGCTCCATTTTATGGAATATTTCATACCCTTCGTATCGACCAGTGATATCGTCGATCTTTCAGCCCAGTCCTGATAATCGAACTGAAAATAAAAATCCTTCGGAAACATCACGTTCTGTCCCACAGTGTGCCGGCCGGGAATTGATGAGACCAGGTACTTTCGTCCGTCTTTCAATGTCTTCACATACACGTTTCTGCCCCAGTCGGTGGGATCGCCCTCTTCATAGCCGGAAAAATCTTCCATAAATACAACCTTTCCCGGAAGGACCGATTTCCCCCCAGACGCCGGACCTTTTGATCTCATCACATAACTGATCTTACCCATAAGCTTTTCGATCACTTTGTCCTTTTTGATTTCCGAGGCGGCCACGGCAAACACGGAGCCTGTCTCCGTTGAAATCAACCTGGCATTGACTTTTACCGTTGTTACCAGGTCGGTGATCGTCCCCGTACAGATGGCATCGACCCCCAGAATTTTTCCCAATTTTTTGGCAGTCGACTGATCGATCAATCCGACCATATTCAGTTTGTGTTCCTGGATTATCTTGTTGAGCAGCTGCCGCTCGATGACGGTGAACGTCCTGGTCATGAACAGCCGGGTAATCAACTCCTCCGACAGAAACCTGCCCAGTTCCGTGATCCGGCCATCCAGATCCGAAAATTCAACCACGGCAACGGTATGCGTCTGTTGGTGCGACATCTCTGCGGCAATCTGCGTCGAGAGATTTTCGAGCCCTTCATTCAATGTGTGCGCGGCAAATCCATTTTGGACCGATAAGCAAACGACGCTGCCGGCCACCAATAATATGAAAAGGATTTTCTTCATGATATCAGACATTCTCCCTTGAAGTGTAATCTCCGAATTCGCAGAGGCATTGTATCATGAAAACCGAACTCCGGCATTATACAATTCATGCGGGACGTGGTCGCTTGGCAGCTCCCGCACTGCAAAAATCTCTCTACGTCTACGGATATTGAATGGTAATGGCCGAATGATTTTCTTGAATGATGACGCCGATCATGAAGGTGCCACCGTCCAGCCGCGGCCAGCCGGTGGCACATATCGTCAGTCATGATAAAGAATGGTATCCCGACAGGGTGGCCGGAATTATCCTCCGAGGTAGAGATCTACGACTTCTTTGATTCGATGATGCTCATACTCGGGAGAGTTTTTCACAGACTGCACAAATTCAATCGCGTCTGTGGTTCCTAAATCTCCAATTGATTTAAGGGCCATCAATTTTTCATCTTTGTCCCGGTCGTTATAGATCTGTTTGAGAAATTCAAACTGATCAACGGCTCCGAGCATGCCCAACGCACATATTGCCGCGACTTTTACATAATCATCATCATGATCAACCAGAGAGCATAAGGGGCCGACAGCTGCCGGATTGTTAGTGTATCCCAACTCCATCACCTTCAGGAAAAGATAATTATCCTCACTTCCTTCGATTTCCTGCACCAGAGCATCAACTTTTTCTGTAGGCATGACAAGGCCAAAATAGAGTCTGTTAATTTTTGTGGCAACTTCTTTAATCATTAGGGAAACGGGAAGATTATAGCAGGGTTCTTCTACCTCTTTCATAGACCATATCGGCACTTTCCCTATTCTGAAATAGAAAGCTATCTTTTTTGTTTCTCCATTGCCTGTAAAATCTGCACTGAACGTCGTCGCCGTCTGAAATGGAGACCATCCGGTACTGCGATGGTTCCTGATTCGATATTTCTTTACCAGAAGCATGAGGTCGGAATCTTCCGCATCTGAGGCCTGTAAGGCAATTCCTCTCGATGCCAGTTCCGTTATCAGGTTACCCGCAAGGAATGACATTTCGTTATCCATGTTCTTTAGTGCCACCGAAATTCGTCCGACGGATATTGGCTTGTCTTCGGCCGTTCTCCCATCTGCCACCTTGAGATCAACATCAACCGGAGCGCTTTCCGTATAAGCAAGTGCCGACGGAGTGGGATCCTTCACGGTGTAACTCAGCCCACAGCCATACACTGCTGAAAACAGAAACAGAGACATCGTCAATACAAACACCTTTTTCAACTTGCACATACTCTTCCTCCTTAAAATTATCTTCCGACAGGTACGACACACCTTTTACCTGTGCCCCACACCTGTGTTCTCTTTATTTTTTGTCCCCGTTTCATATACTCCCACAACGGCCCCTTAATCCCGAAGCGCCGCAGTTTATGCTGCAGGTCCGTCGTCATATTGATATTCATGCCGGGAAATATCCAGGTCGGGTGGTCTTTGGCAAACGTTTCCGCAAATGAAAGGATTTCATCTTCGATGGCAGAGGACAGATAAAAGACCGGCTCCAGGAAGTCGACATCGTTACCGATCACCCCTTCGTCGAGCGCTATTGCGGCAAGCCGCGTCCCCGGGAACATCCGGATTCCGATCATGCAGATCGCGGCGGTGGGGGCCATATCGTCAATCGCCTGAAAGGTGCTGCGAACACTCTCCATGGTCTCGCCGGGCCCTCCGATAATAAGCGAATGGCAGAATGCCATCCCGGCCTTTTCGCACACGGCCGATGCGGCTTTGAGATCGTCAACGGTAAAATTCTTTCCAAGATTCTCCAACATGCAATTCTCTGCGGCATCACTCCCAAATTCGACACTCGAGCAACCTGCCTCCTGCATCAGAGTAATGAGTGCGGGAGTCACAAACTTCGGGTTGGCATAACAACTCCATTTGACGGGGAGGTTGCGACTGCGTATCTCCCGGCATACCGCTTTTGCATGCACCATGGGATAATTGAAGGTATTGTCGACAAAAAACAGGTTGCCCACACCTGAATTCAGCAATCCCTCAATTTCGTCGCAGACACGTTCGGGAGACCGCACCCGTACGTTTCGGCCCTCGATAATCGGGTAGGTGCAATAGATACACTGAAACGGGCATCCCCGCTTGGTCTGGATGTTGCCCATACCACCCCACTTCAGGTACGCCTCATTATCGAACTTTGATCGGTCGGCACACGGAAGCGCATCAAGGTCCCCGATCATGTCACAGTGGGTGCCGACGATGCGTGACGGGCCGCATTCTGTATGCAGTGGGCTATCGTCGACATCCTCGATCAGTTTCACGAACGCGGCTTCACCCTCTCCGATCACACCGAAATCCGCACCAAGATATTGAAGGAGCGGCTGGGGCATCAGGGCAAAGGCACTACCTCCCACCACGACCCGGGCGTTGCTTGCTTCCCTGATCGTTTCAATAACCCGGCGGCAAAAGGGGAGATAGGTAACATAATTGGGCCAACTTACGTTATCGATGTTACGAAGCGAGAGGCCCACAATATCGGGACGGCAGTCATGCAAGGCCGATACGATGGCCCTGTCATAATCATCGGCAAAACACAGATCCAGTATGGAATAGTCGATGCCGTGTGTCTTCAATGCGGCGGCAATGGATGCCAGCCCCAGTGGGAATACCGGATCGGGCAGTGATTCAATGTTCGGAGACACAAGCAAAACCTTCATATCGCCTCCCTCACACCTCGGCAAACACAAAGCTGCTGCTGCCGCCCCCGAAGGTACTGCTGGTCATCAATGCGGTAGCTGTGTTGCCCGTTCCCTCCGTTTGCCAGTCGGGATGTCCGCCGTTCCCATTTTCCATACGCTGCAGCGGTATGGCAGGCAGCGGTATTCCGCTGCGGATGCTCAGCAGGATCGCAGCGGCCCTCAGTATGCCGGCTCCCCCAAAGTCTCCCATAAGATATTTTAAGGGCGTAACGTGGAGTGTATTTTTCTGTCCCGCAAACAATTCCCCGAGTCGCTTACATTCCATGCGCTCAACTTCACCGGAACAGTTTGCCGACACATCAATCTGGCCGATATCCGACGGACCGACGCCGGCATGGGCAAGGGCGGCTTTCGTCGCCCGGACCATCTGACGACCATCGATTTCGTAGTGCCCCATCGGAGCCGGCCCGCCCGTTACAACGCCGGCCCGGACCACTCCATATATGTCCGCTCCCCGTTCCAGAGCACTGTCGAGTCGCTCCATCACGAGGAATCCCGCACCCTCGCCCAGGATTATACCGCTGCCGATGCGCGGTGTGACGGCACTCCCATTACTTATTCTCGTTCCGTCAAGGGCCCGCACCGCATCATAGCATGCGTACTGCATGGCGGACAGTTCTTCTGCCCCCCCCACCAGCACCACATCCGCCATGTTTGCGGACAGGATATTCCGGGCATAGCAGAGAGCATTCTCGGCGGAAATTGCATTCTGACAAAATGTGGTATTCGGTCCGGTGATGCCGTGATACATGGCGACATGGCTCGCCGGTGCATTGGGCACCGTCTCCGGAAACAAAAACGGGTGCGAGCCCCGCGGGCCCTCCGCAAGCAGGCCCGCAAAAAAATCTTCGACATGAGAACTGCTCCCATATGCCGTTCCCATCACGATGGCAATCCGCTCCCGGTCAACTTTATCAAGCCTCAGCCTGCTGTCTTCCAAGGCATCTACACTCGCCGCAACGGCCATTCTTGATATTCTGCTCAATCGCCGGAACGATCTCGGTTTCATAAATTGGACGGGATCGAAATCATCGATCCATCCCGCAATATTCGTACGCAGGTCACTTGTATCGAAGTGCGTAATCTTTTTGATGCCGCTCCGGGCATGTCTGACGTTTTTCCAGAACGCCTCTCGACCGGTGCCCAGGGGACTAATAACCCCGATTCCCGTGACGGCAATGTTATTTTCACCGTGTATGCTGTTCGTGGTTCTCATGTATTTTTCCGTTCCCTATCATACCGATGCCGGCAGCGGTCCAATGCCCGAAACATGTGCATCACATCCCGGCTCAGCCCTCGACCCGTCCAAACACGACCGAGGTATTGTTACCGCCGAATGCATACGAGTTGCTCATGGCAATGCGGATTTCCTTTTCTCGCGCCCGTCCGGGGACATAGTCGAGATCGCATTCCGGATCCGGCTCCTCGAGATGAATTGTGGGCGGCACCATCTGTTTACGAATGGAAAGTACCGTTGCCACCCCCTCCACCGCACCGGCCGCACCGAGGCAATGGCCTACCATTGACTTGGTCGAGCTCACGGGGATCATGCCTGCCCGGCGGCCAAACACATCCTTGATGGCAATGGTCTCCATTTTATCATTTATCCGGGTTGCGGTGCCGTGGGCATTGATATAATCCACATCGTCAACGGCAAGTCCCGTGTTCTTCAGAACCCTTGTCATCACCCGCCCCATGCCGCCCGAATCCGGTGAAGTGATATGGACGGCATCCGCGTTGATGGCATACCCGAGGACCTCCGCATATATGAAAGCACCCCGAGCCGATGCATGCTCAAAATCTTCAAGCACGAGCATGGCGGCACCCTCACCCAATGACAGTCCTCGGCGATTTTTATCGAAGGGACGGCAATACTCCGGATCTGCCAGTTTTAAAGAATTAAAGCCTGCAAAGGTCAGTTCGGAGAGGGCCTCACTCCCCCCTGTCAGGACAATATCATGGTCACCGGACCGGATCAGGTCATATCCGTATCCGATGGAGGTGGCGCTTGAAGAGCAGGCCGTACAGATGGTGCTTCTGAATCCATAAAGTGCATAGCGGTTGGCAATCAAATCGGTCAGAGTACAGGGTGCGGATGCCAGGAGCCGCGAAGGTCTGGTCCGAGGTTCGTGCAACCAGACGGCCCGCCGGTATCGCTCCCAGGAAAGCATGCCGCCCGCACCACCCCCCAGGACGACACCCACACGTTCTCGTGCCCCATCATAGTGATCGAGACCGGCATCGGCACAGGCCTCCCGGGCCGCAATGAGCCCCAGAAGATCGCACCGCGACATGCGCCGCACCTCACGCGGCTCAACCCCCGACGTTAGCTCCCGGTGTTTCACCTCACCGGCGGATCGGCAGCCGTACCCTTCGGTATCGAACACCGATATGGGCCTGATGCCGTTTCGCCCGCTGAAGAGGCCCTCACTGAAGACGTTAATGTTTTCTCCGATTGAGGTGATGATACCAAGGCCTGTGATAACGACACGCTTTAAGGAATTCAATCTACCGTTCCTTCCGGAATAAATTTTTCAGAAACACAATACTGATGTGAAACGTATCCTTTACAGGCCGATAGTATGATGTATGGGTACGTTCCTCGTAATATATGGGCTTGATCGGTACAAAATCGATGGTGTATCCGCGCTTCCCGGCCCTGAGTATAATATCGGCCTCTGCCTCGAACCCGTCGGTCATGATATAGATATTCTGCATGACACGGCGATCATACAGTCGAAACCCGCATTGCGAATCCCTGATCGGCTGACCGATAAGCAGTGAAAAAAGAAAGGTGCCGACCCGATTGGGCACATACCTAACACGAGGGATCCGTTCCTTCTGCCACAACCTGTTACCGACAATAATATCCGAATGGTGAGTCCGATAATGTTGCACGAAGCGAGGAATTTCCGACGGATCGTGCTGGAGGTCCGCATCCAGGGTAATGGCGGCTTGAAATCCGTTGTCAAGGGCATAACGAAACCCCATCCGCAGGGCATTGCCCTTGCCCCGGTTTGACGGTACGCGAATGGTATGCGCCCCCGATGTCCTGGCAACATCCACAGTCCGATCATGGGACCCATCGTCTATCACAACTATGGGATCAATGTATCCGAGAGTATCCGATACGACGTCGCCAATCGTTTTCTCATTATTATATGCAGGGATAAGGCCGCAAATTTTCATGCCGTATCAGAATGTCCCCAACGACACACATCCCGATCAGGAACCTTTACAGTAATTCACCATTCTGGTTACCCGTGTGTCAAGTTCGCCGCTCAGTCTGTATATCATTGTCTTATCGGTACGCAGGATGACCTGCGTTGTCTCGCCTTCGGCCAGCAACTGTCGCGAATCGCGCGAGAGGATTTCGAATCTGAATATCAAAGCCGCGATCTCCGGTTTCGTCACGGTGGACCGTATAACAATTTTTTGACCGCATAATGCGGATTGATTATATCTGCATGCAAGATCTACAACCGGGGCAATGTATCCCAGTTCCACCAGCTGCCGTGGCAGCAAATCAAATTTTTTGAGGAGCTTCATCCGGCCGATTTCGAACCACGCCATGTAGTGGCCATACCATGCAATGCCCCATTCATCTACCTCATTGAAACGCACCGTGTCGCCAGTTTCTACCCATTGCACGGGTTATTCTCCCTCGCTGAATTCGTCTTGGATAAACAGGGCAAGCGCCCGTACGGACGCAAATGCCTTTCGGCCGACATTTTCGTCTTCAATGATCACGTTAAAATTCTTTTCTACCGCCACAACCAGTTCAAGGGCATCCAGGGAATCAAGTTCCAATCCTTCTCTGAAGAGCGGGGTCTCATCACCGATATCTTCGAGCGTTATATCCTCTAGTTTAAGAGTATCAATGATCATGTTTTTCAGAAATACAATAAGTTTGTCAGTATCATTGACGATTTCTTTCATTCCGAACCTCTTTTGATCTATTTCACGTTAGACCGCCGTCCACGACCAGGACCTGGCCGGTAATATATCCAGCCCGTTCCGAGGCCAGAAAGAGCACTGCTTCGGCAACATCGGCAGGATCACCGAACCTGCCCATGGGAATCATATCCAAAAATTCCCGGACTGTCTTTTCATCCAGGGTTTCAGTCATCTCCGTGGCAATCACGCCGGGACATACGGCATTGACCGTAATGCCGGTGCGGGCAACTTCACGGGCCAGTGATTTTGTGAACGAGATAATTCCACCCTTTGACGCCGCGTAATTGGTCTGGGAAATTCTGCCCGTCAGTGCCGACGGTGAGGTAATATTGATGATTCTCCCGGCTTTCCCGGCTATCATCTGCTTTAACACGGCCTTGGAACACAGATACGTGCCCTTGAGATTGACCTCCACCACACGGTCCCAGTCTGCTTCCTTGAGAAACAGGAGTAACTTATCCCTGATGATGCCGGCGTTATTAACAAGAACATCCACCGCACCCCAGCGGTTGATGATATCGCCAGCCATTTTTTCGACGTCATCTCTCAAAGACACATCACCCTTGAAGAGAAGCGCATGGGCTGATATCTTTTTTAGTACATCGTAGGTGTCACGGGCACTTCTTTCATCGGACAAGAAGGTTACCGCCACCCAGGCGCCTTCACGGGCAAAGGCCATGGCTATTTCACGCCCCAACCCCCGTGTCCCTCCGGTAACTATGACTTTTTTATCTTTGAATTCCATAATATTATACGTTTAATCCCGACGACAATACCCGACAGGGTCTGGAATCTAGCAAAATAACTTTTTTCTTGCAAGATCGAAGTTCGCAGCGCTACGCACTGGTCAGCTGCATTCGAAAAAGCCGTCCCAGGTGGATCGTCGTACTTTCGATGCCGGTCTTCACTCCAGAATCCTGTAAAGTGTCGTGCCCTTGAAGCGGAGCAAAACCAATGCATCCCCATCCTTCAGATAATACCAGTCATTCTGTGACAAGATAAAATCGCGAGCGTATTCATTTGCCGGTTCTGTCTCGACCAGATATGCAGGGTATCCCAGGCAGAGCAGGACTTCCTTTTTTGACATACCGGTTTCGGCAATACCCGACAACACACTGTCCAAAAACACAGGATTAATTTTATCAAGTTCCAGGGTCGCACGGTCTTCGGCAAAATATTTTTTAAAGGATACCCTGCCGACTTCAGGGCTGTTTTCGCTCAGCCAGCGCCCCAGATAATAGACTTTGTTCTGCACCGTAAATGTAATTCCCTTTTTCGTCACATCTACAATCGTACATTGTGTCCCGGCAGGGATGAGAATACCTCCCTGGTAATAATTCGAATACCAGATCTTGTTTTCTTCATACGTCTTGAGATTTACTCTATTGTAGAATATCTGTCCTCGTTCGACACCAATTGTCGATTCATTGAATTCAGGGGTAAACAGGGCACAACCGTTCAGTAAAATCAGGCACAAAACCAGCATGCATGGCGTCCAGATCATTTTTCCAGAAGTTTTCATTGCAACATCCTCCACATCAATTATTAGTTCCCGCCGTGCGTCAACTCTCGGACGGCAGTACGAGATTGTAATCCATCACCTGTGATCCGGTGGTTCAACAAATCGCGATTCTATCATCGATTGCAAAAAAATTATAACTTTATCTTGATATTTTTTCTCTGGCTTAGTAGTTGTGTATCGTTTTTTTAATAGTTTCCCCGCATCAATGCGGCAGCATTTAACAGATATCGGAGAAACTTACTACTATCCGGATTAAAGTTCCGGAGTGCGGCACGGGACGGCTTGTGAATTCAGACGTATTCATCACAGACGGACATTGGCGGAAATCATTAGCTGCCGTGAGGGCCCTCGGCAAAGAAGGAATCAAGGTCACCATCGGCGAGAGTACCCGTCTGGCAACCGCCCTGTTTTCACGTTACTGTCGGCATCCGATCGTCTACCCTTCACCCTTGTTTCAATCAGGGCATTTCATCGAATTTCTCCGCAACGAGCTAATCCATCGGCCCCACCGGATGCTGCTGCCCATGGAAGACGAAACCATGGGGTTGATCGCGCGGCATCATCGGGAATTTTCCCGGTTGACCTATCTTCCTGTCGTTCCCTTTGAAACGTTCGAGTTTGCCCGGAGAAAAGACAATATACTGAAACTTGCTCAACAGCGAGGGATCCCCACGCCCAGGACGTGGTATATCGATCACGTATCCGACGTCGATACACTCAAAAACACACTGTCGTACCCGGTTGTTATTAAACCGACGACCGGAGCGGGGGCGAACGGTGTTCGATATCCCGAGAACGCCCGTGAACTCATCCGCCATTATCAGGAAGTACACCGCTACTTCCCCCATCCGATGATCCAGGAATATATTCCCCGCGAGGGACCGGGATATGGAGCCTCTTTCCTTGTGGATGAAAGGGGAGAGATCAAGGCATCATTCGTGCACAAACGCCTCCGAGAATATCCGATTACCGGCGGGGCAAGTACATTGCGGGAAAGTACACGATACGACACGATTCTGGCAATGGGTGAGGATTTGCTGAAGGCCATCGGCTGGTTTGGTGTCGCCATGGTGGAATTCAAGATCGATCTTCGTGACGGCACGCCAAAGCTCATGGAATTGAATCCCCGATTCTGGGGATCGCTGAACCTTGCCGTGGCAGCCGGGGTTAATTTTCCGTATCTTCTGTATCGAATGGCCCGTGGCGAAAAGTTCGAACCCGTTGTGCGGTATGAAATAGGCAAGAAATCCCGCTGGCTTTTGCCGGGTGATATTCTGCATTTTATTGATCACCCCAGACGATCGACATTGCTCCCTGATTTTTTTTACTTCCGGCAGGCCGACACGGTCTATGACATCTGCTCTCTCAAAGATCCTCTGCCCGTCCTGGCTCGGCTGGCAACGCCATTTACGTTCCTGTATGATCAGGACATGAAGTACCGATTGCGAAAGAGAAAATTATGACTGTCTCAAATATCTTGACTGTAGACCTGGAAGACTGGTTTCATATTTGCGGTGTCGACCATCTTTTGCCCGAAGATTCATGGCACACCCTGGAAAGCCGCATCGAGGCTAATACTACTCGAATTCTCGAACTCTTGGCATGCCACGGTGTTACGGCAACTTTTTTTGTCCTTGGCTATATTGCCGAACAGCACCCGGAACTCATCAGACGCATCAGCGCCGCGGGTCATGAAATAGCCACTCACGGTTATGCGCATACCCGTGTCTACACGATGACACCTGAGGCATTCCGGGAAGATCTCAGAAAGGCGGTCACCGTCATCACGGGGATTACAAATCGCCCTGTCAAGGGTTTTCGCGCCCCCGAATGGTCGATCCGGGACGAATCTCTCTGGGCGCTCGACATTCTTCGTGAGGAAGATTTCGAATACGATTCGAGCATGACACCGCTTCCGATCATCGGCAACCCCGACTATTCGCACCTGCCCCACCTGCTGAATCTTCCTCATGGCCGGATGTGGGAATTCCCACCATTGGTTGCCATCAATCCTCTCGTCAATCTCCCCATAGGAGGCGGCTGGGGATTACGTGTTTTCCCTTACCGTCTTATCAGGCACTCCATCCGGCATTTAAACAAAATGGGGGCACCCGCCGTCATTTTTTTGCACCCTCGCGAATTTGACCGTGCCGTTCCCCGTGTCAAGCTGCCGCTGGCCCTGCATTTCGTGCTGAATGCCAGGATTGAAACGACGGAGAGGCGACTCAGACGTCTTTTAAATGATTTTACCTTTACGTGCGTGTCAAATGTCATGCACGAGACATCTCACCGCAGGAAAAACTAAAGCTCGCCGCAATCCTGCAAAAAGATGGAGGACCCGGCCAGGGTTCGTGATTGATACTACTGAACACGAAAGAAATAGTTTGCATTTTGAAAAGTTCATGGGTATAAAAACGCACTTAATATATGGTCGATATAATTATATACCTGAAAAACAATCTCGCAGAGCACTTTGTGATTTATTTCATCCCGCTTTATGTGCTTGGCGGACGACCGGTTGCACTTCTGAGTGCGCAGTTTCTCGGGTACAAGACCTCTTTTTTATTGCCTGTGGTGGTAATGCTGGACACTCTTCAAATTCCGATGTTTTATTACCTGTACGGAACAATCTCCCACACGGTACCGGCAAAAATAATCTCGGAACGAACCGCAAAACGGGAAGCAAGGCTCCGAAAATCGAGATTGTTTTACTGGATGCAGGTAATGGGAGCACCCGGGGTGATAGCTATTACCATGTTGCCGCTGAAGGGATGTGGTATGTGGAGTGGTGTTCTTATGGCAAAATTGTTGAACTTTTCCAAACCGGCCGGCTATTCGCTCTTGATCGCGGGGAGTGCAGTGGGATGTGCGCTTTTGCTTGGTCTCGGGGAGGGGATTTTACAGTTGTGGCATCACGTTGTGATCGATTAAAAAAATCAACTTAGGAAATTTATCACATGGTAGCGAAAACAAAAAACATTCTCCTTGTTCATGCGATTGATTTTCTTTTTATTGCTCTCGCGCATGTAAAAAATGACAAGCTTTTCAAATGGATATATACAGCGGTGGCCTTCATGGCGGCAAAGCTCGTCAAGAAAGACTACTATGTTGCAAACATTCGTTGGATAAAGCAGCTATTCGACAACGATCATCCCAGTCTTCACGTGACGCGAAAAATACTCCAAGGCACCAATGCGAACCAGCGCAAGACACTGATTAGGGCGGCCATCATCAATCAGTTGCTTATCGGCACCAACAAGCGCAAGAATTTCTCCGAGCAAAACGGATTTTACCCGCCCGGATTCTTCGTCATCAGCCCCAGCATGAAGTGTAACCTGAAGTGTGTGGGTTGCTATGCGGGATATTATGACAAAAGTGCCGAACTGACGTTCGAGGAAATCGATGATGTGCTCAATCAGGCGAAGAAAATGGGCATTTACTTCTGCGTTGTCTCGGGGGGTGAACCGCTCTTCCACCCGCGGATTTTCGATATATTCAAAAAACATAACGATATGATTTTTCATATGTATACGAATGGCACCCTGATCGACGAAACCATGTGTCGGAAACTTGCAGAAGTCGGAAACGTACTCCCGGCAATCAGCATCGAAGGGTACCGCAAAGACACGGACGCCCGCCGCGGTGTCGGACATTTTGACCGAATCATGAAAGCCATGGATCTTTTGAAAGAAGCCAAGATTCTATTCGGTTTCTCGGCAACGCTGACACGCGAAAATACGGAAATTTTGAACAGCGACGAATTCGTCGACTTCATGATTGCGAAAGGCTGCATTCTGGGATGGTACTTCATGTATGTGCCCATTGGTATCGAACCCAATCTCGAGCTTATGCAAACGCCGGAACAGCGCGGGTATCAGATTGAACGACTAGCCCATCTCAGGGCAACAAAACCCATCCTGCTCGCTGATTTCTGGAATGACGGGCCCGTTGTGGGAGGATGTATTTCGGGCGGCAGAAAATATTTTCATATCAATGCCAACGGAGACATGGAACCCTGTGTATTCTGCCACTTTGCAACCCACAACATTCGAACGTCGTCTCTCAGAGAGGCATTGCGTGCACCGCTTTTTACGTCGATCCAGTGCCAGCTGCCCTCATACCCAAATCTTCTGCGACCGTGTATCATTATCGACAAACCCGAGATCAGCCGGAACCTGATTGACAACTATAAGCCCTACTTCACCCATGACGGTGCGGACATTATATACAATGACCTTGCCGACCAAATCGATGAGTATGCAAAACAATATGGTGTCGTGGCGGACGTATTGTGGGAAAAAAGGTTTACCGCAAAAAGGGGTTAGTTCAAGGGGTCATGCCCGTTGCATAAAATCATCTCGCGATTTTATAAACACATCCTGCTGACGGCACTGATTATTACCGTCGTATCAATCGGATCGGCAGCCCGACTCGACCTTAATCCGAATTTCTTTTCTCTGCTCCCCGTCCATAACGAAGAAGTTACCGCTTTTTTTGATACGGTGGAGGAAATCGGCCTCAATTCATTACTCATCGCAGTCATCGAGCTGCCTCCCCAAATCGATCAAGCGGCCGCGGAGGCATTCATCGACGTGCTCGCCGAAAATTATGCCGACAGCAATCTGATACGGGCTGTCGAGTATAAAAGTACCACGAACGAACTTGCGTCTGTCTTCCAAATCGTTATCGAACACCTCTCGCTCTTTCTCGGTCCCTCTGAATTTACACAATTAGCCCGCAAGCTCACGGACAACGAAATACATGCCCAGATCCGGGAAAACAAACAACTCCTCATGTCACCGCTCGGCATGGCGATGCAGGACCTCGTCTTACATGACCCTCTGGCAATCAGGGAAATTATCCCGCCATATGCATCCATACCCCCGGACTACCGTCCGCTGAAACCCTACAGGGGTCATTACAGAATCGGTGACACCCGTACCTACCTCATATTCATGAAACCCATTGAACCGCCTCAGAACATCCCCTTTAGCAAAAGGTTAATGGAGGAGGTCCGCCACCTTGAAGATGTGTCGCTGTCCGATTTCGGTAACGATGCCAAAAGCCTGCAGGACAAGGTGATGATCGCATATACCGGAGGATACCCAATAGCAGTTGCCGATGAAGCTACGACACGCAAAGATATCATCCTTACCGTGTTGACGTCTTTCCTGGCCGTCTTGATTCTCTTTGCCGCGGCATTCAGAACAACCCGCGTGCTTGTCTATGTTGCCGCCTCACTCGCGACAAGCCTTATCTGGACCCTGGGATTCGCCGGTACCGTATTCCACAGCCTCAATGTCCTTACAGCGATCTTTTCCTGTGTCCTGATCGGCCTGGGCATTGATTTCGCCATTCACATCACCAATCGATACTTCAGCGCCGATAAAATTGATCTCCCGATACCCGTACGCCTGGAGGAAACGTTTCGAGAGGCGGGTAGCGGCATCATAATCGGCGGTCTCACAACTGCAATGGCGTTTTACTCTGTTGCCATCTCGAATTTCCGGGGATTCAGGGAACTGGGCATTGTCACCGGCACAGGCATTCTGCTGTGCCTCGTTGTCATGCTGTGTGTACTGCCGAGCCTGCTTGTCTTTTTTGCCGGTTCGGAGAGATCTCATAGGAAGATTACCATACGTGGATTCGGATTGACGACATTCATCGCTGCAATCTTGAAAAATCCCCGATTCGTCCTGATCGTGTCACTGATATGTACAGTCGGACTTGCAAGCTTTGGATTCCAGATTCGTTTCGACGATAATCTGAGAAATTTCAGGCCCGCCGCAAGCGCACCGTTCGCGTTGCAGGAGAAGGTCAGCGGGTGGCTCGGTGGTTCCCTGGGGGAGGCCTTTCTCGTGAGTGAGGCCCGTTCGGAAATCGAGGCGTTGCAGTTGAACAGCCGCATATATGAGGCATTGCAGGAACTCGAAGGCGGAAACCTGGTAGCAGGTGTGAGGTCGCTACATCAATTCATCCGCTCGCCGGAGATCCAGCAAAAGAATACCGACATTATCAGAAGGCAACCGGACGCCTTTGATATAGGCCGTATCCAGACCACATTTTCCCGGGCACTGGCAGAAAATGGGTTCCAACAGTTGAAAGTCTATGATCGGTATCTTGAAGATCTTTCCGGTGCATTCGCGACACACGCCGTGATACTGCCCTCGTCTCTTACCGGAGGCAGCTTTGACCGGCTGCTTAAACCGTTTTTCTTTCAAAAAGACGGGAAATTCACGACGGTCACTTACATTGTACCGGTGCGCGATCTCTGGTCACGCCACGATACGTCACGCTTCAAGGCTGCAATTACGGATAAAATGGATGAAAGGGGCATCCCCGAAAACCGGTATATATTGACGGGACCTAACCTTCTGACAGGCGATTTAAAGACCCTGATTATGGAAAACCTTACATCGGCACTGTGGCTGGTCTGTGTCGCCATTGCCTTTGTGCTCATCCTCTATTACCGTAAGGTAACGTTCTTCATGCTGGCGGGCCTCCCCCTCGTCATCGGCCTTGCGACACTCGCCGGCATCATGGTCCTGCTGCAGCTTGATTTCAATTTTTTCAATATAATCGTGCTGCCCATGATCGTGGGGATCGGAATTGACGATGGTATCCACCTTACAAACACGTTCCGTCGCGGTCAGCAAGACATCCTGTCGGACTCGATTGCCGGCACCGGACGAGCGGTAGTCCTCACATCACTGACAACATTGGCCGGATTCGGTTCGATCGCGCTGTCGCACTACCCGGGTCTCAAGAGCATGGGATATGTCGCGATTATCGGCATAGGAGGCTGTCTTGCGGCTTCACTTATTGTATTGCCCGCCCTTTTTGCTATAATACGGTCCCGGGATCAATCATAAGCCGATGAGTATAGATTCGGCCCATTTATCGGAGGAGTTCTATGAAGAAAATACTGGTTATTCTGCTCACACTTGTCGTGGTTGTCGGGTACAGCTTCCTCAACTATCATTTTATACTCATGGACAGCGGGATCAAAATTCTGAAAAAGGCCGATTTGAGTTTTGAGAATACAATCGTCGACGTGAGAGGCACACATAAATTAAACATGCTTCTCAACCCCGCACTGTTGAAGTCGGGAATCAAAAACATGATTGATGACGACAGTATCACCATCGGAAAGTAAATCCCCCGGTCAAGGAAAAACACCAGTGCCTTTACGCACCCGGGTTCATAGGGAAGATGACTATCGCCGAAGCGGTGAGAGGATAAATGAGGGGGATATCAGCTTACACCGCAATGGCATGAAGATATTGGACGTGTGTATTCACTAAAAATAAGGATATGGCAGGATCAAGCGGATGACGAATCCAGTGGTCGCTCCAGGCTCCCCTTTTTCCGGTTAAACCCGTGGAACTCCAGAAAGTCGCTGACTATCTCCTTGTTGTCCCATACCCATTCGGCACCGTTTTTGTCAACCAGGTCTCTGATACATTTTCTAATCTGCTCAATCTCGGTACGGTCAAGAACAAAATCACTCAACACATTTGTCAGATCGAGAGGATCCGTCCAGTTTGCCGGACAGCGCGTAAAAACGTATATACCGGCGTCAGGGCCTTGGGCAGGTGCCGGCGGATCCGGGATACCGATACTCTCTAATTCCGTCAGAATGGTTCGTACCTCCCCCAGATAAACCATCGTTCACCTCACTGATATTGTGGTGATTCCTACTACCAATGAATTACAACAGGGCATAAATAGCTGGAAATGGGACTCGACGTTTTACAAATGGCGTGTCAATATGAAAAAATGCTGATTACCCCCCTCATAAAACACTATATGTTGTACATATCTATAATACACCCACAACATATAGTCAAGATAAATTTTATACAATATTTATCCGTGACACTACCCCCTTATGAAATGACAATGTGGTTACGAACTGCTGCGGAGGAATACCAGGGTGGAGGCAAAGCACCCGTCAAAAGGCAACCCCGACTATAAACCCTAATTCAGTGGAATTATTCGTCGGTTCACAGCCGTACGACGCGATCGAACCCGCGGAGATGATCGGTTCTCTGTCTGATTGTCGGATATTCCAGTATCGGAAAAAGGGCTCTGCAAACACGTGTATCGCGGCGGTTTTTTTTCGTACCCGAAGGGCACCCCTCACGCCATAACCCTCATTCTGCTCGTTTTCAAGATCGTTATAGCGTGAATCGGCATCACTTAAATGACTTTTTTGTTTTCCCTGCCAGAAGATATCAATTTCAACATTTAATGCACACCGCCACCCGTCAGTAAAACAGCGACTGGCCTCCAGCCCCACGGGGCTGTAGTAATAGTTCGATTCCCGTTCATACCCCCGGGCCCCCGTCGAGCTCACCATGCCTGCCATGTCGTCATTGAGGTATCGGTATCCTACCCCGATGTAGGGCATGACCACGTACTCGTGCGATACCCGAACCACATACCCGGCGAGGCTGCGAATCTCGATGATATAATCCGGAATACCGTCGATTGCTCCTGAATTTCTGTAATCAACCCTGCCGGCGCTATACCGGCCCTCAAGCGTGAAGGTCACGGGAGCCTTATATGTATACGATCCGCCGATACCGGCCATGAAGCCTTTCTGTTTCATGATCCCCGGTTCTTCATATTTTATATAGGATAGTTCCGGTCTGATCTCCCATTCGTGTGTCCCGCATGACACCGCACCTTCCCTTTGCGCCAGCACATCTCCGGGGTGGTGCACCGGGCCAGGATCAGCGCTGTCAATCCCTGCATCGCCCCATGTTTCGTGAGCATACAGATAATGATCGCCGGGCGGACACACCAAGGTGCACACACCGATTAGGAGTAATGTAAACACTGTTTCGACCAGACGCATCACTATCCTTTGCACAAACATTGAGTTGTTCAAGAGAAAGGAACCTTCCATCGACGAGACACAGAATGCGGACATGGTACGCCAAGGATACGCCCGACTGATGTGGCACCACATGCAATTGAAACGGAATGAATACTACCTCACAGACAAAAGAATTGCAACTTTTTACAGGAGTGAATGCACGATCAGGTGGCTATCGTGTCACGCAGGGGTATGTTCTCACAGCAATACATGGCAATTATTGAGAGTTCATCGGTCATACGCTATTTTCGGCCGGCTGTACAGGGCAACCGAACATTATCGGCTCGAAAATTCATGCATGAGATGCATCGGTGACTTTGTATGATCGAACATCTTTCGGTACAACACAGCGGATATCGGAATGAGCTGTCACGGTAAATCAATTATTTCGGTTGATAGAAAAAACGTATCTTGGTACACTACGAATCATTGTGCAGGCCACGCGATTCAGGAAAGGTTAAGCTATTCGGCTTATCCGGGAGAACAGGCATCCTGCAAGCTCACAGAATTCATCCGACTCATCACTTCGTACTCAACGCTGCCAACGTCGCGAAAGGTCCCTGTAACAAGGTCGTAAAAACTCACATTTCAGACGGCAAGGAAAAATTTTCACAGGCACAAGGCACGCGATACGCCCATCGCGCAGTGGGCACTGAGGGACAAGTCGCCCGTCATGCGAAGATAAATCAAATATAAAGGAGGTATGGTATGAAGATGAGGGGATTGTACACAATCAAGATATGCATCCTGATTTGCGTTCTGGTATTCGTTTTATCACCGTGTACTGCATTTGCAGCGAAGAAGCTGGTCCTCGCCGATGTCAGCTGGGACAGCGTGCAGGTACACAACCGTATTGCCGGCTTTATTCTGGAACACGGCTATGGCTATGACGTTGAGTATGTTCCCGGCGATACGATTGCGCTGTTTGCCGGTATGGCGCGCGGTGACATTGACATCACCATGGAATTATGGGTGGAAAATCTTGGTGACCTACTGGTAAAGGCCGTGAAGGAGGGGTCTGTACTTGACCTGGGCAGCAATTTCCCCGACAGCCGGCAGGGCTGGCTAGTTCCAACCTATGTCATCAAGGGTGATCCCGCACGGGGCATCAAACCGCTGGCACCCGGCCTGAAATCCGTCAGTGATCTCCCCAAGTACTGGAAAGTTTTCAAAGATGTGGAAGATCCGGGTAAAGGTCGCTTTTATACCTGCCTGCCGGGCTGGAACTGTCTGGAAATTAATGAAGTGAAGATGACGACCTATGGTTTGAATAAATACTACAACATTTTCGTTCCCGGCTCAGACGCCGCACTGGTTGGTTCCATGGCATCGGCCTACAAGAAGGGCAAACCCTGGTTCGGCTATTACTGGGCACCCACCTGGGCCCTGGGGAAATATGACATGACATTTCTCGAGGAACCGGCCTACAACAAAGCGGCATGGGACAAAAACTACGGTTGCGCCTACCCCCCTGTCAGGGTCAATATCGGCGTGAACGCGAAGATGCAGGAGAAGGCCCCCGAGGTCGTGGCGTTCCTCAGCAAGTACGACACCACCCAGGCCATATGCAACAAATTTCTCGCCTACATGCAGGATAATAAGGCCGACACGGCCGAGGCAGCACTGTGGTTCCTGAAAAACTATCTAGACTTATGGACCCCATGGGTCCCTGCCGATGTGGCCCAAAAAGTCAAGGCGGCGATGGAATAGGTACGCACGAATACGGTGCACAACGATGCGGGGCGTTCTGCCGATGCGGTACGTCCCCTTTTTTTCACACTGACCCTTTCGTGGTTACATCTGCAGCATGGACCGCTGTTTTTTCTGTTTCTTACCGATTACGATTCCGATAATCAATCCGAAGAGCAGTACAAGGGCCCCGGCAAGAAACCATTTTACCTTCTGGGACGACCGCAGGATCCTGTTTTCCTCAGTCAGGATTTGGGCGCTTTCCTGCAATTTACTGAGCGCAGATCTCGTCACTTCATGGGATTTTTTCAGTTCTATATAGCCGGCAGCCCCTTTTTTGAGGGTATTGTATCCCTGTTCCATGGTGGAGAGATTCTTCGTCGTCTTTCCCAGTTCGGCTTCCAGATCTTTTATCCGCTGTAGCGACTCGTTCAGCTGAGCCTTCACAACGGGTAATTTTTCTTTCAGTTGATCATTTTCTCTGCTGAGCCGTTGGACCTGTTTTTCCCAAGGCATACGATGGATCAGGTAGCGCGTCAGCACCCAACCTTCCTTTTTTTCAACCCTGTTTTCCAGAATCTGCACCTTGGTCCAGTCACTCTGCGAATCAAGAATCTCTACAGGCTGGCCGGAGGCAATCATGGCGATAATTTTATTTTGCGTGCTCGGCCCTGTACGAAGGGTAATTTTCAAAGAATCGGTGATGTAGGCCTTTGCAGCCCACCCTGACTGCACTGCCAGGCAAATACTCGCAACCATAATCACAACCACAATTATTTTTTTCATGTGCCCTCTGCCTTTCTCTTCATCGTCGCTCGTATCTGTTTAGTTAATCTCGCATAATATTTCAAGCACTAAAGCGTATTTTCCCCGATATTGCGTATGATTCACTTGGGTCGCTGCCTGCGCCCGCACCTGTTCTCGAGCGGACATGCCGTGACACCGCGGTACCGCGCCGTGCCGATGCCGCACAATTGCCCTGTGCACCGGTACACACGCACCGTCCTGTTTGCCCGACACCTCTCCGAGTGCACCGGACCAGTAAATTAATTCTTTGATGGAATGTGTGCGGCAACTGTCTGTCAATAACAGATCAGGTGTACACATAGGCAATAACCCTGTACTGCTATTGTTATTGCCCCGCCTGGCCTGTATTGTACCGCGCAGGGTGACGTACCAGATTTTTCCGCCCTGGTACCGGGTATGAATGGTCGCCGGGAAACTTAATGAGATAAAGCTCTTGATCCGGCATGCGATCGCCCCGTATCGACGGAGCTTTCTTCTGCGCTATCTTGCACAGCGCCAAGAGGTGAACAGCCACAATAACAATTCCGATAATGAGTATCCACGTCATAATGATGATACACATTCAAAAACGGTGCCATATCGTAAACGTCAGTATATTCAAATGCTTACCAATTCGCTCATTTATCACATAGAGGATTTTTCCTACACTCTGCTTTATATCGCACAGGGTGCCGCCGTTATGTATCTGTTTGTTTTATAATAGTATTTGACGCACACTCGCATATCCGTCAGCAAATCATACAGCGGCATCTTAATGTGTATGTATTTTCATTCACCCAGGCAGGCATCCGCATGCAGTGTTGCCTCCGTTTAGTCGGTGTCCTTGTGGGCCAGAGTCGTTTTACTCACACCGGGGAAAAGAATTCTCCCCCCCGTTGCCCTGTACACCGATTCGGCCACCGCCCCCGATATCATCGACGACCAGTGATTCAGCCCCCCGAGAGGTCGCGTGCGCCCCCCGATCACCGTTGTAATGTTCTCGAAGTGCGCCTGCCTCAAGAGCATGCGGATTGTCGCAGGTGAAAAATCATACAGGTGATAGGGCGTGTGATAGAGATCGAGTTTCTTGCTCAGAGGTCCCAGCACTTTCACAATCGGTGTTGAATGAGGCCATCGCAGAAGAACAAGCCCGCCGGGCTTGAGAATTCTGCGAACTTCTTCGAGAAGTGCCGGGGGATTTTCAACATGTTCAATCACGTAAAAAAGGGTGACCACATCAACCGATTCGCTCTCTAAGCCAAGCGTCTCCAATTTTGCCGGATAAACGGGAATATCCCATGTCGTCTCCGTATACCACCTGCCCGTTTCCGATATTTCTATACCCATGACATCCCAGCCACGACATTTCATTTCGTGCAGAAAAAAACCGTACCCACAGCCCACATCGAGCAACGAACCCCTGCATATGCAGTTCCGACTTTCAATCAGGTCGGCCGACGCGATGACAACGGGCATCATCATCGATCGCCATGCGGTAATTTCCCCCGCATCAACGGGAAGATACGCCGCATAGTGTTCCTGTATTTCATTTATTGACGGTTTCGGTCGGCGGCTCACAAGACTGCACCGGGTACACTGGAGGTAGGACCATCCGGCCTTCCTGAGTACCGGTCGAAACAGCCTGTTGCCGCATAAGATGCAGGGATCCGAACCGTGAATGTCACTGCGTGCGCACATGGCACCCTGCCTCCGCCATCATTTTCAGATTATCGAGAAACACTTCGACCATCCTGTTATGTTTCAACCTCACCTTCGTATTCCAGCACACCTGGCGAATGAACCCCTCGGGTTCAACTATGATGGTCTGCATGACCCGTGTTCCGTTTTCTTCGTCTTCTAATTCCCACAGTTCCGTCCCCCCTGCAAAAAATCCATCCAGAAATCTCAGACGAATCATGCGGTACGGCATCACCGCCTCGACCTTTGAGTTCCACCCCAGGGTAAAGATGTGCTCGATTTTCGTTTCTACTCTGGTACCCGCCTGGTAGGGCAACGGATCTTCGAAGGTTACAATCGTGCCCTCCGGGCAGAGATGCGCAAACAGTTCTGCGGTGGTAAGAATTTTAAAAATGTCGTGTTTATCGGCATTGATAACCCTGCTGTGCTGATTGACTTCTCCTTCGTACCCTTTGTAGTCGGGGACATTGAGCGTATACTTTGTCGAGCATCCCTGGGATGCGAAAACCATTGCCAGCACCAGAATCCACACGTGCTTCATACCAGCATTCATATTCATGTTATTTCACCTCTGAAAGCCTGTTCTTCCCATCGATCGTCCTGTCTATTGTAATATCGGCAAGATTGGCCACCGTGGGAACCACATCCACCGTATCGATCTGACGCAGAATCGTTTGCGGGCGCGACGAAAATCGATGCACTGCCGGACCGGAGATTATCATGGACACCACCGCGTCTTCCCGATAAAAACTCCCCTGATGGCCGTATATTTCATCATTGGGGACAAAAAAACAGGAGGGCTTATTGACAAGAATAATGTCCGGTTTCGTATCCCGCGTGTAGTTGCGTCGGTACATAAACGGAACTCTCAACGATTCTCCTTCAACCTCATCCAGCATTGACAATGGCTTCAGGGCAAAGATAAAATCGGCAGTCCCGCGTGCAGACTGACGATATTCTTGTATATCGAAAACCCAGAATGCGTCAACCTCTTCTTTGCCTTCAAATCGTTCGCCGAGATAACTTGCAACCAAAAGAAAGTTCAGATACCGGCGCATGTCTCTGTCTTCAATGAGACGATCCACAACCGGTTTGACATCCTTGCACAGTCGTGGCGGTGAAAGCCAGTCTCCATTTTGCCGGTTCTTGACATGGATTGCCTTGGTAGCGGCACCCGGTAAGATAACAATATTGGCCTCCTCCGGCGAATATCCCCGGCCTGCGATTTTGAGATCATGATCAAAACTACAATAGGTTGCGCACACAGTGTTGCCGATTCTTCGGGTAAAATCCTCATCATCGATTCGGGTTTCAATCTTTGTCTGACCATGATCGGAGATAAAGACAAACACCGTATTTTCAAACAAACCCTCTTTCTTTAAAAATGCAGTGACTTTTCCTATTTCAGGATCAAGCACATGCGCAAGGTACCACCGCTGAATCTCATCGATGCTCCATACGGCATCCTCCTTAAAGCGGCGCGGATAGTGGGTAGCAATGTCAAGCCCTGCATAGTAGAGCACGATGAGGTCAGGAATGTCTCCTTCGCTTCGCAAATGTCCCTCCAAGCCGTCAGACGGATTTGACAGGTAGCCGCGCAGCAGTCCCTGGGTCGTCCCTCTGTCGACATAGGCCCCGTCAGGTATCGCATGCCCCCGCAGAAACAGGTTTGAGAAAAAGGCCCCACCCCAGAGGACGGCGCTCTGACGTACCCAGACTCCGTCATCCAGGCCCTTGGCAACCTGCGTTGTTGTCGCCATCGCTGTTTTGCCCGATTTCCGAGCATAATCAAATATGGTATCGGTACCGGTTTTTTCCAAAATTTTTACAACGCGCGTCTGGTTCAGTGACAGAGGGTATACGATTTTTACCTGCCGCCGATCGAACCAGATACTGGATACAATGCCATGTTTCAAGGGATACACACCAGTCAGAATGGTGGCCTCCGAGGGCCGCGTCAACGTCGGTATGGATGTAAGCACATTTTGGAAGTTGATGAAGGGATAGTTCCCGTCCTCACCCCTGATGATGGCATTGAAATGAGGAAGCGATGCCAGAGACTCCATAAGCACCCCGGATTTCAGAGCATCGATCATCACGATAAACACTTTCGGCCGTTTTTCCTCAGACACCGTTCCGGCTGCCCCCGTCACGTAAAATCCGGCGCATCCGACATGAATCAGAACGACACCGACAATTGCGAGTACATGCAGATACCACCTGATGACATATCTTCGAATCATTTTTCTTTTTCTCATGGGTGTTCATCCTGCAGGACATGCCCGCCTCTTGGTTACTCTCCGGCAAACAGCGATTCGTATATCAGCATGTCCGCTTCCTTTAAAAGCCTTGTATGATCCTGCCCTTCGAGTTCATGGTATACGATCCAATCCGGGTAAAGACCCGCCAGAGCACGTCCCATTGCCACCGGCACAGATGTATCGTCACTCCCGTGTATGATGACCACATCGGGGCGCTGCGACCTTTGACTCAGGAGCTTCAAGGCTGCTTCATTATCGAGTCCGTCAGGAATGAACCACGCAAGCGGGCCAAACCGGGTTGCAAGTAAACGGTGCATGGTGGTAAATGTCGCCACCAGAACAATACGCGTCGGTGTTGTCCGAGTCGCGTACTGCAGTGCTGCCCCACCACCGAATGAGTGGCCGAGCAATTTCAGGTCTCCCGTCAAGCGTTCTTCTTTCAGATCAAGGTGCGCTGCCAGGGCACTGACGGCACCGGCTGAGGATTCATAAAGATATCGAGGGCGCATGATTCCGCCGTTTTTCCCCCGGCCGGGGTAGTCGATCAGTACAAATCCCGCCTCCGAATCGGGGGCACCGGCCGCAAAGGCGACCCAGTCCGCCGCACGGGATATAATACCGGGATAGACGATCACAAGCGGTGAAGGCACAGCACTCGAATCACGTTTCGGTGCAATGTAAAACGAACACTGTTCACCCGCCCGCGTTCGATAGCGCAGCTCTATCACGAGTTCCTTGCCCTGAAAGGCCTCAAGCTCCGCGGCGGTATATGTCAGACTGCCATGACATCCGATTATCAACAGCATGGCAATTCCGCTGAGTACAATGCGCATAGCATGACACCTACAATACTTGCTTTTGTGATCGCGCCGATGAATAGGAATGGAAGTTCAGCGTATCCAGAAAATGAACACGACTGGGGATACCAGGAGGAAATAATTATTGTTCACCTAAAAATATAGAGAAAATACAGCGTCCCGTCAAGAATGTCGTGGCCGTGAATCCCGGCGCAATACATGACAGGCATAAGATACCGATATACAATCAATATATTGAGCTGCCATTCACCGGCTGAAATGACTATACAAATTGAGTTTGACATTTTCCCCCGAGAGCGATAAAAGTTCAGGTTGCTGTGAAAAAGCCAGAGGGCACTTCGTTGAGAGGTACAGGCAGCATCTATCTGCATGAAAATAATTTAATCGACACACACCGGCCAGCAGCAACAGGACGATCGGACCGGTATCAGGAAGAACACAATGAAAGTCCTTTTTTATAGCGTAATCTACCCCCTCATACGGCCACTTTATCTGGTATTTATCATTCTCAATACATTCATCCTGGGCCTTATCGTTATCGCCGTGTCAATTTTCGACCCGAGGGGCAGCATAGTTCATTACATCGGCAAATTCTGGTCACTGTTAAACATCTATTGTTCCGGCACCAGGGTGAACATCACCGGGAAAGAAAAGATCGACCCCTCCCGTCCATACATCGTAATGACAAACCATCAAAGCCTGTTCGACGTGTGGGCACTGATCGGGAAAATTCCCCTGCAGATTCGATGGATCGTCAAGAAAGAAATACGCAGCATTCCTGTGTTTGGATATGCACTCGAAAGGATGGGCCACATATATATCGACAGGAAAAACCGCGAAAACGCCTACATGGGTCTTGATAACGCCGCCGAAAAAATCAGACATGGAACGTCTGTCATCATCTTTCCGGAAGGAACAAGAAGCAAGGACGGTCATCTGCTGAAGTTTCGTCTGGGCGGAGCCACACTGGCACTGAAATCCGGGGTTAACATTCTGCCCGTAACCGTGAACGGTGGTCGGTTCGTACTGCCCAAAGGCACGCTGGACTTGCTGCCCGGAAAGATACAAATTGTCGTGGGTGATCCGATCGACCCGAATTTCTATACTGAAGATGACAGAGAAACCCTCATGGCCGTCGTGAAGTCTGCCATTAACGAGAATCTCGATCTTCGCTACGGCAGAATAATTCAATGAGCGTTTCCGTCGGCAACGAATTCAGTAACGTATCCCGCGAGGTTTCATGAGAAAACATACACTGGACAGTCCTGTTTCCTATTATGCAATTTTCCTGGCAGTCAGATATCTTCCATACCGGATCTCGTGCCTGCTGGGTAAAATCGTTGTGCTTCTGGTATATGCCTTCTCGCGTAAAGATCGTGAAAACCTTGCCGATAATCTTTCCATCGCCCTCGGTAAACCTCACAACGATTGTTCCATACGAAGGACTGTCAGGCAAACCTACGTAAATTATGGGCAGTACATGGTGGATTTCTTTCTCATCCCGCAACTTCCTGCGCATAAAGTCAGGACCTTTGTCTCCGAGATTCGGGGAGAAACCATACTGGAACGGTCACTGGCAAATGGAAAGGGGGTTATCCTGCTGTCCGCGCACATCGGCAACTGGGAAATCGGTGGCACTATCCTGCGCCTTTTGAACTATCCCCTGTCAGTCGTTGCCATGCCGCACAACACGAAGGCCACCAATGCCCTCGTTAACCACCTGAGGCAGGACCGAGGAATCAAAGTTATCGAAATGACGCTGCACTCCCCTTTTTCGGGGCTGGAGATCATGGGAATCCTCAGAGAAAACGGTATCGTGGCCATGATCGGCGACAAAGATTTTTTCGGCACGGGCAGGACAACGGTTTTTTTTAACCGAAGGATCTCATTTCCCGTCGGGCCGGTTGTCATGGCAATGAAATCCGGCGCAGCACTCATTCCTTCCTTTGTGATCAGGAAATCCGACGGCAAATATCTCGGCATACTGGAAGAACCCGTACCACTTGATACAGGTAGTAACTGGAAAAACCACATTGATGGCAATATCGAGAAGACGGCCCGGATATTCGAAAAATACATACGCCGTTATCCCTCCCAGTGGTATTGTCCCGATCCGATTGCAGGAAAGGAGACTGCAGGATGAAACTCTGGATAATTTCTCCCAAATGGCCCGAGGGCAGCCTTTGGGGACAGATATATTTTCATTTTCCCTACCTTGCCCTGACAACACTGGCAGCTCTGACCAGCGATGAGTGGGACGTATCCATTGTGGATGAAAACGTCGAGACACTCGATTTTTCAGATCTACCCGATCTGGCAGCTATTTCCGTCATGACCCCCCTGGCAAAACGGGGCTATGAAATCGCGGATACTCTCCGGGCACGCGGGGTCACGGTGATTTTGGGCGGCATACATCCCACCATGCTTAAGGATGAAGCGAAATGTCATGCCGATGCCGTCGTCCTCGGAGAAGCGGAATACTGCTGGCCGCAAGTGCTGACTGATTTCAAACAGGGCAAACTGAAACCGTTCTATAAGGCAGACGACCTGTGCAACCTTGGCATCCTTCCCCTCCCAAGGAGAAATCTCCTGAAAAAGGACGGGTACTTTTTTACCAAGACGCTTCAGACAACACGTGGCTGCCCCTTCGACTGCGAATTCTGCTCGGTCACGTCATTCTACGGCCATACCTATCGCACCCGACCTGTACGAAACGTTATCGAAGAAATTGAGGAGATGGGACGGGGGTTCATCTTTTTCGTCGATGACAACATTATCGGCAACCCTTCATACGCCCGCGAGCTTTTCAAGGCCCTCATACCCCTGAGGATAAAGTGGTTCAGTCAGGCGTCTCTTAATTTTGCCAAAAACAAAGAACTGCTTAGCTTGGCCGAGCGAAGCGGCTGCAAAGGACTTTTCATCGGGTTTGAATCTCTTTCCCAAAACACCCTGCGGGCAATGGGAAAGGTAACGAACAACGTGTCCGAATACCGGACTGCCGTGCACGCCCTTCACGACCATGGAATCGGTATCCAGGGATCTTTTATTTTCGGCACGGATAACGATGACAGGTCGGTCTTCTCGGACGTCCTCAGATTTATCGAAAAGGCCCATATCGAGGCGGCCCTGTTTTCCGTCTTAACCCCCTTCCCCGGTACACGGATTTTTGAAACACTCCGCCGGGACCAGCGCATTATCGACACCGACTGGGAGAAGTACGACATGAATCATGTGGTGTTCAGACCAAAACGGATGACACCGCAAGACCTGCAGGAGGGCCTGCATTGGGCTTATAGAAGATTATACGGTCACCGGTCTATCTGGAAGCGGCTCTTCCCCTTCAACAGGAACAGTTTTTTCTATGGAATACAGAACTATGGATTCCGGCAGGCCTGGAAAAAAACCTTGAAGGAAGCGTCATGAAACATAAATTATTCGGCTTTTCATTTGTGATCTTCGTGCTGGTGATATCCGCCTTTCTGCAGCCTGCCGCGATATCGTACGGGGCAGACCAGGACCGGAACAGTGAAAGGGACTATATCATAACCAGGATGAAAGAACGGGAGAAAAGCCTTAAGACACTGACGGCCACATTTGTCCAGACCAAAAAAAGCGTCCTGCTCAAGGACCCTCTCAAATCGGAAGGAACGCTATACTATGAGGCCGCAGATAAAATGCTCTTTAAGATTGTTCAACCTTCACGGGCGCTGATTCTCATGAAAAGCAGAAAGCTCCTTACCTATTATCCGGATCTGGCACGGGGCAAAGAGCGCTTCATCGGCCGCAACGTCCTGAAGGAATATTTCGGTGTCGGCCGGTCTGTTGAAGAACTGTACAAGCAGTATACGATAAAAATTATCGACAAGTCGGCCGAAGGGACCTATCGGCTGCAACTGCACCCCAAGATCAAGGCCATCGCAAAAAGGATAGAGGTCATCGAACTTGAGGTTACAGAAGGTAAATGGCTCCCGGAACTCATTTACTTCAGACAAAAAAAGGGAGATTATACGTCGATCCGACTGGAGTATACATCGTTGAATCAGCCCCTGCCGGCCGGCATTTTTTCCATAACCCTGCCGGATCAGCGTCATGACAATATTTAACTGACCGCAGCATTCAGGAGTGGATTTATGAAATCAAGATGGTGTTTTTTCGGCAGTGTTGTTCTATGTATCTGTTTTACCCTCGCGACGCCTGCAATCCCGGGTGAACCTGACGGAGACGGACATGCTGCGGCGATACCCGCGTCAGCCGGTATCGTACCAACAGCTGATGAATCAGGCCAAGCCCTAAAGAGCGATTGTCAGGAACAGACCCGTGCATTGATGAAGGAACACCGGTATGACGAAGTGATTCGTCTCTTGGCGGGGGTACAGTATGCGGATCCTGACAACTTCGAACTGAATATCCTGTTGCTGCGGGCGCAGGTGGAGAAATGCGCCCAACTCAAAGCCCGGGGTGATATCGCCTATACAACACTCAGCCAGGAGACCTATGATATGGCTAAAATGCTGCACAAAAAGAGGGCTCACCACGAGTTGTATTATATCACGGCTAAATGCCTCCTGATCAGCGACAGACCCTTTCGTGCGGCCAAAACGATCAAAAAGGCCCTGCGCTTCGCACCTGATGACATCGACTATCTTCTTGTCCTCGCCGATGCCTACATGGCACGGGCGACAGCACTCAGAAAAAGCGACAAAGACTCGTACTTTGCCCGGAGCCTTGTCACCGAGGCCGATGCGCTCTATGGACGGGCATACGAACTGGCGCACGATGACGAGTATTATCGATCATACATTCACAAGAGGATGGCACAATGACCCCCTCACAAGGAAAAGGGAACGCTTTGAACAACGATCACACTTTTCTCTATCCCGGCCAGGGGTCACAGCATGTGGGCATGGGCATGGAGTTATACCGGACCTTTCCCGAAGCCCGCACCATATTCGAGCGGGCAGATTCTCTGTTGGGGTTTTCCCTCAGCCGAATCTGTTTCGAAGGTCCGGAAGAACTTCTGCATGAAGACCTTAATGCCCAACTTGCCATGTTTACGATCAGCTGTGCCATTACGGATGTCCTTACCCGTCACGACATCACTCCGGCAGCAACGACGGGATACAGTTCGGGATTTTATGCCGCCGCATATGCCGCGGGTTGTTTCGATTTCGAATACGGACTCGGGCTTGTAAAAGAGGCCGGAGAAATCCTGCTCGATGAAGGGAATGCATTCGAGGGTGCCATGGCGGTGATTTTCGGACTGTCGCGGGAAGAGGTACACGCACTCTGCGAACCGATCGCCGGTGTCGACGTCGCAATCTCGAACACACCCCGCCAGACTGTGATTTCGGGAATCAGAAGTGCCGTTGAAGAAACCATGGAGAAAGCCCTGACGGCGGACGCGCTCGATGCATATCATTTGAGAGTATCTACCGCGTATCATTCAAACATGATGAACGCAAGCACTGTCCGGTTCCTCGATACCATCGACGACGCGTGTCTCCATAATCCAACGATCCCCCTTTTATCTTACTCTTCACTGGAATACCTCGGAAGCAGTCACGATGTAAAGCATACCATGGCCCGGCAGTTGAGCCAACCTGTACGATGGGTCGACGCGGTAAAAAAACTGCACCATGACAGTGCCGGGCTGTGTATTGAAGTCGGCCCCGGTTCCGTCATCTTCAGAACGGTGCGCTGGATAGATCGCCACATCGACATTATGGTAACGGATGACAGGTACAATATTGACAAGGTAATCGAACGCTGCCGCACACGCCGAATCCTGTAATTTCACGTTCTGTCAACACATTGCGGCCAGGCGCGCCACACGGCAAAGGAGAACATATGCCGCAAAGCCCTTTGTACACCAGAGATGTTATTCAGAAAATCCTGCCCCATCGGCACCCGTTTCTTTTTGTGGACCGGGTACTCGCATTCGAGGCCGGAGTGTCTATCAGTGCCGCCAGGGATCTCAAGGACGATGACGTCTTTTTCGCAGGACATTTTCCGGACAGGCCCATCATGCCGGGAGTCCTTGTCTCGGAGGCACTGGCTCAGACAAGCGGGCTTCTTATCGGGCTCACGCGGAAGGCCGAATGCCCCACAGCGCCGGAGGATCTGAATCTGTATCTTGCGTCAGTCAATATCAAGTTTCTCACACCGGCCGGCCCGGGCGAATCGCTTCGCCTGGTATCCCGCCTTTCGAAAGAGTACGGAGGACTCTATTTATTCAATGTGGCAGCGTTTACGGGGGATGCGGCGATTGCACGGGGAACTCTCACACTGGCCGAAGAGAAGTAATCTACTTTTGCCCCACATATTCATCCAGGCCCTCACAAAGAATGTAACACTCCGTATCCGAGATGCCCGTTCACCTCTTCAGGCCATACACCTAATGGCCGAACTTCTGGATTCGCGAATTTCCCGTATCGGCCACGAATACATTGCCGACTTCATCCGTACAAATACCGTAAGGCTTGACGAACTGGGCCGAATTCCGTCCCGGTCCGCCGAACGATCGGAGGTTCTGACCCGTCGGACTCAATTCCCAGAAATAATGACTGGCGGCATCCAGGACAAAGACATTGCCAGAGGCCCTGTTAACCGACACATCGGTGGGATATACCATATTGCTGAGCGTCATGGCGGCCAAGAAATTACCCCTTGATCCGAATTTCTGGATTCGGCGCATTTTGCTGTCAGCCACATATACGTTGCCTTGTTCATCGACATCGAGCCCCATAGGGGTCACAAAACTGCCGTTGTCTTTTCCCGGCTGCCCCCAGGAACGCAGGTATCTGCCATCACCGGTAAATACCTGTATTCGATGCAGCTTGGCATCCGTTGTGTAAACCGAACCCTCGGGTCCGACGGCAATCCCGCTTAAAAAGGCAAACTGGCCATTGCCCACGCCTTTCTGACCCCACTGAAGAATAAACCTCCCGTTGGTATCGAACTTCTGAATTCTGAAATTGTAGGTATCGGCTACGTACACATAGCCCTGCCTGTCTACGGCTACATCATACGGCAGTACGAAACTCCCCTGACCGGTGCCCTTCTGGCCCCAATTGCCTTTGTACGTACCGTTGGCATCGAACACCTGGACCCTGTTGTTGTATGTATCCGCGATATAAATATTGCCCGCAGAATCGGCCGTCACACCGTACGGAAGATAGAAATCACCCGTACCTGTGCCCTGCCGTCCCCATGCACGCTCAAACCGGAGGATTTCATTTGACGTCGCCGTATAAGATTCATACCTGTGGGACGTGGACTTCTGGAGTGAGACAACGCGTTGGCCTACCGCTATCTTCTGGCCTGCCGTAAGTTTTTCAACACGGGCGAAGGAAAGTTTTTTCTGTACCTTCGTAATCTTGACAAACCCGATATCGATCTTCTCCATACCCAGGATATCACCCGTCACGGGGTGTTTGATCGGCTGACCATCCTTGTATACCTTGAATTTCATGCCCTTACTGGCCCCTGCACCCGATCCGATATCCAGGATAACATCCTTGGCGCGCTTCTTGATGATGATACCTTCCAAGGGAAATTCCTGCGTCAGGCGTGCTACGAAGGACGGAATCTTCTTGAACATAGCACCGGAACTGCCTGCCGACATACGGTCGGCAACCTTAATCGTCGCACTTTCAGTCTCGAGAATTTTGACAACCAGATCCATCCCCTGAGAGTAACTGATGACGGCGCCTGTCACTATATAGGTTGCCCCGACCACTCGTCCCAATTGAGCCGCCGTATTGGCATCGATGAGACCGCTGATGCCGAGTTTCTGTTCCTCAATTATTTTCTGCAGTGCCTGTCGCTCCACCACATCGAAACGGCCATCCTGCACAAAGGCCGTGGACAAGAGCTGGGCCGCCATTTTGCCCAGTTCCTCCTGTTTCGCTTTTTTCCCCTCCGAATCGAGGTCGACAACGGCAATTCTTGTTTTCGCTGCGGCACTCAGGCAGGTCACCACGATAATCAACGTTACCATCGATAATATCAGACAAAGATGTTTATTACACTGACGCATGGCTCCATATCTCCTTTTGTGTGTTATGTGCAGCGTTCTCCGCTCTCACGATCCGGCAACACCAGGGGAATCATACCTGTAGAGTTCCGCACAATTATCGACAGCTCTTTCCGGTTTGCGAATCATCGAAAATTATTCTCGTAATTTCCGCATCACTTTTTGCTTATACATCCCGACAACGCAGGATCATACGATAGTGACAATCCTTCTATTTGCCGGTTGCACTGTACCAAGTGCTGTTCGGATAGCGGGCAAGGCGTTCACCACGGGCATCTTGGATAAGCTGAATCGCAGAGGCCGCATTCGTATTGCCCAAACCGGCGGCTTCGCGCAACAGCGGCAGGGCCGGATCTTCGATCAGCGCCAGACAGGCCGGTGCGCCACCGATTGCCTTTTTTCGGGCAAATGCGGGTAGCTTCGACATAAAACCGGCAATGGGATTCACGGTTTCACCGCTCATTCTGATCAAAAGCGTCAAGAAGCGGGGATCGCTCATCCAGACGCGATCATTCTGGCTTAATGTGCCGCCATTCATGACGATTTCGCGCTTGCGCTGTAAAATCGATCGTATCCCATTCAGGGCTCCCTTAGCAACATCCTGGTTCGAACTTGTAAGGTAAAAGAGGATGGTCCCCAGATACTCTTCGTTTCCTACCCGGGTGAAGGCCCCATCCAGAAATTTGCCGTTGACCTTTGCATTCCACGATGTCTGCGGCAAACTGGCCAACCGGGTCAGTACGGCCAGGTTCGAGCCCGACAATCGAATGAGCATCGAATTGTACTGCTGCTTGTAATACACCGCCGACGCCCTGCTCTTCTCCAGGTAATACTTCTGGGCATGGGCATAATAGATAAAGAGAGGTGCATTGCCGTTTGGATCATTGTCCTGGGATGTGGCAAGATCGATCACTTTGTCATAATCGTTTCTTTCAAAGCTCTTTAACACGATAGTCTCCCAGGACAGTATCGGCTGTTCCGCCCATTGCACGGCCTGGGCAGGTAACGCGAGACCGAATGCCGCAACGCAGAAAACCATCAATGTAAGAAGCACGCACCTACACCGTAATTTCATCGCCACATCTCCTTTTTCGTATGAAAATCAATAGTAATCAACGGATGGTTGCTGTCTGTCCACATTTTGATGGCGGATTATAAAAGTAAGCTGCAACGATGTCAAATCATTTCAGGAAATCGGTGCACCCTGTTGCCGGGCATCAGAAAAATTCCGGCTACTCCTGCGTTTTAAATTTTTTTCAGGACATTTTTGAGGGGCTTTATGATCTCCGCTTCCACTCTCTTGGGAAACTCCCTTCTCACGGCGGGAATCTTCGTCAACAGCATCATCTTCCAGTTAAAGAACCTCAGTTTATAGTTCCCCTGGGGAAAATCATACAGACCATGTTTTTTATAGTAGGCGTGGTCGGCCTGAAAGACGATGCGTAGACGGCCCCAGATGTCGTCCCTGAATATTTTTGCCCCTCCCAGCCCGAGAAACGTCACGGGTTTTTTATATTCCTCCTTTGCAAAATTCACGAGACGTTCCGCCAGATTCTGCAGAAGATCGTCAACGAGGGATGATTCCTCGTATTCGTCCGTAACGTACCCGACGAGATTGGCCTGTTCCCACTCGCCGTAGGCATCGATTATCTGCTGCAGATTTTGCATCTGACTCACGGGACCCGAGATGATCAAGGCCAGCTGTGTACCCGGAAGCGACGGTATATGATTGTGAAAAAAACGTCTGTCCATGTACTGTTTCCATTTCCATGACAGGAATCTGTCTTTAACCGCCCCGGCCAAAACGAGAATATCCGCCGTCTGGACCTTCGTGCGGTAGAACTCGATAAACCCGTCCCTGCCCTCATACACACATTCGCCATCCAAACCGCATTTGATGCAACCGAGGCACCCACCCTTGATATCGAGGTCGGAAAGATTCACGATTTCAACCGGACCGGTAAACGAGGCCGCAAAACGTGCGATCATCCGCCCCAGATTGCCGTCCCGCTCACCGTCATCGGTCACGATAAGGATTTTCTTATCGCCGGCATCGACGGGATTCACGACATCACCGGGGGTATACACCAAACCGCCGGGCACCAGCGGTGCGTGGCGCCTCTGGAAGGCATGGTTATGTTCAATCGCTTCGAACATGTGCGCCGCAAAAATTTCAACCGCCCGTCTTTCTTTTCGGCGCAGGAGATCGTACATATCTGCCGAGTAGGTATCGATGTACCTCATGCCGAGATCATCGCAGACAGCGTTCAGATAATTATGGGCCGTGTGATCATAAAAATGGATCGACGTGGTGAACACGGCGGCGTATTTGTTTCTGAAAGCATCCTGCACCTTTCGTTCGGTGATGAGCTCGATAAAGCGCTTGTATTGAGAAGGAACCAGGCTGACATACACCGGGGTTGCCCACAAGACACAATCGGATGCCCGTACCGTATCGATGATGCGCAGAAACTCCTTCTCATCCTTCTCGATTTTCGCAATCCGTTGGGATATATTGGTAATCTGCAGCTCGTGCCGGGGGAACTTTTTCCGGATATAATGGATATATTGCATCGTCGCACTGTTGTCGCCCTTGGGGCTGCCATTCAGGACAATTACTTTCATCACTATATCTCCTCTATGTCCGTTACAATCATAGACCGGCATGGACGCTGCAAGTCCGGGTTAGAACCGCGTCGCTACGAGCCGGTCCAGCTCGCCCGGGACTGTATGGACCACGCTGAAGCGGTGTTTTTCAAATGCGGCGGTATATTTCAATCCGCTGCCCGTCACGATGCAAACGACAGAGGCATCTTCCTGCACCACATTGTCCCGGAGCAG
>Ga0272442_10001152_pt1 | contig 40739 bp, 28 predicted proteins | sample SSMForm2O_FD_200262 | JGI IMG/M metagenome (GOLD analysis project Ga0272442, IMG submission 200262) | Marine sediment archaeal communities from Little Sippewissett salt marsh, Falmouth, MA, United States - SSM-Form-2O | ecosystem: Environmental > Aquatic > Marine > Wetlands > Sediment ...
GGGTGCATGGAGCGCATGCTGAACCTGTCGCTGCGGTTTTTTATCAGCGGCGGGAAAGAAGGCTGGTAGTCCCGGAATCCCCTGTCGCTATTGAGAGAACGAAAGCGTGTAGCTGGAGCACACGTTGCTGCCGCTGGAGCGCACGCAGACGCAGTAGGTTCCGTTGTTGCCGGTCTCGCAGGTGGAGCCGGTGCTGACGCACGAGGTCTGGTAGGATGTGTCGCTGGTGCACGAGTCGGATCCGGAAATATCGAAGACCACGCCGGATCCGCTCAGGCTGACGGAGAAGTTTCCGCCTCCCACCGGCGGATTCGCCACGCTGTGGCTTACGGTGAAGCAGTCCACGTCGTTGCGGCCGCCCCCCCTGACAATGATGCCGTTCTGGGTGCTGGTGGGGCCCACGCTGGTGCCGGGGCAGGTGTCGGCGACGTCCGAGGTGTCCCCGCACTCGCAGCCGTCGCTGTCGATGCCGTTGACGTCGTAGTAGTTGGAACTGCAGCCGGTGATGTGGCAGGTGCCCCCGGCGCAGGACTCGCTGGCGTTCGGCAGGCTGCAGGGGGTGCCGCAGGAGCCGCAGTTTGACGTGGTTTCCAGGGAGGTTTCGCAGCCGTTGGAGTGGGTACCGTCGCAGTTGCCCCACAGAGAATCACATGAGGTTATCTGGCATGTTCCGGTAGCACAACTCTCGATTGCATGCGCCAGGCTGCAGGAGACACCGCAGCCGCCGCAGTTGGAGAGCGTGGTAAGTGTCTGCTCGCAGCCGTTGGACCAGTTGCCGTCGCAGTTGCCCCACAGGGAATTACAATGGCAGGAGCTGGTCTGGCAGTATGCGTTCTGGCCGCAGTCGTGGCCGCAACTTCCGCAGTTGTTGTCGTCGTTACGCAGGTCCGCCTCGCAGCCGTTGGGGTCGTTGCCGTCGCAGTTGCCGTAGTTGGTGTTGCAGGAAGCAATGTGACACACGTCGCCGGCGCAGGAGGCGGTGGCGTTGGCCCGGCTGCAGCTGACCCCGCAGGAGCCGCAGTCGGAGAGCGAATCCAGGGAATTCTCGCAGCCGTTGGACCAGGAGCCGTCGCAGTTGCCCCAGCCGCCGTTGCAATGGCAGGAACTGGACGAGCAGTAGGCGTTGGCGCCGCATGAATTGCCGCAGCTTCCACAGTGGCTGGAGCTGCTGGTGGTGTCGGTCTCGCAGCCGTTGGTGACGTTTCCGTCGCAGTCGCCCAGCCCCGGGTCGCAGCTGACGATCTGGCATGTTCCCCCGGGGCAGTCGGTGGTGGCGCCGGCCGCGCTGCAGGGAACCCCGCAGGCGCCGCAGTTCGAGTTGGTTTCCAGCGAGGTCTCGCAGCCGTTGGGATCGTTGCCGTCGCAGTCGTCCCACAGGGTGTTGCAACTCGCAATGTGGCAGACGTCGCCGGCGCAGGAGGCGGTGGCGTGCGCACGGGAGCAACTAGTTCCGCAGGAGCCGCAGTCGGACAGCGAGTCCAACGAGTTTTCGCAGCCGTTGGAATGGGTGCCGTCGCAGTTGCCCCAGCCGGAGTTGCAGGACTGTATGCGGCACTGGCCGGTGGAGCAGGTTTCGGAGGCGTGGGACAGATTGCAGGTGACCCCGCAGCCGCCGCAGTCGGAGAGAGTGGTCAGGGATGTCTCGCAGCCGTTGGCGTCGTTGCCGTCGCAGTTGCCCCAGCCCGAGTCGCAGGAGGCTATGTGGCAGCTGCCGCCCGCGCAAGACGCGGTGGCGTGCGCCCGGCTGCAGGGAGTGCCGCAGGAGCCGCAGTTGGTCAGGGTCTCCAGAGAGGTTTCACACCCGTTGGAGTGGGTGCCGTCGCAGTTGCCCCACAACGAGTTACAGCTGACGATGCGGCACTGGCCGGTGGCGCAGGTCTCGGAGGCGTGGGCCAGGCTGCAGGTGTTCCCGCAGCCGCCGCAGTCGGAGAGCGTGGTCAGATCGGTTTCACACCCGTTGGAATGGGTGCCGTCGCAGTTGCCCCAGTCGGAGTTGCAGGACTGTATGCGGCACTGGCCGGTGGCGCAGGTCTCGGAGGCGTGCGCCAGGCTGCAGGTGACGCCGCAGCCGCCGCAATCGGAGAGGGTGGTCAAGGAGGTCTCGCAGCCGTTGCCCACGTTGCCGTCGCAGTCGCCCAAATCGGGATCACAGCTTACGATCTGACAGACGCCCCCGGGGCAGTCGGTGGTGGCACCGGCTGCGCTGCATGGAACGCCGCAGGCGCCGCAGTCCGAGTTGGTTTCCAGGGAGGTCTCGCAGCCGTTGGAGTGGGTGCCGTCGCAGTTGCCCCACAGCGAGTTACAGCTGACGATGCGGCACTGGCCGGTGGCGCAGGTCTCGGAGGCGTGGGCCAGGCTGCAGGTGTTCCCGCAGCCGCCGCAGTCGGAGAGCGTGGTCAGATCGGTTTCGCAGCCGTTGGAGTGCTGGCCGTCGCAGTTGTCCCACAGCGAGTCGCAACTGGTGATGCGGCAGTTGCCGGTGGAGCACTCCTCGCCGGCGTGGGCCAGCGAGCAGGTGTTGCCGCACGATCCGCAGTTGCCCAGGGTGGTCAGGGTCTGCTCGCAGCCGTTGGAGTCCTGTCCGTCGCAGTCGCCCCACAGCGAGTCGCAGCTTCCGATGTGGCAGGAGCCGCCGGTGCAGTCGGCGGTGGCGTTGGACCGGCTGCAAGGGGTTCCGCAGGAGCCGCAGTCGGTCAAGGTCTCCAGGGAGGTCTCGCAGCCGTCGGAGGCGCTGCCGTTGCAGTCGTCCCACAGCGAGTCGCAGCTGCCGATCTGACAGCTGCCGCCGGTGCAGTCGGCGGTGGCGTGCGGCAGGCCGCAGGGGGTGTTGCAGGAGCCGCAGTCGGTCAAGGTTTCCAGGGAGGTCTCGCAGCCGTCGGCGTCCTGTCCGTTGCAGTTGTCCCACAGGGAGTCGCAGGATTCGATGTGACAGGTGTCCCCCGCACACGAGGGGGTGGCGTGGTCTCGGTCGCAGGTGACGCCGCAGGCCCCGCAGTTCTGCAGGGAGTCCAGGGTGTCCTCGCAGCCGTTGGTGACCACTCCGTCGCAGTCGCCCCAGCCGGGGTCGCAGTTGGCGATCTGGCAGATGCCCCCGGTGCAGGACATCTCGGCGCCGGGATAGTCGCAGGGCACGCCGCAGGCGCCGCAGTCGGTCAGGGTCTCCAGGGAGATCTCGCAGCCGTCGGCGTCGACGCCGTTGCAGTCGTCGTAGAGCGAGTCGCAGGTTTCTATGTGGCAGACGTCGCCGGCGCAGGAGGCGGTGGCGTGGGCCCGCGAGCAGGGAGTGCCGCAGGTTCCGCAGTTGACCAGCCCGTCCAGCGTATCTTCGCAGCCGTTGGCGTCGTTGCCGTCGCAGTCGCCGAAGCCGGCGTTGCAGGAGGCGATGTGGCAGACGTCCCCGGCACAGGATGCGGTGGCGTTGTCCCGTGCGCAGGGGGTGCCGCAGGTGCCGCAGTCGGTGAGCGAATCCAGGGTGTTCTCGCAGCCGTTGGTGACCAGCCCGTCGCAGTCGCCGAAGCCGGGGTCGCAGTTGGCTATCTGGCAGATGCCCTGGGGGCACATCAGCTCGGCGCCGGGATAGTCGCAGGGCACGCCGCAGGCGCCGCAGTCGGTCAGGGTCTCCAGCGAGGTCTCGCAGCCGTCGGCGTCGACGGTGTTGCAGTCGTCCCAGTACTGGTTGCAGGCCAGGATCCGGCAGGTGCCTCCGGGGCATTCGGCGGTGGCGTTGGCGCGGCTGCAAGCGGTTCCGCAGGAGCCGCAGTCGGTGACGGTTTCCAGCGAGGCCTCGCAGCCGTCGGCGTCGACGGCGTTGCAGTCGTCCCACAGGGCGTCGCAGGACTCGATGTGGCAGACATCCCCGGAGCAGGAGGGGGTGGCGTGGTCGCGGTCGCAGGTGACCCCGCAGGCGCCGCAGTCGGTCAGGGAGTCGAGGGTGTTTTCGCAGCCGTTGGTGACCACCCCGTCGCAGTCGCCGAAGCCGGGGTCGCAGTTGGCGATCTGGCAGACCCCGCCGGTGCAGTCCATCTCGGTGCCCGGGTATTCGCAGGAAATCCCGCATCCGCCGCAGTCGGTCAGGGTCTCCAGCGAGGTTTCGCAGCCGTTGGCGTCGTTGCCGTCGCAGTCGCCCCACAGCGCGTCGCACTGTCCGATGCTGCAGACGCCGCCGGAGCACTGGGGGGTGGCGTTGGTCCGCCGGCAGAGCGTCCCGCAGCCGCCGCAGTTGTCTGCATCGGTCTGCATGGCGGCCGGATCGCTCCAGGTCCCCGCGGTTGCCCCGTCGGGCAGCAGGCAGATCAGATCCGCCCCGTCGCAGTTGAAGATTACGCACTGGCTGACGGTGTCGCAGGGCACCGGAGGGCAACAGCGCCCGCCGGCGCAGTCGGTGGTCACGCACACGCCGTTCTCGCACACTTCGTCGGCGGCGCAGGGGGTCGCGCAGTCGGGATCGTAGCAGTTGCCGGCGGCGCACACCTGGCCCGCGGGACAGGTGACGTCCACGCACGACCGGTCGACGCACACGCCGCCCACGCACACCTCGTAGTCGCCGCACTGGACTCCCGCGCAGTCTTCGGGGTAGCAGACCAGATCCGAGCCGCAGACTTCCCCGGGCGGGCAGTCAACGTGCGCGCAGTCGTCGGGCACGCACTGGCCGTTGACGCACACCTCTCCGTCCCCGCACCCGGTGGTGCCGCAGTCCTGGGGAATGCATTCGCCGTCGGCGCATTTCTCACCGGGGGGGCACACAACCCCGACACAGTTGGTGCGGACGCACTCGCCGTTGTAGCATACCTGATTGGGCCCGCAGTCTACACCGTCGCAGTCGTCAACCGGGAAGCATTCGCCCCGGGCGCAGCGCTGGCCTGCCGGGCACTCGACGCCCACGCAGTCGACCTGGATGCACTCGTCCTGGTAGCAGACCTCACCGTAGTCCGAGCACTCGACTCCCGCGCAGTCTTCCGGGTAGCACCAGCCGTTGGCGCATACGAATCCGGGCTCGCATTCGACGTCCACGCAGGCGCGACGCTGGCAGACCCCGTTGATGCATACCTCACCCTCGCCGAAACAGCCCACGTCGGTGCAGTCGTTGGGGTAACAGTACCCGCCCGCGCAACTCTCGCCATCGTTGCAGACTACGCCCACGCAGCTGCGCTCCACGCACTCGTCGTCGATGCACACCTCGCCGTAACCCGGGCAGGTCTTGGTGGGGCAATCGGTGGGGTAGCAGGCCCCGGCCGCACAGGCCTGCCCCGCGGGGCACTCGCACACGTTGTTGACGCAAGTGGCGCCCTCGGGACAGTCGGCATCCACGGTGCAAACGCAACTGGCCGAGTGACACTCGTCTTCTATGCATATCTCGCCTACGCCGGGGCAGTTCCGGGTTTCACAGCCCTTGGGGAAGCAGGATCCGTTGGCACAGGCTTCGTCCAGATCGCATTCCACCCCCAGGCAGGCAACCTCCACGCACATGTCGTTTTCGCAGATGAACCCCTCGGGACACGCCCGGCCGGGACAGTCCCGCGGCCGGCAGAACCCGTCCACCATATAACCATCGGGACAGTCTTCCAGGTACACCCCGGGATCGCAGGTAATCATCGCTGCGGCCAGTGCCAGCAAGAGGCCGCAGAGCCATACGCCAGAGAGACCCCGAATCATCGGATACCTCCCATCCTGAAACCCGCCCGGGCCTTGCATTTGGAAGCATTCAGCCCGGACGGTTTTTTCTTCGACATTCTCTACTCTATCACAGGGCGCTTGAGTTTGAACAGGTGGACAAATGTGGGGGTTCCTTACCGATCGAGCCAGTAAGTGCCACTGGGGCAAGTGTAGGGCTCGGCGCCACCGTGTTGTACGAAAACTTCCACTTTGCGGTCACTTGCGCACTCGGGCATTTCGGGTGTACTGCAATCGCAGCGCGGATTGGCGCATTTGCGTCCCAGTGCCAGGGTGCGGATTTCCACCCCGCGCAGCCGGGAGCCTATGACTTCCCGCAGCAGCGCCCGCATGGCGTCCACCCGCTCCTGGGCCAGCTCCTGATTGTACTGCTTGCCCAGGTAGGGAGCGCCCTCGAAACACTTGTCGGCATGGCCGACGATGAGAATGCTCGAGCCGGGTTTCAGCTCGTCGAGCAACGAACGCTGGCTGGCGACTAGCTTCTCCCGTATCTCCGGGGTGATCTCCGCGCTGGCCTTGCCGAAGCGGTCGCCCTTGACCACCAGAACGCCGACCTCGGTCCGCCGGGCGGCTTCGATGGGCCGCCGCGGGGCGACCTCCGGCGGGGGAATCTCCCGGGGTACCGCCGCAACCAACGGCTCGGGCTCGATCTCCTCCGGCACCACCTCTTCTACTTCTTCGGGTTTCTCCTCGGGAGGCGGCGGTGTGGGAGTGGCGACTTCCTCGACGGCTTCGTCGGGAATTTCCGGCGGTGGTGGCGTGGCTTCAGCCACGTCTTCGGGCTTCTCTTCCACCGGAGGTGGTTTGCGGGCCTCGGCCACGTGCACGTCTTCCTTGATTTCCCACTGCATGGAGTAGCCCAGGCGCCCGTCCACGTTGGCCAGGGGCACTCCGTAACCCCCGCCCTGCATGCGGGCGCCGCCGCCCACCGCCGCGTAGAAACCCTCGGAAATATCCTTGGGCTGTATCAGCAACGAAAACAGGAACTGAAAGGCGTTGACGTTGTCGTCGGAGAAATTCGATTCCAACCCGGTCTGGATGTTGGCCTCCGCGGAGAATCCCAGGTTGTAGGAGCCCATCGTCAGGCTGTAGGTGACCCCCGGCCGGACGAACCACTCGCTGCCGACGTCGATCGACTCGATGGAGGTGTAGCGCTCGCCGCGGAAGAGAAATCCGGCGTTCAGCATTATCGAGAAGTTCTTGTATTTCCAGTCGGTGGCCATGAGGACCGATGACTGCCATCGGGGCAGCCCGGCGAAGACCTGCTGGGTGCCCAGCGGCAAGAACAGCTGCCCGGCGAAAGCCAGGCCGAATCCGGCGGCCCGTTTGTGCAGTACCGGGACCCGCACGAAGAGCTCGGGGTCCAGCAGGAAAACCCCGCCCTGCCGTCCGTTGAGGGTGGGGAAGGTGCCGCCGACCTCGCCGGGAGTCTGGTGGACTATGGGCAGCACCGCTGCGACGTCGAACCACCGGCCGTAAGCGAAGGTTATCGCCGGCCGGATCTGCAGGCGATCCTCCACGGGCGCCCGGAGGATGTAGTTGTCCGATGCATCCAGCGGCTCCGATTTCAACCGCAGGGGCTGGCGCATCCATCTCAGGCCCATCGAGAAGTCGAGCTTGACGGTCCTTTCCAGGGTGGTGCCCTGCAGGAAGATGAAGGAGTCCTGCAGGTAGGGCGAGACGGAATACCGCTCCAGGGGGACCCGCAGTGAAGGATCTTCGGCGGTCGACTGGGCCCAGGCGGTCGCCGAACCCAGGATCATCATGATCGCGAGAGCCGCAAACGGTGTCTTTTTAGACGAGGTAGCCAAAAGCACTCGATATTATCCCCCATCTTCAGGGATTTGGCAAGATTATGGTCACGGCCCGGTCAGCTGCTGCACCGCCTGCTGGAACAGCTTCAAGATGGCCGGATCGACGGGGCCGTCGAAGCGGACGTTTCCGGCCGCTTGCATCTGCGACAGCTGGTCGATTAGCTGATCCATGGCGGACATGTCCAGGGTGCCGATATCCTCGTCTCCGTGGTTCTCCCGGATCCATCGCTTGATCAGCGCTTTTACCCGGTTTTTCTTCCGGGCGGCGGCAACCGCCAGGCGGAACAGGTGGTCGGGATCCGCCTGGCGGAAGGCGAAGCGCGAGGCGTAGGTCTTCAGAAAACGCATAAACGCCTTTTTCCCCAGTTGTTTTCTCAGGGCGTTGAAGAACAGGGCGCCTTTTCCGTAGACCAGCGCGGCGTATTCCAGCTGCGAGGAGAACTCCTTCACCGGCCGGTCGACCCGGCCGTCGGGGCCGCCCATCATCCGGTAAAGCTGGTAGGGCATGGCCAGCTCCAGCTGCAGCTGGTGCTCGGCGGCTTTCTGCCCGTGTCGTTTCTCGAAGTACAGCACCGCCGAGTAGTTGGCCAGGGCCTCGTCCAGGAATGGATGCCGGTTGGAATCCGACCCTACCAGGGCGTGCCACCACTGGTGGGCCACTTCGTGGGCCACGACGAATTCCAGCGACTGGGTGCTTTTCAAGAAGGCGGCCATCAGCCCGGCCAGGGGATCTTCTGCCGACGGCTGCGAGGTCAGCGCCATAGCCACGGTGACCAAGCCGGGGTACTCCATCCCCCCGGCTCCTCCCACCAGCGGCGCCTGGGCCACGTCCAGCTCCGGGTAGGGGTAGGGGCCGAACAGGGACGAATAGGCCCGCAGGGAGTCGGCCGCGTAGGCCAGGACGGTGTCCGCCTGGGCGGCGTCCTCTTCCACGTGGAAGTAGCGCACCTTCACCCCGCCGACTTTCTTCTCCTTGATCTTGTAGCGGGTGGAGCACTGCAGGGCGAAGTCGCGCAGGGCGGTGCCCAGCAGGTAGACCTCCTTCTTGTCCGCCGGCCCCGGGCCCAGGGGCTTCTCGCCCAGGACCACGCCCGATGAGGCCACCACCATGGTCTTGGGCACCCGCAGCTTCAGCAGGTAGTTGGCCACATCGAAGTTGGCCACGTCCCCCATACCCACCGGGGCTTGGGTGTCCCATCCCCGGTCGGTCCTGGCCGGGACTATCGGATAGAAGAACCCCAGGTTGTAGATCCCGTCCCCGCGGGCGTAGACCCCGTAGCCCTGCATGCTTTCCTTGCCCTGAAGCTGCTGGAGCACGTCCTGAATCCCGCCGCCCAGTTGCCCGGCCCCCGGCTTGAGCCGGGGCACCACCGCCCGGTATTTGAGGCCCAAGAGAACCCGCCCACCCGGTTGTAAAGGCGCCGACAGGCGGATCCTGAGCGTGGTGGGGTTGACCTCGGTCCAGGTGGCCTCTTTCCCGTCGAGGGTCAATTTTGTGATCTCGAGGTTGCGTTCATCCTTCTGGGTCAGGTGGGGAGCGTTGGGGTAGATGCGCAGGATCAGGTCCTGGAGCTCCTGCTTCCAGGGATTCATGAAAACGATTTCCTGGGAGGCTTCGAAGGTTCCCAGGACCGCGTTGAGCTCCATGTCGATCTGGTAGAGGGGCAGGTCGGAGAGCCGGGAGATCCCCATCTTTCCGGCCGGGTTGGAGCGGTAGGGCCGGGAGAGCCCCTGGGTGAATGGTTTGGTGTCGTAGGGCTCGGCAAAAGCCAGGCTGGCGTATACCAGCAACCCGATGACGAACGAACGCTTCATCCCCTGAGATCCAGCTTCTCCACCATTTCGTCCAGCAGGTCCCGCTCGCGCTCCAGCTTCTCCTTGAGCGCCGACACCTCGCCGCGCAGCTTCTCGATGCGCTCTTCCTCCTTGCCCAGAGATGAGACGTATTTCTGCCTGAGCTTGGCCTCCTCGCTGGTGTTGCCCAGGGCCTTGAGGTTCTCGCGCAGCCGTTTCTGGCCCTTTTCGATCTTCTGCTCGGACTGCTCCTTCTTGGAGATCTCCATCTCGATGTCTTCGATTTCCTCGGCCTTATCGGCGATCTTCTCCAGCTCAGCCTTGATCTTTTCGGAAATAAGCTTCTCGGAGACCATCTGGTGGATGGCCTTCTTGGCGATGCCGGTGATCTCGATGCTCTCGGTCTGTTCGCTCACCTCGGAGACGGTGAACCTGGTGGTTTTCTTGGAATCCAGTTCGATCTTGAAGCGCCAGAAGTTGTCGGTGATCTCCACCGGTTCGGGGGTGTCCTCGCGGACATTGTAGTTGAAGCGGTGATCCAGGTAGGCATCCACCTTGCGGTCCAGCCGGGAGTTGAACTCGTAGGTCACCTTTCTGAGCTGTCGGTAGTACTTGTATATGTAGGTCCCCGATTTGACCACCCGGGTGTAGTTCTCGCGGACGTGGCTCTCCTCGTGCTTGACGGTGATGCCCAGCTCGACCGAGTAGGGGGTCAGGCGCTCTTCTTCCTGGCGCATGGTGTCCAGCATGGCCTCGCCCACGTAGTTGTCCCCTTCGAACACGGTCACCGGGCCGCCCTCCAGGGTCAGGCCGGTGTTGTTCTTGATCCGGAAGGCGGTCATCGGGTTCTTGTCGCGGATCTCCTGGTTGTAGAGCGCCACCCGCTCCATGTCGGTTTCGGTCTGTAAAATCGGCACCAGGGCCGAGCGCGATCGGCCGATGTCCACCGGCTGGGTGATCTCGTAGGCGAACAGGTCGCCGACTTCCTGGGTGCGGGTGTGCACCTGGACCGACTCCCTGGCGGCCCGGGCCATAGACGGCGCCGGTGCCGGGGGCGCCCCGGGGGCCATCATGCGTTTGGCCCGCATCGGCGCTTCACTCCTCATTTCGTAGTCTTCCTCGAACTCCTCGGGCTCCTCGCCCAGGGCCATCTCGTCCATCATAATCCCGGCCTCGACCACCGGCGGGGCCACCGCGGCTTCCTCCTCCACCCGGACCACCGGGCGCTGGCGGTAGCGCGGGGTATAGAGGTCGTGTATGAAGGAGATCGGCAGGCCCGCCACCAGGGAGAGGCTTACGCCTTCCCAGTCGTCTTCGGTGGTGTTGTCCACCAGCGCCCAGCCCTGTAGCAGGGGCTTTTCCTTCTCGTCGGCCGGCAGCACGATGCGGTAGCTGGTCTTCCACACCGGCGCCTCGATGACGTAGGAGAGCAGGATCTTGCGCTGGCCTTCACCCCGCGACTGGATGGACAGCCTTTTCCGGTCCTTGCGCAGGCCGGAGAATAATATGTCCAGGAGCGACTGGAGGTCGCGCTGGACGGTCTCGTCCCGCAGGTTGATCTCCTCGACCTCCAGAAGCGGCACTCTTACCAGCCGCCCGCCCTCGGCCAGTATGGCCAGGTGGGCGTCCTTGACTACCGTCCGGTTCTCGGTGCGTTGGACCTCCTCGATGCCCACCACCACGCCCTCGAGCTGCTTCTCGCCGCGCGGCAGGGCCACCCGGGCGCCCTTGAGGCGATCGAGGAAGGCGGAAATAGCGCCCTTTTCGGGGATGTCCATGTTCAGCTCCGCCAGCCGGCGTTCCAAAGGCTCCTCGCTGTCGTAGCTCAGCGCGGCGAAGTTGCCCCCGCCGTAGTCCAGGGTGGTCAGGCTCTTGAGCACATCGTTCATCTGGCTGGCCTTGAAGCCCAGCTCGATCAGCTGGTCGCCCTCGACCTCGCCCGAGCGCTGGAAATAGCCCACCCCGTGCTTGAACAGCACCACGCGTTTGATCGGCAGCATGTTCGGCTCCTTGTGGATGAGGACGGAGGATCAACATAGCGGGCATTGACGCAGGGCGCAAGTGGTGATACTTCCTGGGGTCGTTTCAAGGGAGGAGGAACTAATGGAAGAAAAACTCTGGCACAAGCACAAGTGGCCCGCGGGCGTGGCCCACGATATCAGCGGATACGAGCGGCCCCTGTTTTCACTGCTGGACAACACCGCCGAGAAGTACCCCAATCTGGTTTACACCATCTTCGAGGGCGCCACGCGGACGTTTACCCAGGTGCAGGACGCCGCCAACCGCATCGCCAGCTTTTTGGCCTCGCGGGGCATCAAGAAGGGCGACCGGGTGGGCATTTTTCTGCCCAACATACCCCATTACCCGCCGGTGTTCTTCGGAATCCTGAAGGCCGGCGCCGCGGCGGTGACCTGCAATCCGCTGTACAAGGCCAACGAGCTGAACTACCAGCTCAAGGACGCCGGGGCCAAGGCGGTCTTCGTCATGGATCACCCCGAGTTCTATGACACCACCGTCAAGGCCATAGAGGGGACCGACGTGGACACCGTGGTGGTCTGCTCGGTCAAGTCACAGTTGCCGGCATTGAAGGGATTCATCGGCGGGCTTTTGGGCAAGATCCCCAAGGCCAAGAGCTACCACCCCGGGCATTTCTTCTACGACGAGGTTTTGAGAGGCGCCGATCCCAACCCGCCCCATGTGGACATCAACGCCACCGAAGACCTGGCCCTGGTCATCTACACCGGCGGGACCACCGGGGTGCCCAAGGGCGCGGCCCTGACCCACTCCAACTTCGTCTATGACGTCACCGCCCTTTACGAGTATATCCGCATGCCCCACGAGCCCGGCGGCAAGCCCGAGACGCTGCGCTTCGGCGGCTTCCATACCTGGCTGGGGGTGCTGCCCTGGTATCACAGTTTCGGCATGACCATATGCCTGCTGGGCGCGGCCTTCTCCGGCTCGCGCCTGATCTGCGTGCCCGACCCCCGCGCGGGCAAGCCGCCTTTCACCAAGGTTCTCGACGCGGTGCAGCGCTACAAGGCCACCTCGCTGGTGGGCGTGCCCACCATCTACGTGGCCTTCCTCAACCACCCGTTGCTCGACAAGTTCGACCTGACGTCATTGATGGCTTGCGGCTCCGGCGGGGCTCCCATGCCGGTGGAGGTGATCAAACGCTTCGAGGAGATCACCGGCGGGGTGATCTTCGAGGGCTACGGGCTTTCCGAGACCTCGCCGGTGGCGAGTCTGAACCCGACCAACAAGGAGCAGCGCAAGGTCGGCTCGGTGGGCTGCCCGATTCCCGGGACCGAAATCAAGATCGTCGACCTGGAGGAGTCCACCAAGGAACTGCCCCAGGGCGAGGACGGCGAGATCGCCATCTGCGGCCCCCAGGTGATGAAGGGCTACTGGAACCGCCCCGACGAGAACAAGAAGGTCTTCGTGCAAATCGACGGCAAGCGCTTCTTCCTCACCGGCGACATCGGCAACTTCGATACCGACGGCCTGATCACCATCACCGACCGCAAGAAGGACATGATCCTGGTAGGCGGCTTCAACGTCTACCCCCGCGACGTCGAGGAGATCCTGTATACCCACCCCAAGGTGGCCATGGCCGCAGTGGTCGGCGTCCCCGACCAAAAGAGCGGCGAGGTGGTGAAAGCCTTCATTCAGCTGAAACCCGGCGAAACCGCCACCGAAGACGAATTCAAGGCCTTCTCCAAGGACCACATGGCCGGCTACAAACGCCCCCGCTACATAGAATTCCGCGACGCCCTCCCCACCTCCCCCATCGGCAAAGTCCTCCGCCGCGAACTCCGCGACGAAGAACGCGCCAAACACAAACAAACCTGAGAGATGAAAGGGTCAGACACTAGCACTTTGCACTTATAGTAGCCCGCTCCCCGCCCGCCAACCTAACTATTTGTAATGTTTGTCGTAAATTGAGGGGCCCAATTGGCATATCAAAGCTTTGAGATTTGGTAAGTGCAAAGTGCTAGTGTCTGACCCTCTGTTCTCCCGGCCTCGACAGGAAACCGGGGCTGGGCTATGATGGGACAAATTGCGCAATGGAGTTGAGCATGATGGGGATTCGACGCTGGGGTTTTATCGGGGTTGCTATCGGTTTATGCATGATGCTTCTTACAGGATGCGGAGAGGAGAAATGCCCAGCCGGTCAGGCTATGTGCGACGGCTGGTGCATTGGCGTATTGACCGATTCTAAAAACTGCGGCGAGTGTGGGCATGTTTGCTGTGAACATCAGGAGTGTGTTCTTGGGGCTTGCGTGTGCCTGGAGGGCTATACCCGATGTGATGGGCTTTGTGTGAATACAGACTACGACAATGATAATTGCGGGCAGTGCGGCAGAATCTGCGACAGGGAATGTGAACAATGTATCAATGGCACTTGTGCGGACATCGGGCCATCGTGTGAAGATTATGGACTTACGACTTGTGGGATTGTCTGTGTGGACACAGAGAACGACGAGGACCATTGCGGCGGCTGCTATTTGGCTTGCAGGCGGGACCAGGAGTGCATTGGCGGTAGTTGCCAGTGTATAGATGGAAGCAAGGTCGTTTGCGACGGAGTCTGTGTCGACACACAGCGGGATGTTTACAACTGTGGGAGTTGCGGGAATGTCTGCCCGGGGGAGCAGTACTGTGTCGAGGGGGAATGCATGGTGGTGGATGTGGAATCCTGCTCTGAGTTGGGATTGAAGAACTGTGACGGGTATTGCGTAGACCTCTACAGCGATCCTGACAACTGCGGCGCGTGTGGAAATGCCTGCGGAGCAAATCAGGAGTGTGTCAACGGATTGTGCCAGCCGTAACCTGCCTGAAAAGAATCCTGCTAAAAGGTTCCCAAGCTGTCTTGTTGGAATGTTATACAGGTAGAACGACGGACACACGGAGGATGAGCCGTGGATGCAAAATGGAAATGCTTGATAATGATGGGTTTTCTGGTGATCGGCGGGCCGGCCTGGGGGGCGGATCTGCAGGCCGGGCCCGAGGCCTATGCTCTGGTGGTGGGCTCGAACCGGGCGGGGCCGGGGCAGGAGGAGCTTCGATTTGCCCGGGAGGATGCCCAGCGGGTGCTGGAGGTGCTCTCGGAATTGGGCGGGTACCACAAGGGGAATGTGAAGCTGCTGCTGGACCCGGACAAGGCGGACCTGGTTGCAGCCATCGGGGAGATGGGCGGGAGGCTTTCGGCGCATTCCGAGCGGGGTGAGCAGTCGGTGTTTCTGTTCTATTACTCCGGTCACGCCCGGGCGCATGCCTTGAACATGGGGGAGGAAGAGGTGGGGCTTTTGGAGTTGCGGGAGAAGCTCACCTCGCTGCCTTCCACCGTGACGGTTGCGATTCTGGACGCCTGCCAGACCGGGGCCATCTCGCGGGTCAAGGGGGCCGAGCCGGCGGCGGATTTCTCCTACAACTCGGTGAACAACCTCAACACCGCCGGGATCGTGGTGATGGCGTCGTCTTCGGCCTCGGAGCTCTCCCAGGAGTCGGAGTCCTTGGGGTCGTCCTACTTCACCCACCATCTGATTGTGGGCCTGCGCGGGGCGGCGGACGAGGACCGGGACGGGAAGGTGACCCTGTCGGAGGCGTACCGCTATGCCTATAACCGCACACTGGTGGCCACCGCGGCAACCGCGGTGGGCAAGCAGCACGTGACTTTGGAGACCGAGCTGCGCGGCAAGGGCGAGATGATTTTGACCCGGCCGGCGGATGCTTCTTCGGCGCTCAACCTGCCGGAGGAGATGGACGGCGAGGTGCTGGTGCACAAGGAGCCCAGAAAGACCGTGGTGGCGGAGATCAGCAAGGCCAAGGGCGACCCGGTGCGGCTGGCGTTTCCCCCCGGGGAATACGTGACCTACGTGCGGGTGGGCGACGAGGTGCTCAAGTGCGAACTGGACCTGGGTGAGGGCCGGACCCTGGCGCTCAATCTGGATGACTGCACCGAGGCCGAGCCGGAGGATATTGGTATCAAGGGCGAAGTAAAACGGGAAGCCTGGTACGAGCGTTTCGGTCTGGAGGTCGGCCTGGGCGGCATTTGGGGAGTGGATGACGAGTACCAGCAGCGCCTGGAGGATTTCGGCTTCAACGAGCAGTGGTTGCTGTTCGATCAGTTCATGAGCATCTCGGTCAACCTGACCTACGAAGTCTCGCCCTACATCTCGGTTGTGGCCGGCTGGTCGATGCTGGACACCGGGATCTACGAGCGCCCGGTGTGGGACATGAGCGGCCAGGAAGAGCAGCAGCGCTTCGAGTGGTCGGCCCACGCGGTGGGGGTTTACCTGCGCGGGTCGCTGCCCCTGTTCGACGGCGTGCTGGTGCCTTACGTGCAGGCCGGCGGCGGGCTGGCCTGGGGGGCCACCGAGTACCGCGACCCGCTGCAGGCCTCCGAGGTGGTCGACGACCAGATCCACTTCGGTTACCACCTGTCGGCGGCCGCCGGGCTGCAGATCATGATCTGGGATTTTCTGGGCCTGTACGGGCAGGCCAGTTACACCACCGCCCCGGCCGTCGAGAACCGCCAGGGCGACGTACACGACAGCGGCGGCCCCGGGATCGTTTTGGGCATCCGGGGCGCCTTATAGGAGACACGCGATGAAACGGTTATTCGCGATTCTGATGGCATTGGCGGCTTACCCGGTCTTCTGCGGTTGGCAGTGCGGCGAGCCCCTCAACCAGGACCCGGGATTCGACCTGTGGTGCGTAGACAACGACGGCCGGCACGTCCTGTGCGCCTGGGATCTGGACGCCGGGGAGATCCAGCGGGTTCCCACCTGGCACCGATCGGACTACGGGGTCGAGATGCAGAGCAACCCAACCCAGATCTCGCAGCTGGTCGAGCAGAAGGTGGGCTGCTTCTTCTTCGACATGCTGGTTGACAAAGACGACGGCGTCTCGGTGATTCTGGAGATGGATTTCAACGACGACGGCACCATCGAGTACTCGCACCCGCTGCCCAACGACGACTTCCGGCCCATCGAGTACCACATCAACCCGCCCTCCTGGTACGACTCGGTGCGCTTCATCATCAGAAAGACCGGCAACGGCAAGGCGGTTCTGGCGCAGATCAAGGTGGATTCGGACGCCGAGGAGAACTGCACCGACAATCCGCTGAACCTCACCGACCGACCCGACGGCGCCGAGTGCGAGGAGAGCGCCCAGTGTCTAAGCGGGCGCTGCGCGCCGGTGCAGTTGTGGCGGCCCGACGTGGAGGGCGGCGACGTGCGCGCCTGCAGCAGTTGCGTGTATGCCGACGACTGCCCGGGGGAAGAGGTCTGCGGTCTGGAGGCCAGCTCCGACGCGTTGCTGTATCGCGGTTGCGGTCCCGCCGGGCGGCATTTTATGGGCGAGCGCTGCATGGATCACCCCGAGTGTGCCACCGGGATCTGCTGCGAGGGGATCTGCTCGGAGTGCTGCACCGACTTGGACTGCGCGGCCGGCTCCACCTGCCAGCCCCGCGACTGGGAGACGCTGGGAGAGGACTACGAGTACCAGATTCTCCCGCTGCAGTGCGCGCCGGGCGCAGGCCGGGGGGAGTCCGGGGCGGTGTGTCTGAAGAACGACGATTGTCAGAGCGATGTTTGCAGTGGAGACGGCGAATTCAAGCAGTGTTTCCTGGACGGCAGAAAGTGCGATATGGATGAGGAATGTCCGCTTTTCCAAGCCTGCCTGCCGCTGGGAGTGGCCGGGGGCGAATGCCAGTAGACGCCTACCAGCGCTACGCCCCCGCCCTGCTGCGCAAATGCCAACGGATGCTTGGAAACCGACACGACGCGGAGGACATTGTGCAGGGACTGTTTGCAGACATGCTTTCTAAAGGCAAACAGCCCGCAGACCTCCCCTACCTGTACCGGGCGGTGACCAACCGCTGCATCAACTTCCTCAAGTACCGCGAGAACCGCCGCCGTTTGCTAGAGCGCCACGACGAGGCACTGCGCGGGACGGTACGCACCCGCTGCGACGACGCAGTCATCGGCGTGGAACTGCTCGCCAAGCTTTCCGAGCACCTGGACAAGAAGTCGCTGGAGGTTCTGATCTACCGCTACTTCGACGACATGTCCCAGGAGGAGATCGCCGATCTGATCGGCACCAGCCGCAAGACCGTGGGCAAGCGGATTGGAAAGATCAAGGAGCAAGTCCGCCTGCTCTTGAAGAACGGCCGGGGAGACGGGTCATGAGCGCTCATACCGCCCAACCGATCTCCTGGCTGAAGCTGGAGCAGTACCAGTTGGGCGAGTTGTCCGCCGACGAAATGCGGCGGGTCGAAGCCCACCTGAAAGAATGCGAAGCCTGCCGCGCCAGCCTGGAATTCATTCGCGCGGACGAAACCGCGCCCAGGCCCCTGCCCGAAATCACCCGCCGGGCGCCGGTATGGCGCTGGGTCACCGCCGGCACCGCCCTGGCCGCCGCGGCGGCGCTGCTGCTGGTTTTCCTGGTGACCGATTGGAGGAAAGCGGTGCCCGATATCCCCGGCAGCAAGATTTGCTTCAAGGGCGGCGAGCTGTCGATCTCTTTGGTTCGCGAGCGCCAGGGCAAGATCCTCCACGATCCCGAATCCTTCGCCCCCGGCGACCGCTTCAAGCTCCAGGTCACCTGTCCGCCGGCCGAGGAGTTGTTCTGGAACGTGGTGGTCTTCCAGGATGACGGATCTTCCTTCCCCTATGTCCCCGAGGAGCCGCTTGTGTGCGGCAACCGGGTTCCCCTCCCGGGCTCGTTCTCGATCACCGGCAAGTCGGCGGCGGTGGTGTGCCTGGTGGTATCGACCCGGCCGCCCGACAGCGCCTCTCTGTCCCGGATAAATCTCCCCCCCGGAACGGTTTGCACGGTTCTCGAGCCGGTACCGTAGTTACTGCAACAGGCCACGAATCTCCGCGGAACGCTGGGAGTTGGGGAACAGCTGCAGGTAGGATTCGGCCAGATCACGGGCCAGGACCACGGTCTTCTGGTCCTTGGTTGCCGCAGCCTCTTCGTGGGAGAAGACCGCCAGATCGTACAGGGTCTGCTCGGCGGCCTCGCGGGCTTGATCGAGCTTCTCCTTCTGCTCTTCGATCGGCTGGGGCAGGCACTTGTCCAACTGGCCGAAAAGCTCGGCCAGCCTGCGTACCTGCGGCGGCACGTTCTGCATCATTCCGGACCGGACCACGCAGTCGATGATCTTGAGCTGGAGGAGCGGAGCCTCTGCGGAGCAGCCCGCCTGACCGATCAAGTGTCGGTATACCTCCATGGCATCCCTGTATTTTCCGTCGCCGAGATACATCCCCGCCAGCGCTGACAGCAGCTTGCCGGTCTCTTTGGGGGCCAGGCGTTTAAAGAACGCCGGCGCGGCACTCGCCTTGCCTGCATGACTGTATGCCAGCGTGGCGTCGTTGAGTGCCTCAAGTCGAAGTTTGCTCTTCTGGCCGGTGGATTGCTCTTCCTTGTCGCAGTGCTTTACAACGGCGACGAATTGCTCCAGGGCCCGCTTGAATTCGTGGATGTTGAAGTAACACCAGCCGGTCTTGTACAGGGCGTAGGAGAAGACCGCCGAGTTCTTGAACTGGGTCACCTTTTTGTAGGCCATCAGCGCCTTGTTGAGCTTGGCCTGATCGAAGTAATACTCTCCGAACATCAGGTAGGCGTCCGGGACGTACTTGCTGGTCGGAAAGTTCTTGATGAGTTCCTTGCAGGTTTTCAGGGCTTCCATTTGCTGGCCCTGGTCCCACAGCGCCTGGGCGCGTTCGAAGATTTCCTGATCGCCGGCCTGGGCGGCCAGCGCCAGGACTGCGAAGAGAAACGAGATCACGGTTTGCATGACTATCCCCCCAGGGCGATCAGAGCGGCTCCGTAGGCGCCCATCAGTTGCGGGTATTCGGGCAGCTCGACGGGGTGGCCCAGTTCTTCCTCCAGGATCCTGGCCACCGCCGGGTTTTTGGCCACGCCGCCGGAGAGCATCAGCGGGGGGGTCAGGCCGGCGCTCTTGGCCAGGGAGGCTATGCGTTTTATAAGCGAGCGGTGCAGGCCGCGCAGGATGGTTTCGGTCTTGTGGCCGCGGGCCAGAAGCGAGACTATCTCGGACTCGGCGAAGACCGTGCAGGTGGAGGAGATCGAGACCTCGTCTTTGGACTGCAGGGCCACCCGGCCCATTTCTTCCAGCTCGACCTTCAGGCGGGCCGCGGAGACTTCCAGGAAGCGGCCGGTTCCCGCGGCGCACTTGTCGTTCATCATGAAGTTTTTCACCTGGCCGTCTGGGGCTATCACTATCACCTTACTGTCTTGACCACCGATGTCGATCAAAGTTCCCCCGTGACCCAGGGCGGCGAAGGCGCCCTTGGCGTGGCAGGTGATCTCGGTGACCTGGCGGCTGGCGCGCTTGGCCAGGTTGCGGCCGTAGCCGGTGGACACCAGCGGCAAACCCTTCGGCGCCTGGTCGGCCAGGCGGGCGGTTTGCTCTTCGATTCTGGGCTCGGTGGGCTCCAGCAGGTGCCAGACCAGTTTTCCCTTTTCATCCACACCGGCGATCTTGGTGGTGGTGGAGCCGGCGTCGATGCCCAGGGCCTTTACGGCATCGGTGCTCACACTCCCAGGACCTCCATGAAGGCGTCCAGACGGGTTTCGCCCTGCTCGTCGGAGTAAGAACGCGGGTCGTTGTGGTCGGCCTCCAGCAGGAGCGCCGGGACGTCGAGCTCCTGGGCCAGGCGCTCGCGCTGATCCATCTGACCCACCGAGTAGGGCTTGCAGGAGCGGTCCGAGTGCAGGATCACCCCGTCGGCTTTGTAGTCCTCGACCATCTGGCGGATGGTTTCCAGCTTGTGCCCGGTGCCCCGGTTCAAGATCGGGTGCAGGTAGACACGGGCGGAGGATTCCAGGGGGTTCTCCGGGTCCATCATCGGGGCCAGCTCGCCCCAGGCGTTGGTGTAGGTGGAGGCCACCAGGGCCACCCCGCGTTCGGCCAGGAGGTTGGAGAGCTTTCGCACCCGGAACCAGATAGGGAGGTTGTCCCACAAGAGGCGCTTCTTCTCGTTCTTCAAGGCGCCCACGCCGCTCTCCACCCTTTTCTCCAACTCCTCCAGCATGGCCCGGTAGTAATGGACGGTGAATTCCTCCCCGCGCATCTCCACGATGGGGGCCAGGTGGATGAACTCGTCGAAGGCGGTGATGGGGGCCGGGCGGGCCTTGGCGGTCTCCAGCACCTGCAGCCACAGCATCGAGGCCTCGTAGCTGTAACGGATGACGTCCTGCAGCCGGGTCTTGTCCAGGTCGCGCCGGGCCACCCGTTCGGCTATGTTTATGCCCTTTTCCAGCTGCCGTTTTACGTACTCGACTGCCTGGCCGGTGGCCTCTTCGTAAATGAAAGGTGTGTCGACCAGGATCAGCGGCACCTTGAAGTGGTGGGCCAGCACCTGGTACCAGAACAGAACCGTCTGGCAGATGTTGGTGCAGCACAAGAGCAGGTCGGGCTTGGGCAGCCGGCCCACCGGGGTCTTTCCGGAGAGCACCGTGCCGAAGTCGGTGCGGGCGTATGAGCAGATGTCCCGCGACCAGCCGTGGTCCTCGGCCACCGTGCACATCTCCTCGGCGGTGCGGCGTATGCCGCACACCGCCCCGTGGTTCTCCGGGTAGATGACGAAGTAGTCCAGCGCGGTCAGGAACTCCACCGGCCCGCCGGAGGTCACCCAGGCCACCGGGCGGTGGCCGTTGGCGTAGCGGCCCTTGAGGTAGTGCTTCGAGATCAGCTCCTTCAGGCGGCCGGAGACCGAAAGCGGCGGGTTGAGGTGGTCGTTTTTCCAGAAGCCGGGCTTTTTCATGCGGCGTTCCATTCGCCGGCGCTCGAACTTGAGCATGGCGCCCAGCGTGCCCACTCCCAGGTGGTAGCGCATGGATTTGAAGAAGCTCATTGCAGCGTCTCCAGGAAGGCCTCGATCCGCGTGACCAGTTGCTGCCCGGTTTTCTCGTCCAGGTCGCCTTCCATGGCCACCGAGCGGATCCCGGCCTGCTCCAGGCCCGCACGCACCTGCGGAATGTAGAACTGCTCCGGCTCGCAGAACTTGATGTCGTAGAAGATGATCCCTTTGGCGCCCGAATTCTCGCAGAGCTTGGTCAGGTGCCGGATGCGGTCCTCGACGGAGCTGCCCCGGGTGGAGTCGGGGGCGGCGGTGAGAATACTGTTGGCCATGCGCCGGTGGGGCTCCTGGCCCTTGCCGGCGGTGTACAGCCGGCGCCCCGAGCAGGCGAAGTCGTCGCCCACCACCACGGCTCCGGCTTTGGAGATGACCTCCAGCAGATCCATGGGCTCGGGGACCAGCCCCGACAGGATCACGCCGGTGCCATGCGGATCGGGCTGACCGCCCTGCTCCAGGGTCTTGTGGCCGATGTCGGCGAAGACCTCGGCGGGCAGGTATTCGCGGGAGCGCACCAGCCGGTAGAACTCGAGGTTGGAAAGCGGCAGCCGCCGCCGGCGGTTGAACAGATCCTTGAGCACCAGGTCGGCCGCTTCCTCGCGGTGGACCGCCTTGACCAGGTCGGTTACCGAGGGCTTCTTACCGGTTACCTTGCGCAACTTCTCCTCGATCGACTTGAACTCGTCGGTGAGGAAGTCGATCGAAGCATCGCGGTCCTGCCGCGGCACGTAGAAGGGCAGGACGACCTGCTTGGGCTTGACGAAATCCAGCAGGATGCTGCCCAGCCCCTGGAGCGAGTCGCAGCCGTGGGGCACCATGATGTAGTCGCACCCGTCCAACCCGCCGGAGAGCAGAAACGACAGCCCGTTCTTGACGATGGTGCAGACATAGGCCTGAACATGCGCATCGCCCGGCCCGGCATCCACCCCCGGCGGCCCCCAGACCTCGATCGGCTGGATGTCAAATGCGCGCAGCAGGGCCCGGGGGTAGTGAATAGGGAAAACGGCGGCAATCTGACCGCCTTTTTCCTTGTGCTCTTTTATGACCTCGTTGCGCTTGGGGATAGTGATATCCACGAACGTCAACCTACTGGATTTTGGTTTGAAGTCAAGTCCAACCGGGACAAAGGAAAAGCTGTTGACACATCCAAAATATGTCATTATAATATGTATATATAATACATATCATGGAGGCGCAAAAATGCGGACAACCGTGGTAATTGATGAGCTGCTATTGAAAAAGCTAATCAAAGTCGGTGGGTTCAGAACCATGCGGGAGGCTATCCAGGCGGCTATCGAACGGTTTATTGAAGATGCCGAGAGGGAGGAGTTGGTGAAGATGGCCGGATCGGTGGAGTTCGAGAAGAACCATCTGCACACGTTGCGCAAGCTGGAAAAGGAGGAGATGGAATGAAGCTGGCCGATTCGTGTGTGTGGATCGAGTTTCTCTCTTCCCGGGGATTCGGCGAGCTTGAAGATCTGATTCTGTCCGGTGAGATTGCCGTTTGCGGGACCGTCGCTGCGGAAGTGTTGAGCGGGGTAAAAAAGGAATCGGAGGCGGAGATTCTCAAGCGGCGGTTCGCATCGCTGCCTTATCTGGCCGAGACCCGCGAAGTGTTCGAGCAGTCCGCAGCTCTGTATCGGAAGCTGAGGAAATCCGGGAAAAACATTCCTATCTCGGACTGCGTGATCGCGGCAGTGTGCTTGATCAACGAAGCGAGGTTGCTGACTGTCGACAAGCACTTCAGCTCATTCGGAGAAGCACTTCTGAAACCAAGGAAGGCGTGACCTGCACCCGGATTCGATGTAAAGTCGGACCGGTGAAGATGCGCGGCGCACAGGTGGCGGTGCGGGCCCTGGAGGACGAGGGGGTCCGTTTCGCTTTCGGGATCCCCGGAACCCACAATATCGAGTTGTATGACGCGCTGGAGAGCTCGAAGAAGATCGAGCCGGTGCTGGTTACCGACGAACAGAGCGCCTCGTTCATGGCCGACGGGGTCTCGCGGACTTCGGACACGCTGGGGGTGCTGGCGGTGGTTCCCGGGGCGGGGATTTCTCATGCGCTTTCGGGGATCGCCGAGGCGTATATGGACAACGTGCCGATGCTGGTTTTGGCGGCGGGGATCCGCAGCGACACCGGCAAGGCTTACCAGGTGCACGCAATCGATCAGCTGGCGGTCTTGAAGCCGGTGGTCAAACAGGCTTTTTCGGTCGAGCGGGCCGAGGACATCTATACGGTGGTGCGGCGGGCCGCGCGTACGGCCAAAAGCGGCCCGCCCGGGCCGGTGGCGGTGGAGATTCCGGTCAACCTGCTGCTTTACAGCTTCGGCGTGAAGCTTCCAGACGACGAACCGGCCGCCGGAGTGCCCCAAGCGGCATCCGGGGATCTCGACCGGGCGGCGGAGCTGTTGAATTCGGCGGAGAATCCGGTGCTGTATGTTGGCAACGGCGCCCGGGGGGCGGCCCGGTTGCTGGTGGAGCTGGCCGAGAAGATCTCGGCGCCGGTGGCCACCACCGTGCAGGGCAAGGGGGTCTTTCCCGAAAACCACCCGCTGTGGCTGTGGAACAACTTCGGGGACTCGGCCCCCGGGTTCGTGAACACGGTAATGCGGCGCTGCGACTGCCTGCTGGCGGTGGGTTGCCGATTCTCGGAGGTGGCCACTGCCAGCTACGGCCTGAAGCCTCCAAAAAACCTGGTTCATGTCGACATCGACCCGGAGGTTTTCGGGAAAAACTACCCGGCCCGGCTGACGGTACATTCCGACGCCGAAGCGTTCGTCGAGGGGATGCTCTCGCGCGTCGTGGACCGGCAGAAGAAGGACGGGCTCCAGGAGGAGATCCTGGAAGGCCATCGCAAAGTCTGGGAGGACTGGCAGAAGGACGTCGGCGGAGAGCGGGTCACGCCGGCGATTTTCTTCAGGTCGTTGCAGAAACAGGCCTCCAAGAACGCAGTCTATGTAACCGACAGTGGCAACGGGACTTTCCTGTCCATGGAGCACCTGCGGCTCACCCGGCCGGGGTGTTTCATCGGTCCGGTGGATTTTTCCTGCATGGGCTACTCGGTCCCCGCGGCCATCGGGGCCAAGCTGGCCGATCCCGGGCGCGACGTTATAGCGCTGGCCGGTGACGGGGCGTTGTTGATGACCGGGTTGGAGCTGTTGACCGCCAGCTCCTGGAAAGCTGCACCGCTGGTTTGCGTGCTTCGCGACGGGGAGCTGGGGCAGATAGTCCAGCTGCAGCGCACCTCGATGAATCGCGAGACCTGCAGCGTCCTGCCGCCTTTCGAGGTGGCCGACCTGGCCAGGGTCACCCACTGCCGCTTTTTTCATCTGGAGACCGACGGCGATCTGGACCGGGTGCTGCCCGAAGCCTTCGCGGCCACCCGCGCGGGCCAGCCGGTTCTGGTAGACGTTAATATCGACTATTCCAGGAAAACCTACTTTACTAAGGGAATCATGACCACCAACTTCTGGCGCCTGCCCTGGTCCGAGCGGCTGCGTATGGCCGGACGGGCGGTCACGCGCCGGCTGGGCGGCTGAACCCGGCGAAAAGGAGGACTCAATGAGGGGCATATCCAGACGGTTGTCCTGGGCACTGGCCGCGGCTATGGCCCTGGCGGGCTCGGCTTGCTGCCATGTCAACAACCTCAGGGAGCATCTGCCCAATACCAAGACCGTGCTGGTAGTTCCGCAAATAAGCGGCGGGCCCACCGTGCAGATCGAGGCGCCCCGGACCAAGAGCAAGATCCTGAACATCGCCGGCACCGTGGCGGCGGTGGCCACCGCCCTGGACGGGTACGACAAGATAACCCAGGCGGCCACCCCCGAGCGGATGGCCGCGGTGCTCCAGCAGGCCTTCGCCGGACAGGTGACCGCCCAGCTCGACCTCCAGCCGGTGGCGGATTCGGGGCAGCCGCACGACGCCGAGCTCCACGTGGAGGTGTCCGACTACGGCATCCGCCAGCTGGGCCCGCACTCTCCACTGGAGTACTTCTTCCACGCCGAGGCCCGGCTGATACGCGTGCCCGACGGCGAGCTGATCTGGAGGGACTGCGAGGGGCTGGCCGCGCCGCTTTCGCCTGTGATAGTCTTCGGCCCCAGCCGGGCCGCCGCGACGACCAATACCATGATCGGCATCGCCGCCCTGGCCGGACTGGAGCCCGAGGAGCTGGCCGCCATGTTCGATCGCATTGCCGACGACGCCGGGCGTATACTGGCACAGACCATGGTTCAGGACTCGGTTGAATAAGAGAATTCTACATTGGTTGTTGGCGGCCACCTGGTTCTTCAACCTGCCGGCATACGCGCAGGAAGAGGAGGAGATTGCCGAGTTCGACGACTTCGACGAGCTGTATCTGGGCGAGCTTTTGAACACGGTCTACTCGGCCTCCAAGCACAAGCAGGACCTTTTGTGGTCACCGGCGTCCATCACGGTCATCGACCGGGAGCAGATCGAGAACACCCATTGCATCGACCTGATCTGCCTGCTGCGCCAGGTTCCCGAGGTGGACGTGCAGCGCATCAAGGCCCTGTGGACTTCGGTCGGCGCTCGGGCGATGACCGAAGCTCTGGCCGACAAGGCGCTGTTGCTCATCGACGGGCAGGAGTACAACCTGGAGATGTTCGGGGTGGTGTTCTGGCAATCGCTCCCGGTCCACCTGGAGGACATCGAGCGCATCGAGGTCATCCGCGGCCCGGGCTCGGCCCTTTACGGTGCCAACGCGCATTCCCTGGTGGTGACCATAGAGACCCGCAAGGCGGAAGCCGCCGCGGCCGAGGCCTTTATCGGCGCGGGGGAATGGGACCGCCAGGTGTTGCACCTGAGGCTGGAGCAGCCGCTGGGTTCCTGGCGCCTGCGCCTCTCCGGCGGCGTTGAGACCAGCGGTCACCTGGTCAGCGCCGCCCGGCGCGAGCGCGAGCTGGGAAGGTTGCGCCTGGGCTTGGATCACCGTTGGGACGCCGGCACGCTGACCATCCAGACCGACCTCACCGCCCTGAATGGCGCCATGATGGCCTTCTTTCTTCCCGGGAAATTCAAGGAAGGTCTGATCGCCGACGTGCTGGCACGCTTCCAGACCGACTGGCTTCGGGCGCAGCTTTCCTACGCCTACATGGGGGGAGGAATGGACTTCGACTTCCCCCTGGTTCTCGGGGACCTCACCATGGGCCGCTTCGATTGGTACGCGCTCTCCAGCCACACCGTGGATGCGCTGGCGGAGCTTACCTGGTCGCCTTTTGAGGGGAATCTGCTGATCGGCGGGGGTAATTTCCGGTTCATCAACATGGGTTCCGACCAGAACGATCCCGCCAGTGTCAACCAGCTGCGCCTGGGTCTGTTCGTCCAGGACCGGCAAAGCATCGGCGACTTCCTGGAGCTGACCGCCGGTGTACGGCTGGATCTTAACAACCTGACCCCGCTGGCAATCAGCCCCCGCGGTGCGGCGATCTGGCGATTTGCGGAAAACCAGAGCCTGCGGATTGCGGTGAGCCGGGCGTTCCGCAAGCCTTCCTTTCTCAACACGCATTTTCACCCGACCATGTTCGTGCCCGAACCGGGATTCGAAGGCCTGCGGGATTGGTTCCGGAGCCAACTGGGCAACGAGGATCTGGACAACGAGAGCATCACCACGCTGGAGGCGGGATTCGCCGCCCGGTTTTTAGACGGCCAAATCCAGGTCGCGGCCGACGTGTTCTACAACTGGTACCGGGACGTAGTGGGATTTCACTCGGACATGCGGGTCAACACGATGGGTCTGCCCGACCTGAACAACAGCGTGGTCGATTTCCGCAACACCGGCCGGGACGTGGATTCGGTGGGAGGCTCGGTCTCATGCAGCTTCCGGATCGTGAAGCATTTCCGGCTGAGCGGCAACTATACCTTCCGCTACAGCCGCGACGCCGGCGACGAGTGGGAGTGGGAACAACGCATCGACACCGAGCCGGCGCACCTGTTCAACCTGGGCTTCTACTACCTGGGGGATACGGGTCTGCGGGCGGGAATCGCCGTGTTCGGCCGTTCGTTCATGTATGACTCCATGCCCAAGGGCGGCGACATCTTCGCCGGCACCATCCGGGTGGCCAATCCGGAGCACACGCTGGTTTCCGCGTTTCTGGCCTACCGTCACGAGTTTGCCGGGGGTTGGGCGGAAGCGGGTATGCGCGCTTACAATCTGGTGCGCGAAGGCTTCTACGACCATATGACTTTCGACTCCCACCCCGACTCCGAGATGGGCGGGCTTTGGATCGGGCGGCAGGTGCTTCTTTACATCCGGGGCGCGATTTGAGGTTTTTCGGATTCCAGTGGCACATCACCGACCGCTGCAACCTGCGCTGCGCCCACTGCTACCAGGACAGCTACGCGCCCCTGCCCGCCGAGAACCTGGCCAACCAGAAGAAGTTGGCCGACCGGATATTTGGCGGCCTTCGCGACCGCAAGGTGCTGGTGAACTTGACCGGCGGCGAGCCGTTGCTGGCACCCTGGTTGTTCGACCTGATCGGGCACCTGCAGGGCTTCGACAATCTGGAGGAGATCAGCCTGATTACCAACGGGACGGTTGCGACTCCGGAAGTGCTGGACGGGATACGGCGCTTTGAGAAGATCCGCTACCTGAAGGTTTCGCTGGAGTCGGGAATTCACGAGGCCAACGACTTCATCCGCGGCTCCGGCAACCTGGCCAAAGTCAGCGACGGCATTCTGCGCTACCGGAGAGTGACCGAGAAGCCGGTGATTATCATGGTCACCCTGGGCGGGTACAACCTGGACACCATCGAGGAGACCGTCCGCTACGCCGATTTCGTCGGCGCCAGCGGCGTCATCTTCGAGCGGTTCATCCCCCTGGGGCACGGGCGCAAGCTGGAGGGGCAGGTGTTGTCGGCCGAAGAGTGGTCGCAGGCGGTGGAGTCCATAGCCCGGGCGTCGAAGACCGGCGTCGATCCCCGTGCCCTGGCGCCCTACCAGGCGTTCTGGATCTGGCTGGATCCCCACCGGGACGAGCGGCTGCAGGGCGCCCGGTGCAACCTGGGGGACGAGTCTATGGCCCTGATGCCCGACGGGACCGTATACCCCTGCCGGCGCCTGCCGGAGCCCGTCGGCAACGCCCTGCACGATCCCTTCTCCAAAATCCTCTCCCGCCTGCGCCAGTACGTTCCGGATGCCGACGGCGGCTGCCGTGCGCTCGCGCGCTCGCTTGACCGGTCCCCGGCCGGGCGTGGTACAGGCGTCTGAATGTCGCCCATCGACATATCGGTGATAGCCGTTGGAGGCGTGGTTACCCTCTGGGTGCTGGTGCGGCTGTCCCGGAAGCGCGGGGTGGCCGTAGCCCGGGCGGAGCGTTTCGCCAGCGAGTCGGTTCTGGGCGAAGCGATGATCACCAACCTGGATTTTCTCGGCTACATCCGGCGCTCCGGATCTCCGGACCAGGATGACCCCCGGGGTTACCGGGTAACCCTGCGCATACGCCGTACTGACGGTCAGGACGCCGAGGTTGAGCACAAGGAGGAAATCCGGCCCTCGCAGATGGACGATTGGCGGGTGGGCTCCACCCGCCCGGTGCGCTATGTTCCGGACGATCCCCAGAACTTCGTGCTGGTGGACGACGCCGGGGCAGACGGGGCCCGGGCCGTCGAAACCGTGGCCGCCCGGTTCGCGGGGCCGCTGTGGGTTTTCGGGCTTTCCCACGCGGACGACTGGCTGTTGCCCGGATCCGGCGGCAGCTTGCCGCTTCTGGTGCTGGACATATCCGACCCGCATGCGTCGGGAAATTCCAACCGCGACCCGCTGATGGACTCGGCGGCTTTCCTGGTCACCGAATACCTGCGTATGCATACCGACGCCGGAGCCGTCGCCGCGGTGTCGGTGCACCCCGAGACCGGCAAGTTGGTGATACCCACGGGCAATGCGGATCAAACCCGTTGGTTGGCCCGGGAGTTGCGGGATCAACAGGAGGAGCCCTGTGCGTTGCTTTGGGGTGTCGCCGCCGATCGGGACTCCATGGATGTGGGCTTCGAGATCTGGTTTCCCGACGAGCCCGAGGTCGAGCCGCACACCGGTTCCATTTACGATCTGCCGGAAAGGGTCGCCGGTATCATGAAAAACCGGACGGCGGCCAGAGCGGCCAATCCTCCCTGGTGGTATCAGGAAGTGGAGCTCACCGACCTGGCCGACTACTCGATCCTCTTGGACGGGCTTCAGCTTCAGATCCTGGCCGACCAGAAGAACCAGGTCATCCGGCCACTGGACGCCGACGCCCACGAGAAGTTCGTAACCCTGGCCTTCGAGCTTCTCACCGGGGACCGGCTGAGCGTTACCCAGTTCGTCCTGGCCGGGCTGGGTGCGGCCCTGTTTGCCGCCCGGGCCGGGCATCTAACCGGAGAGCATCGCAAGCGGGCCTTGGAGATTCTGCGCTCCTTCGAGGACCGCGACCACCCGGTCTACCGTTTGTCTCCGCTGTATTTCGACGCCTTCGGCGAGGCGGAGGAGGCGGTGATGCGCCGCGACGTCCTGCTGGCCGAGGCCGGCGGAACCTACGCCGGGTGGCTGAAGGATCTGGATCTTAGTCTCCTGGGCAGCGGGGATTGACATGCAGCTGTTCTCCTCCAACGACGGCGAGTTCGCCTTTTTGGCCATCGGGGCCCACCCGGTGGGCATCATCGCCATCGGCGCCTTTCCCACCGGGATCATCGCCATCGGCAACATCACCCGCGGGGTAATCGCCATCGGAATAATGTCGGTGGGCGTGTTCGCCATAGGTTGCGGCGGGGCCATCGGGATCGTCACCGGGGTCTGCGGGGCGGGCACCGGCCTGTTGAGCTACGGGGTGGGAATGGGCCTGGGTCTGCGCGCCGGCTACGTGGGGCTGGGCATCAAGTTCCTGCCCGACCGGCCCCTGTCCGCCGGAGTCTGGTGGATCCGGGCGCTGGTGGGCACCGCGGTGCTGCTTTCCATTTTCGCCCTGGCCTGGATCAAGATCGTCAATCTGGGGAACTGAGCCAGCCCTCCTGCAGGGGCGGTTCCGGGCGGTTCAGGGGCGCTTGGGTATACAGGCGCGTTCCGGCGCTTACCCGTACGCGGTTTCCGCGCCAGGAGATGTGGCGGACGAAGGGGGCCATCACCCAGGCTAGAAGCATCAGCAGGTCCTTGAGCATGCCCAAAGGCAACGCGTAGGCCAGGCGTTCGGTTCCGCGCAGCCGGACGGTCTGGATGCCGTCGCGCAGCAGGGTCAAAAGCACCGCCCAGAGGATCACCAGGTTGTTGGCCATGCCGAACAGGGGCGCCATCAGGACGATGGCCATGGGATTCGACAGCGGCTCGACCGGATACAGCAGGGCCTTCATGCGCGAGCGCATCAGGCCCCAGCGGATGTAGCGGCGCATGAACGACTTGACGCCGGTCTTCTGGCAGACGTTTTGCACCGGGGTCCGGCACAGGCTCACCCGGTAGCCGGCCGAGTGGAACATGCGGCCCATGACGTAGTCCTCGGCCAGGACGTTGGCCACCGAGGCGAAGCCGCCCAGCCGCTCGAAGACCGAGCGGCGGAACATGACCGACTTGCCCACCACCAGGGTGTTGCCGCCCACCACCCGGGAGGCAGCCACGCAGCCGGCGATGGGGCCGTTGAGGTGCAGGTTCTCCATGGTGGCGCCCAGGGAGCGCTCGCCCACCCCGGCCACCAGCGAGGTGACCAGGCCGACGTTGTCCTCCGACAGCCGGGCGGCCATCCCGGAGAGGTAACCCGGCTCCGCCCTGACGTTGGAGTCGCTGATCACCACCACGTCGTGGGAACCGGCCTCGAGCATGGCGCGCAGGTTGGAGACCTTGGGATTGATCCCCCGCCCGCCGTTGTGGATGACCAGGCGGCAGCGGACGTCCGGGTTTTTGGCTTTCAAATTCCGCACCACCGCAATGGCCGGGTCGCTGTTGCCCTGCACGCCGAAGATTAATTCGTAGTCGGGGTAGTCTTGACAGAAGAAGGTTTGCAGATTTTCTTCCAGCGAGTCGTCGGCGCCGCACAGCGGCTTGAGCACCGACACCGGGACCGTTTTCCCCGGGGTTTTCGCTTGACGGTCCTTTCTGGTGATCCACAAGACCGAGCCGATCGAAAGGAGCGTGAACGCGGTGCAGACAGTGATCAATATCACGAAAATCATGTCCAACCTCCTTTGCATACAGCAGAATTGCCAGATCCGTGCCAACCGACCAAGTGGTCGGATCTGTTGGAGATCGCCTTTTGAAGACCACCGCAAATGCGTAACCCGGGTGGCGTTTTGGGGACGGTTGGTTCGCAGTGTGGGTTGGTGTAGCATGAAGCCCATGAAAAAGACGATTGCGATTCTGTTGGCGGGAGCGCTCAGTTGCGGATGCAACGGGGAAAAGCATAACGGCGGCGACGGAGGTCTTGATCCCTGGGAGCCGCCCCATGTTTACCAGGACGTCCCCTTCGTCCAGGAGGTGGGGATCGTCGCGGGCGCTCTGACCGACGTTCGCGCGGTGGCCCTGGATGCCGACGATGTCTGCCACGTGGCCACGGCGGGCGGAGTGATGAAATGGGATCAAGGTGACTGGCAGGCGGTGGCGACGCTGGTCAGCGGAGAGATCGTTGATCTGGCTTTTGACGGATCGGGCACGCTGGGCGTGGCCGGTCCTTCCGGTGCGGCCGCCGGCAGCCAGTCGATTGACCTGCCCGCCGGAGCGGTGCCCGCCTTCATCGCTCCGCGGGCGGCCGGCGGCTGGTGGGTGGGGGGAGATGACTTCGCCGGGTACTGGGACGGTTTATACAACTCCATCTTCGAGAGCATCAGTCAGCCGGTCCGGGACATCTGCGACCTGCCCGACGGCACCTGGTTTGCGGCCACCCCCCAGGGCGTTTTCACCGCGGCCGGTCCGGTGACTACCGCCGAAGGCTTGCCATCCAACGACGTTCGCGCGGTGGAGGCCGCGCCGGACGGGACCGTCTGGGCGGGTACCGACGCGGGCATGGCCAGAAAGGGCACGGATTCCTGGACGGCCTTCGTTGGTGCTGACGGGCTTCACTACGGCGACGCCCTCGACATCGCCTTCGACGCCGAGGGGGTCATGCTGGTTTCCACTTCCATGGGCGCCAGTCGCTTTCACCCCGACGGGACCCGGCGCTACTACCTGGGCCGGATCTGGCTGCCGGACAACCAGGTACGGGGCATGGCCCGGGCGCAGGACAAAACGATCTGGCTGGCCACCGCCGGGGGGGTTGCACGCGTGGAGCAGCAATTGATGACTCTGGAGGAGAAGGCCGCGCTGTTCGATGAAATCACCCAACAGCGGCACGTCCGCCTGGGGTATACCAGCACCGAGAACCGGCTGGAGGTGGCCGGGGACCTGACCACTTTCTCCAACCACGACGACGACAACGACGGCCAGTGGTCGGCCATGTACCTGGCCTCGCAGTGCTTCCGCTACGCCGCCACCGGCGAGGAGGCCGCCCGCGATAACGCCCGGGTGACCGCCTACGCCCTGATGAAGCTGGAGGAGGTCACTCCAATCGAGGGTTTCTTCGCCCGCTCCATCGTCCCGCCGGAGGAGTGCGAAGCCAAGCAGCAGAGTGGGTCGGGCGAGTGGCATCTCTCCGAAGACGGTCAGTGGTGCTGGAAAGGCGACACCTCGTCGGACGAGTTCGTCGGCCACATCTTCGGGCTTTCGATCTTCTACGACCTGGTTGCCGACGAAGAGGAGAAAGCCGACGTGGCGCGCACGGTGGGCCGGATCGTCGGCTATATTGTCGACAACGACTACCAGCTCAAAGACATCGACGGGGAGGTCACTACCCATGGCCAGTTCAATCCCGAGTGGATGGAGGAAAACCTGGGCGCGATATTCGGAGACGCGGGATTGAACTCCGCCATGATCCTGGGCGCGCTGCACGCGGCCTACCGCATGACCGGCGAGGAGAGATTCCGTGAATCGTTCGAGTACCTTGCCCGGGAGAGAAACTACGAAGATTACATAAGCTGCATCGAGGAGACCAATCTGGCCTGGCACACCAACCACGACAGCGAAGAGATGTCCTTCTTGGCCATGTACACGCTCATGCGCTACGAGGATGATCCGGTTCTTCTGGAGAAATGGCGAAATGGTGATCCCGGGCTGGAGTGCGAAGGATTGCAGTATCTCTGGGAAATGCAGCGACCCGAGCGCAACCCGGAGTTCAACATGATCTACGCGCCGCTGGCGCGAAAAGACGAATACGATCTGGAAGAGTCCATCGAGACCCTGAAGCTCCTGCCGGTCGACCTGGTCCTCTGGGGGCTGGATTTGAGCCAGCGGTGGGACCGGGACGTGGATCCCGAATTGGACCGCCACGGCGAATTGCAGAACGAGTTCGTCTTTCCCTACAACGAACGCCAGGCCATGCGCTGGGCGGGGAACCCGTACGCCTACGGGTTGCGGGGCGACGGGCACAGCGAGTCCTCGGGGACCTTCTGGTTGCTGCCTTACTGGATGGGAAGGTACTACGGAATAATCGAGTAGGTCACTGTAAAGCTGGCTTGACGATCTGAAAATGCGTTCGTAATGGGTCTTAGTGCCCTGAAATAAATAACAATACAGCAACAGGCCGGTGGGGGTGTAAAGCCGGCTTGACACCCTTGTGAGCGGGATCACACCTCATCGCGGAGGCTTTTTGCTACTTAATGGCATGAAATCAAGCATATGTATAAAACCGGCGATTTGATCCTTGCAGATGGCACAAAGGTTGCTCATTACAACCGCGGAATGATTATCCCCACAACCTACGCAAGGAGGAGAGTGATGAGATTGTTCATGAGATGTTTCGGGGTGTTAGCATGTCTGACCCTGGTGCTGGGCGGCTGTTCCGACTACACCGGGGACATCAGCGAGTGGAAGGCGCCGGTTCTGTCCAAGGACTGGAAGAACGTGGTCGAATTGAGAAGCAATGTCGACTTCGGTGGAAAAGTGGAGGACACCTTCTCCACCGAGAAGGCGCTGACCGGCTTCGTCTTCGACGCCCATCAGGGCGCCCGGGTGACCGTGACGCTGGAGGCCACCAACGGCGATGATCCGGTGTTGCTGCTCTACGGTCCCCTGGATGAAAAAGGAATCTGGGGCGGGGACGGCAAGCACATCGCGCTGGACCATGACGGCAAGGACGGCCGCAACAGCCTGATCTCCGATCTGGCCCTGCCCAAAGACGGGCGCTACCTGATCGGCGCGGACACCCGCGACGGATCGGAGGGCGGCCCCCTGCAGCTGACCATGGGTTGCCGGGGCGAGTGCGACGAGCCGCTCTGCGACGACGAGACTTTGCTGTGCGACCTGTATTGCCCCAACGGCTTCATGACCGATCCCAACGGGTGTCCCATCTGCCAGTGCGTGGAGGAATGCCAGACCGATGAGGACTGCCTCCTTCCGTGGTCCGACCAGCTTGCCCGCTGCATCGACGGCCAGTGCGTATACGAAGAGCTGGCCTGTGATTCCGACGACCAGTGCCCCGAGGGGTACATTTGCGAGATCGTGTGCGTGGGCGGCGGGACCACTTGTGATCCCGACGATCCCAACTGCGCACCTGACGACAACTGCGATCCCGCCACCGGCGAGTGCTACGAGGAATGCTTCGGGCGCTGCGTGCCCCAGAGCGAGCCCGGTTGCCAGTCGGACGCCGATTGCCCTCCGGGATACACCTGCCTGATGGAGTGCTGGACACAGCCGTGCGATCCGGCTACCGGCGAGTGCCCCGACGACTGCGACCCCACCACCGGCGAGTGCCCCTCCTTCTGTGAGGGCCGCTGCGTGCCCGAGGCGCTGGAGTGCCAGAGCGACGCGGACTGCCCCGATGGCTACGTCTGCGAGTTGAGTTGCTGGGAATGCGACCCCGACTTCCCCGACTGCGTCGGTGGCTGCGAAGGTCACTGCGTGCCTGCGCCCCTGCCCGAGTGCGACGAGAACACCCCCTGCCCGCCGGGGTACGAGTGCGTGATGGAGTGCTGGGAGCCCGGCTGCGATCCCGAGACCGGCGAATGCCCCCCGGACTGCGATCCCGCCACCGGCGAGTGCGGGCCGGTCTGCCGGGGCTACTGCGTCCCGGTGGCCGAGTGCCGCACCGACGAGGACTGCATCATGCCGGGCGGTGAGGCCGGACGCTGCATCGACGGCGTTTGCGTCTACGACAACTTCGAGTGCAACGTCGATTCCGACTGCCCCGAGGGGATGCGCTGCGACGTATACTGTGGAAACGGCTGGTGCCGCGGCGTGTGCGTACCCGACGAGCCGCAGTGCCAAACCGATGAGGACTGCATGGACGCCGCCGGACAGATCGGCCGCTGCATCAACGGGCAGTGCGTCTATGACATGATCTACTGCGACGACGCCAATCCCTGTCCCGAGGGCATGGAGTGCGTGATGGTCTGCGGCGGGCCGGTCTGCGATCCCGGCGATCCCGACTGCCCGCCCGAGGAGTGCTACGGTTACTGTGTGCCGGTCGAGCCCCAGTGCCGGGTGGACACCGACTGCATCTCCGCGGACGGCATGATCGGCCGCTGCGTCGACGGCCGCTGCGTGTTCGATCCCATGTACTGCCATGCGGACTTCGAGTGCCCGCCGGGATACCGGTGCGAGTTCATCGAGTGCCAGCCCGGCTGTGACGAGAGCGGCGATCCCGCCTGCTGCATCGGCATCTGCGTGCCCGACCAGCCCCAGTGCCAAACCGATGAGGACTGCATGATCATAAGCAGCGACGGAACGACGATGATCGGCCGCTGCATCGACGGCCGCTGCGTGTATGATGACTGCGTCTGCCCGGAGATCTACGCTCCGGTGTGCGCGGAGAAGTGCTTCACCGACCCCAACTGCGACGAAACCGGAGGCGACTGCGGGGGCTACTGCGAACTGCGCACCTATCCAAATGACTGCTACGCCGAGTGCGACGGGGCCGTCATCATCCATACGGGAACCTGCGAGGACCCCGCGCTGCCTTGCAGTTCCGACGGAGAGTGCCCGGCAGGGATGTACTGCGAGTTCGACAGCAGCGATCCTACCGGCACCGGCGTCTGCCTGCCGCTGCCCAACATGGAATGCCAGACCGACGCGGACTGCCCCGACGGCTTCCGCTGCGAGTTGTTCTTCGACGAAACCTGCGACCCGGACGGCAACTGCCAGGGTCAGAGCTGGGGCCAGTGTGTGCCTGTCCAGAGCGAGTGCATCGTCACCGGCTGCAGCGGCGAGGTCTGCGCGCCCTTCCCGGTGGACACCGGTTGCGTGTGGTTGCCCGAGTACGAGTGCCTGCGCCTGACCACCTGCGAGCTGCTGCAGAGCGCCGACGGGGCCCAGACCTGCGGCTGGGTGCAGACCCTCGAGTACCTGGAGTGCCTGGAGAACATCTACAACGCCGACGAGTGCCAGACCGACGCGGACTGCCCGCCGGGGATGAGCTGCCAGACCTTCTGCGGCAACGGGTGGTGCGAGAGCCGCTGCTACGAAATGGACTGCATCTGCCCCGATGTCTGGGATCCGGTCTGCGGACCCGACGGCACCGTCTACGGCAACATGTGCGAAGCCAACTGCGTGGGAGTGGAAGCATTCCCCTGCGATGCGGATGATAACCGCCCGTGAGGGCTTCCTCCTGGCGCCTTACAGGGCAAAGGCGCCGATATGAGATGGACGCACCTGGAGGCGACTTCGGTCGCCTCCAGGTGCTTTAAGGACTATTTCTTGCCTCGCTTGTAGACGTTCAGCCCCAGCTTGATCCCCTCGTCTTCCTTTCCGGGAATGGTCTGGTTGCCTTCGGTGGAGGCAATGATGATGTTCTTTCCCGAGGCCGACGGACCGAAATCCTTGGAGAGGTCTATCTTGATGACCAGCTCGTTTCCTTTTACGTCCAGATCCACGTTTTTCATGCGCGAAACCTCCGTTCCGGGAATATCCTTTCATTTTCTCCGCCGAAGTCAAGTGAAGAAGAACCTTGAGGCCCGCGCGTCCTTGGTGTACCCAAGAGAGGTGGACAAGTACCGGTGGAACCTGAGGGACCTGTATGCCTCCCCGGCGGCCTGGGAGCGGGACCTGAAGCGGCTACGCTCCGGGGTGCGGGCGTTCGCCCGGCGCCGGGGCAAGCTCAAGAAGAGCGCCAAGCAGCTGGCCGACGGGTTGGAGCAGCTGTACGCACTCACCAAGCGGCTCTACCGCCTGCATATCTACGCCATGCGCTTCCACGATCAGGACGCCCGCGTCACCGCCGGGCAGGCACTCAAGGACCGCATTCAGAAGGCGGCGACCGAGGTGGGCACCGCCTTGGCCTTCGTGGAGCCTGAGATTCTCGGCATTGCGCCGAAGAAACTCTCGACCTGGCTGAAGTCGAAGCGCCTGAAGGCCTTCCGGCACAACATCCATGACATCACCCGCCGCCGGGCCCACATCCTCGATCCCCTCCAGGAGGAGCTGATCGCCCGGGCGGGCAACCTGGCGGGAGTGCCCTCCGACGTTTACCAGACGTTGTCCACGGTGAATCTGCCTTATCCGGAGGTGAAGTTGCGCACCGCGGGCCGGGTGACCCTGACGCCGGCTATGTACAACCGCCACCGCACCCTCCCGGACCGCGGGGACCGCCTCAAGGTTTTCCAGGCGTTCTGGGGCCTGCACGACAAGTTCAGGGAAGCCTTTGCCGCCCTACTCTCCGGGGCGATAAACCGCGACCGCTACTATGCCGATGCCCGCAAGTACAAAAGCGATCTCCGGGCATCTTTGGATCACAGCCACGTACCGGTTGACATCTATACCAACATGATCAAACAGGTACGCGCCGGCCTGCCCCTGCTGCGGCGCTACCTGGAGTTGCGCCGGCGGGCGCTGGGCCTCGACGACCTGGGATATCACGACCTGTATGCCTCCATGGTTCCGGCGGTAAAGATGAAAATCCCCTATCCCCGGGCCCAGAAGACCGTCCTTCAGGCCCTGCGGCCCCTGGGTGATGAGTACACCCGGGCCCTGGGGCAGGCTTTCCGTCAGCGCTGGACCGATGTCTATCCCGCCCCGGGAAAACGCAGCGGCGCTTACAGCTCCGGGGACGCCTATGACGTACATCCCTATGTCTTGCTGAACTACAACGACGACTACGAAAGCATGAGCACCATGGTCCACGAGTTCGGCCATGCCCTGCACAGCTGGTTCGCCAACCACAGCCAGCCGTTCCACCTGGCCGGCTACCCCACCTTCGTAGCCGAGGTGGCCTCCACGGTTAATGAGAACCTGCTCAGGTTGCACCTGGTCGCCGAGGAGACCGACGACAAGAAGAGAATCTTTCTTCAGAGCCAGCACCTGGAGAACTTCCGGACCACCGTGTTCCGGCAGTGCCTGTTCGCCGAGTTCGAGCTGGCAATTCACAAGATGGCCCAGAAGGGCGAATCCCTGACCGCCGACAGCCTGGGTGAGCTGTACTTGCGGTTGTTGCGTGAGTACTACTCACAGCAGCGGGGCGCCATCCGCATCGACCCGCTCTACGCGGTGGAGTGGGCTTACGTTCCCCACTTCTATTACAACTTCTACATGTTCCAGTACACCACCAGCTTCATAGCCGCCACGGCAATAGCCGACCGGATTTACTCCGGCGACGCCCGCACGCGCGACCGCTACTTGAAAATGCTCAAGGCCGGCGGATCGAAGTACCCGGTGCAGCTGCTCAAGATCGCCGGGGTGGATATGCGCACATCCGGGCCCTACGGGCAGGCCTTCGCCTCCATGAAAAGAACCCTGGACGATATCGAAGCTCTCAGGGCTTGACGCTTCCGGCCTTTTCCACCGTGACCTTGAGCTTGGCCCCGAACAGCAGCAATCCCCCCGAGCCGGTTTTCTGATCGTCGGTCAGTTGCAGGGAATGGACCGCCAGGCGGATCCAGGCCGCGCTGAGGTGATCGGTCGCCTGGGCCGGATCCAGCGGCTGCCAGCGGTTTACCCACACCTCGGTCCACATGTGGCGGTAAAAGGACCCGTCCTGGTAGACCAATCCCATGATACAACGGGCGGGGATGCCCACCGAGCGGGCCAGGGCGGTCAGGAGCACCGACTGCTCCGAGCAGTCCCCCTGCCGCTCTTTCAGAACCTGGGAAGCCGAGGCGAAGCCCATTCCCATACTGCCCTCGATCTCCTCGCTGACCCATTGCCGCAGACGCCGGGCGGCGGTCCAGGCGTCCGGGGCCCGGGCGGTAACCTTCTTGGCGATCTTCTTGATTTCGGGATCGTCCAGCCGGGTCAGCGAGGTCGAAGCCAGGTATTTCTTCACCCCGGGCTCCTCGATCCTGGCCGGAAAGGGTGACGGTGCGGGATCCCCGGTTTTTTCCACCTCGATCTGGAAGACCCCGGGGGAGGGATGGCCGGCCACTTTTTGACCCGGACCGGTCAGCCAGTCCGGGTCCACGTAATCCGGGAGGCCTTCTATGCGGTACCGGAGCCGCGGGATGCCGCGGGGGTTTTCGATCGGGACGTTGGAGGGAATGACCATGAGCGGATCGATGTCCGGCGCTTTGTCGTCCGCGTCCATATCGGGCTTCTCGGGTACCTGTCGGAAGACCAGCGCCAGGGTCCCGATCCCGACTTCTACACGGGTAGTTGCATAATCCGCGTCCAGATTGACCCGGGCGACGACACCCGGCAGGGCCGAGGTGGAGTGCTCAAGCTCGGTCGTCCCGGGTCCCGCCGACTTCACTTTTATCCGGTTGTCGGCGTATCCGGCCCGGGATGGATCGTACGAACGGAACTTGCGGATCTCTCCGACGCTAGGGGGTTTCCTGGTAAAGAGGATCTGGAAGGTGCGTTGGGTGCCGATGGCCCGGGGCTCGAAGGGCACCCGGTGGACCTCCGGTCCCCTCAGCGTGATCATGTCCGATCCGCTCCTGCCGGCTTGAATCACCACTGCTTCACCGCCATGTTCCTGATCCAGTTGCCAGAAGCGCAGGAGTTGGCCGCCTTCATTCTCCAGGTGGCGCTCTTTGGTGAGGGCCTCCATTTTTTCAGTGCCCCGGCGCACCTGCATGAACTCCTCCGAGGTCGCGACCCAGCGGGGCCCACTGGGCGTGTCGTGCCGGGAGATCCGGACGTGACTCCAGCCGGCCGGTTTTCCCTGTAAATCGACGGCCAACCAGCGATCCAATTCCAGCTTTCCGTTGTCCGGGGGAAAGGGCTCGAAAGAAGACAGGATGGCCCGGTGGCCGGCCGGGACCTCGGTCTTCTTGGAGCAGGCCTGGGTGGTCGGCCACAGCAGGCAAGTCAGCAGCAGCAGGATCGGGCGACGCGGCATTGCCTAAATCTTGCACTATTTGAGGCGGGTTGGTTAGTATTTAATTTCATGGCGGCCATGAAGACCATAACCGCTCGTTTCGGCAAGAAGGAGAACCTGCTGGCGGATTTCACCCGCAGCGGACCGCGGGGAGTGCTTTTCATCGAAACCGGCCGTCCGCTGGAGCTGGCCGAGCAGGTGCTGGTGTTGATCGAATTTCCCGCCGAGAAGCGTTCATTCCGGCTTCAGGGGAAAGTGATCGCGCGCCGGCGTTCCGCGCGGGAGTCGTTGCCGCCCGGTGCGCACGTGGAGTTCCCCGCCGAGGAGA
>Ga0272442_10001153_pt1 | contig 40719 bp, 24 predicted proteins | sample SSMForm2O_FD_200262 | JGI IMG/M metagenome (GOLD analysis project Ga0272442, IMG submission 200262) | Marine sediment archaeal communities from Little Sippewissett salt marsh, Falmouth, MA, United States - SSM-Form-2O | ecosystem: Environmental > Aquatic > Marine > Wetlands > Sediment ...
AATGACGTGTCCATTGGGCCGGATGGAACGATCTACTTCGGAGAGGCACTTCATCTGTGGAAAGGATCGACCACAACCGGTTTCTCCGTGCCCGGACATGAGAGGAAGCTCTATGCCCTCGATCCCGACCGGATGGTGAAATGGACTTTCGGGGTCGGATCGCGGGATATTGCCACGCATATCAGCATCGATCCGAATGGTGTCGTCTATTTCGGTACGGTGAAAGGTCCATACGAGCAAGCCGAATGTCATTTCTACGCCGTCAGTCCGGAAGGGCAGGAAAAATGGTCCGTCCTGTTGAGTTCTTCGGGAACAATCCTGTCAGCGGCGCTGGCCGACGATTGCACGATTTATGTCGGCGGCGACAAATTGATCGCCCTGAATCCTGAAGACGGCTCTCTCCAATGGGAATATGATATTCAAACGACGACCAGCATCGCGGCCGCTCCGGCGGTCGACCGGGATGGGACCGTGTACGTTTGCACGAGACCCGGAGCGAGGGAAAATTATTCCAAGCTGTTGGCCATCCATCCGGATGGAACCCTAAAATGGGAGCTGGACGTCGGCGTGATGGAAACGTCGCCCGCGCTTTCGGAAGAAGGGATGATTTATATTACCTCGTGGGTGCCGGAAAACACACGGGCCGAACCCGGCATCAAAACGGGCCTGACCGCGATCACTCCCGACGGCCGGGTTCTATGGTCTTATGAAACCCGATTTCCCGACTGGCATGTCAATCCGGACCAAAGAGGCATGCCATGGGGCAGCGATTCTTCACCGATTGTCGGGGCGGACGGAACCGTTTATTTCGGTACGGATGCCGGTCTGGTTTATGCCGTGAACGACGACGGAACCCTGAAGTGGACCTTCGGCGCCGGCGGCGAGTTCGATAATTGCCCGTCGATGGATGCCGAAGGCACCCTGTACATTTGCCACTCCGGCGGACCGGGTGAACTCTACGGCGGGCCTCTTCGATGCTACGCCATCAGCGATCGAGGTACGGCCACGGTGACGCCCCTCAAATCCACTTCCAAAAACGTCAGGATAGCGCGGCTTGAAGTGGCGCTGGACAGGGCCCAAAGGGCCGGCAACGAACTGGAGGTCGAAGAGATTCAGGAGTTGCTGGATGACCTCCGCGCCGGCGGACGGGTTTCCGCCGATTCGCATGAAGAAAGCGAAGAGGAAATAAAAGAAAGAATCAACACGCTCAAAAAGGAGCTCGAAGAAGCCAGGGCACAAGGCAATGACGTGGAAGTCATGGAGATTCAGGAAGCCATTGAGCGATTGCAGAACCGGTTAAAGTGGCCGATGACGGCCGTTCGCGCTATTGCTATCGCCAGCACCGATGTCCGTATCAAGGACGCGCTGGAAGATATTACAGAGATGCACGTCCGTGCCGAACACACCGGGCGGAAGCAGGTTTGGCAGGTGAATTTTTATGGCGGCGGGCGATGTATCGTGTCGGCTTCGGTGGGCGGAGACGGAAAGGTCCTCAAAATCGAATTCCCGAACTAATCCATCAAACCCATCGATACGGTGCCCCGTTCAATTGTCAATCCAGCCTCACGCCATTAGGGCGTCGCCTCCGGCAACGCGACCACCCAGATATTTCTAAATTGCACAAGATTGCCGTGATCCTGCAGGTAGATCCCACCCGGTCCGGACCGCGAGGGATCCGGGGCCGCTGTCGTCGGCTTCGATACGCTGACCATGTCATGAATCAGGACGCCGTTATGGAGGACGGTCATGCGTGGTCCGGTTTTTTCACCGCTGTCATTGACGCCGCTGGTGTGGAATGTGATGTCATACGTTTGCCATTGCGTCGGTGGCGCGCACATATTGACCCTGGGCCGGGCGACCTTGTAGATCCCGCCGCACTCGTTGTCCAGACCTTCAAGACCGTAACTGTCCAGGATCTGCACTTCATATCGCCCCTGGAGGTACACGCCGCTATTGCCCCGAGCCTGACCGCGTGCGTCGGGCATAAACGGTGAGCGAAATTCTATGTGTAATTTGACGTTGGTGTACTTTTTCTTCGTAATGATGGAACTGGTGCGCGGCTTGACCTCCATCGCACCGTTATCAAGCAGTTTCCATTGTATGGACTTTATTCCCGGCCTGGGCCGAATCGGTTGCCATGCGTTGAAGTTTTTACCATCGAACAGCACCATCGCGCCCGCAGGCGGCTTCGCGCCCAAGGTCGGAGAGAGCCGAATCACCTTCTCCATCGAAAACTTACCCGTTCTTTCCAGTCCGTCATCACCGATGCCTTTGAATTTACCGGTAAACTTACCGTTTCCAATCGTTGATTGAATATCCAGCGTCATATTCCCGATTTCGGGCTTGCCATTAAATTGTACGGCCGCATCTTCACGCCGACCGCTAAGCTCAAAAAGGGGCGGCCAGAAGTAGTCGAATTCCCCATTGAAGTTAGCCTTATACGTCCCCTTGCCCAAAGCGATTACCTGGGCCACCAGCTCTCCCGAATTCGTGCCGTCATCCAGACTCCAACCGCCCTGCCAATCCCCCATAAAAGAATCGGCATTTTCGAGGGCTTTTCGAGCCTCCCAGATCATCTGATCTTTATCCAGGCCTGCAGGAGCCAAAGGTGTTAGAATCAAAATACATATCCATAAAATGGCGAATGTAAGAAAGTGCGAGTGATTGTTCTTTTGCTTGATGAGTTTACTAACCATAACTTTTTCTCCTAATACATGTGGTTGTTTTTTTCGCTCGAAAGGATATCACATCTCTCGTGCTCGTGCAATATCCCGGAAAATTTATCCCCTTCGCTCCAAATTCACAATGGTCATCGAATGATTGTTTACTCGCCGCTTCCGGCGGTGTAGAATGTGAGTGATTTTCAAATGATCCGATGTTAATATTTTGCCCTGGAGGTGACCAAATGAAACAGACGCACAGTCCCGTCCTTTTGAAAATTTCCACCGTATTTCTGGTTGTCGTCCTGACCGCCGCGAGCGGCCCATGCGTGTACGGCCAAAAAATCAATGCGAAAAAGATGATCGAAGAGATGATAGCCGGGCGCAGAACGCAAACCCTGATCCCCGCTCTGACAGAGACTTACGGATCGTTTAGCGTCAAAAGAGCTTACCAGATTCAACGTCAACTGGCCAGAGAGCTCAGTAAGGAGCTAGGCGCCTTAGCCGGTTACAAGGTGGCCTATGCGAGCAAGGCGGCCCAGAAGCAGTTCGGTATGACCGAGCCGGCACGGGGTCCGCTCTTTCGGCTCCAACGCGTGCCGAACGGTTCGAAGCTCCCGGTAGATACTTTTAGGGAAATGACGCTGGAGACGGAAATCGCCTTCACGATCGGCAAATGGATCGATCATGAGTTCGAAAATGTCGCTCAGATAAAGAACCATGTCCGATGGGTGCACACCGCCTTCGATGCCGGTGATTATCGCTTCAAAGCGGACGCCGCCCCGAAAGTTCAGGACCAGATCGCCAGCGGCGTCGGCGCCCATGTCTTCGTCCTCGGTCCCGCCGTATGCCCGAGCCAGGTCGATGTCGATGCCCTGAGGCTGAAGCTGATCCGAAATGGCCAGGTGCTCGCCGACAGCCCCGCGACGGACGTGATGGGCAGCCCCTGGAATTCACTGCTCTGGTGCGCCAATCATGTCGTCAAGCTCGGGGGCACGCTGGAACCCGGCGCGGTCGTTGTCACCGGCACGGCGGCCCCCGCCTACAGAGCCAAAGGCGACGGGATCAAAGGGGATTACATCGGCGATTGCGGCCCCCTGGGCAAAGTCACGATGACGCTCGATTAGATTCGCAATTAGAAAGAACGCCAATGAGGATCGTTGTATTAGACGGCTATACCCTCAATCCCGGCGACTTGTCGTGGAGCGAGCTTCAAACCCTTGGCGAATGCACCATCTACGATCGTTCGGCGCCGGAGCAGATCATTCCGCGGGCCGGAGAAGCCGAGATTGTTCTGACCAACAAGACCGTGCTGTCGGCGGAATCCATCGACCGGCTGACCGAACTCAAATTCATCAGCGTGCTGGCAACCGGCTACAACATCGTGGACGTTGAGGCGGCTCGCCGGCGAAATGTGCCGGTGAGCAACGTCCCGACCTATGGAACGGAGTCCGTCGCCCAGATGGTGTTTGCCCATTTGCTTAACTTAGCGCTGAACGTGGGTCACCACGCTCGGACGGTCCGGGACGGGCGCTGGGTGGACAGTGTGGATTTTTGCTATTGGGATACGCCGCTGATCGAGCTTCAGGGATTAACGATGGGGATCGTCGGCTTCGGGAGGATCGGTCGGGCCACGGCCCGGCTGGCGCGGGCGTTCGGGATGAACGTGATCGTCTATGATGTCACGAAGCCCTCCGAGATGCCGGAAGGATGCCGGATGGTAAAGCTGGAAGATATCTTCCGAGAATCCGATGTTATCACTCTGCACTGTCCGCTAACGCCAGAGACGCAGAACCTCATCAACGCAGAGCGGCTGGCCCTGATGAAACCGACCGCGTTTCTGATCAATACGAGCCGGGGGCCGTTGATTGACGAACAGGCGCTGGCCGACGCCCTCAACGATGAGAGAATCGCCGGCGCCGGCGTGGATGTGCTCTCCACCGAGCCGCCGGTAAAAGACAATCCCCTGCCGGGAGCGAAGAATTGCCACATCACGCCGCACATCGCCTGGGCGACCCGCGCCGCAAGAGAAAGATTGCTGAAAGTCACCATAGACAACGTCGCCGCCTTCCTCGCCGGAAAGCCGCAAAACGTCGTCAACGATGTGAGCTAATATGGTGCTACAAGCTCCTCAGAAAGCGAAGGTCTCTTCGCATCGCCCCAATCACCTGCTGCTTATCCACGGTCAAACGCTGAGCGCCATGCTCGGCGCCCCCGATGGGGTATTCAAAATGCAGCGACATCGGTACCGCGATACCCGCTTTTTTCAACATCTTGAAATACTCCGAGAAGTCCACCATGCCCTCGCCCAACGGGCAATTCTCCGCCTTCCAGCCATCTTTGGTTTGAGACCATTTGAAATCTTTTGCCACGAGTGTGTTGATATACTGTGACATGAATCGAAAATGGGTCGGCCAGACTGTTCCGCCTTCGACGGTGGCGTGCCGGATGTCAAACTGACAGCCGATCCAGCGCGTATCAAGATTTCTGAAAAGAATATCAAGGTCCCAGAGGGGCGCTCCGACGTATCTGGCGCCGGCGTGGTTCTGATAGGTACCCACAATATTGTACTGCTTGTTCATATCGACAAGGTCGCGGAGCTTCGCCTGGGCCTCGCTCAGAGTTTGGCGAATGGGCCTGGAATCGTCGTATCGGTAGTAACCCATGCGGTAATAGCGAATGCCCGCCCGGCTCGCCGTCGCGAGGATGCGTTCCGTCAGCGCGTCTGCCGGGTCAGTGATCGCGGTTGCGATCATCGGAACATCGAGTTCCGCCGCTTTGATGGCCTGAACGGCCTTGGGCAGATCCTCCCGCACGCGCTCCGGCAGAACGTGGCCGCGGGGCCGGACGGTCAGGTCGATACCGTCAAATCCGATCTCGCGGGCGGTCCGGGCCATCTGTTCATAATCCAGCCATTGCAAATGTTTGGAGAAGATGCAAAACTTCATTGCGCGTCCGTCCTTGCTGTCAGAGGCCAACGATGAGTCCATGGCTAAGCTCGGTAAAGTGGCGCCCGCAACGGCCATCCCGAGAAAACGACGGCGTGATACATGAGAATTCGATTGGTTGCTTTCGGCATTCATTCTTGTAGTCCCTCTGTTAAAATCACTATTTTCTTACGGATTCAAATCGCCTATTGCAAATTGGATCCCGGCCAACAGATGCTGAAGGAACAGCGGATTCCAATACGTCTCAGCGGCGTGACCCAAAGTCGTATAAAAGACGCGCCCTTGACCATATGGTCGAATCCACGAAACGGCATAGTCTTTATCGGGTCGCTTGCCGGGATCATCCATTTGGTCGAGATCGAGACTGAGTAGGATATGGAGATTTTCGCGCGAATAAGGTTCGCGGAAGATATAAATCTCATCATTGATTTTGAAAGGCTCTCCGCCGAAACAAGCATTCACCGGATGGTGCGAATCGTCCAGCTTGATCGCCACGTCCTGAAGAATGTGCGCGGTGTAGTAGCCGCCCATCATCCGGCCGTACTCGGGCCAGTTTTGAAAAGCCGCCGTGGCGGCATGAACGCCCACGATGCCCTTGCCGCTTTGAACGTAATCGAGGATGCTCTTTTTAACCGCTTCGTCGAATTTTCGTGCGGCCGCTTTTTGCTGGTCCGTCAGCTTGGTGAAATCGTCAGGCAAGAACGGATCGCGCTCGTGGATGTTGTTCATCACCAGCGCATCGAACTTCGGCAGGCGGTCGCTGAGCAACAAACGCGGATCGTCGGTTACAAGAGCTTCGAAGGCGCCGGTTTTTCGACCCAGGATGTTAATCGCCGCCTCGGCGAAGGGATTCGGCTGATGTGTCCACGTATGGCCCCAGACGAGCACTTTACGCGGCTGCGCGGGAGTGGACGGCGCTTTGTCTGGAGCCGCGGCTTCGATCTGTTGAATCTGCTGCTGGGTCGGCCCCCGCACATTTCTTGCTCTCATCTTAGCCGACCGGACTTCCGGAGGCGTCGGTCCCGGCGCGCGCTTCACGGGGCGGTCGTTCGGTCGTGGAGCCATTGGCGCTGCCAGATCACCCATGACGAACTGGATCGCGTCGAGATAGAACCTCAATATCGTCGGATTCCACCAAATCTCACTCCGGTGTCCGAACGCACAATAAAAGACGCGTCCTTTTCCGTATTGCTTAGTCCACGCCAGTGCGAAGTCGTTATCCGTTCGGTGTATCCACGGCACACCCATATTGGTTGTCATCGTGTCCAACGAGAGCAGAACGCGGAGTGTCTTTCGCGAATAAGGCTCGCGGTACTGAAATATCTCTTCGCTCAGTCGAAAGTCTTTACCATTGAACACGGCAAGCAACGGATGGTTCGGCTCATCAAGCTCGACGCCCACTTCTTCGTTCCAGGGATGGCCCCAATACCCGGCGCCCAGCAACTCTTGAAACGCCGGCCAGTGTGTATTGCCGCCGATCGCATGATGATAGGCGACGACCCCCCCGCCATTGCGAACCCAGTCCAACAGACTCCTCCGCAGAAAACGCTCGGTTGCATCGATATTTCCGTCGAACTGTGCAAACTTGGACATGTCTTTCTCGGTGGGACGAATCCACGGCCCATTGCTGTTGTTCATCACAATCGCATCGAACTTTTTCAAGTTCTCAGGCAGATACATGGCGACATCATCACTGACCACCGGCTCGTATGCACCGGTTCGCCGGCCCAACAGCGTCATCGCGAATTCAGCCTGCGGAATCGAGTAGCCCTTGTGCGGGGATTTATCCATAAAGGGCGTGTTCCAGATCAAGACCCGGCGGGGCTTCTTCGGCGTTACCGTCGCCCTGTCCGGTACGGCTGTCCTGATTCGCTCGGCTTGTTGCTCAGTCACCTGCCCGAGAGCGGTTGTATATGCTCCTAAAAACAGCAATATGAAAAGTGATGACTTTGCGATTTCAGATTGTGTTCTTTTCATTTTCATCGTTTTTCTCACAAGGACCAGCCCTGTCGGTACTCTCGCTCAAGGGCGGCGGTTGCCTGGGAATTGTTGAGGACCTTCATTTCAAGCGGGTCGAATTCTATGGTCTCACCGACGAGCGTCGCGACGTTGCCTAACAATACGAATTCCGCTAAGGGGTCGGCATAGTCGAAGCTGGACATCGGGGCCGGTCCGCCCTTAATCGCCGCAAGCCACTCGCGCTCGTGGCCTCTGGCGCGGGGCAGCGTTCGCGGCGGACCATCGAAATCTTTGAACGTCTCTTCCGGCAACAGCGTGAATGACATATTATGCCCCGTCGAGTGAATCATCCCTTTGGAGCCAATGAGAAGGCAGCCGGCATGATCCTTCCACTTCTTCTCGCCCGCGTCCCCCCAGTCCAGCCGCCTGCCGATCATCTCTTCGATCATGCCCCTGGGTCCCGGCGCCTGGCCCGGGCCGTTGTACCAGTTAATTCTTACCGGCGGCATGTCGCCCCTGGCGGGAAAGTCGTAGTGAATGATCTCCCACTTCGGAAGAGTATGCTTATGCACGCCGGAGACTTCCGGAATCAGCTTAATAAAGCGTTTGGACAACAAGGCAGACTTATTCCAAAGCGAATCGAGTCGTAGAGCCTTAAAGGGCAGGTTCATCGTGTGCGAGGCCCAGTTGCCCAGATTGCCCGTGCCGAAATCCCGCCAGCCGTGCCAGCCGGCCAGCCAGCGCGAGTTATACGGCCGGAATTGGGCGGGTCCAAGCCACAGGTCCCACTTCAAGTATTCCGGTATGGGATGCTCGTCGGTCGGGAGGGGTCGATCGCCCGGCCCGCCGCCCGTGTTCCAGGCGTGTACCTGACGGACCTCACCGATGACGCCCGCCTGAACGAGCTCGACCGCCCTGCGAAAGGCCTCGCTCGAAGTGCCCTGATTGCCCATTTGTGTGGCGACCTTGTACTTAGCGGCCAACTCGCGGAGTGCCCTGGCCTCTTTAATATTGTGCGTCAGCGGCTTTTCGCAAAAGACGCCTTTGCCCGCCCGGATCGCCGCGGCAGACGCTACGGCATGGATATGGTCCGGCGTCGCGATCACCACCGCGTCGATGCTTTTGTCCATCTCATCGAGCATCTTGTGAAAATCGTGAAACTTCTTCGCCTTTGGAATTTCTTTGAACGATCGTTCGGCCTTATGGTCGTTGACATCACACATCGCCACGACGTTGGTGCCCAGTTTCGGCATCGTACCGACGAACCACCGGCCGCGCCCGCCAACACCGATGAGCGCGACATTTAACTTTTCATTTGCCTCATAACTCAAGGCCGAATTGCCGTTATATATCAACATTGTGGCCAGGCCGGCGAAAGCAGAGGTCTTAAGAAAGGCACGACGATTAACATAAAATCTCATGATTTCTCACGCTCCTTTCAGTAAACTTGATAATCTCGTTCATCATCAGAACGGATTGATGCGGAAAGCGGCCGACGGCCGTCTCGGCCGAGAGCATGACGAAGTCGGTGCCGTCGAGGATGGCGTTGGCGACGTCGGTGACCTCGGCACGCGTCGGCCGGCTGTGCTCGGTCATGTGTTCGAGCATTTGCGTGGCGGTGATAACGAATTTTTTCGCCGCATTACATTTCTTGATGATGCGCTTTTGGATGATGGGCACTTCCTGGATCGGGATGGCGATGCCCATATCCCCGCGGGCAATCATGATCCCATCGGCGGCGTTAATGATCCGGTCGATATTCTCGATGGCCTGCCGGCTCTCGATCTTGGCGACAATCCGGCATTTGGGCAATCCCGGTTTTATCAGCTCCGCGGCCTGTAAGACATCATTTTCGTCGCGCACAAACGACAGGGCGATATAATCCACGCCCTGCTGAACGCCGAACTCGATGTCTTTCTTATCTTTTTGTGTGATCCCCTCGAATTCGAGGTTTACGTCGGGCATGTTGATGCCTTTTCTCTCTTTGAGAATGCCGCCCTCGACAACGATGGCTTTGATGCTATGGGTCGAGGTGCTCTTGACGCGAAGAATCAGGTTCCCATCGTCGATGTAAATCCGCTGGTTCGCTTTGATAGGCGTCAGGTCCCCTTGATAATCAAACGGTATGGTTTTCGGCCCGGCGCTTTCCGTATCGCGCGTCAGCCATACCACGGTGCGATTCTTCAACTCTCTAGTCTTCGCCCCTTTAAATCGCCCGATCCTGATTCGGAAGCCTGCCAGATCCTGCATGATCCGAATGCAACGTCGGTACTTTTTGTTGAGTTGGCGGATCAGCTCGATTAGCGCGAGATGCTGCGGGTGGGTTCCGTGCGACGCATTTAGCCTGACGACGTCCAGGCCGGCGGCGAACATCTTTCGGAGGACCGTATCGTTGCTGCTGGCCGGGCCTAAGGTCGCGATGATTTTCGTTCTCGGCATTGTATCACGTTCCTTCTTGTATTAGACTTGTCGAAAGAGTCTCTTGTATAGGCCAATATTATAGGCTTTTCTTTGTCCGGAAGCAAACGCAGGGGAATTCGCATGGATATGAAAACTCGCTCGTCGGACTTTGCTCTACTCGGTATTCTTCTATCCGGCCTGGCGATGTCCGTCGGCTGGGGCTTTCGCGGCGACTACGGCCACGAGGCCGGAGCGATGGTCCCGGGCGCGCTGCTGGGGCTTGCGATCTGCCTGGCTTCCGGCAGGCGGGACTGGTGGCAACGCGCGAGCCTTATGGCCCTGTGCGGCGGCATCGGATGGGCGTTCGGAGGGCAAATGAGCTACGGTATTGTCATCGGCTACACGGCCAGTTCCTCGCTGCCGGATGTTGCCTATGGGTATGCCAGTTTATTTCTGATCGGCGGATTATGGGGAGGCATCGGCTCGGGTATCCTCGCGCTGAGCGTCACCCAATCCCGCTCGTATCTGGAACGATTCGCCGGGCCTTTGGTTGTGTTGTGGCTTGCTTGGCTGGCGATGGATCTGAGCGGCTTAACCGAGCTTTTGGTCGAGAAATGGTATCTGCATGACACCGACTGGTTCGCCGCCACGTCCGCCTTGCTCGTGGCTGGCGTTTACGCCTTGCTCGTTCCGCGCGACCGGTCGGCCTGCGTTTTTATCATGGTGTTGGCCGCCGGCTGGTGGGCTGGATATATTCTCCTGACGGGCGTACTCGGATTGCACATGACACCCCCTCGCAGCGATAACTGGTCGGGCTGTGTGGGCTTGTTCATCGCGCTGGCTTTTTATCTGATCCGTCGCAAGGATCGCGCGGCACTGATGATAGCACTCTGTGGTTTCCTGGCGGGGGGCGTCGGTTTTGCTGTGGGAGATTTTGTGAACATGCTGGGTCGCGCCCAGTGGGGACCGATTGGGCGCTTGAGCGTGCTTCAGGGTTTGGATTACTGGAAATGGATGGAGCAGCTCTTCGGATTGATTATGGGATTGGGTGTGGGATATACGTTCCTTCGGGGCGTGCGGCGGAAGCTCGTTCCGCCGGAAGAAGACCCGCCCGGCGGATATCTAAACACCGTTGCCCTGCTGTTCTTGCTCCTGGTAATGATGTGGAGCAACCTTTTTAAAAATGTCGAAAACTGGGCGAAGGGAAACCATATCCCCGAACATTTCTTCAATGTCCGGACGGAATGGTGGTTTCTTCTGGTTGGGCTTTTATTCTCGGCTTCGGTCCTGATCGCCATCATCCGGCATCGCCGGAAGACTTTTCCTCTGGCTCCGGCCGGGGCTTTCGGACGGGGCCAGCTCCTATTCCTTCTCATTCTTTGGGTGGCCATCGTCGGGGCCTTCGCGCAGGCCTTCCCGGGGATGGCGCGCAAAGGCGTGTTCTTCGTACATACGACGTTTTGGATCACCGGCGGGTTATGCTCGTTGATCGTGTTGATGTTATCCGATAAGCCAACGGATACACCCACAGCGCAACTGGCCGCATCGGATCAGTCATGGAAACCGGATATACGACATTGGATCATCGGGTTGTTGATTCCAGTCCTCATCTTCGCGCTGGCGTATCTGACCACTTCCTTGAGTGATGAAGCTTTGCCCGGAAGTCACCTTCGTTTTGAAAAAACGGAACTACCTTAATGAATGAGTCTATGACACACTATGTTGGATATAGATGGTCTCAATTTAAAACATGCTACTGTTAAAAAGGAATTCTCAATGTTTTCCAAGAAGCTTCATCGAATTGCCAAAGCGTTATCAATTATTATCTGTATATTCATGATCTCTTCGGGTATAGCGGCGGACGATGCGCCGGACGTAATTCGATCCGGTCGAAACGGCAAACCTATCGTGGGCGTTTATTATTATCCCTGGTATCGTCAACCCACGCAATGGCGGCGGGTCATGCGCCGGCACCTGAAAGAGCCTCAGGAACCGAAAGTCGGCCTGTATCGCTCCGACGATCCGAATGTGGTGGCCGAGCATATCGCCCAGAGCATCCGCGGCGGAATTTCATTCTGGGCGGTGAGCTGGTGGGGCCCGGAGCAACATTGTGACGTGACCTTCCGTAATGCCATTCTTAAACATCCGGATGCGGGGAAGCTCAAATACGTGATACTGTACGAATCGACGGGGCGACTCCGGCGGTTCAGCCATCCGAGCTACGCGCGCTGGATCCCGGACTTGACGTACCTGAAAGAGAACTACTTCGATCATCCTCATTATCTGCGGATCGACGGTAAACCGGTGATTTTCGTCTATTTGACGCGCGAATATTTCCGCAATAAGGGACATGATGCCTTAAAGGAAATGAGGGAGACATTTCCTCAAATATATCTCGTGGGTGACGATGTTTTCGGGGCAGGTTACAAATCGGAATGGGCGAAGCATTTCGACGCCGTGACGGCCTATGACGTCTATGGACAGTCCGTTGGAAGGTTCGGAGGAACACGTAAGGCGATCGAATTTCTTGCGGACAATTATCGACACGCCAAGGCCCGGGCCAACGCCGTCGGCACGGCTTTCATGCCGACGATTGCGCCGGGTTATAACGATACGGCGGTCCGTAAGGGACACCCCGGGCGAGCGCGCTATTTCATTGATGTGCAAGGGTCCAAAGAAGGGGATATCTTCCGAGCAATGATTCGTGAGGTCGCCCTCCCTCATCTTGATCCGCGCTGTGGCAACATGATGATGATCACCAGCTTTAATGAATGGTATGAAGATACTCAGATCGAAGCCACATCGGGGACCACTCGCCCAAGCGATACGGATGATTCCGAGACCGGAACCTACTTCACCGGAGGGGACCGATATGTTGATTACGGACATTTGTATCTGGATATTTTGCGTGAGACTCTGAGGTAGGAACGACACTTTGATGCTCTGATAAAAATCTCTGGGAAATCTTGGTTCATTTAGTAAGGACAAGGACAATGAAGTTATCTCGAAGACACTTTTTAAAAGATGTTGGTTTGACAGCCGCAACGCTCGGAGCGCTGCCGGTGATTGGCTGCCAGAGCCGAACGGGAAAAAGTCGCCGTAATCGACAGAAGCCGAACATTATTTACATTTTGGCCGATGACCTCGGCTACGGGGATCTGGGATGCTTCGGCCAGGGACGTATCAAAACGCCGAACCTGGACAGGATGGCGGCTGAGGGGATGCGCCTGACCCAGCATTACGCCGGGAGTACGGTGTGCGCGCCGTCCCGCTGTTGCCTGATGACGGGCAAACATACGGGGCATTGCACCGTTCGGGGAAACGTCGATTTCCTGATCAAACCCGACGAGGTTACGGTGGCAAAATTACTCAAACAGGCTGGCTACGCGACCGGCTGTATCGGCAAATGGGGCATCGGGCACCCCTCGCCCCCGGAAGGGCCGCATAACAACGGATTCGACTTTTTCTTCGGCTACCTGAGCATGTGGCACGCGCATAACTACTATCCGGATTTTCTGTGGAAGAACGGCGAGAAGATGCCCTTGAAAAATGTCGTCCGGCATCCCGAAAAACATTACAAGGAAAACCAGGAAGATTTGGTGGGTCTGGCGAGTGAGAAGGTCGATTATTCGCATGATCTTTTCACCGATGCGGCTCTGGAATTCATCGAACGACAGAAGCAACCATTCTTTCTATTTCTTCCCTATACAATCCCCCACGCCAATAACGAAGCCAAACAGTTCGGCGAGCATGGAATGGAAGTTCCCGATTATGGCATTTATCGTGACAAAGACTGGCCAGAGCCTGAAAAGGGCAAAGCGGCGATGATCTCGCGGCTGGACCGTGACATCGGCCGACTCTTTGACAGGCTCAAGGCGTTGGGCCTCGACGAGCAAACGCTGGTGATCTTCAGCAGCGACAACGGACCTCATAAAGAAGGAGGCGTGAATCCGGACTTCTTCGACAGCAACGGGCCTCTCAAGGGCATCAAACGCGATTTGTACGAGGGCGGCATTCGGGTTCCTACGATTGCGCGCTGGCCCGGCCGTATCAAGGTCGGCAGCCGGTGCGAGCACATCTCCGCCTTTTGGGATATCCTGCCCACCTTTGCCGAACTGGCCGGAGCACCCGTTCCTAAAGAGATCGACGGCATTTCGATGCTCCCTGCTCTCCTGGGTGAATTACAAAAGCAGCACGAATTCCTGTATTGGGAATTTCACGAGGGGCGCTCCAAGCAAGCGGTTCGTATGGGCGATTGGAAGGCCATCCGGCGAGCGCCTTCGCGTCCCATTGAGCTATACAATCTTAAATCCGATATCGGTGAGCAAAACGACACGGCGGATGCGCGTCCGGACATTGTGGCGCGGGCGAAAATGATTTTCGACACGGTCAGGACGGATGGCGACGTCTGGCCTCTGAAGGATAGGGGCTGACGTAGAATGCCTAAAGTAAAGAGTGACTAAAGTTGAGAACAGCGTTGCCACGTTTGACATAACTTTAGTCACTTTAGTTCACTTGAGTCACTTTTTCATCAATATAAAGCGATATCGTCGAAGTACATTATCCCCGTGCCGCCGGCGGTTGTGATACCGGCTTTGTTGCCTAAGCCAACCGCGATCTTGTCCACGTTGGTCAGATCGATCCCCTGATCGGTAAATGCTTGCAGCGGGATGACCCATTTTGTCCAGTCGCGAATCTGGGCCGCGTTTGCATCATCATAGGCTGCGATTGCGGGGATGCCGCTACTGTTCGCGACGGAGGTGTATAACGGCTCGGCCGGATTATCCAGCTTGCCTCGGAACCAAACCACCAACACGCTCACATTGTTTTCGGTCCAGTCACGCGGATAGCTCAGGGTCCGTGTCGCTTCCGAATACGATGCAGCACCCGGTGCGTTATCATACGCCAACGGTAACGACTGACCGCCGCCGTGGACGATGGTTCGCTCGGCGTAAGGTGGAAGCAGGTAGCCCGCTTGCGCGCCGTTTTCCGCAACGCCGAAACCGTCGATCCAAGTCTGCCAAATGGCCTCGCCTGCCGCGTCGTTGTCCGTGTAGTCCTCGAAGTCGTCCACGGAGAGGAAGTCGGCTGTCGTGAAGGTCCAGAGCGGGCCCTTTGAGGAGTTACCCTGACTATCAACCTCATCGACGCGCCAGTAGTAGGCCGTCTGCCAGGCGAGCTTACCGGGATCGTAATTCTCGGCGCCCAGGGCCTTGCTTCCTTTGTATTCGGGGGAAGTCTTATCGGCATTGCGGACAATCTCTTTGTCCGTACCTAAGTACACCTCGTGCGAAGCGGCGCTCGTGCTGGCCGTCCAACTCAAAGTGGCGATCATCTTCACGTCCACGGCGCCGTTGGCCGGACTGGGATGGCCGACCGCGCCCGGCGTCGTAAAGCTCCAAATGTCGCCCTTGTACGTCGCGACGGCATCGAATTCATCAACGCGCCAATAATAGACCTTCTCCAATTCAAGCGGATTTGCGGGACTATAGGTTGTGGTGCCCTGCGGGGCGCCTCCGGTGGCATTGTTCACCTCGTCGAAATCATTACCAAGAAAAACCGTGTGGAGCTTCGAGCCAAAGCCCGCCGACCAACTCAAAGAGGCGCCCGGATCCACAAACTCGGCGCCGTCCGCGGGATCGGGATTGTAGGCCTTCTTCGGTGGAATTGAAAAGCTCCAGATATCTCCTCTGCGTACCGTGCCGTCGGCTTCGACTTCATCGATGCGCCAATAGTACGTCGTGCCCGGCACGAGGCCGTCCGGATAAGGAAAACCGGGGAAGCCGACAACGAAATACGTCGCAACCTGGTTGCCGAGGAACGCATCGGCGGCGCCGTCATTCACATCGTCAAAGTTGTCGTCCATATACACATCGTGAGAAACCGCATTCTCCGCGGCCGACCAACTGAGGGTCGCCCACGTATCCTCAAGAATCGCGCCATCCGGGGGATCGGGATTATAAGCGATTCCCGTCCACCTCGCCGACAACGTTGTCTTGCCGGGATTCCTGTCGTCGAAGTCCAGATCAAGCAGCCCCCCCCCGTCGTAGGCCGTGATCAGACCGGCGGCAACATACTCGTTGATTCTCTCCGTCCAGTCGCCTTCCAGAATGAGTGTGCCTCCCCCAACGTCCATCAGGCCGGTCGTCTGCATTTCAATGCCGTCGCTACCGACGTTAAATGTCCCGCCGTGAAGGTATAGCTGTCCGGCGGCGCCGGAAGCTGTTGGAATGATGAGTTCTCCGGCGGTGATCGTGCCGCCGGTCATGAACAATGGGGTCCCCGTCCCCCCTCCCCATCCCAGCTCGAATTCGTTGCCGACCGTGACGGTGCCGCCGCTCATGTGCCAGGTGCCGTGGCTTCCGGCTCCATCGCCCCACCACACCCAGTCTGTGACCTCAAGGGTTCCCCCCGTCATCGTCATCTCGGGCTCACCGGCAACCTCGCAAGCCAGGCCAAAGGCTTTCGCATCGATCCCATCCTGAATAATCGGGCCATTGGGCGCCTTGGCATACGGTACGTCAATATAGACCTCATCGGACGCGGTTGGGACTTTACTCGGATTCCAGTTATTCCGGGTGCTCCAGAGGTTGTCGGCGCCGCTGCCGCTCCATTCGATTCTTGCAGCGTTACAAACGCAGCTAAGCACTAAAACCATAGATCCTAAAAAGATCACCTTCTTATACATGATGGTCCTCCTAAAAAGGGGTCAGTTGAAAAGGCTCTCGCAAAGTCCATATTCCTCGAACGAGGATTACCTCCTTCCTTCCAGAATCTCAAAACAAAAATCAACAAACGGAGACCAACTCCTGAGTTTTTGTCTGTAAGTTTCCTTTCTGAAGAACTGCTAAAACCAACGATTTAGCCAGAATCTATATATACCAAATGAATCCCTCTCCGTCAAGGACAATCTTGCGAAGGAGAGCTTAGACGCAGAACATCAGGACATCCGGATGCCAAGCAAGATGCATGCTGACCTAATCACCTGGTTCTTAGAGCGCGGCGTCTTTTTCGATCACCTTTTTTTCCTGTGTCTTTTTAAATTCCGCCAGCTTTTTACGGAGCATTTCATCAGAGAGGGCCAGAATCTGTAGGGCGAAGAGGGCGGCGTTTTTGGCCCCCGCTTTTCCAATGCCCATAGAGGCCACGGGAACGCCCGGCGGCATCTGGACCGTGCTCAACAACGCATCCATCCCGCCCAGGCCCGCACCGGAATCCAAAGGGACGCCGATGATGGGTAAGGTCGTTCTGGCGGCCAGGGCGCCGGCCAGGTGGGCGGCCATGCCCGCGGCGGCAATGATGACTTTGATTCCGTTTTGAGCGGCATTTTGGGCAAAATCGGCGGCGATCTGTGGCGTTCGATGGGCTGAAAGGATCCGAACGACCGGCTCGATATCGAAGCAAGCAAGCTGGTCGATACAGCTTTGCATCACGCCCATATCGCTATCCGAGCCCATAACCACGGCCACCATTTTTTTTGATACCATGTTGTTTTCTCTTTCCAATCGGCTACAATAGATGCGGTTTCCATTAATGCGGCGATAATAACGGCCCGGTGCCTCAAATGCAAGTTCAAACGGCGGCTCAGGATTTCAGGGCCGTACGTTTTGTCATCGGGCCCCAATCCGGGTAGCGGATTGACGCCGGATAAGGAGTGGCAAAAAATGCAAACGAGAAAACCGGTTGTAGCCGGCCAGTTTTATCCCGGCCAGCATTATGCCTGTGTTGACCAAATCAATGAATGTCTCGATGCCAGAGCGCTGAGCGAGTCGTTGCCTGAGACGATCGTCGGGGGGATTGTCCCACACGCGGGCTGGACCTTCAGCGGCTCGCTGGCGGCGCTGGTCTTTGCGGCGATACGCCAGCAGCATGAAAAGGTCCATACCTTCGTCTTGTTCGGGGCCGCACACAGCTACTTTGGCCAGACGCCGGCCCTTTGCGACAGAGGCGTTTGGGAGACGCCGCTCGGCGACGCGACCATTGACGAGGAGCTGGCGGACGCCGTGCTTAAAAAGGGCGTCGCTATCAGTGATGCGAGCGCCCATTCGCCGGAGCACAGCATGGAGGTGCAGGTCCCGTTTATACAGTATCTCTTCGCGGGCGCGAAGATTCTGCCCGTTCTGGTTCCCCCGACGGAGGAGGCTATCGCTTTGGGCACACGAGTCGGTGAGATTATCGCTCAGGACCACCAGAAAAAAATCATTTGTCTTGGCTCGACCGATTTGACCCACTACGGTCCGCGTTACGGCTTCGCACCACAAGGAACGGACGAGAAGGCCCTGGCCTGGGCCCGGGACGTGAACGATAAGGCATTCATCGATGCGGCGCTGAAACTCGATGCCGCGTCTTTGCTCGCCACCGCCGCAGAGAACGCCAATGCCTGTGGACCCGGCGCCGCGGCGGCGACGGTCGCCGCCGCTAAGGTGCTCGGCAGCCAACAAGGTGTGCTGCTCGCCCACACAACCAGTAATGAAATCATGCTCGAGAAGATGGGTTCGGCCGGCGCCGACGCGGTGGGCTATGCGGCGATGATCTTCTAATATGCAAAGCATCTTTGAGCTTCTTTATGTTTGGGGTAGTCTATAACATGAACCTGCGACAGTCGGTCTCTATTGACAGGCGGCGTTTCTTAGTCTCTGTGGGTATGGGGGCCCTCGGTTTGACAACTCAGCGCCTCATGGGCGGCGTCCCGGAATCCGGACACTCGCGCGCGCTCGACCTTCAAACGTGTGGGCCGGAATTTTCATTGTGCCCGTTCTGGTTCTGGAACGATGACCTGTCGGAAAAGGAGATTGCGCGTAAAATCGAGGATTTTCGGGCGCACGGCGTCCATGGATTCCTGATCCATCCGCGCGCAGGTCTGCCGCGGAGCATCGGCTGGATGAGCGAGAATATGATCGACTTTATGCGTTTTGCCATCGAACAGGCGGCCCGACGCGACATGTGGGTCATGCTGTACGACGAGGGGATGTATCCGAGCGGCTCGTCCAGCGGACAGGTGGTCGAAGCTAATTCCGCGTTTCGAACCCGCGGTCTGTTTGCGATCGACCTCGATGAGTCGAAGCCGGGCACGACCCCATTTGACATTCGCATCGGCGCCGACGGCGAACCCGAACTTACTGACGGCCAGAATCTCGTCGCGATTGTCAAACGCAAGACAAACGGGCATCGAATCGCCGTGATCGACCGGGCGATCAAGCCCGGCTACTCCGTCATTCGAGGGCTGCACTTCGTCCAGGACGATCCACCGCGACGAGCCAATCACAGGGAGGTCCCCGAGAACGCGCCGCCCGCGGCGGATATTCTCAATCCGGAATCTGTGGCGTGTTTTATCCGTCTGGTTTACCAGCGTTATTACGATGAGTTCAAGGAGCATTTCGGCAAGACCGTTCAGGCGATCTTCACCGACGAACCGTCGATATTGGCGAAGCGCGGCGAGCGGGGCGCCGTCCCCGGCACAACGGGCATTCTCGAACACATCAATGAATTTCTCGGCTATGACTTCACCGACCACCTTGCCGCCCTGTGGTACAAAGATGAGCCTGACGCCGAGAGGTATCGGAGGGACTACTCCCGCGCGATCACCGCACGACTCGAAGAGACGTTCTACGCGCAGATCCATCGATGGTGCACCTCTCACAACATTGCTTTGACCGGCCACCCGGCCGCGCCCGACGACATCGGACACCTGAGGCATTTCGACATACCAGGCCAGGACGTCGTCTGGCGTTATCTTGAGCCGGGTAAGCCCAACGCTTTGGAAGGTCCTCAATCCACGCAGGGCAAGTGCGCCTCGTCGGCGATGATTCATCTCGGCCGAAGACGCAACCTGAACGAATGTTGCGGGGCGTACGGACATAACTTCACTTTTGAAGAGATGAAATGGCTGACGCACTGGCTAATCGTTCGCGGCTGCAATCTGCTCGTTCCCCACGCCTTCTACTACTCGGTTCGCGGCCCGCGGATCGACGAGCGTCCGCCCGACGTCGGGCCCAACAGCCCCTGGTGGGACCAGTACAAGCCCTTTGCCGATGCGTGCCGGCGCCTGTGCTGGCTGAACACCGACAGCCGGCACGTCTGCTCGCTTGCGATCCTCGGCCAGAACGACTACCTGCCATGGGTAGCCGCCAAGGTCTGCTTTCAGAATCAGCGCGATTTTAACTATCTGGAGGCCCGACATCTGTGGGAGGATGCGCGCGTCGAAGCCGACGGGATTCATATCGCGGGTATGCATTACAAGGCGTTGATTCTCGAATTCGATCCGCCGCCAAAAGCCGGGAAAGCGATACAAATCCTGGAAAAGGCCGGACGCCTGATCCGCTGGAAGAAGAACAAGAACAGAGCCTCACTGGTCCAGAAGATCGACAGCCTGATACCGGTCGATGTCAGTGTCATGCCTCGCGTGTGGGATCTTCGGGTTCGCCACGTTGTTAAAGACGGAATACATTATTATATCGTTTTCAACGAGGGCCAAAAGCACGTCGCGTTCAAGCTGCTCACTTTGGCCGAAGGCCGGCGATTCTCAATCGATCCCCAAACGGGACACCCAACCGAAACCGATCCCCATGGATTACTGGAAATGCAGCCCCACGAGCTGAAGGTCTTCAGGATCGAAAATATTTAACGGGACAATATAAGCCTTGGTTATCCATCGAAGAATCGGCGACATTCATCGTGTATAGGGACAAGCTATGAAATTAGTCACGTATTCAAAAGAGGATTCGATCTCCGCCGAAAGGCGTCCTTCGGACTGTGGAATCATCACCGAAGAAGGGCTGATTAATATCGCGTTGGCATGGGAGGATTCGAATCCGCCGATGAGTGTGAAGGAAATTCTCCAGCGGGGGCCGGAGTGTATGGCGAAGCTCGGAGAGATTGCGGCGTCCGCGGGCGAAGTCTTCCCGCTGGATTCGGTTAAGCTGCTCGCCCCGATCCCCCGGCCGGGCAAGGTTCTTGCCCTTGCGGGCAACTATGTCGAGCATATCAAGGAAGCGGGGCTGAAGCTCGGCCTGTCGGATTCGCCGCGATTGACGACGGTCCCCAGGCCGTTTCTTATGCCGGGTACGGCGGTTTCCGGACCCGACGAGACGATCCACTGGCCGGCCTACAGCGAAACCATCGACTACGAGCTCGAGCTGGCCGTCGTGATCGGTCTGGAAACCAAAAGCATCCCACCGGACAAGGCCCTTGAAAGAATCGCCGGCTACACCATCGCCAACGACGTCTCGGCCCGCACCGTGACGTTCGAGAAGAACCGGGCCAAGCGGCCCTGGGATGAATTCTACGACTGGCTCAATGGCAAATGGGCCGACGGCTTCTGCCCGATGGGACCGTACCTGCTGACCGCCGACGAGATCGACGACGTGCAGAACCTCCATATGGAACTCACCGTTAATGGCGAAATCCGCCAGAAGGCCAACACCGCGCAGATGATTCATCCGGTTGCTGAGATTGTCTCATTCCTGAGCCATCTGATGACGCTCGAACCGGGCGACGTCATCGCCACCGGCACGCCCTCCGGCGTCGGCATGGCTACCGGCAACTTCCTCAAAGCCGGCGACCGCATCGAAGCGTCCATCGAACACCTCGGCACCCTCACCAACTCCCTCGGCCCCAAACCGGAACAATTCTACGAGCCGCTAAGGTGAAGAAGACAGAACAGAAAGTCGAATACTTCTTTGTGGACGAATCTGGTGATCCTATTTTCTATAGCAAGGGTGGAGATATTGTTGTTGGCCAGCCGAGTTGCTCTCGAATTTTGTTACTCCGCTTTGCGCGTGTAGAAGCGCTGGAACCGGTCAGAGAATGGCTCGCCGAGTTGCAATAGCAGACTGCAAATGATCCATAGCGAGTTGCCGAGATTATAGACTGAAGTAAACAACTGAAGGCGAAGCAGATTATCAAGAAAGTCTTGTCCCGTTCGGTGCATAATGTTGAAGGTGAGGCGCGCGGACCGCGTCGCGTCCACCTCATGATTGGGCTTCAGTCGTGCTTTTCTGTGCTACTTCGTCGGTTTCAACTCGAATGTAATCTCTTTCGCTCCGCGGTAGATCGCAAAGCTCAGATACTTGCCCTTCCACCTATCCAGTACTTCCTCCAGAAGCGCGACTGTTCTGGTGTTGGTTCCATTCACAACAGATATAATATCTCCTGTGGTTAGTCCTGTTTTTACTACCTTGCCTGTCGGTTCTACAGTTTCAACAACCACACCGTAGTTCTTCCAGGCTCGCTGCTGAGAGACACGTTCCTCCAATGACGCATCTCGCGCAGTGAAGCCCAACTCTTTGTTTTTATATCGTTTCAATTCAGACCAGCGTGTCGGTGGAAGCTGCAATTTGCCCGTGAGTTTCTGCTGCTCAAGCACTCGTATCCAGATATCATAGTCGGGCCCAAAGTCCTTTCCTGTTATCGTCTTAAGAGCTTCAGCGGCGTTATGGGCGATTGAGCCACGGGAAAACCTCACGCCTGAGAAACGCACTGTCTTGGGTTCCTCCCCTGGCTCTATTCGAACGTTGTCCCAGTCGGAGTAGACTGCCGTCCAATCCTTTAACTGATTGACCAATAGGGGTACTGACGCAGATGCCTCAGGCCCAAACTCCTTCAGAGTCTTGATCGCCGCATACCGTCTTCGTGGGTTGGAAGAGTCGTCCTTCAATATGGCTATCGCAGCCTGGACCTTTGGGGGCACAGATGGATGGGAACGTGCTTCTCCAGACACATTAGTCTGCGATTCTTCCTTCCGAGCCTTTGGTTTCTGGCGCTTGAATTCGAGCGTGGCCCATGGGTCAGCCGCACGCGCGCCGGAGTCGTCGATAGAGAACACTTTCAGTTTCATCGTTTTGTCGTCCACCTTCGAATGGAGAATAGCCACCTTCATGGTTTGACCGTCGGCCGCCCTGCGGTCGCTCTGTGAGATGGCCGTCTCACCTTCCACGTCCCAGGTGCCTTTGCCGGTCCCGCCTCTGTTATCCACGGCGATCTCGACGATCTTCTGCTCGACTGCGTCATAGAAGATCATGCCGTGGTAGGCATATTCACCCATCTTGAAATCAACCGTGGCCAGGTACCGATCCAGCGACCACTGGTAGGATATCTCAATTTCCTGGCCGTCGTCGGTTGTGGCTTTCCAACTCCCGGCCAACCAGTCGAAGCCCATCTCCGCAACGAGGTCGCCCAGCTTCTCCTGGGCCGTCGCGACGGAAGTCCAGATGAGAAGGCCGGTAGCCAGGACCAGGAATATTTTCGTCAAGCTCAGGTTCATTTTTTTGTTTGTTGTGTGGTTCATTGCCCTTTGCTCCTTTCTTTTAGATTGATATTCAGGATCTCGATTCATGCACTCATTCTAAGCCACTCTGAGTCAATAGGTTACCATATTCACCGGCGATAGAGGGATTTTTTTTGTGACTTTTTGACACATTAATCTTTTCCTAATCGTCTCCAAATATACTCATCGTGTTCGCTGCCGGGTATCGAGAATCGTCTGCAACGGCAGAAGACCTCAAAAGCAGCTAAAATGATTTGAAAATGGGCTAATAATGTGGTAGCTTAGTAGAATTAGAGGTTTTAAATGATCGCAAAATTATATACACGAGAAACTTGATCACGGGGTGAATGTCACACATCTATATCCATCCTGCGGGTAGTCAAATGTATACCATACGTTCACTTGGAGTACGTTTTAATGTCGAATGAGATGAATAAGCAAAAACTGAATACAAAAACCAGCGGTTCTATCAACCACCGATTTCTGCTGATCTTTGTCGGCTGCTGGCTTCTGCCGACGGTCGTGCAGGGACACGATTGGCCGATGTGGAGATACGATGCCGGGCGGACCGCGGCATCGCCCGAGGAACTGCCGGCTCAAATGCACCTGCAATGGACGCGTGAGCTGGCCCCGCCGAGGCCCGCCTGGCCGAAGAGCCAGGACCGGCTGCAATTCGACGCCTCCTACGAACCCGTCGTCGCCGGCAAGACGCTCTTTGTCGGCTCGATGGTGACCGATAGCGTGACGGCCTATGACACGCGGACGGGTAACGAGAAATGGCGGTTCTATACCGACGGCCCGGTGCGTTTCGCGCCGGTGGTCTATAAGAACAAGCTGTACGTCGCCTCGGACGATGGATACCTTTATTGCCTGAATACCTACACCGGCGTTCTGATCCGCAAATTTCTCGCAGGTCCCACGCTGAGCAAGGTGATCGGCAACGATCGGCTCGTCGGCATGTGGCCCATGCGAGGCGGTCCGGTGCTGTACGGGGACACCCTCTATTTCGCCGCCAGCATCTGGCCTTTCATGGGCACATTTATCTACGCCATCGACGCCGAGACCGGCCGGATCGTCTGGGACAACAGCGGCAGCGCTTCGACGTATCACATGCAGCCCCACACCAGTCCGGCCTTTGCCGGTGTGGCGCCGCAGGGCTATCTGGTGGCGACGAAGGACAAGCTGCTCGTTTCGGGTGGGCGGTCCGTGCCGGCGGCCTACGACCGCAAGACGGGGAATTTTCTGTATTTTCACCTGAACAAATATGGTAAAACCGGCACATGCGAGGTTATCGCCTCGGGCGATTTTTTCTTCAATCGCGGGGCCGTACACAAGCTCTCCGATGGGATCGCCGTCTCCAACGGATCGGCGTTGGTCGTGGAGGGTGAGGTCATCTTTGGCAAGAGAAATGATGCGGTTGCGGCCTACAAGCTCGAACCGGATGCTAAAAAAGCAGTGGGACTTTGGCAAGCAAGGGTTTTCGATGAGGGTGGCAAAATCCATATCAAGGCCGGCTCACGTCTGTATTGCAGCAGCCGGGATGAGGAGGGAATGATTCTGGCCGTTGACATTCCAACGGGCGACGCAGAGCCCAGGATCTCGTGGAAGGCAAAGGTCGATGGCGAAGTCTGGAGTATGCAGGCGGCGGATGGAAAGCTCTTTGTGACGATGCTCGACGGTCGTATCTATTGTTTTGCGGGCGAAAAGATCGAGCCGAAGCACCACGCTCTGAAGGCGAAATCTCTGCCGGACGGACGCCGTCGTTGGAAAAAAATAACTCAGCAGATTCTCCAATCGACAGGTGAAAAAGAAGGATACTGCTTGTTGCTCGGTCTTGGCACCGGTGAATTGCTCTGGCAGTTGGTGGATCAATCGGAACATCATATTGTCGCGCTCGATCCGGATGTCGAGAAGGTTGCGGCGATGCGCCGAAAGCTCGATGAAGCGGGATTGTACGGGACCCGCGTTGCCGTGCACGTCGGCGATATGACGACAATGCAGCTTCCTCCCTATATGGCCAATCTGATCGTATCGAAAGACCTGAAAGCCGCCGGCTTCCAAGAAGGCGATCTCTTCCTCAAGCGTGTTTTTCACTCGCTGCGCCCCTACGGAGGCACGGCATGTTTCTCCATCCCAAAGAGAAGACATGCCGGAACGATTAAGCGGTCGAACAAATTGGACTTGCCGGGCAGTAAGATCACCAGTTCAGACAAACTCATTATACTGGCCCGAACCGGTCCCTTGCCCGACTCGGCCGATTGGACGCATCAATACGCCGACTCCGCCAATACCGTGATGTCAAAAGACAAAAGCGTCAAGGCCCCGTTGGGCCTTTTGTGGTTCGGCGGCCCGTCGAATGATAAGGTCTTGCCGCGACATGGACACGGGCCCACACCGCAGGTCGTCGGCGGCCGACTTTTCATCGAAGGGCGGAGCATGCTCCGGGCAGTGGATGTCTATACCGGCCGGTTGTTGTGGGAAAGAGACTTTGTGGACCTGGGGAAATTCTATGATAATACGAGTCATCAGCCGGGCGCCAATGAAATTGGCAGCAATTATGTCTCCCTCCCGGACGCGATTTATATGGTCTATGGGGACACGATTCACATGCTCGATCCGGCCACGGGCCGAACGACTCAAGAATTCTCGATGCCGGGTGAGGACAAACCGCAGTGGGGCACGGTCGTCGTTTTGAACGATCTGTTGCTGGCGACAGCCTCCCCGGTCCATGTTCCGCTCAAGCAAAAGACCATAGGTCAAGAGATGCCCGACGGGATGCAGGCGATGATCGAAAAGGGCGCGGATTGGCAATACCTGGCGGGTGCTCGTCCGGGCAGAGCGTGGGCCCAGCCGGACTTCGATACCGAAGGTTGGAAGACGTCCCCGGCAGGTTTTGGCTTTGGCGATAACGACGATAAGACGGTGCTGAAAGACATGAGGGGCCGTTATTCGGTCGTCTATATACGCAAATCTTTTAATGTATCAGATATCAAAAATATCCGCGAAATGGGTCTGGCGATCAACTATGACGATGCCTTTATCACCTATCTCAACGGCAAGGAGATTTTAAGAGTTGGTGTCGAAAAAGGCAGTGGAGCCCGCGCCAGTAATATCGACAGCCATGAAGCCGATGGATACGAGTATTTTCCCATCGAGGACTATGGCAAAGTCCTGCTCGAAGGGATGAACCTCCTGGCGATTGAGGGACATAATGACGGCATCGGCAGCAGCGATTTCAGTCTCGATCCCTATCTCATCTCCCGGCGAAACGGGGAGTCTGGAGCGGAAAAGAAAACCGTCCCCTCCCGTTGGAGTGAGGTCCCCGGAGTAACCGTCAATGCGGACTATGCATCCGGCAGCAGGATGCTCGTCGCGATGGATCGACATACCGGCGGGATTCTCTGGAAGCGCCAGGCGGAGTACTCCTTCCGCCACAATGCCATTGTCTTAACCGATGACAACGTCTTCTGTATCGACGGGCTGAGCGAGACTAAGCTGGCTTACCTCAGACGCCGGGGGCTCAGCTCAGAGAAATCGCGCACCCTGTACGCACTCGACGCGAGAACGGGAGAGCTACTGTGGAAAACGAACGAAGGCGTTTTCGGGACGTGGCTGGCGTATTCGTCCGAGCAGGATGTCCTGCTCGAAGCGAGCAGCCGGTCCGGCGATCGGGCGGCAGACGAACCGGACAAGGGAATGAACGCCTACCGGGCATCGGACGGTAAAGTGCTCTGGAGGACCGATGCCAGATACAAAGGCCCCCCAATCCTTTACCATGACTGGGTCATTACACAAACCGGGGGAGGCAGTGCTTCGGCTTCTGCTGAGGCGAAGGTCTTCGATCTGCTCAATGGCAAGACCGTCATGGGCAAACATCCGATGACCGGAGAGACGATTCCCTGGAACTGGATTCGCTTCAAAGGCTGCAACACGGCCATCGCCAGTGAAAATCTACTGACGTTCCGCTCGGCCTCCAGTGCGTTCGTGGACTTAACCGCGGGCCAGGGGACGGCCAGCATCGGCGGATTCAAGTCCGGCTGCACCTCAAATCTGATCATTGCCAACGGCGTGATGAATGCCCCGGACTATACCCGGACCTGTGTGTGCAGTTACCAGAATCAGGCGTCGCTCGCGCTGATTCATATGCCGGAAGTGGCGTACTGGACGTTCGACTACTATGTGTCCCCGAGCGAGCCTAAGCCGGTCCGGCAGGTCGGGATCAACCTCGGCGCGCCGGGCAACCGCTATACAGAAAGCGGGACGTTATGGCTGGAGTTCCCCAGCGTCGGGGGACCGTCACCGGACATACCCGTTCGGGCCGAATACGAGAAACCTCAATGGTATCGCCATCACAATTCGCGGGTGGAAGGTAAGTACGATTGGATCGCTGTATCGGGTGTAACTGGATTGCGAGAAATCCGCGTTCGCATGTTCATTCAGCCGGGCAAGAATCCATCAAAAGTGGACGCCTTCGACAAACATATCGGTCAAATCCCAAGCTGGTCGGAAAAGGAAATTAAAGGGTCCTTCGATCAACCTCGACCTTACACCGTGCGAGTGTATTTCGCCGAAACCCAAGGCGCCGAAGCGGGACAGCGCATTTTTAACGTTTCTCTTCAGGACCAGATCGTCCTGGAGGACTTCGATATCGTAAGACAGGCGGGCGGGTCCAACCGGCTCGTGGTTAAGGAATTCAAAGGGATTAACATACAAGACGATCTAAAAGTTTATCTTACGCCCGTTACGGCGGAGTACCAGCCGCTGCTCAGCGGAATCGAAATCATTGCCGAAGATTGATTAGTCGGTTGATGTTTCATTTTTGGGAGGTCCTGAAATGGTGGGAATAAAACCTCTCCATGTCGAACAAAGAATCTATATTCCGAAAGTCACAAATCGTACTTTCTCGCTACTTCGGTCGGTTGGGCTTATCTTCTTGCTTGTGATGGGTGGCAGCCTCAAAGGCGCAGCCTTTGGGGATGGTCAACGCCCCCCAACTCGCTACATGATTGTCGTCACGGGTGGGGAATTACTCTCGGGCGTTTATGCGGATGGGCATACGTACTTTCTCACCCGAACGCTTCGCCCGCTGGGTCTGCAATGTGTCGGCTCGATCTCCGTGGATGATAAAGAAGCCGAACTGAAGGAGGCGCTTCACTTCGCCACGGACAAAGCGCCGCTCGTTATCGTCACGGGCGGCCTGGGCCCCACGGACAATGATATTACGCGCGAAGCGCTGTCCGGCTTTACAGGACTTTCGCTTGAAGAACACCCTGAGGCGCTGCAAGAGATGGCGCGGCGCTTCCGGACGTCGCCGGACCGGCTTCGCTCCAATCTGCGCCGACAGGTTCAAGTGCCGATACACGGCAGGTACTTCAAGAACGCCAACGGCACGGCCATCGGACTCGTCTTCGAGCAGCCCGGCAGTGTCATCGTCGCCCTGCCGGGACCGCCGCGCGAGTTGCAAGCGATGGTTCACAACGAATTAGTGCCCTATTTGAGTCGGCGATTCGGCACGCGCCTGCCCGGCTGCTCGCTGACCCTTCGGTTCGTCGGCCTTGGCCAATCGCAGATCGACCAGACGCTCAAAGATCACGTGCCCTTACCGCCGGAAGTAACGGTGTCCTCACAATTCGATGGCAGCCGGGTGGATTTTACTTTTTCGCTGCCCGACGATACACCGCAAGATCGCGCACGCCTGCAAGATCTGAAACAGAAAATCGTCAAGCATCTGGGCGATAATATTTACGGCGAGGGCGAAACGTCATTGGAAGCCCATGTCATTAAGTTGCTCGAAGCACGCAGTTCGATGCTAACGCTGGTTGAGATAGGCAGCGGCGGATCTCTGAGCGCAACGCTGAGCGGCGCCGATGGTAGCCAGCGCGTCTTGGCGGGAGCGTACGTCGCACCGACGGAAGACATAATGCGCCGCCTGCTCGGAGTAAGTGACGATGATTGGACCGAAAGCGCATCCCCGGATCAGAAGGTCGAGCGGTTAGCCGTCGCCGCCTCCGGCAAGACGGCGAGCGATTGGTTGCTTGTGGTGGGTGAGGTTCGACGAGACAAAGGCAATGCCGGCTACGTCACCGTCGTCTTCCGGCGGCCGGACGGTGAAACCGAGAGCCGAAGATTCCGGATGCGCGGGTCCGGCGCTTCGGCGCGATCGAGATTGAACACCCAACTGCTCAACGAGCTGCGGCAAAGATTGAGGTAATTGTGCCTGGATGGGAACACCGGGCAATTACCTTTGAATGCTAACCGGCGAGCCGATATCAAGTGCCGGCGAAACGGTGAATGTTTCATCATCCAGATCAATCTTTACGGTTGTTCCATCCTCAAAACTCGTCTGTTGTTTTCTATGGGATTCATCCAGGAATTCGTGATGCGTCATCTCCAGAAGGCCGACGCGCTTGTGCAGCGCACACATCGTGCGAACGCGAACTAATTCCTTTTCTCCGGGATTCAGTGACAGATAGGGAATCCCGGCGTTCGCCAGACCGTGCAGATAACCGAGGTCATCCTCTGGAATGCCCCACGCCCCTTTGCTCAGCGACCAGGGCAGCACGAGGGCATCGTGATAGACGAGATTGAAAAGCGGGATGGGGATTCCCATAGCCGGGCCGCGCCCGGGATTCGGCGCTAGGGCGTAGGGGCCGTGATGGACCAGGTCGATGTGCGGTATGGCCCAGTCGGCCGGCTCTTCGGAACTGACAACGCCTCCCGTCGAGCGGATAAAATCCAGGCACATCCCGCGATACGTCAGGCAGTCAGTGCGGGTGGCGGGGTGCTCCGGATTATAGCACTCATCCGGCGGAACGACGGCAAAAACATCCAAATAGGCCCCGCGGACCTTCACGCCGTGATTGAGTAAGGATTGGTAGTTCTTTTTGACGTGGCCTAACGCCAGCCGGGAGCACAGGATCGATTGGTTGCCGCCGTACCACGTGTTTCCGTGAGGTCGGTTTCCACTACGATCAAGTATGGTGTGCCGGGGCTCGTACGACTTGGCATCATGATAATAATCACGGTATTGATCGTGAATAGCGAAAACGTAGCCCAATTGTTCGCAGGTTTCAGCAAGGCGTTTCATACCTTCCCAACCACCCGCTTCCGGGCACGGTGGTATGATGTCCGGATGCAGATTGTCGTATCCCCGGAACCCCCATCCATCCAGATGCACGTAGGCTCGCTCGATTCCTTTTTGGGCCAGTTGACGAAGCTGCTCGGCGCGCCGGTCAAAGGTAACAAGTTGATGGTTTTTCTCCGGTTCGTCCTTGTGGTAGTAGCTGGATTCGGGCTGGATGTGATATAAAATACTCGTGTGAATGACGGGCGAGCCAACGAGCTTGCCCACGAGGGGATTGCGGGCGATCTTTTCCTTGAGAGAAATAAAATGGCCCGTCTCGCGAACGTAGAGGCGGTACCTTTTGGCCATCGTGACGTAATTTCCTTCATCGAAGAAACACAGTCGGACACGCCGCGGATAGGCTAACCGGCCCAGCGAGTGCACCCACCGCAATTCCATTCGGGTTGGGCCTCCGGCGGGATGATTGAAGCGGCAGCCGGCATCATCCGGCGTCTCGAGCAGAACGAGCATGGCGGACGAGCCTTTCTGATGTCCCCACCACGGCATATACAATCCGCGCCCATAGCTCATCGTATTATAAAGCCGGACCTTCTTGGGCCAATCCTTCGGCAGCAGCATCCCCTGCATGAAGGGAATAACCGTGACGTCGTAACATTCGTTTGTCACAGCCTGGGGCCAAAAGCACTCCAGGACCGTCGTGGTTTTCTCCGTCGTCATCAGCTCGCAGACCAGCTCTTCTTGACGGCCTTCGAGGCAGAGAAAAAGGGCGATTTGCAGATCAACCTCTTTTTCTTTATGAGTGAAGCCGACCAAGGTAACCTTGAGTCCGGATTTGAAACCCGTGTGGTAAGGCGTGATGGTCCTTTTCTTCGCGTCGGCCAACCGCAAGGATAATCGTTGTCCGGATTTCTCAGCGATGAGGTCGCCGGAAAATGAGGGGATCATCGACCATGTGCAGTTTTGGGTATGAACGGTCATTTGCAAATTCGAGATTTTCAATTCTATCCGATTTTTCGATCCTTCGACGGTCCATCGTGTTTTCTCCTGGAGGACCTGTACCTTTGGAGCGCCCCAGTCGTCCTGGCTGACGGTCGCCGCGTATGTGTTTGAGTTTACCCCCAGGGCCAATATGAGCACGAGCCATTGAACGGATGAAATGGTAAAATTTGTATTCATCATAGCACTGTTTCTCCAGAATCCCCCAACGTTGTTGAATTTGTCATTCAATCCATTCATAGAATAATCCATCCCGGCTGGAAACACAATGTTGTCCCGGGAAGAATGTATCGCGATCGGCCTTGTAGTGGTAAGATATAGACCACTTTCGATCCGTGATGGTAATGAATGAATTGAAGTCGCCGAAGGCTTCTTAAAGGAGATGGATCATGAAGAGATCGAAGACAACCACATGTGTTCTGACAGTACTGATATGTATCTTGTTCCTCGGTGTCTGGCCTTCTTTGGCCGAGGCCTCTGCTGAGACGAGGGCGGAGGTACGAGTCGTGCCGGAAGAAACCGATGAACTCCTTTCCAATCCGGGCATGGGTTGGCAAACCTTCCATCGAACTCGCGATAAGGATAACAATCTGCCGGACTGGATCCCCTCGACCATCCACTACGCCCGCTGGGGATGGGGCACGCTGGAGCCGGAGCCGGGCGAGATCGACACCGCCTTTCTCGATGGGGTGCTCCAAGAAACCCGTCAAGCGGGCCAGCGTCTCGCGTTTCGCGTGATGTGCTGTTCCACATACCCCGGCCGGCCTTATCATCCCGCCTGGCTCAAAAGGGCCGGCGGTAAGATACTCATGAGCGACCACGGAGATCAGACGGGCCTGCTCATTCCCGATCTCGACGATCCGCTCACCCTCGAGCTGCACCTGGACTTCATCAAGCGGCTCGGCGACCGCTACGATGGCCACCCGGACATCGATCACGTGGACCTGGGCACCGTTGGCTGGTGGGGCGAGTGGCATATGAGCGGCTCCAAAACCGGCAAGATGCCGACGATGGCCAATCGCAAGAGGATCATCGATACCTATATCTCGTCGTTTCGCAAAACGCCGTTGCTTATGCTGATCGGCGGCCGCGAGTGCTTGGCCTACGCCGCCCGGGGCGGTGCCGGATGGCGGGCGGACTGCCTTGGGGACATGGGCGGCTTCTCCGAGAACTGGTGCCACATGTACGACGCCTATCCCAACCTGATCCGGGAGGCGGGTGTGGATGATGTTTGGAAGACCGCCCCGATTGCCTGGGAGAGCTGCTGGGACATGCGCAAGTGGGTTGAAGAGGACTGGCCTTTGCGATTCATCTTCAACTATGCGCTGGCCGTACATGGTTCGTACTTGAATAACAAATCGGCGCCGCTGCCCGAAGGCGAAAATGTGAAGAGCGAGATCGAACGTTTTCTCCGGCGGCTCGGCTACCGTCTCGTCTTGCGTGAGCTTCGACATCCCGAGCGCGTTAAGCCCGGCGAGCCTCTCGTGCTAACAATGAAATGGCAGAACATCGGTTCGGCACCGTGCTACAGGCCGTACCGGCTGGCCTGCAGGCTCGCGAACAGGAGCGGCTTCACGAGGACGTTCATTGGAAAGGTCACCGTTGACGAGTGGATGCCCGGTTCCATTGAAACATTCACGGATGAATTCTTCGAGGAGCCGGCGGATTTGCCGCCGGGCCCGGTCGTTCACGTCATCGAAAGTCTGGCCCTGCCTGGGGATATGCCCGCCGGAGTCTATCAGCTCGCCATCGGCGTGGTTGGAGAGCAAACGAATGAGCCCGTCGTACTGCTCGGTATCAAAGGCCGGACCGAAGACGGATGGTATCCACTCAGTGCAATCACAATTCTGGAATAATCGAACACTTGACTTTGAGTGCCAAATGTGTTATGTTCAATTATCGATGAATGACTTAACAGTTGGCAAAATTGTCGCTGTTTGATTATGAAAAAGCAAAGAGGATTCACGCTAATAGAATTGCTGGTGGTGATCGCGGTGATTGCGATTCTCATGGCGATCTTGCTGCCGGCCCTGCAGAAGGCGAAGGAACAAGCCAAAAAGGTCATCTGCTCGAACAATCTCAAACAGATCGCCACCAGTCTGCACATGTACGGCAATGACAACGACGCCAAGCTGCCGCTCAACGGGGCGGGCAACTGGCTGTGGGACGTCGCGTACAGCACGACCGATTACATCATCGCCACCGGCGGCGAAAAGCATACGTTTTATTGCCCCGCGGATCCGACAAAGACCGCGGACATGATGAATCTCTGGCAGTTCAGCCAGAATGCCTCGCCGGAGGCAAAGCCCGGGGACATCTCCGAACCCAAGACAAATCGGCATCAGCAGTTCCGCGTGACGGGCTATTTCTGGATGATGGATACGCAAAACGGTCGCACGTATCATCCCGAAGGCATCCCCGAAAAGGACTGGGTCACGACGCTGAATTGTGAGAAACCGTCACAGACGGAGCTCGTTCTCGACGCAACGCTCAGCACCGGCAGCAATCCGGAGACCGCCAGCTTCGTCGAGGTTCCGGGAGGGACGTGGAGCCGGTGGCAAATCTACGATCGCACCAATCATTTGAGGGGGGGGGACCGGCCCGCCGGGGCTAATATAATCTTTATTGACGGTCATCTCGACTATCGCCAATTCGATGAAATGGAAGTTCGCGTCTCGCCCCCGTTTCACTGGTGGTAAAGACGTAAAAGAGCAAAAGGTAAAGGATTGAACATGAAGTTGTATCTCCTCTCGCTACCCGTCCTGTTTCTGTCGCTGGGCTGTTCCGCCTCCTATAGCGTAGCCGTCAACGGATATACGGCAACCAATCAGGCTCTCCGGATTCCGCAGGCCGCATCTATCTCCGTCGTTACGGACAGTAACGTGCCCAACCCGATTCTGGAAAAGGAAGTCGCGGCGAAGATCGAGATCCTTCTGGCCGAGCAGGGATACGACATCGAGAGCGACGAGCCGGATTATTATGTACTGTTCGATTATGGGATCGACGCGGGCCGAACCGTGACCGACGTGATTCCCGTCCACCATCCCGGCTTCTATCAGCCGTACCCCTTCTCGTCCGTGCGCTGGTACGGCTACACGACCTATGTGCCGTATTCCGAAGTCATCCATACACGCTGGCTCACGCTCAAACTCATGGAGGGCAAGGCCTATAGAATTTCCGAAAAAGCCCCCGAGCCGGTGTGGATCGGCGAGATCGCCAGCGCCGGGTTGAGCTCGAACCTGAGAGAGCTCATCAACTACATGCTGATCGCCGCCTTCGAGCATTTCGCAGAAGATACGCACAAACAAATCACTGAGATTCTTGCCAAAAACGACGAGCGCGTCTGGTTGTTGACCGGACGTTAGCCGGACCGGAGCCGGCTTCAATCCCTGGTAAACAGGCCTTTTTTATTGTATAATATAGGTGTTGTTGACACACCGTATCGAAAGAAACGGTATGATTTCCGATGGGTGATAAAGGTGGAGTGGTTATGCGTATTGGAATCCGTTATCTGATCCTGGTGCTTTTTGTTTGCTCTCTTGCTTCGGCCAGGGACGAAGATCCCGATCCGGCCTTCAAGAACCAGATTGAATATCCTTCGGAGCCGTTTCAGAGTTGGACGTCGCCGCCGTATGTCAAATTCACGATCATGACCGGGGAAGGATTCGATCCGAATCTCGTGTATTATCAGGATTGCCGGACGTACGAATACCATTACGATTTCGCGCTAACGTCTCTCGATCCTTTTATGGGGATGACCGTGGGGGAATTTGACGAGGTCACTCTCTACGAAGCAGATCAACAAGCGGTGCTGGGCGCAGTCATTCTGGCCCCCTGGGCGGAGCCTCCATTCAACGAGTACGGTATACAACTCGTTCGAAACGATCCCTATTCCCGCGAGGAGATCGTCCGTCTGTTCAATGTCGTCAAGGCGTCCGTGATCGCCGAGCCTAATGTGACGGCTTATTACTTTCCGACTTACGAACAATATGTCGTGGCTCAGCAGAATGCCGATTGGTTCGCAAGCCGGGGCATACCTATCGGCTCGACCGCCCAATGGGCACAGGGGAATGCGAGCTACTCGGACGGCTGGGCGCTAGGCACGTTGAAATTCTTTTCCGGTGACGAGATTCAAGCGGCCTTTGTCGCCGGTGATTTGTTAGGCAAAGATATCGTTCTGACCGACGGCGTTCCCGCGGAGCTTCCCTCCGTAGCCGGCATTATCAGCTTGACGCCTTCGACACCAAATTCCCATGTGGCGATCCTCGCGCGGTCGCAAGGTATCCCATTTGTCCATCTAGCGCTCGATCGGGATGCCGCCCGTGCGCAGGGCCTGGTCGGCCGTACGGTGTATTTAGCTGTCACCAGCGAAATCCATAGCCTCGGATCCGCGGTCAAGCTGCTCGACGTGGAAAGCCTCGATGAAAAGGACAAGGCGTCCATCCTGGCCCTGAAAGAATCGCAGCCATTGACGATCCAGCCGATGATGCACTGGGGACGGCTCTGGGCCGATGCGAATGATTTGCGGCCGGAGGATATCTGCTATGTTGGCGGCAAGGCGGCGAACTTCGGTATCTTACGACAGGCGATCCCGGACCATTCACCTCCGGCTATGGCGTTCTCTTTCGATCTTTGGAATGCCTTTCTCGATCAATCCCTTCCCAGACTGGCGCCGATCGTGTTGGCCCCGGGCGGGCATATGCTCTTCTGGGCCGATGGCGATCCGGAACAAGGAGCTTTTCATACGAGTTTCAAACTGAGCCGGTCGGGGGAGGAGCTGGGTTTGTTCGATGCCGACGGTCGAACGCTCATTGATGGCCTCGTCTTCGGTCCCCAGCGAAAGGACGTCTCGTACGGGCGGTCTATTGACGGCGGAGGTTTATGGCAGTTCATCGAGAGCCCTTCGCCTGGAGCGGCAAATTCCCAAGCCGGCCAGAGCCAGGGGCTGGTGATTAACGAATTCATGGCCGACAACAAGACGACCCTCGAGGACCCGGCCGAGCCCGGCGAATATCCCGACTGGATCGAGCTATATAACGGCTCCGACGAGACGGTGATTCTTAACGGGCTGTTCCTGACGGACGACCTGAACGAGCCGACGAAATGGCAGATTCGTTCGCCCGTCAGCGGGGCCACGCTTCGAGAGGAGATCGGCCTGCGCCTGTCGCAATACACGCGATATCCGCCGGAGGATATGCAGGGATTGTCTGGAGATTTGGCGGCCGTTCGCAATCTCCTGGAAAAGTCGAACCTCGCTCAGTTCGACCTGGGGTTGCAGACCGCCGTCATTGATGCCCTTCAGGATTTCGGATTTGATCCTATCGAGAAGATTCGGTTTCGCAGCTCGACGAACGTCGAGGACAGCGAGCAGTTTACCGGGGCGGGTTTGTATGAGAGCTACAGCGGCTGTCTCGCGGATGATCTCGATCAAGACGACGGCGGTCCGTGTGCCTGTGACGCCTCGGAGCCGGATGAGCGCGGCGTGTTCCGGGCCATTCGCAAAGTCTTCGCGAGTTTCTATAATGACAATGCCTTCCTGGAGCGGCTCAAGTACGGCATCAACGAGGCGGAGGTCGGTATGGCCCTCTTGGCTCATCATTCGTTTCCCGACGAGATCGAGCTGGCCAACGGCGTCGCCACGATGGAGAAATCCGGCAGTCCATACTGGTCGGCAAATATCGTTTCTCAAAAGGGCGCTGTATCGGTCACCAATCCGCCGGCCAATGCCGTGCCCGAACAGGTTCGGATCGATTACAGTCCCCTTCGCGGAGCCTCGCCCTGGCTGATACAGCGATCCAGTCTCGTACCGCTCCGTGAGAACACGGTGCTCGACTGGGAGCGGGAGTACATCGAGCTTTATGAGCTTTTGCTCGCGGCGGCCGAACGGTATTGTCAGGTCGTTCAAAAAGAAGATCCCGTGCTGGATTTCGAGTTCAAGAAGGTCGCTCCCGAAGATAAGCTCATCATCAAACAGATTCGCGAAATCCCGCAACAGTGTGACGCCGAGTACTCCACCCCCTTTCTGTTTGGAGAATCCAGAATCTATCACACACTTCAGGGGCGGGGCAGCAACGTCTTCACAAGCCACCGGCTCAAATCCCGATGGACGCTCCAGCCGAAAAATCTCTGGCTCACCGAGGATAATCTGAACGCGTGCATCTACGCTGAGGTGCAGATCGAATATGTTGCCGACGGACAAGTTCGGCAAATTACCACCGAATTGCCTTTGTTGCCGGGGGCCGGACATTTCTATGAAGGTCCACAATGGGAATTCGATCAGTACACGCTGGTCGATACCTGGCGGTTTGCAAATATCGATAATCCGCGAACGTATCAACTGCGCACCGAACCGCTTTTTCAAAGCGTTGTGCCGGACCCGATGGTTACCTCGGATGACTTTCAGATCGGTATCGAAGTCGAGCACGCCATGCCCGTGCGCATTGACGATGTGAACGTGACGACGACGGAGGCCGTGGGTCTGTATCAGCCCTGGCAGCCGACCGATCAGGACGTTCTTGAAGTTTGCTCGTTTGACGATCCCAATACGGGCGTGTCCGTGACCGTGCAGCACTATGTTTACTGGAGTATGATGGGCGGCACACCGACCTCCGTTCAGTTCGAGCAGACCTGCATCGAAGGACTGACGACTGAGCCGATTGTCCTGACCGGCTATTTCTCCCAGAGCTTTGGCGGCGGATCGCATCTGTGCCCGAAGGATTTCCTCTTCGAGCCGGCGCTGGAGCCGGGTCTCTCACAGACGATTCTCGACGAGCTTGAGGCCAACGATATTCGGCTCATTTACTATACGACCGGCGCCCGCGAATGTCGGCCGACCGAACGGCAGGACACGCCGCCGCGTATCATGTTCTACAGCTTCGACGACGTATGGGGCCGCTCCCGTTAAGGGTACGATCTCTTTTAATAGCTGATTTCGCATCATTCGGATGCCTGAACCTGGTCGATCACACGTGTTTCATAGGTTGCGGCTGTCATTGTTTGATGCTATAATCCTGAGCGGCAAACCTGTTGAACCACTGTTCAGCGGGAAAGCTAAAGCCGAATATGCGGGAGGATATAACATGCGAATGAGATTTGCAAATCAAGCGGTGCTGATCACATTTCTACTTTTTCAGTTTTCCAATTGCCTCGCCGCCGAATCCCCAGACCCAAACGACCCCAACCGCTACCTCAACGCCGTCCGCACGTTCGCCGATAACGTGCTTAAGTACGGTAGGGATACCTACGGCCCCAAACACACACCTTTATTTGTCGACGGCTTAAACATCCACACCCACGAGCCAGTGAAGTGGATAAGCCCCAAGGGAAATTGGCAAACTGCAACTGAAACCGAAGAATGGATTCTTTCTAATTTTGCCTCTCAGCAGACATTATTGCGGACATTGGATGGGCTATCAGAGGTTACAGGAGACCCTAAGTATCGTGAAGCTGCTATGGATGCAATCAGGTATGCGCTTGGGAACCTGAGGAGCCCGAATGGATTGTTGTATTGGGGGCTATGCGCCGCATATGACGCACAAACGGATAGAACACGAGCATCAGGCCACTGTCTGAAGCTGGGTTATCCTTACTATGAGCTGATGTGGAAGGTTGATTCAAAAGAAACTAAGAGATTGATCGAAGCCTTTTGGTCTGCTCACATCAATGACTGGTTGAATCTCGACTTCAACCGGCATGCGCAACTTAACGGTGTTCTTGAAGAGCCGTGGAATCATGATTACAAAGCTGGCCCTACATTTTTTGAAAGCAAAACAGGAGGTCGGGGATTCCTCGTTACTGGTTCGAGTCTGGCCCATGCCGCTACGACGTTGTACAGACTTTCAGGTTATGAGCCTCCACTCATCTGGAGTAAGCGACTAATCAGACGCTTTGTAGATACCAGACATCCCAAGACGGGGATATCGACCGCGCTTTACAATAACCGGCGAAAACCACCTGGAAAGGACCTTAAGGAACATTTTCAGGACCCACACACAAGGGCCTTTCCATACAACGTTTTCGCCGAAACTCGTGGTATGTATTTCCCAGTGGACACAGAAGCCAATGATTGGCTAAGTCTTTTCTTGGTGGGTGAGGCACTTGGGGACAAAGGCACAGATTTTATACAGTGGGCATTCGAGGAACTCACTGCGTGGGGCAAGGCCGCTTACCGGAAAAAAGACAATTCTTTCATTCCGATGCTAACGGATGGGATAAGCCTCGTAGGATACGTAAGTAAGGGTAGTGTTCCAAAGAAAGCCGCTGTTGCAGCACCCTTATTCGCTGATTTGTCATTCTTCTGGGGATACGCTTTGGGTTACCGTCAAACAGGCGATGCGTTCATGTGGGAAATGGCACGCGATGTTGCCGTAGGCAATAACCTTGGAGATATTGGAAAAACATCGGCCTCCGTCACACAACTACAAATCGATAGAACGAACTGCTCAAATGTCTATGGTCTCCTTGGATTTCTGGAACTCTATGCAAAGACAAGAAAGCCGTCATTACTTAATATGGCTCAGCGAATCGGGGATAATATACTGAGAGCCTGTTTTCATGAGGGATTCTTTGTACCAAGCAAAAAGCACGTATACACCAGATTTGATTGCTTCGAACCGCTCGCTCTACTTCATTTGGTGGCGGCCATTGACGGCAAGTCGGTAACTGTGCCACAAGTCTGGCCAAGCTGTCCACTTTTTGCACTTCCCTATCGTTACAAACAGGAAGGTGTTGACCGGATAATCATTTATACACTGACTGAATCGACCGAACCACCCTTGTCGCTTCAGGAAGCAGCAGCTATAGGCGATGTGAATATGGTACGCTCGATACTTAAGAAGGGAGTACAAGCGGACAGTTTGGATGACGGCTATAAGAAAACAGCCCTTCAGCGCGCAGCCATGAGCGGGCATTCAGATGTGGTGGAATTGCTCCTCTACAAAGGTTCTTGGATAGATACTCATGACGACTGGCCCGGCGGGACACCCCTACACTATGCAATTGAGTATGGTCATAGAAAAATAGCTGAGCAGCTGATAGCTCATGGTGCTGATATCAATGCTAAGATAACAGGATATCCAAACGGTAATACGCCCCTCCATTCTGCTGCAAGGGCTGGTCATAAAGATATTGTTGAATTGCTTATAACCAAGGGAGCCAATGTAACTGCCAAGAATAAGGCTGGCCAGACACCTCTCGATATCGCCGTACGCCAGAAGAACAAGGAGATCGTCGAACTCCTGCGGAAGCATGGAGCGAAGGAGTAGCAACAGATGGGAGACGTGACATGAGAAAACGATTTGTACATCAAGCGGTACTGATCACATTTCTACTTTTTCAGTTTTCCAATTGCCTCGCCGCCGAATCCCCAGACCCAAACGATCCCAACCGATACCTCAACGCCGTCCGCAC